>JABLTR010020672.1_pt1 | contig 108538 bp, 114 predicted proteins | sample 7160071 | NCBI WGS metagenome assembly JABLTR01 (sample SAMN14651230, study PRJNA627086) | human gut metagenome | isolation source: feces | host: Homo sapiens
GATTAACGTGGGTTTCCAAACCCACGATCAAGGTTCCACAAGTTTCAGTTTTGTTCAATTTTCAAGGTCCTGCTGCGCTGTCGCGTCTCCGTGACAGCTTGTATATTATATATCAGAATCACTTGATTGTCAAGGGGTTTTCTGAAAGTTTTTTGAAGAAGTTTTCTTCAAAAAACGCGTACAAGCTGTTGATAGAAGGGCTTGCCGCGGCTTCCGCCGCGGGACAGCTTGACTATTATAGCAAGTGGTCATACTTTTGTCAATGGGGTTTTTCGGTTTTTTTGACAAATTTCGAGGGGGATTTTTGGGCAAGGTGCATGTTGGGGATTTGCTGTGCGATTGATACAAGCTGTAGTATCGGATAGGTTGCGGGCCGGGCATGCCCGGCCCCTACAGGGTGGCGGTGGGTTGGGTTGGTGGTATAGGCAAGGTGCGCGGGCGGCATGTATGCCGCCCCTACGGTTTTAGGTTGAACGGGATGTAATGGAAAGCCTGCGGGCCGGGCATGCCCGGCCCCTACAGGGTGGTGGTGGGTTAGGTTGGTGGTATTGGCGTGGTGCGTGGGCGGCATGTATGCCGCCCCTACAGGTGAACCGTTTGGTGAGCGATGGCGTTGGGTATGCGGGAGGGATGAATCCCTCCCCTACGGTTTTAAGGTAAAAGGGATGCAATGATAAGGTTGCGGGCCGGGCGTGCCCGGCCCCTACGGGGTGGTGGAGAGTAAGGTTGGCGATGTGGGCTGGGTGCGCGGGCGGCATGTATGCCGCCCCTACGGGTGGGCCGCTTTTTGAATGGTTTCCGTGAGGGGCAGGTTGGGTTGCAGTCGTATTTCACAGTGCCTCCAGCAGTTGTTCGCGCATCCATTTCAGGATGCGGCGCTCGCGGCGGGATATTTGGACCTGCGTTGTGCCTAGAACGCGGGCCGTTTCGCTTTGGGTCCGGCCTGCAAAAAAGCGCAGCCGAATAAGCTGGCGGTCTCCATCGCTGAGCCTGTCCATCACCTCCGCAAGGCCGATCCGGTCGGAAAGTGCCTCCTCCGGGGAGTCGATAGGTACATCGAATTCCTTCAGGCCATCCTCATCATCTGTCGGCGTCAGGCTCAGGGCCGGCAGCGCCGCCCGGATGGCGAGGGCGATCTGCTCCGGGGTCGTGCCCAGGGTTTCTGCCAGTTCGGTGACGCCCGGCTCCTGCCCGGTACGCTTCAGACAGCGCTCCCGCTCCTGATTGATCTTCAGCGACAGCTCCTTGAGAGAGCGGCTTACCTTGACTGTGCCGCCGTCGCGGAACAGCTTTTTGATCTCGCCCAGAATTACCGGTACGGCGTAGGTTGAAAAGCAGACGCCGCGGCCGGTGTCAAAGCCATCGCAGGCCTTGACCAGACCCAGACAGCCCGCAGCGTACAGTTCCTCATATTCGATGCCCCGCCCCTTGAACCTTCCGGCACAGGCGTGTACGAGTCCCAGATTCTTTTCGATAAATTCTTCACGCGGCAGCTGTCGGATATCGGCAGGCATGGCTGTCCCCTCCTTTTATATATGTAGAGGGTCAGGTGCGGGCCTGCAGGCGCTTTGTCAGGGTCACACGGGTTCCGCGCCCCGGTGCAGACGAAACCCGGACCTTATCCATAAAGCTCTGCATAACAGCAAAGCCGAGGCCGGCTCGTTCCTCGGCGTCACCTGTCGTGAACATCGGTTCCATCGCCTTGGCGACATCCGGGATGCCGACACCACGGTCCGATACCGTAATACGAACGATTCCACCCTCATAGATGGCTGCCGTCACTGTCACAGGGCCGATATGATCCGGATAGGCATGCACGATACAGTTGGTCACCGCCTCCGACACTGCGGTTTTTATATCCGCCAGCTGGGGCACAGTCGGGTCCAGCTGGACCAGAAACGCCGCCAGCGCGGCGCGGGCAAAGCCCTCATTGACAGAGCGCCCCGCGAAGGTAAGCTTGACCTGATTGAGCATCTTCATCGTCTTTTCCTCCGTTCAGGCGTAGGTTATGTGAGCAAGGTCGAGCATTCGCTGCACCGCCCGGGGCGGATTCTGGACGGTCAGCCGTCCGCCCAGCGCACCGATATGTCGGCCGCGCCCCAGAATAAGCCCCACACCAGAGGAGTCCATAAATGTAACGCCCGAGAAATCCAGCGTCAGCAATTCCGGAAGGCGGTCATCTATCTGCGCATCGATCTCCCGCCGCAGCGATTGGGCGGCGTGGTGGTCGATCTCGCCGCTGAGGTAAGCGGCAAGGGTGCCGCTGCCCGGGATGAAGGTTACTTTGGCCATGGAAGGTTGTCCCCTTTTGTAATAGAGTTGCAGCAGGTTGGTGGTTGCGGGCCGGGATGGATAAAATTCCCCCTACAGCATAAAGAAAAGCCTGTACCGTTATGATACAGGCTTCAGGGTGCATATTTTGTTGGAATTGTGCGGGCGGTTGTTATTTTTCTGCTTCCTTAAGCAGCCAGGGGCGGGCCTCTGCCGCAAGATAAAGCGAACCGCAGACCACAACACCGGCCAGATTGTTCTCATCGGCATAGTCAATGGCCTTGCGCAGGGCATCCTGCACATTGTCAGCAGCCTCGGCGTCCATGTGAAAGCGCGCTTCCTTCTGCAAGTCCTCGGCGCTCAGTGCGCGGGGGCAGTTGGGGGTGACGGTGTAGACCTTGGCAAAGCAGGGCGCCAGATCGGAGAGCATCTCCTTGTAATCCTTGTCGGCCAGTACGCCAAGCACGCCGACGAGATTTTCCTCAAAATCGGCGCGGGTCAGGGTCGCAGCCAGCATTTTGGCGCCGTCCGGGTTGTGGCAGCCATCCAACAGCAGGAGCGGATGGCGGCGCAGCACCTCGATACGGGCGGGCATCTTCGCGTTGGCGAGGCCTTCGAGGATAGCATCGTCCGAAATATCGTAGCCGAACTCGCGCCAGAGCGCCAGCGCGATCTCAACAGCCATGGCGGCGTGGTTAGCCTGGTGCGTACCGGGCAGGCCCAGTGCGGCGCGATAGCCGCCGTAGTCGATGCGGTTTTCCAGCCGCTTGCCGCGCAGCAGCGTCAAATCGTCCTTATCGGGTGTGATGATGCTCGTGTGCGCCTCGGCAGCGGCGGTCAGGATCGGCCCCATAGCCTCCGCAGGCTGGTCAGGGTAGTTGACAACAACCGCACCCTCCTTAATGATGCCGGCCTTCTCGGCGGCAATTTTATCAAGGGTATCTCCCAGAACTTCCATGTGGTCATAGCCGATCTTTGTGATGGCAGCCACAAGCTTGTGCGGCACGATGTTCGTGGCATCGCAGCGGCCGCCAAGACCGGTTTCCAGCACCACAAGGTCGCACTTTTCGCGTGCGAACCAAAGCAGTGCCAGCGCCGTGACGGCCTCGAACTCGACAGGCTTTTCGCTGCCCTCAGCCTCGATGGCATCCGCTGCGTCCATGACCTTCTGGGTCAGGCTGGCCAGCGTGCGGGGCGGGATCATCTCGCCGTCGATCTGGAACCGCTCACGGAAGTCCACCACATAGGGGCTGATGGTCAGGCCGGTCTTATAGCCTGCCGCCGTCAGGATCGCAGAGGTCATCGCCGCAAGGCTGCCCTTGCCGTTTGTGCCCGCAATATGGATGCACTGCAGGTCCTTTTCCGGGTTGCCCAGATGGTCCATCAGATTTTGCATGCGGGCAAGGCCGGGTTTCCCCTGCCCCATACGCGGCAGGGCGTGCAGTGCCTCGATTGCCTGTTGGGTCGTCATTCTTCGTCCTCCTCATCGTATTCGTCATCATCGGGTTCCGGGCGGTTCAGCTGCGCCTCGTGGGCGCGGTGGGCAGCACGGCGCGCCAGACGCTCATGTTCACGGCGGCGCAGTTCCTCGCTCTCGGCGCGCAGAGCGCGGTTTTCCCGCTCAACGCGGGCAAAGGCAGTGAGGCCGCGCACGATCAGCAGGATGATGAGTGCAAACAGCAGTCCCGCCACGATGCCGGACATATCGATCCAGACATCCACCACCGACGAGGTGCGGTTGGGGCTGTGCAGCTGGATGGTCTCATCCATCAGCGCCGTTGTCATGCCGCCCAGCAGCGGCCAGCTCATATGCCGTACAAAATGCTTTGTGTATACGCGGATGCAGAGCATCAGCAGAAAGCCTTCCAGCGCAAACTCCGAAAAGTGCGCAAGCTTACGGATCAGATGCTCCGACAATGGGCCGAGATGCACCTTGGCCAGCGCACTGTTGACCAGCTGCATGACGGCTTGGCTGCGTGCGGACGACTGGGCACCGTTTTCCAGTGAGTTGCGAAAGATAAACATAATGCAGGCGATCAGCGCCGCCGTAAATACCACGCGGAACAAGATCAGCCACGGACTGGTTCTTTCTTTTTCCATAATACTCCTTTATAGATACTCCTCTATAAACCTGTATTATAGCACGCAGCCCGCATAAGAGCAAGCGCCCTGCCGTAGTTTCCCCCATACTATAGGCCCGGCCTTGTAAGTTGTCAAGGTACGGTTTTTGTGGTATTCTAATGAAAAGAATGTATTTTGTGGGGGGAATGGCCATGAACATCCAGATTTTCGGCACGAACAAGAGCTTTGACACCAAAAAGGCGCAGCGCTGGTTCAAGGAGCGCGGTATCAAATTTCAGATGATCGACATGAAGGAAAAAGGCATGAGCCGCGGCGAGTTCGACAATGTCTGCCGCGCCGTCGGCGGGTGGGCGCAGCTTGTCGATGAGAGCGCAAAGGACAAGGACACGCTGGCACTGCTGCAATGGCTGGACGAAAGCCAGCAGGCGGACAAGCTATTTGAGAACCAGCAGCTCATCCGCCAGCCCATTGTGCGCAACGGCAGGCTGGCCACCGTAGGGTACTGCCCCGATGTATGGGAAAAGTGGGCGTAAGCGCATTTATTATCCGGCGATGCCCTTGACAAATTCCCCGCACTGCGGTACATTATAAGATACAAATGCAGTGCGAAAGAGTGTGCCCGAATCGTACTTTTACAGCAAGCCGGGGGTTGATGCAAGCCCGGCAGAGCGCGGCGGGCGCTGTCACTTTCAAGCAGATGCGGTGAGAGGGGCGTTTCCCCTGCCAGCCGCATCCGGGTTTGCCGCCGTTATCCGGGCAGGCGGGCTGTTCGGCCTGCCGCAAAGCGGCCTTTTTACAAGGCAACTTGGGTGGTACCGCGACTTGAATTGATTCAGGCCGTCCCATGATAACTCATGGGGCGGCTTTTCTTTTTGCGCAAAGCGCCCCGCACATTTATCAGGAGGTTTTATCACATGCCGAAAGAACTCGCCAAACAGTACGCCCCGCAGGGCACCGAGGACCGCATCTACCAGAACTGGTGCGACAAGGGGTATTTCCACACCCAGATCGACCGCAGCAAAAAGCCGTTCACCATCGTCATGCCGCCGCCGAACGTCACCGGCCAGCTGCACATGGGCCACGCTATGGACGAAACCTGGCAGGACATTCTGACCCGCTACAAGCGGATGCAGGGCTACGCCGCCCTGTGGGTGCCCGGCACCGACCATGCCTCCATTGCGACCGAGGCCAAGGTCGTGGCCAAGATGCGCGAGGAGGGTCTGACCAAGGAGATGGTCGGCCGTGACGGCTTTTTGGAGCGCGCGTGGGACTGGAAGAACACCTACGGCAACCGCATCGTCAGCCAGCTGAAAAAGCTGGGCTGTTCCTGCGACTGGCAGCGCGAGCGCTTCACGATGGACGAGGGCTGCTCTGACGCCGTCAAGGAGGTGTTCGTCCGCCTGTACAACGAGGGGCTGATCTACCGCGGCAACCGCATGGTCAACTGGTGCCCCCACTGCAACACCTCCATCTCGGACGCCGAGGTCGAGTATGAGAGCAAGGACGGCAGCTTCTGGCACCTGCTCTACCCGGTCAAGGAGACCGGCGAGATGCTGGAGCTGGCCACCACCCGCCCCGAGACGATGCTGGGCGATACCGCCGTTGCCATCAATGCGGAGGATCCGCGCTACAAGCATCTGCACGGCTGCCATGTCGTGCTGCCCCTGCTGGGCCGTGAGATTCCCATCGTCTGCGATGAGCACGCCGACATGGAGAAGGGCACCGGCGTTGTGAAGATCACCCCCGCCCACGATCCCAACGACTTCGAGGTCGGCAAGCGCCACGATCTGCCGATGATCCGCGTGCTGACCTATGACGGCCATATGACCGGCGCCGCCGACAAGGCCGCCGTCGATGCCGAGAAGGCCGCCGGCCGCGCAGCTGCCGATGAGCCGGATGTTCTGGACTGCGGCAAATACGCCGGCATGACCGCGCTGGAGGCCCGCAAGGCCATTCTGGCCGATCTGGAGGCCTGCGGTGCGCTGAAGGAGACCGAGCCACTGACCCATGAGGTCGGCACCTGCTACCGCTGCCACTCCGTCATTGAGCCGATGGTCTCCAAGCAGTGGTTCGTCAAGATGGAGCCGCTGGCCAAGCCCGCCATCGAGAGCGTTGAGAAGGGCGAGATCAAGTTCGTGCCCGACCGCTTCACCAAGAACTACATCAACTGGATGAAGGGCGGCCGTGACTGGTGCATCAGCCGCCAGCTGTGGTGGGGCCACCAGATCCCCGCGTGGTACTGCGATGACTGCGGCGAGACCGTAGTTTCCAAGGATGCTCCCTGCAGCTGCCCCAAGTGCGGCAGCACTAAGCTGACCCAGGACCCCGACACGCTGGACACTTGGTTCAGCAGTGCGCTGTGGCCCTTCTCCACGCTGGGCTGGCCCAACGAGAACGCCGAGGATTACAAGTATTTCTATCCCACTAATACGCTGGTCACCGGCTATGACATCATCGGCTTCTGGGTGTCCCGCATGATCTTCTCCGGCCTCGCCTACACCGGCAAGGCACCGTTTGACACGGTGCTGATCCACGGCATCGTCCGCGACAGTCAGGGCCGCAAGATGTCCAAATCCTTGGGCAACGGCATTGACCCGCTGGAGGTCATTGAGCAGTACGGCGCGGACGCTTTGCGCATGATGTTGATCATCGGCTCCACCGCCGGCAACGATATGCGCTACAGCGACGAAAAAGTTCTAGCCTGCCGCAACTTCGCCAACAAGCTGTGGAATGCCTCCCGCTTTGTGCAGATGAACCTGCCCGAGGACTTTGAGCCGGGTCTGCCCGAGGAAAGCCTGCTTGACATGAGCGACAAGTGGATTTTGTCCGAGCTTGCCAAGGTCGCCGCCGAGGCCACCGCCAACCTCGACAAGTACGAGCTGGGTCTGGCCGCCGAAAAGGTCGAGAACTTCATCTGGGAAGTCTACTGCGACTGGTATATCGAGATCTGCAAGACCCGCCTGAACGGCGACGACGCGGCTGCCGCCGACACCGCCCGCAAGGTGCTGGTCTATGTGCTGGACAAGGCGCTCAAGCTGCTGCACCCCTTCATGCCGTTCATCACCGAGGAGCTCTATCAGGCCCTGCCCGGCAGCGGCGAGACCATCATGACCGAGAAGTGGCCCGGTGATGAGAACATGAAGATCTGGGCCGAGGATTGCGCTGACTTTGAAAAGCTGATGGACTACATCAAGGCTGTCCGCGCCATGCGCGCCGAGATGAATGTTCACCCGGCCAAAAAGACGAGCATGATCATCGAGACCGCCAGCCCGGCCGCCTTTGAGAAGGGCGGCGCCTATCTGGCCCGCTTCGCCTTTGCGACCGATGTGACTGTCACCGGCAAGTACACCGGCAGCACCGAGGGCATGGTCAATGTGGCCACCCCCGATGCCAAGGGCTTTATCCCGATGATGGAGCTGATCGACCGTGAGAAGGAACTGGCCCGCCTGAACAAGGAGATGGCGAAGGCCGAGAAGGAGCTGACCATGTTCGAGAATCAGCTCAAGAACCCGAAGTTTGTTGAGAAGGCCCCCGCCAAGCTGGTGGAGGAGACCCGCGCCAAGCTGACCGCCGCCCAAGATAAGCTGGCCAAGCTCAAGGAGAGCATCGCGGCGCTGGGGTAAGTCTGAAGGCTTCCCCCGTGGGGGAAGCTGTCACCGCAGGTGACTGATAAGGGCAGCGTTTCCGCCGCAGCTCGTTCACGGGCAATACTGGCACACTTGCCCCTCATCCGGCCCTTCGGGCCACCTTCCCCCCGTAGGGGAAGGCTTTTCAGCCACAAACAAAAAATAGCCCCGCCCCGTCAGGAACTGCATCCTGACGGGACGGGGTTTTCTCGTTACAGCACAAAAATTGCAGGGAAAAAGTTCAAAGCAAATTACTTGCGGCGCTTGCCCTTGCCGCCCTTGCGGGTGTTGGCCTTGGCAGCGGCAGTCTTGACGGCCTCAACAGCCTTCTCAGCGGCAGGCTTCACAGCCTCGACCGTCTTTTCGACAACAGGCTCGGCGGCCTTGACAGCCTTCTCAACAACAGGCTTCGCGGCCTCAACAGCCTTCTCGGCGGCAGGCTTCACAGCCTCGACCGTCTTTTCAACAACAGGCTCAGCAGCCTTGACAGCCTTCTCGACAACAGGCTTCGCGGCCTCAACGGTCTTTTCGACAGCGGGCTTGGCAGCCTTGACAGCCTTCTCGGCGGCAGGCTTTGCGACCTTGACGACCTCGGTAGCAGCCTTCTCGGCAGCGGCCTTGGCCTTGACAGTGGTGGCCTTGACGCTGGTCTTGGGCTTGCGGGTCACCTCATCAATGGTCCAGAACTGGTTATCGCCGTTGACATCGGCCCAAATCTGCAGCACAGTGCCGTTCTCGGTAGCCATGCCGGGGTCCAGCAGTTTGCCGGCCAGGTTGGACTTGATCTTGACGCGGCCGTCGTTGGTAGGCTCCACGACCCACAGCTGGCTGGAGGCCTGTGCGCCCTCCCACTGGTGGACGCGGGTGCCGTCGCTGACGCCGCCCATATCCAGATCCATCATCTTGCCGGTGAAACGGTTCTGGATGCGGTAGACGCCATCGCCTGCTGCGACAAAGCCCCACTGCTGCCACTCAAAGTTGGCATTGTCCATCAGCTGGATCTTTGCGCCGTTGTCAATGTTATAATCAGCAACCTCAACAACCTTGCCGTTGGCGGCGCTGATGGTGTAGAACTTACCCTCGGTAAGTACAGTCTGTGCGATCTTCTTTCTGGGTGCCATAATGCAATACCCTCCTGTTTATCATAAAAAGTAAACTACCTTCAGGGCGGCCGTTTTTTCCCTCAGGCCGCAGCGTAAGACACTGCATTTTGCGTGTCTACGCATCCTATTATAACCACTTTTTTCCTGTCCGTCAACTTTTTCGCGCTGTTGCGGCATTTTGCACAAAAACTGCCGGGGCAGCACAAGCTATCCCGGCAGTTTTGATTGATTTCAGGCTGATTTGCGACCTTTTTCGACCGCTGCAGTATCAGCTGTTCTCGGCAAAATTGCCGGTGTACAGCCGGTAATAACGCCCCTTCTGGGCGATCAGCTCGTCATGGGTGCCGCGCTCGATGATGCGGCCCTGCTCCAAAACCATGATGCAGTCGGAGTTGCGCACCGTGGACAGGCGGTGGGCAATGACAAAGGTGGTGCGGCCGTACATCAGGCCGTCCATACCGTCCTGCACAAGCTTCTCGGTGCGGGTGTCGATGGAGGAGGTTGCCTCATCGAGGATCAGCACCGGCGGGTCGGCAACAGCGGCGCGGGCGATGGCCAGCAGCTGGCGCTGGCCCTGACTCAGGTTCGTGCCGTCACCGGTCAGCATCGTGTTGTAGCCCTCGGGCAGATGCTTGATGAAGGTATCGGCGTTCGCCAGTCTGGCAGCGGCCATGCACTCCTCATCAGTGGCAGTCAGGCGGCCGTAGCGGATATTCTCCATAACCGTGCCGGTGAACAGGTGGGTATCCTGCAGCACGATACCCAGCGAGGATCGCAGCGCGTCCTTCTCAATGGCCTTGATGTCCAGACCGTCATAGTAGATCTGGCCCTTCTGGATATCGTAGAACCGGTTGATCAGGTTGGTGATGGTCGTCTTGCCGGCACCGGTGGAGCCGACAAAGGCGATCTTCTGGCCCGGGCGGCCGTAAAGGTTGATGTCGTGCAGAACGATCTTCTTCTCATCGTAGCCGAAATCAACATCCTTAAAGACGATGTCACCCTTCAGCTCGGTGTAGCTGGCCTTTCCGTCAGCACCCACATGTTTCCACGCCCAGGTGCCGGTGGACTCGTCCGCCTCGGTGACGGAATCGTCCGCCAGATATTTCGCGTGGACCAGCGTCACATCGCCCTCGTTGACCTCTGGCTTCTCGTCCAGCAGGGCAAAGATACGCGCACCGCCGGCCAATGCCATGACGACCGAGTTCAGCTGCATGGAGATCTGGCTGATGGGCTGGTTGAACTGGCGGTTCAGCACAAGGAAGCTGGCCAGCCCGCCCAGAGACAGATTGCCGCCGAAGCCGCTGATAACCAGCGCGCCACCGATGATAGCGCAGAAGACATAGCTCAGGTTGCCCAGCTGGCCGTTGACCGGCATCGCCACCAGAGAGTAGGCGTTGGCCTTGTCGGCGCTTTGGAACAACTCATCATTGAGCTTGTCGAACTCGTCGATGGCGATCTGCTCATGGCAGAACACCTTGACGACCTTCTGGCCGTTCATCATCTCCTCAATGTAGCCGTTGACCTTGCCCAGCTCCTGCTGCTGCCTGAGGAAGTATTTGCCGGAGTTTCCGGTCAGATACTTCGTGACCAGCAGCATAACGCCGACCATTGCCAGCGCCAGCAGCGTCAGAGGGATACTGAGGTAAATCATCGATGCCAGCACGCCGACCAGCGTGACGATCGTGTTGACCAGCTGGGGCAGGCTCTGGCTGATCATCTGGCGCAGGGTGTCGATGTCGTTGGTGTAGATCGACATGATGTCGCCGTGGGCGTGGGTATCAAAATATTTGATGGGCAGCGTCTGCATGTGGGTGAACATCTCGTCACGCAGATTCTTCAGCGTGCCCTGTGTGATGCGGGCCATCAAACGGTTCTGCACAAAGATAGCCGCAATACCGATACAGTAGATCGAAGCCACACGCAGGATGGCGGCGGCCAGACCGCTGAAATCCGTGCCGCCCGAACGCAGCAACGGCAGAATGTAACCGTCAATCAGCGTCTGGGAAAACATGACGCCCTGCAGCTGGGCAAACACAGCCAGCAGAATGCAGCAGAGCACGATGATGACCTGCGCCTTGTACTGATTCATGACATACCCAAGGATACGCTTGAACACCTTGCCGGGGTTTTCGACCTTGGGGCGGGGGCCGTTATTGCGCCCGCCGGGGCCGACTTTTACCACTTTCGCTTGCTGTGCCATCAGGCCTCCCCTCCCTTCTCATCAAAATCGCCGGAGCCTTTGGTCTGGCTGTTGTAGACATCCTGATAGATCGCGTTGTTTTTGAGCAGGTTGGCGGGGGTGTCAAAGCCGCTGACCCTACCGTTATCCAGCACGAGCACCTTGTCCGCATTCTCGACGGAGGAGATGCGCTGGGCGATGATAAACACCGTCGTGCCGGGGATCTTCTCGGCAAAGGAGTGGCGGATCTTCGCGTCCGTGGCGGTATCGACGGCGGAGGTCGAGTCATCGAGAATCAGGATGCGGGGCTTTTTCAGCAGCGCGCGGGCAATGCAGAGGCGCTGCTTCTGGCCGCCCGAGACATTGTTGCCGCCCTGCTCGATGTGGGTCTGGTACTTATCGGGGAAGCGCTCGATAAACTCATCGGCGCAGGCCTGCTTGCAGGCGTCCTCGATCTCGGCGTCGGTGGCGTCGGGGTTGCCCCAGCGCAGGTTGTCGGCAATCGTACCGCTGAACAGCTCGTTCTTCTGCAGCACCATGGCCACATTGTTGCGCAGCGTGTCCAGATCATAGCTGCGTACATCGACACCGCCGATGATGACGCGGCCCTCGGTCGCATCGTACAGGCGGGGCAGCAGCTGCACCAGACTGGACTTGGCCGAGCCGGTGCCGCCGATAATGCCGATGGTCTCGCCGGATTTGATTTCGAGGTCGATATCCTCCAGTGCCTTTTCGCCGTCCTTCTTGTAGGCAAAGCTGACATGATCGAACTTGACCGAGCCGTCCTTGACCTCCATGACAGGGTCCTCACCATTCTTGAGGTCGGACTGCTCGTCCAGCACCTCGGCCACGCGCCTTGCGGAGGCCATAGACATCGTGATCATGACAAAGACCGTCGAGAGCATCATCAGGCTCATCAGGATGTTCATGCAGTAGCTCAGCATGCTCATCAGATCGCCGGTGGTGAAGGCGGTCGCGCCGGAGCTGACAATGAGCTGTGCGCCCAGCCAGGAGATCAGCAGGATGCAGCTGTAAACGGTCAGCTGCATGAGCGGGGCGTTCCATGCAAGGATCATCTCAGCGCGCATAAGCAGGCGGCGGACATTCTCGCTGGCCTTTTTGAACTTTTTGCCTTCAAAATCCTCGCGGACATAGGCCTTGACTACGCGGATGGCGGAGACATTCTCCTGCACGCTCTCGTTCAGGTCGTCATATTTGCGGAAGGCCTCGCCGAAGTACTTGGTGGCGCGGCTCATGATAAAGACGAGCGCGCCGCCCAGCAGGATAACTGCGACCAGATAGACGCTTGCCAGCTCACGATTGATGGCAAAGGACATGATCAGCGCCACGATCATGCTGGCAGGCGCACGGATCGACATGCGCAGCAGCATCTGGTAGGCGTTCTGGATATTCGTCACATCGGTGGTCATGCGGGTGACAAGGCCCGCCGTGGAGTATTTGTCAATGTTGGCAAAGCTGAAGGTCTGGATGTTGCGGAACATCGCGCGGCGCAGGTTGCGGGCAAAGCCGGTGGCCGCATGTGAGCCGGCAACAGCGCCGAGAATACCGAACAGCAGGCCGAAAAGCGCCGCCACGATCATCTGTGCGCCGACCGTGTAGATGACCTGCATATTGCCCGGCGTAACGCCGTTGTCAATGATGGAGGCCATCAGCCTAGGGATGATCATTTCCATGATGACTTCCGCGATCATAAAGACCGGTGTCAGCACGGATACCAGCCGAAAGCCTTTTGTTTCGCGTCCGAGTGTTTTTAACAAGTGGTATTTCCCCTCTCTTGTGTTATATTTCCTTCTTCCAGGATATGCTGCGCGTTTTTCAGCGTCAGCTCCAGCACAGCGCGGGCCGCGGCAGCCTGCTGCGGGTCAATGCCTGCCTGCAGATCATCCTCAAACTGTGCAATGCAGGCTTCGATCTGTTCATGGCAGGCACGGCCCTTGTCTGTGGCCACCAGCCGTTTCAGGCGGGCGTCCTTCTCAACCGCACAGCGGGTGATAAACCCGTCCTGCTCCATCCCCTGCAGCATCGCCGTCACGCTTGAGCGGCGGATGTTGAACCACTGCTCAATATCGCGCTGGTAGACATCCCGCCCGCTGCGGTTGCCGCGGACAATGTCGCCCAGCACCATGCCCCGCACACCGGAAAGATCCGGGTTGACGCCGGAAATGCGGGCATCGAGCGCCCTGCGTATGACCCGCGCGGTCTGGTTCAGCAGCGCGCCGAAGTGAACATCAGCACAGCAGCCGCATTCATTTTGCGATTCAACGCACATTTCTTCCCTCCTGTTCTGATTTTCAAGCAAAAATCAGTTAGATTTCTAATTGTTCGCAATCTAACTGTTCGTTTGCGCACTTTACAAGTATAGCACAGGTTTGGGGAATGTCAAGAGGGATTTTCAGCTTGTGCCCGCGCGAAAAATTCAATAGTCAAATGCAACAACTTTTTGCTTATATTTTTGTACATTTTATCGCACCACAACAAGGCCGTCAACATTCACTCTTTTGTTGGCAGCCTGTTATAACCCCTATTCTATTGCACCGGCTATACCACATCACGCCTTTTTCAACGATTTATCTATATTTTGCTCTCTTTATCTACCCATCATGCCGCAATGCCCAGTTCCCGCAGGCACTCCCTAAATACGATTTCGCTTGACTTGTACCCCAATATCTTCCGTGGATAATTATTTATCCAATTTTCGGCCTGCGTGATCTGCGCGTTCGTCACCGCCGCAAAGTTCGTTCCCTTTGGAAACCGCCGCCGAATCATGCCGTTGGTATTCTCGTTGGTGCCTCGCTCCCAAGAGGAATACGGGTGGCAGAAATACACTTTAGTCCGGGGCAGGTGCTTGTTGATGCAAGAGCGTTCCAGCTCCTCCGCCGCCGCAAACTCGGTGCCGTTGTCAAAGGTAATGCTTTTGAAGATTGCCCTAAACCGCCGGGCACCAAGTTTCCGTTCCAGTGCGTCCAGCGCCTTGACCACCGTTTCAGCCTTGCGGTTTGGTATCGCTATAATGATTTCTTTCCGGGTCTTGCGCTCGGTCAGGGTCAGTAGGGCGCGGGTGGTCTTGCGCTTCCCCTTGCCGCTGTACACAGTGTCGCCCTCCCAATGGCCGAACTCCTCCCGCCCGTCGATCTCCTCCGGGCGCTGTTCAATGCTTTCACCCGCCGGGGCGCGGCTGGCGCTTTTGTTCTTCTTCACTTTCTTATATTTGTGTTTCTTCTTTCCGTGCCGTGGCAGCTCCTCTTGCGTCAGGTTCAAAAACAGACCCTTGGCAATGTACTTGTAGATCGTCGGCACCGATAGACTGGTTTTGAACTTTTTCCCCTCAATCATGGCAAACCCAAGCACCGCCGCCGGGCTACAATCTTTGTCTAAAATCGTGGTTTCAATATAGTTCGCCAGCTCATGGTCATTGCCTATTTTCAAGTCCGGCCCCTTTTCCCGCAGGTGGGCTTGGTATTTCTCCTCGGCAATGTCCGGGCTGTATGCGGTTTTGACCTCCCATGTTCCGCCGTCCAACCTGTCATACGCGCCGCGCTTCAACTCCCGGTAAATAGTCGAAACATGAACGCGCAGCTTGTCCGCCACCTCTCGCGGCTTCATCCCCATTTTCAGCCACTTTTCTATGCGCAAGCGGTCTGTCATGGTCAGGTGCTTATAGGTTCGCACTGTGTTTCCTCCTCTCCAATATCTGCGCTGCCAGTGTCGGCTTCTGCCGTTCTGTGCAGCTTTAGCACACAATACCATTCAAAAATAGCGGTCTGCGGCGCTTTTGTCAACCTCTCCGCATAACAGAAAAGGCCCCGGCCACCGTTCAAAACGAACAGCAGTCGGGGCCATATCTTAGTATTTAGTTCTGCGGGGTCTGCTCGGCGTCAGAAAAAATTTTTCCGATCTCCCCAATGGCGTTTTTCTCGGCAAGATCAAGTTCTTTCACCGCCGCCTCAATAAAGGCGTTGATCTCCGGGGTAACAGTAATGCCGTTTGCCTCCAACAACTCCACGACAAAGCGTTTCTTGGTCGCCTTGTCAATGGTGCCCGCCTCGGCCTGCTTCTCGGCGGCCTCCACGAACTTCTTCACGATGGAGTACAGGCGCTTTTCTTTCAGCCAAGGCAGGCCGGTGTCTTTCAACCACGGGATAACCAGCGCGGTAAAGGACGCACCCAGCACCGCAAACACGATTTCCAGCAGATTGTTCACAACGATGGTCACAACTTCATTCATGATCTTTTCCTCCTATATATAGTCGGTCAGTTGGGCAGTTTCAAAACCTGCCCGGCGTGGATGGTGTTATTTTTCAACCCGTTCAGGGTCTTGATTTCCTTGTAGCGGGCACCGTTGCCAAGCTGCTGCGCAGCAATGCGCCACAGGCTGTCGCCCGCTTTCACGGTGTAGGTCTTGGCCGCCGGGGTAGCGCTTGCTTTGCCGGTAATGGCCGCCGCGTCCACCCAGCCATACACGGTGCTGGTGCCGTCCGTATGTACAAGGTGGTAAGGGTGCTTGCCCGCCGTGGCAACTACCGTCACCTTGGCCGGGCCGGGCTTCACGGTGGTGCCGCTGGCGGCCTGCGCGTTGGCGTAGTGCTTGCCGCCCGCAAACTGCACAATGTCGCCCACCTTGTATGTCAGCGCAGTGTTGCCCGTGGCGGTGCCGGTGTTCGTGCTGCCGCCGGTCTGCCCGCCGGGGGTAGCTGCACCAAGGCGGGCTTTGAACGCGGCCCACTTGGCGGCGCTGCCGGTGTCCTCGTTCCAGCCGATGATACCGGGGCACGGCTTGCCGTTCACATCATAGTGGCGGATAACATGGGCGGCGTCAATACCGTATTCCGCCATCAGGTACTTCACCAGCTCCACAAGATTGCTCACAACCTTGTCGGTAAAGCACCAATGGCTGTCGTTGGCAACAGTCATTTTGCCGGTGTCATTGGTAGAGCATACCTCAATGCCAATGGTGTTGCGGTTCGTGGCCTTGCCGTAGTAAGCACCGCCCTTGGTATTGTACTTTCCGCCGCCGCAGTGCCAAGTGTAGCGGTTGCGAATGTCGCCGTTGTACTGCACCGCGCCGCCGTCGTCCACGATAAAGTCCGCCGAAACCTGCTTAGAGGTGCTGCCAAAGTAAGAGGCCGTGCCCGCCGCGCTGCCCGGCTTAGAGGTCACACCGGCGGTGTAATGCACAACGATGTACCGGATTGCGCGGCCTGCTGCCGCCGTGGTGTTGTGGGTACTGGTTTTCTTGGTAATGCTGATATTCATACTCGTTTTGTCCTCCTGTTCCGCCTTGCCGTCGTACACGGTCAAGCCGTATTTCTCAATCAACCCAATCAGCTTTTGCGGGTAGCCGGGGTCGGTGGCATAGCCCGCCGCCTTGATCGCTTTGCAGGCCACCTTGTAGTCGCGCTCGCCAACCACTGCCGCATACCGCTTGTTCGCCAACAAAAACGCGCTATGGTCGGCAACGCTTTCTGCCCAACTGTCATAGGCACGGAACAGCGCGGTAATGGTGGTGTAGGTTGCGCCGTCGTAACACTCCTTGGTGTCCTTGCTGTACGCTCTCCCGCTCCACCGCGCGTCGGCCTTAATGCCGAACAGGGCGTTAGCCTTGGTGGCAAGCTCCGATGTTCCCCAGCCGCTTTCCAAGATTGCCTGCGCAATGGTCAGGCTGGCAAGGATTCCGCTTTTCTGCATATCGGCCTGTGCCAGCGGCCCCACCATTGCGAGAAATTTTCTTTGTTCCATACGGTTTCCTCCGAAAAAGAGAGAGGGCCGCACCCGCAGCCCTCCGTGGTTTTCTGTTTACGCATTATGCGCCGGGCATATCGCCGGGCGGCACCTCTGCCGCCTCGGCCTTTGCCTCCTGCTTGTCCTCCTGTTCCCACTTCCGTTCCCGGTTGCGGTCTTTGGTGGTCTTAATCCAGCCCATAATGCCGCACTCGCCGCCAAGGGTGGCAAAAACGCAGGTAATCAAGGTGTCCGGCACCGTGCCGTATACCTTGAAAAGCTGTATCATAACGATGGTGAACACCAGCAGAGAAACGCCGACGATCACCAAGATCAAGTCCATAACCTTGATGTTCCGGCGTTCCTTTTTCTCTGCGGCGTTTTCAACACTTTCAACGCTATTCTTCACATTCCCGCGCCTCCTCACATACCGATCTGCTTAAACAGGTAGCCAAGCACAACGCCCACAATCGCCGTGGCAATGTAGCCCATGACCTTGCGCCACTTCTCGCCGTCGCGGCCCTCCAACACTTCCAGCCGTTTGCCCTGCTTTTCCTGCTCTTTCAGCATACTTTGCATACTTAAGGCCAGTTTTTCCACGCTGTTTGCCAACGCGCCGATCTGCTGCACACTGTCCTCCAAAATACCAATGCGGGCGTCCTGCCGCTTGTTCTCCTCCTCCAAGCGGCGGCGGAACTCCTCATGCTCCGCCCGTGTGATAGGGTTCTCCATCGTCCTCTCCTCCTTGCTCCGCCCAGTCCGGCCACTCGTCGCCGCCTATGGCGTCGCGGTATGCCTTGTCGGCCTGCGCAATCTCGTCACGCCCGGTCACAGTGTCACCCAGCTCTGCAAGCCGGGTTGCCATGATCTTGATAACCCGTGCCTGCATTTCCGTCACCGTTTCCAGCTCCGCTATGATCTGCAAATGGCTCATACTGTGCCTCCTCTCGCAGTTGTTTTTGTTTTGCCTTTTCCAGTTCCGCCCGGTAAATCTCGTTCAGCCGCCACCGCAGGCTTGCGCTCTCTGTGTGCTTTAGCAGCCCCCTAATGCTGGCAATGCGCCGGTAAAAGTCCTGCCGTGTCATATCGCCAGCAGCATACAAAGCACTGATCTTGCGCACCTCCCGCTTTATGCGGCGCACGGTGCTTTTCCGCAGCTTCATGTGGGTGGGCCATATCCGCACACCAACAAATTCAACCCCTTGGCGCACCGGGCGTATGCTGGTCTTGCTGTTCAAATCAAGCGCCAGCTCCTCCTGCAAGAAAGTTTCCACCGCCGCTTTCCAGCGGTGCAAGGTTTCCTTGTCCTGCCCCAAGATGATTACATCGTCCATGTAGCGGATATAGTAATGAATTTTCAGCCTGTGCTTGCAATACTGGTCAAGCTCGTTTAAGTAGATGTTCGCAAATAGCTGGCTCGTCAGGTTGCCTATCGGCATACCCACCTCGTACAGCCATTCTTCCGGCGGCGTGTCCTGCGGTGTCCGCCAGCGCGGCAGGCCGAACGGCTCTGCTCTGCTGTTCACCACGCCCCGTATAAACGCCATCATGGCGGGGTCTTTCACCCGCCGCCCCAAGATCGCCAGCAGCTTTTCGTGGTTCACCCGGTAAAAGTATTTGCTTATGTCCAGTTTCAGGCAGTACCAGCCCGGCCCCGGCTTGCGCTGCACTTGGCACATCCAGTATTGCAGGCGCTTGGCGGCCTTATGGCTGCCCTTGTCCTTTCGGCAAGCGTAGGAATCCTCAATAAAAAGCCTGTCATAGATCGGATTCAAATACAGGTACAGGCTCCATTGCACAATTCTGTCCGGGTAGTCCAGCGCCATCACCAGCCGCTTCTTGGGCACATACACCCACAGCTTGCGGTATGGCCCCAGCACATAGCTGCCGTTCATCATACCTTGCTGTATGGTGAACAGGTTATCTTCAAGCCGCGCGGTAAAATTCAAAACCTCGGCGCGGTATCGCTTACCCTTGCGGGCGTTCCTGTCGGCCTCAATCAGCCAACCAAAATTGCACACCACCGGCCAAGCGTTTTGAATCACCGTCATTTCCTGCTGACAGTGTTTCATCCAATGATCTCTCCAAGCCGTGTGTGGCGTTTCCGCCTCCACGGCAATACAAATTTTTTCCCGCCCTGTCTAAGCGGGAACGGAAACAGGCCCCTTTTAGTCTGCACTTCCTGCTGTACCCCGTAGGCCACAGCCCCCTTGCGGCGCAGAACCACCGCCCTAAATTGGCATTTAACAGACGAAAAGCGGAACGGCCCCCGATGTTGCCGTTGGCATTGGAACGCGGGTTGTTCAGGTTGGAATTGAACACCCCGGCGTTGCCGCCATTGTTCCAGTTGCCACCGCGAATCAGGCACCGTAAATGGCCCGTTCCCAAAGAAAAACAGCTACTTTTTCACGCTGGCAATATACTTGCCCAGCAAGCAGCCGATTTCTGTATTGTACCTTGCCCATGTTTCGTACTGGTGCATGGACAGCGGCGGGGCAAACTTCGCACCGCAAAGGTCTTTGTCTGCCGCCATCCTCACCAGATTGCGCAGCCATTCCAGTTCCACATCAAGCTCCTGCGCGGTAGTCTTGCGGTAGTATTTCTTTTCCAGCTCAACGGCCAAATGGTACATTTTCAGCATAGAAACCCGCATATCATCCGCAAGGTCACGATCTTTCCGGCTAAAATTCTTGGTAAGTGGTCTGCCGTACTTCATCATTTCCCCAATTTTCTCTTTCAGACGGAACGGCTCATAGCTGCCCGGCGCGGGCATTTCGCTCTGCATAGCTTGTTCACCTCCTCCAAAATTTCCCCCAAACCCACCCGGCGCATTGCGCCTGCCATAAGCCCCAAAAAATTTGCCCGCGCACAGCGCGGGGCGTTGTTCCCGTTGCTGTGTGTGGGCTTGTCCTGCTTACCGCCTCACTATCGTTCGGCGTTCAGTGTTTCAGGGCGCAGTGTACAGTTATTCGTAAAAAGCGGAACGGCCCCCGATGCCGCCGTAGGCATAGGAACGCGGGTCGCACAGGTGGGAATCGAACACCCCGGCGTTGCCGCCATAGCTCCAGTTGCCACCGCGAATCAGGCACCGCTCGGCCTCGGCGTTGTTGATGTAGAAATAGTCGCCGCCGTAGGTGGCGTCAATGCCGTCACCCGTCAGCGCAGCGTCGGGCAGTATGGCAAGCGCCTGAAGCAGCAGCTTTGCCGCAGCGCCAATGCTGCTGTCGCAGGCAACATCCTTAAAACTGCAACCATTCGCGCCGGTGGTGTGGGCAATGGTGGTGCTGTAAGTCCATTTGCCGCTGATAAAGTCCAGCTTCACGGTGCCCTGCGTGGTACCGTTGCCGTCCGGGGCCACCAGCTCACCGGTGGCGGCGGAAATAGCTTTCCACGCAGCGCTGCTGGCGCTCATGTCACAAGTGGGCGCGGCGGCGTTGTTGTCGGCAATCACCTGTACCTCACCTTTAACAAGGCGCAGTCCGGCGCACCACTCCCACACATTGCCGTTCAAATCCCAAATACCCTCCAAGGTGCCGTCATGGCTCCAAGTAACAGGGCCGGTGCCGGTGGCAACGCGCCCGGTCTTGTCGTTGTCCTTGCTGGTGGGGATTGCGCGGTACAGGCTTTCGCGTGTGTCCTTGCCGTAGTTGTTGTTGCCGTAGGGTTCCTTGCCCGCCTTGTGGCACCACAGGGCAATGGCTGCCCACTCCGCGCAGGTGATCTCATGGAACTTGCCGCCCTTGGCGCGGTTGTAGCTCACAAAGGTATCAAGGCCCGCCGTGTTGGCCGGGTTCTCGCCGGGCAGGCTGTACGCTCTGCCGTTGTAGTGGCTGGTCTGATACTTGCCCACCCAAAAGCCGTCGATCTCCACGCCGTTCACCCTGAACGCGGGGTGTACGCTGGTGTCGGCGGTAGAAAGCACATCACACAGGCGGAATTTCGGAATGAACACCATAATGCTCGGCATTTCCTTGTCGTCGTACTTCATGGCGTTGTTGGGGCAAACGCTTTTCAGGGCCAGTTCGGCCATATCAAAATTAGCCATAGGTTCGTCCTCCTTTATCAGTGAATCATAATGCCATCAATGGCAAACAGGTACAGGGTCACATCCTCGGTGTCCAGCGGCTCCGGGGTGCGGGTCACGGTTTCACGGCTCATGCCCTCGGTGTTCTCACCGCCCTCGGCCTGCGCGTCGGTTTCCTGTGCCGTGGTCACGGTTTCGGTGTACTTCCGCGCGGGGATTTCCACCTGCGCCGCGTAGTACAGGCCGCGCCCGGTGGTCAAATAGCCCTCGCTGTCCACCATAATGTCGCGGGTCACGGGGTCGTCCTGCTGGTAGCGGGCAAGGTCAAGGGTCAGCGCACCGTCCGCAAAGTCCAGCTTTGTGCCGGTCAGGTTGTAGTTGATCTTCTTGCCCTCGTTTTTCTCAATGATTTTCATGCTCTTATCCTCCTGTTACTCGGTGGGTGCCGGGTCGGTCATGCCGCCCGTCACTCTGATCTGCACTTTCACGGTGGTGGCGCTGCCGTCATGTACCAGCTTAAAGCCGTTGCGGGCACGGTCAGTCACCCGGATATTGCCCAGCCTGCCGCCGCTGTACGCCAGCACTGTTACCTCCACGCCGTAATTGGTGCTTTCGCGCAGCTGCGCAAGGGCAATGGTGGTGGGCGTGTTGTTAAACGGCCACTTGCTGCCGGTCTGCGCCAGCGTGGCCGTGTGCATCTCGTCGGCGTAGTTATAACCGTCCTGCACCGCCTTAAACTGCATAATTGCCCCGGCAAGGGTCATGTCGGAAATGCCCAGCTCCATATTGTTAAAATGCTGCTGGTCAAGCAAGGTGCCCTGCTGGATAACCTCGCCGCTCTGGTCAGTTACATGGTCTTTCCAATAACTGCGGTCATAAGCCATGGGTTTGTCCTCCTCTCTTTTACTCCTCGGTTTCGATCAGCGGGAATGTAAAGCGCAGCAGCGCCACATTCAGGCTGGTGCGTTTCAGGCTGATACTCTGCTGTCCGGCCAGTGCGCCGTTGATGTCGTACACCCTTACGCCCGTGATCGTGTCGGCCTGCCCGAAATTCGGTACATTCACAAACACGACCACATTCGTGCCGATGATCTCCTTGCTGTTCACGGTGCCGGTCTGCCATGCCCCGCCGTTCAACTGGTATTGGAACCTGTCAACGCTGCGCAGCAGTTCTTCCCGTCGGTCATTCAGAAATTTGTCGGTAAAAAACGCCATGTTCGGTTTTCCTCCTTTCCCGGTTGTTTATGGCATCGTACCGCAGCGGTCTTGCCCGCTGGCGGACGGTACGGCTGTAAATGCTTCGGCGGCCTCCACGCCGCCCTTGCTCCCGTGCAGCTCTGCACGGATAGAATAGCCCGCCGTTCCTTGGTACATAAACAGCGGGTTTTGCTTTCCGTACTGGCCGTTAGCCTTTTCAGTTTCCATGCTGTGCCTCCTCCGGCAATGTGCCTGCAAATTCAGGTCTTGCGGTGTACCCGGCTGCAACGCCGCCGCTCCGCAGCGCCCCGCAAACCGAATAGCCCACCGTCGCCGGAACGGGCAGTGTGCCGGTAAACTCCGGGCTTACAGCAAACGCTCCCGGCTGGCCGCCTGTCAACAGCGCATGGTGTGCCGTATAACCCAAAGTGGCAGGCATCCACCACACGCCGCAGTAGATCGTGCCGCACTCCGGCACGGTGTATGCCCACTTGTCCACCCTGCACCCGGTAGCCAGCGTGTGGCGCACCATGTAGCTAAGGCTTTCAAGGTGGGCGCTCCACCGTTTCGCGGTAATAAGGCGGCGCTCCATTTCCGCCGGGCTGTAAATAATGGCCGGGTGTTCCTCCGTTGTGTCTGTCACATTGATATACAGTCGGAAAGTGCCCGGCTGCCCGCCGTACTCGAACCATTCTTCCAGCATAGTGCCGGGGTAAATGGCGTCGGCTTGCAGCTTTACCGCGCCCACGGTGCCCATTAGGCGGCGTACCGTCAGGGCCGTCTTGATAATGCGGCGCTTTTGCTCTACGCTGTACCCGGTGTCGTACCAGTCCACTTTCCAGTTGATCGCCAGCGCGTCAAGCACGGGTTCGGTTGTGGTGTCAAGGCTTGTGTAAATTTGGCTGTCGTCGATATAGCGCAGCGTTCTTTCGTGCAGCACACCCACTGCCTCGCTAAGCGCCCGCACCCAGTCCTGCCCGGCAACCACGCGGGGCACAGCGTCCACAAGGCGGGCGTCCCGCAGGTCTTTAATCATCTTCCAGCCCTCCGTATGTCACGGTCTGCCCGGTGCATTTCGGCAGTTGCGTTTTGCCTACCACAATATCCGCCGGGGCGGTCAGCTTCACACGCTTGGCCCCTGCCTCGCGGATTTTGGCGATCAGCTCCGTGGGGTTAATATCTCGCCCAAGGTGCCGCTGCCAGCTTTGGTAGCTCTGCACCGCCGCCGTCACCTTTTCCTGTATGGTTCCGGCGCTTCGCTGGTCGCCGTCGCCAATCCAGTAGGTAAACGCTATGTTGTAGGGCACCTCCTCCGGCTCCACGCACACCACCTTGTCGCACAGCGGGCGCAGGTTCTCGCCACTGATATATTCGGTCAGCTCCTCCCGCTCCGTGGCGTTCGGCAGCCGCCCGCCCTCCATCACAAAGTAAATGGCAATCACGCACGGCTCCGGGCTGGTGATCTGCACATCCGTCACATCACTGCGCCATTCCCGCACATGGTATTCGTAGGCGTCGCGCGGCCCGGCGCAGCTAAATCGGCTCGGTGCCAAATAGGCCCGCTCGGTCAGGCTGTCGTCGTCCTCCACATCAAGGCCGCCGGTGCTTTCGTCCACATTGCTCACACTGGCTATGTACGGGATGGGGTCAACAAGGATGTTGATTTCCCCGGCCAGTATGCCGCTGCTCTCCGCTCCGGCCTCCTCCGCCTGCACGATGGTGTCCACATAGGTTGCGCCGAGCGGTATCTCCGCATAGTCCAGCGTATTAAAATACCGCCCGCCCTGCGTTTTCACCCGCGTACCGGCGGGCACCGCCACGGTGTCGGCTCGTGCCTCTGCCAGCAAAAAGCGTTCCTTGGCCGTGGCCTTTTTGCTTTCCTGCCGTGTCAGCCCCAACAGCGCAACCAGCGCGTCCAGTGCCTCGCCGGTGCTGGTTTTCAAAAGCTCTGCCTGTCCCTTAATGTCTGCGTACTGCATGGTTTGATATTCGATCAGGGCAAACGCTTTCAGCAGCAGGGTTTTGGCGTCAGCCTCCCCAAGCACCAGTTCCTTGCCGGTCTGCTCCCGGTAAATCCGGGCGTACTCGGCCTTTAACTGCTCCTCGGTTTCCTGCAGGGTCATGTTTTCAATAAAACTGATCTGTGGCACATTCGCCAGTTCACTGATATTAGACAAGATCAATCACCACCTTTGGGGTCATGTTGCCGTCGTGGGCTTTGCTGTCCGTCCATTCAACGCGCACCACCCGCGCCCTCGGCTCATACATCTTGGTTTTGCGCACATACTCCGCCGCAAGCAGCGCTTGGGCGCTCTCCTGCGGGTAGTCGGTTGTGCTTATGTCAATGCCAAAATCCCGGTCTAAAGCCTGTTCCCCGGTGTGGGTGCCATACAGCACTTGCAGGTTGCGGTAAACCTCCTGCGCCGTGCTGTCGTTCACCGTACCGGCGGCAATCTCAATAACCGGGCTGTCTGCCAAAATCACACCCAGCCCTCCTTACAGGTATTCTTCAATGGTCAGGCTCACTTTACATTCCACCAGCACACCGCCTTGCAGCACGGCGTCCCATGTTTCGCTTATGTCCGTGATCTTGAACGGGTAGGGCGAAAGCGGAACGCCGCCCACCACAAACCAGTCCACGGCGCTGCTCTCCGCCATACGCTGGAAATAATCAAGCGTACTGCGCGGGGGCACACCATCCTGCGCCCGCAGTAAAAGGTCGAATGTATAGCTTTTCAGTTTCGGGCCTACCCACTCGCTGCGGGCCTTGCCGCCCACGACTTCGTGTGTTGCCCAGTCGCTCCCCGTGCTGCCTTTCAGGTTGCTTGGGGTAAAAATCTTTGTGTGGCTCACGGTGAACACGCGGCCCATAAAACTGCCTATTGCCATCTGGCACCTCCTTACGGTAACGGCTGGCTGCTCTCGCTGCCCGGCGCGGCGCTGGTGTGCTTGTGCTGTACAAGGCTGATACTCTGCACTTTCACATCACCGCTGGCACCCTCGGCGTTCAAGATCGGCGCACTCACTTCAACCTTTGTCGGGCTGGTAATGCTTATGTCGCCGCCCGCGCTGATCGTAATGCTGGCCCCGTTTATACTAAGGGTCACATCCCCGGTCACATTGCGGGTCACGGTGCCCGTTATGGTCTGCAATACATCCCCGGTCACTTCTTGCTCCAAGTTCCCCGTCAAGGTCTGCTTTACATCCCCGGTCACTTCCTGTTCCACATTGTCAAGGTATTCTTGCTTGGTGGTGCCCTTGCGCTTTTCCTCGCTGTCGCCGCCAATATTAAACTTGAAGTCACCGCCCGCCGATATGCTCATAGCGCCGGTGGCCTCCAAGCTCATAAAGGTGCCCGCTTCAATGGCTACGGTGGTTCCGGCCACAATGCCCATGCCCGTTTTGGCCTGTATGCTGGCGCTGGCACCGCTGCTTTTTAGCTGCAACTGCCCGCCCGCAATCACGCTTACCGGGCCTTTCGCCTCGTCGAAAATTTCACCGTTGCAGGTGCGCCCGGTGCGCTTGTCCACATACTGCGTGTACACGCCGGTGTTCTCGTCGTACCGGCTGTACGCCTGCCCCTTGCGGCTGGTGCCGTATTCCTTGCGGTACAGGCCCTTGTATCCCTCCGCCGGTTTGTTGGTTTTGTTCCAAACTGTGCCGGTGGTGGTGCCCGCCGCCGTGCCGTTGCTGTTGTGGGCAACACTCACGACCTGCCCCACGCAGGGCATTTTGTATTCGCCGTTGCTCATGGCGTTTATCTGCCGGGTCACGCTCTTGCCCCGGTCAAAGTAGGTCACTTCGTAAGTTCCGGCCTCGTAGTCAATGGCACTCACGCGCCCGGTTCTGTTGGTGCTTGCCAATGCTGCGCCTCCTCACTTCGTCGTAATCCCGCCGCCGTTGCAATAGCTGGCTGGCACCCAGCCGGTAACATTCTTGCCCACGGGCAGCTTGCCGCACCTTGCGGCGGTGTTGGTAATGCGGTATCGGTTATTCACCAAAATACCGTCATAGAAATAGAATGTGCCACTCTTATAGCAGCTCGGCTTCGGGGCAACGCTTGTGTAATAGAACGGTGCCTTGGTCAGCGTCACCGCCGCGCCCGCCGTTGCGCCCGCCGCCGCGCTGGCCGCATTGGCCGCCGGGCTGGTGGTTTCGTAGGCGCTGTTGTAGCTTTCGCTGCTGCTGTCCTCGCTTTGGTGGTATTCGATATGTCCGCCCACATCCCAGTAATGGAACGGGTCAAAAATACCGCTGCACTCAAAGCTGGTCACAAAGCCGCCGCTCTTGGTGTACTTGTGCGTCACCTTGTCCACAAAGTATTTGCCGTTGATTCCTCCGTTCAGGCCATCCCCGTACCCGGTCAGGCGCAGGTTGTTTCCGGCGCTCACGCCCCAGTTGCCCATAACGGAAAATTTCAGCTTTACTCTGCCGTGGTTGGCATTGTTGATCTCGGCGCAAAGCTGTACGCTTGCGTCGTAAACGCTGGTGGCGCGGCGGTTCACATTCTTTGTGTGGTTGCCGCCGCCTACGCTGCACACAATGTCCAAGTCCTTGTCGGCGTCTGTGTAGGTAAAATACCCGCCTGTATAGGTGCCGGACAGGGTCGTGTTGTAGCTCAAACTGCCGGGTATAATGTTCGTGCGGTCAAAGTCCTGCACGGCTCGTTTGCCTTTGTAGTGCTCCCGGTCATATACCCACAGCCGCTTTGCGTACACTTTTAAGATCAGACCGTAGTTTTTGCAAAGGGTGTTGTAGTAGCTGCTGTCGGTGCCGTCCTGTTCGTCGCACTCTATGTCGTAATCGTCTGCGTCATAGGTGAACCCCAGCCCGTACCGCCCGGCAATGCTTTCCCCAATTCGCTTTATGGAGGTGTTCTTCCAAATGGTTTCCCGCTCCAACTCGCTAAAATCGGTGTCGCTCGGCTTGCTCACACCGCCCACCTGTAAAGTGGTCGGCGCGTCTTGGTAAGCCACATCGTCAAGGATAAATAGCCCGCACTCCATCACATGGGTGTCACCGGGGCCGTTCCAATCCCGCCCGATAATGCGCGGGCGCAGGGTCGCGCCCTCCTCCGGCAGCCAGCCGTGCAGCCATTTACTGTCCTGTGCGTCCAGCGTAATGTCTATGCTGTCGCTGTCGTCGGCGGCATTGTCAACATAGGTCAGGCTCTCGATCTCCGCGCCTACCTGCCCGGCAAAGGGGGCATTGTTGTAGGTTACATCCAATTCAACCCGTCTGCCGTTATTCATAGCTTGCCTCATACTTCCACGGTGGCAGCAGTCCGTCGCGCTCCTCCTCCAAAACCGGGGTGGCAAGCACCACCCCGGCCTCAAAAAGGAAAGTGTCGATCTGTTGCGGGTTGGCCGCCATCAGAATGTCCGCATGGTATTCACTGCCGTACACCTGCTTTGCAATCACATCCCAAGTGTCACCGCTCTTTGTTGTGTATGCCATATCGTTTCTCCTGTCAGTAGGCCGTTCGCGCCTTTCGGCGCATCATTTGTTCGTACCAAAGTTCAAACCGCTGTTGCGCGTCGTCCAAAACGCTTTCCAGTACAGCCCGGTCAGCGTTGCCCTGCACGGTGATCTGCGGTGCAAATACAACCTGCCCGCCGCCGTCCGGGGTTCCGCCGCCGTCCTGTTCCGGCTGCGGCTTGCCGGTGTCGATCTCTTGCAGCTCCACAGCGTTGTTACCCTGCGTCGCCTCAAGCGTCGCCAGCTCCACCGCACCGCCGCCGTTGGCATACGGTACACCTGCCGCCACGGCGGCCTGCTCTCCGCTTACCCCCAGCATACGGCCCGCCTGCGTCCAAGTGTTGATGTTGTCGCTGCGTACTCCGCGCTGGAAACTGATTACCGCCTCGGTTCCGGCTTCACCGGCGATAGAAACACCGTCCGTAAAGCCGCCCCTTGCCAGCATGGGCAGGGTGGGTATATTGACGGAAAAGCTCTTGCCGCCAAGTATGGGCACCCATTTCGGGATAGTCAGGCCCAAACCGTTAATGCCGGAAATCGCCTTGTTGATGATCGCAATAACGGCGTTCAGCGGTGCTTTGCACAGCGCTACCAGTCCGTCGAAAGCAGAACCGAAAATCTGCTTGATTCCCTCCCAAGCTTGGCTCCAACTGCCGGAGAACACCCCGGTAATAAAAGTAATCAAGCCTTGGAAGAAACCTTGAATCGCACTCATAACTGCGCTGATTCCCGCACTGAACGCTTCAAACCCGGCCAGCAGTGCGGGCACAACCACGCTGCCAATGGTCATAATCACGGTAATAATTCCCTGTATGATCGGCATTGCCGCCTGAATGGCGCTGCCAATGATCTGCATACCCGTCATAACCGCACTGCCAATATTGGAAATTATGCTGGCTATCGTCGGCGCTGCCGCCGTAAAGGTCTGCAAAATAATGGGCAGCACCGTACCCGTGATAAAGGTAAATACATCCTGTATGATCGGCTTGACCGTGCCCGTCGCAAAGGTCACGATTTGCCCAACCACACCCATGATGGATTGCAGGATAGTCACCACGCCGCCAAAGGCTGCGCCTGCGTTTTCACCAAACAGGTTTGTGATCGTGTTCTGCAGGGGGGCCAGCGCAGCGGCAACGCCGCCATCGCTGAAAAGCCCTGTCACAAAGTCGGCCACGCCTTGCAGTTTGCCGGTGAACACATCAAATACCTGCCCGCCGGTTTCACCAAACACATTCACGACTATGCCGCGTATGTCCTCCAAGTGGTCGCCCAAAATGCTTACCACGGCAATAATGCCGCTGATCGCAGCAATTACCGGGGCTGCCCCGGCAAACAGGCTGCCAAAGCCTCCTGCCACCGGCCCCCAAACGCTGCCCAGCAGTCCAGCCCCGGCTCCGGCAAAGTTGCCCAGCGCACCCAAGGCGTTAGAGCCAACGCTCACCACGCCCTTTGCTACGCCGCCAACCCTGCCCGCCGCGCCGCCGATTGCCTGCCCCACGCCGCTGTTCGCTACGGTGGAGATTACACTCCCGGCTTTTCCGGCCACCCAGCCAGCACCGTTCTGTGCAAGCCCCTTGGCACCGCTCACAAGGTTGGTCAGACCCAAGCCCTCCGGCCCCGCAATGCCCGCAAGGATTTCTTTGCTCACACCAATGGTGCCCTTGCCGAAACCTACAATCTTGCTGCCGATGGTGGTATTCGCCACATTCCCGGCTGCCGCGCGGATTCCGCCAAAATACTGCCCTATGGGGCTGCTTGTCGCAGCGTTCTTTGCCATACCCAGCAGTCCGCCGCCTTGCTTTGCGTCGGTGATCTGCCCGGCCACGCCCATAAGGCCCTGCATAAACTTGTAGTCGGTGCCCTTTTGGTTGGTCAGCGTTCCACGGTTTTTAATGCCAAAGTAAGCACCAATGGCGCTGTTCTCCAACCGCTGCATAAAGCTGCCGCTCCCGTTACTGGTAACGGCTCCCCACTGCGTCCGTGTCATGTTGGAGTTTGCCATTGTCGCGCCAACGCCTGCGGCCTCGGCCACATTGCTGATCGTGCCAACGGCATTGCCCGCAAACTTCTGTCCGCCGGTGAACAAACTGCCCACCGCGCCCAGCAGGCCGCCGCTTCTCTCGCTGCCGCCCGCCGCCACGCCAAGCCCGCCGCTCTCACCAAACAGCAGGCTCCCGGCTCCCTCCAAAAGATTCCCGGCCAGCGGCGCAAACTTCATGGCCGCAAAGGTTCCGGCCAACCCGCCAAGGATTCCTGCCACCTGCGGCCCGTTGTCTGCTACATAGTCCAGCGTCTTTTGTACATAGGGCAGGGCTGCTTGCAGCGCGTCGCCCAGCTTGGAAATACCGGCGCTCAACAGGTCGGCCAGCGTTCCGGCCAGCGTTTGCAGCTGCGGCATATCCTTACGCACACCGTTCATCAGGTCGATCACAGCCAGCGACAAGGTTTTCTTCACGGGCAAAAACTCCGTGCCAATGTCCTGCTTTAGCGCTGTCACGGAGTTTTTCACCATCGTGTCAATGCTTTCGCTGGTGCTGGCCTGAATAATAAACTCCCGCTCCATACTGCCGGTGTACAGGCTTGGGTCGCTCACCATTGCAAGCGCCTTTTCGTAAGCGCCTAAATTGTTTGTGATCTTTGCGCCGCCCTCAATGGCCCACTGCCCAAACAGGGTGCTAAGTGCAGCAACCTTGCGTTCGTCCGGCATATCCTGCAAAGCGGTAAAAACTTCTTTCAAGGTGCCCACGCCGTCGGTCTGCATACTCTTGGCTATGCCCTCGGCGGTAAAGCCCAGCTCCTCCCACATTTCCTTTTGGGCCTTGGTAGCGTTGCTGCCCTTGCTCAAATTGGTGTAAATGCGGGAAATGCTCGTGCCTACCCGGTCAGTGGCAACGCCGGTAGCCTGCATGGCCGTTGCCATAGCGGCAGTAGCCGCCGGGTCAACGCCTGCAATCTGGCCCATCGACGCCGCGCTGTTCACGCTCTGTGCAATTTCCGCCGCCGTCGTCGCGTTGTGTGCGCCAAGGTAGTTGATCTGATCCATCAACTCCATAACCTGCTTGTGGTCAAAATTGAAGCTGGCCTCCCACTTTGCCACATAGTTACCGGCGGTTTGGTCGTCCAAGTCCATTGCCGTTGCGGTCACAGCAGTATCACGCAGATACCCCGTTGTTAGCTGCTGGTCTACCCCAATGCCCGATTGTCCCAGCGCGGCGCTCATGGCCGTTAGCTGGTCGGTGGTTCGCGGTATCTCGGTACTAAGGTCTTGAATGTAGGTTTTCAGTGCGCCGTAGTTCTGCTTAAAGGTCTTGCCGTTGTCGGCAATCGCGTCACTCACCGCACCGCTGGCGTCCGCCAAGCCGTCCACATAGCGCACCACGGGGGCCATGGCGCTTTCAAGCGCCTGCGCCTCCTTGGTGCAGCCCGCAATGCCCACCGCTGCGGCGGTGGCAACCGCGCCCATAGTGGCAAGGCCGACGGTGCCAATGTTGCTTATGCTCTTGGTTAAACTGCCAATTTTGCTTTGTGTACCGTTGATCGCCGCCGTCAGGCTTTTGTCCATCCGGCCCGCGATCTTGATACTAAGCTCTAATGTTTTGCTCGTCGCCATTCCTCCGCCACCTCGTCGTTCAGCTTGGCGAACTCACGGGTCGGCAAATTCAGGTAAAAATCAACGCCTGTCCGCGTCACAGCGGCAAGGCGTATGGCGGCCTTGCGTAATGCTTTCGCGCCGCCCTTTACTCGAAAAAACCCGCATCGTTCACGGCGTTTTTAATTTTCAGCACTTCGTACAGCGGCAGCCCGGTAAAGAACTCCTCCGGCAAGCCCGTTGCCATTCCGGCAAGGATGCAGGCGTACAGGTAGTTGTAGCTTGTGTCCGTCACCATAAAGCCCGCGCGGGTCAGGCGGTTTTCCGCCGCGCTCTCGTTCAGGCTGTTCAGGTCGGCAACGCCGTTCAGGTCAATCTCCGTGTACTGCTTGCCCTCAAAGTAATAGGGCTTTTCCAGCCGCATAATGTGGTTCTCGGTGTTGCTGTCCACATTCATGTACCCCATCGCCATGCCGTAGATTCTGCGGGAAACGCTGCGCGGTGCCAACTTGAAAAACTCAATCGGCAGGCCGGTGGCCTTGGCAGCCAAAATGCGCACAAAGGCGGTGGTGGTTTCGCACAGCAGCATGGCGGCAGGCTCCCGCTCGTTGAAAAGCTGCCGCTGCGCGTTGATCGCGTCCTGCACGGTCAGCTTGTCCAGCCCGGCAAGGTCGATCTCCGCATACTCCTTGCCCTCAAAAACATAAGGGCGGTTCAGCTTCAAAAGGTACTGGTTTTCGGTCTTAGGTGCCGTCGCCTCGGTTTTCTCCTCGGTTGCCACGGTCATATTCTTTTCTTCTGCCATAATGTACAGCTCCCTTTCAGTGTGTCAGTGCTTCTCAAAAATAAAAGCATACCCGCCTCCGGCTCATTCCGGGGGCGGGTTCATGCTCTTGGGGTTGTTTGGGTTAGATCAGGCTGCGCACCTTTGCCAGCATATCCGCACCCTTGACCTTGTAAACGCCGTTCAGCTTGTCGATTTCGATAAGCTGCTCACCGTCAACCTCGATCATAATGTAGGTCAGCTCCAGCGTAACGGTGGCCTCCATGCCCTCGCTTTTCTCGATCTTGCCGGGCTTGAACTTCTTCACGCGGCCCATCTCGACCACGCGCAGGCCCTTAAAGTCATAGCCGCCGGTCTTGTCGTACACCTGCTGCGCCGCGCGGAAAGTCAGGTTCACCACGGCCAGGGGGTTCAGCATATCAACGGCGCTGGAATACAGCGTGTTAAACTGCACCTCCTGTTCAAAGCTCTCCCACTGTCCGATTGTGGGGGAATCAATCTCGCCGCCAACACCAAAGCCCTCCACGGTGCCGGTTTTCATATTCACTTCCGGCAGGTCAACGCTTGCGGCAACGCCGATCATCCGCGTACCGTCAAGGTAGGCGTTCGCGTCGTTGATTTTTTCCGGGATATAGTTGTTGCTAATCATAGCTCTGTACCTCCTTTATCAGCTCAAAGCCGTGGTCAGTGCGTCCGGGTCAAACTCGATAACATCCTCGATGTCCTCCGCCGGGGTGTAGGGGGTGATGTACTGGTGGAAAGTGATCTTGCCGTCCAGCAGGTCGGCGGTGGTGTTCTCCGCCTCGTCGTAGATCACCTCATAGCGGGCGCACACACCACGGGCCACAAAGCCGTTGCCGCGCACATTCTCGCTGTCCACAATGGCCTCGATCAGCCGCTTGTTGGCGGGGCTGTCCACCTTGGTAAAGTAGGTCAGGATAAAACTGTTCGCTGCCCAAGAAAGGAAGCGCCGTACACTGAACCATCTGTCTTTCGGGTCGGTGGTGCTGGGGTATGCGGCGGTGTTGTTGCCCCACAGGCGGAAACCGCTCATATTCAGGAAAGTGGCAACGCCAAAGCCGTTCACGGTGTTGGCCTGCTCTTGGTCAAGCACAACCTCTGTGCCGTCAGCAAGGCAGGCGGCGCTGATCGCCAGCGTCTTGTTGGACGGGCTTACATTCGGGGTATCGGCGTTCACCGCGTCAGTGTAGGCAGTCAGGGCGGCGGCAAGGGCGCTGCCACTGTAAACCACTTCGCCCACCTTGGCGCAGGGCCACACAGCGTAAGCGTTCGCGTCGCTCACAGCCTGCGCCTCCTTGCGCTGCTTCACATCGGTGTATTTGGTAGCACCGCTCTCGGTGCTGTCAATGTCCACAATGCACACAGCCTTGAACACGCCGTTGATCTCCTTAGTCTTGGCCTGCAAAGCAGCGGCCACGGTGGCGTCCATGCTAAAGCGCGGTGCCAGCAGAATACCCGGCGTCATGGACAGCTTGGGGTAAATCTGCCGCACCACTTCAAGGCCGGTTTCCTTTCCCGTGGCTGCGTCTACGCCGCCCACAATGTCGGCGGCCTTGACCTTGCTGGGGTCAAGTTTCTTGCCGGTCACGGTCAGGGTAGTGGCGCTGGCTGCCTTTCCGCCCGCCAGCGGCACAATGTTCAGGGTGCCGTCGTTGTTAAAGCTGGCCGTGTAGTCGGTGTCACGGGTCAGGGCAGTGCTGCCGCTTTTCACGGTCAGCTTGTCCAGCAGTACACCTACCGCATCCAGCACGGCAACGCCGCTGTTCACCTGCACGGTGGTTTCGGCAATGTCCGCCGTATGCTTGGCAGGGTCAAGCACATTGATAAGCACCAGCGGGCCGGTGCCAACCACACTGAACGCCGCGCTGATACTCTCGCACAGGGTATAGGCGGCAAAGTCGTTATGGTAGCCAACGGCGGCCACAGCCTCCTTGTAGTTGTACACCAGCAGCGGGGTATTCACAGCCTGCTCCGGGTGTTCCAGCATATTTACGGGCGCGGTGCCCACAACCACCTGCAAACCGGCGGTGCCGGTCACGGGGGCGGTCATACTGGTGGCCTGTTCGCTGGTATATACGCCATGTTTGTATGTAGCCATATCGGTTGTTCCTCCTTACAGTTCGTTTTTGATCTTGTTGTACAAAATGCTTTCCGCCGTGCCTGCGGTTTCCAGCGCCTTGCGCGTCTGTGCAAAGCGTTCCACCGGCACAAGCAGATTCTTGGCCGCCGGGTGCTGCTTCACAAACTCGTCCAGCGCCGCCGGGGTGTTACCGCTGGCGTACACGGTGTACTGCCGTGCCACGCCGCGCACACTCGGCCCGCAGTAAACGCACGGGGTCTTGTGTTCGGTCTTGGCTTCGGTTTCCCCGGTGATCTCCGGGGCGGTGGCCGCCTCGGCGGCCTGCTCCTGTTTCTTAGTCATAGGTACTCCTTTAACTGTTCATCCTGCGTCATGGCAGGTGCCGTGCAGGTCAGGGTACACGCTCCAAAGTAATAGGGGTGCGTGTCGTCCTCCTGCAAGGCCCAAGTAATCGGCTTCAAAACGGTAAATGCGCCGCCAAAGTAGGGGGCCTTGCATACCCGCTGGATAATGTCCTCTTTGATGTTCGCCACATCCTGCCAGCCCTCACGGTCAAGGCCGGTGTCATAGGCGCACACGATCAGGCTAAAGTCCACGGTCTGCGGGCTGTCGTCGTCCTCGATCTGTCCGCCGGTCATCCGCACCACAATGTAGGGTGCCTCGGCCTTGTCGGTGTCCACATCGGCATCATCACTCTGCGGTATGGGCAAGTCCTGCTTGTAGATTTTCAGTGCCTTGCGCCCCTCTTGGCCGCAAAACAGCTTACCCGCAAACAGTTCTTTCAGCATTTCGATCAGCGCGTCTTGGCAAAGCTGCGGGGTGCGGCCAATGTCCGCCCTCGCTGCCGTCGTTGTGTGATTTCTCATGGTGGCTCACTTCTTTCCGGCTCTCGCCAATACTCGCTCAACCTGTGCCTGCAACCGTTCTTGCAGGTATTCTTCCACGCTCGGCTCAACCTCCGGCCAAATGGTGTGGTGCATGGCGGTGGCGCTGGGGCTGCCCATTGTCACCAGCTTCTCCACATTGCCCTTGGCGTTCGTCCAGCGCTTGTACCCCTTGGCGGTGCGCGTATGGCTCGACTTGGAACCAATGCGCCGCTGCACCATACCCACATGGCCGCTGCTGAACTTCACCAAAAAACCCTTGCTCATACCGCCCGCGCCGGGCAGCGTTTTCATGCCGCTGGATTTTAATACCTTGGCTTTCCAAACGCTCGGCCCGTCCTTAAAGTCCATTCCGGTAAAGTGCGTCGGCACCGCCGGGCTGGTCTTAAAATAGCCAAGGTCGTTGCGCATTTTGGCAATGTGCAGCTCCGCCATCAAACTGCTGTTGCTGGCTTTCTTGCGCTGCACAAGGTCTTTCAGGTGCCGCCTGCCTGCGGCGTTCACGGCGTAACGGGTCTTTGCCTTGGCAACCATCAGCTTTCGCGCCTGCCGCGCCGTAGCATTGATCGCCACTTTGGCCGCCGCCGGGGTTTTGCGTTTCAGGTCGCCAAGCGCCTGCTCTACCGTGTCCAGCCCCGCAACGGTAATGGTCAGGTTCCCGGCGCTGTAAGTAACATTGCTCACTGCCGTGTCCTCTCCATCGTCATGCGGTACACACCGCTTTCCTCTTGGCAAAGATTGATTGTGTAGGTGCGCTGGCTCTTGGTGCCCTTGTCAAGCACTAACTGCTTGCCAATCTTCGGCTTCGGCCCGTAGTCCTCCACCCGGATATACAGGATGGTGTGCGCCGTGTATAGGCCGGTGTCAAAGTTCTGCTTTGCCCCGGCCTCCCAATGCGCCGAATGTTCGCGCAAATCGTCGTCCTCTAAAACGATCAGCACATCTTTACCGTCAACGGTGTGGCGGTCTGCGTGTTCGTTTTCCTCAAAAAAGGCCGCGTCAATATCCGCCGCCACGCAGTCCTTGAATGTTGGCGGTGCCCACGGTGCTGCCGCCCCGCTCCCGGTATCCTGCTTTAGTTCAAACAGTGCCACGCTCTCACCTCCACAGTAAAAAGCCCCCGCCCGTCACCGGGCAGGGGGGTGCATATCAACAAACGGTGGCAACAAACCAACTGTCCACCTTGTCGGGGATGGGCAGCGGGCGGGCCTGCAATTCCAGCATACGGCGGTCAGGCTGGTGCTTCACAAAGCTGCGCAGCAGGCGGTCAGTCTGTGCCGTGACCCACTGCTGGGTGCTATCCTCAATGTAGGTGCAGGCACCATAGGCCATCATGTAGTCGGGGTGGCTGGCGATCAGCACAACCTTGTTCTCCGGCACAAGGGGCAGGGTCTTGGGGGCGGCGGGGTCAGTCCAATCGTCCAAGTACACCTCGGCGTAGGTGTAAATGTCGATGTTGGGGCTGTTCAGGTGGCCCACATACTTCACGCCGTTGGGCAGGTCGCGCGGGTGAATAAGGCCCATTTCCACGCGGCGGTTGTCCAGCATTTTGCTGATCTTCTCGTCCGCAAGGAAATTGCGCAGCGCGGTTTTGCCCATGATTGCCATGTCCACATTGGCAAAGCCGTTGGTCAGCACCTTGTCGGCCCAGTCCTCCAAGTTGTCGCTGATCTTGGCGGCGTTCTTGCCCCACTGGGCGGTGCCGGTCAGGGTTTCGGTGTTGGTAAAGCCAAAGTCGATGATCTCATTCACGCCCTCGCCAACAACCGGAACTTGCCCGGTCACAATGGCCTGCACGGCCATCCACTCCTCGCGGCGGGTGGTGGCGTCGTTCAGGCGGCTGTACTCCTCCATCAACTGCTGTGCGCTGCGCTGGGCAGGAGTTTCACCGCTGTACAGATCTTCGCCGGGCATACGGGTCATGTAGCGGTCAGCGGTGGTAATGTCGCAGGGGTTCACCAGCGGGGGCTTGTAGCTCTCGGTCTTGTAGCCGCTGGCTTTCAGCACCTTGCCGCCAACACGCGGGTGGACAAAGGCCGCCATGCGGCGATCACCTTTCACAAGGTCAATATCCACGCGATCGGTGGTAGACTTCTTCACATTGGTAAAGAAAGTGTCACGGAAAAAGGTATGCACAGGCGGTGCCTGTCTTACGACCTCCGCAAGATAGCGCGGGGTATAAATATTTACTTCGTTTGCCATGTTGGTTGCTCCTCCTTACTTCAAAAAGATACCGATGTTGCGCAGGGCAACTTCAATGTCGGCGGCGGCAACGCCGTCAGGCAGGGCCAGCCCATCCGCGAAAAATTCACCCGTCAGGTAAACCACCGCGTCCTCGCCGCTGGCGGCGTCCTCTGCGGCAATGCCGTACAGGCCGGTCACATTCAGCGCGTGGGTGCCGTCCACGGCGGCAAGGGGCTTTACCTTGCCACCGTCCAGCAGCACAAGGTTGTGCGCGGCCACGGCTCCGTCTGCCTCCTTGGCGGCGGTCACAATGCCCACCGTAGTGCCCGCAATAAAATAGTCGGGCGTGGTGGAATAGGTCTTTTTCGCCAAATCCATGCTCATAGTCTTATCCTCCCTTACTGCTTCTTGCCAAGGCCCTTGATTGCGTCCATAAACTCGTCGGGCTTCTCACCGCCGGTGGGGGCGGGGGCACTGCCAACACTGTTCACGCCGCTGGCGTTCGCGCCCTGCTGCATGGTGTTCAGCCAAGCCGCGCCCTGCTCCTTGGCGTTCTTCATGGCGGCCTTGGCGTAGTCGCTGGCACTCATGGGCTTATCGTACTTGGCCTCGTTGGTGATCTGCTCACTGCCGGGCAGGGCCATTTCCTCAATGTCGCGGATACGCTGCCGCTCCGCATTGGTAGCCCGCAGCGCCGCCGCCTGTTCGATCTGGTCAACCAGCGCGGGGTAAGCGCCGCGCAGCTCGTCCACGGTCTTGATCTCGTTTGCCATGTTCGTATCCTCCTTATGGCTGTTGTTTCCCGGCTGCTCCGCCGGGGTCGGTGTATTTACAAAACCGCTGGCGGCGGGGGCTGCTGCCACGCTGTTCTGTACAAATTTGGGTGCCTTATCAAAAGGCAGGTTCATGTTTACGCTGTTCACAAACAGCAGGCCGCCCCGGTTCTCCACAACGGTTTTCTCCCCGTCGTCCACCAGCTCGTCCACAAAGCCGTTGGTCTTGGCCTCCTCGCCCGTCCACCAGCTTGTAGCGTCCATCCACGCGGCCACTTCGTCCTTTTCCCGGCCCGTCTTTTTGGTGTACAGGTTCAGGATGTTTTCGCGTATGGTATTCAGCGCACCAATGTACTGCTGCAGGGTCACGGCGTCGGCAAAATCAAAAATGCCCATCCGTACCGGGTGTATCATGTATGTGCTGTCATTGGCTGCCACCACCTTGTCGCAGTGGCAGGCAATGATCGTGGCGGCGCTGGCACACAGCCCGTCAATGCGGGCCGTTACCTGCGCGGTGTGCTGTTCCAGCAAATTGCCAATGGTCTGTGCAGCAAACACATCACCGCCGCCGGAATTGATACGCACTGTCAGGCTCGTCAGCGCCCCCAGTGCGTTCAGTTCGTCGGCAAAGGTCTTGGGGGTCACTTCGTCGCCCCACCAACTGCTGTCCGAAATATCGCCGTACAGCAGCAGTTCCGCGCTGCCTGCCGCTTGGTTTCTAAACTGCCAAAACTTCTTAGGCATGGTCATTCCTCCTGTTGCCCGCCGGGCGGCTTGGCCTGCGGGTTTGTGATCTCGTCAACCTCCCGCTTGCGCTTGGCTTCGATCACGCGCTGGCGGATATTGCGGTTATAGTCGCCGCCGGTCATGGTGGCCGTTTCCTCCTGCGCCGTGCTGAATCCGGCGTCCACACGCTTCACAGCGGCGTCCACCTCCTGCACGGGGTTCAGGTTGGTGCGGGCCGGTCCGTTCCACGCACAGGCTGTGTATGCCTTGCGGATTGCCGGGTCAGCAAAAAAGCCCGGTGCCGCAATGCGGCCCCGCGCCACTGCCTCGGCAAACCATTCCTCGTAGATCGGCTGGCAAAAATCATCGGTGAACCAATCGCGTTGCATACTGCAAGTGCGCCAAAACTCGTTCAGCGCACCACGCGCCGCGCTGTAACTCGTCGTAAACTGTTTGAACAGTACCTCCGGCGGGATTTCCAGCGCCGCGCCGATCTGCCGTATCAGCGCATTGGTGAAGGCATCATACCCGGTGTTCGGATGCTTGGGGTCTGCAAACTGCACATCCTCGCCGGGGTTCAGGCTCAAAATAGCGCCTGGGCCAAGTTCAATGCTGCTTTGGTCTTGCGCGTCGATCAGCATATCCGGCGGCAGCATTTCGCCAAACGGGCGGGCGTCGCTTGCCACGCCCTGCTTCACAAACACGGTAAACATGGCACTAAGCACCGCCGCCGTGATTTCGGCGTCCGTGTAGCGGCCCAACTGTTTCAGGGCTTCCAGCACCGGGGCCAGCATGGGCACACCGCGCCGCTGTCCGGCCCGCTCCCGGTTCATCACATGAAGTACATTCCGCCGCCCGGTGGTCTTGGTGTAGGCTTCAACCCGCGTCCAGTGCGGCCCGCCGCTGGTGTAGGCGTTGCTTGCCAGCGGGTGGCGGTCACATACCCAGTAGGCTACCACCATGCCGTCGGCGTCCGTTTCCACGCCCTGCACAAGGCAATGCACATCATGGCCCTGCACCGTGCAGGGCACCAGCCGGTCAAAGCCGTCCGGGCTGCAAACCCGGTCAGCCTCCACCAACCTCACCCGCAGGCTGTACGGCTGCCCGGTCTGCTCCTTGGTGGGCAGCAGCACAATGGCGTCACCATTCATGGCATAACTCAAAAAAGTTAGCTGTTGCAGTTTGTAAAAGTTGTCCACCCGGTCAGCGTCGCACACCGGCGTGTCCGCCCAAAGGGCAAACTCTCGCACGATCTGCGCTTGCAGTTTTTCGGCGTCCTCCGGGGTCAGCCCCAGAAACTCCGCGTCGATCTGCGGCGCAGGCATAAGTCCGCCTGCAATCACATTCGTGCGCATGGTTTTCAGCGCGGCGCTGGCCGTTGGGATTCCCATGTAGGCGTCGCGGCTGCGCTGGCGCAGTATGTCGATATTGTCCTCAATATCTTCCTTGGCGCTGCCACCGTAAAACTCCCACCCGCGCAAGGATTTCTTGGTCAGGTTTGCCCCGTAGTTGCCGTACCCGCTGTCAATGATTTTCAGCGCGGCGCGGGCGGCTGCCCGCTTGGCGGCGTGTACCGGGGCCACGGCGGCCACGGCTCTGTCAAATACATTCACGGTGTCGCCCTCCCTCACACATCACGGGCAACAAAGTGGTACAGGCGGTTGCGTCCGCCGTTCTTTTCCTCGGCCTCCGCCTCGGATAATTTTTGTGCCCAATATTCCATTTCCTCGCGGATTTGTTTCAGGTCTGCCCGCGTCAACATTCTTGTGCCGATTTGATAGCTTTGCCCGGTGGCTACACTTTCCTCCGCCGCAAGCCATGTATTCAATTTCTGCCGGCACATTTCTTTTGAAAAAATAGCCATTAAATACCTCCTGTAATGCGGCGGCGGCCTGCCCTTCGGGGTCTTTGCGCCATGCCCGGCTCCGGCTTTGCCAGCACGGGGTTGGCAATCTCTAAAGCGGCGGTGGCATAGTTGCGTAGGTCAAGCGGCTCGTTGCGCTTGTACTTGCTGTCTTTCAGCTCCCACACGGTAACGCTGCGCCCCTTGCGGAACCGCACCACCATCTTCTCACTGGTCAGGCCCTTAAAGTAGGTTTCATCGTACCCGGCTTCTTCGTTCGCGGGAAAGTGGCAGTAGTTCGGCCCCTTGGTGTTGTGGCGCAACCGCTGGTATAACAGCGCCTTGCCCGCGTCCACGCCAATGATGAACAGCGGCGTTTTTACGCGGTTGTTGGTGGTGGGGTTGCGGATGTAGGGCACCTCGGCACCGCCCTTGCCCTTGATCGCCCACACGCCGCGCTCGTACCGTTCCTTGGTAAAGCGGTACACTTGGTCGGTGTGGTGGCCGCCGCTGTCAATGCAGCAGCTTATAATGCGCAGCGCGGTTCCGTCCTTTTTGCACCACACGGTCTGCAAAAAAGCGTCCAAGTCCTCCCACACCTGTTCTTTCAGCATATCGCCGTAAATCTTTTGGTATCGGATTCCCCAGCTTTCCTTGCCAACGCCCCAACCCACGATCTCAACCTCAAAGCGGTCATCCTGCACATCCACACCGGCGGTAAGCACAAGCACTTCTTCGGGCACCACCGCGTCGTAAATCTCGCGGCGGTTGAACAGTTCGGTGTCCTCCACCTGTTCGCCCCGTTCCTCCCAAGTTTCACCCAGTTCGGTATTTACCCAAACCTTCATGCCCTCCGGGTTTCCTTGGTCAAGCTGTTCTTTCGCCACTATGAATTTCTGCACGATCTCTTTCCATCCGCAAAAGGTGGAGGCGAGCGTGTTCAGGTGGAACCCCCGCGTTTCTGCGCCGGGGTTTTCCGCCACAAAGCGGCCCTGCTGGCTCTGCTGTTTCCAGCGGTATTCGTTCGCCACGCACCCGCAGCGTTCGCATTTGTAAACGATCTCTTTTTGCAGGTCGTCCGGGTCAAAGATCAGGTTTGCCCACACAAAGGGCTGGTAATGCCCGCACTCCGGGCACGGCACATTCCATTCCTCGCGGGTGGATTGGTTGTACTCGGTTTCAATGCGGCTGTGCCCCTTGATAACCGGGGTCGATACCATAACCGTTTTCTTATCCCAAAATGTTGTTTGGCGCTTTTGGGCAAGGCTCAACGGGTCGCCCTCGGTTCCGGCGCTGCCGGGGTAGCGGTCTACCTCGTCGGCCAGCAGCACTTTAATAGGGCGGCTGGCAAGGCCGGTGGCGCTGTTCGCGCCCACTATGGTGATGTGCCCGCCGGGGAAATTCTTTTTCAAGATCGTGTTCCCGGCGTATCGGCTTTTCACATCCACCAGCCCGCGCAGCACCGGCGTGTCGCGTATCATCGGGGCTAAGCGGTCTTTGCTGAATGTCTGCCCCATGTCCAAGGTTGGCTGCATAACCAAGATGGGCGCGGGGGCATAGGCCATAAAATAGCCAAGGATGTTCAGCAGCAGCTCGGTCTTGCCCAACTGCGCCGCGCACATGATAACTACCCGCCGTATGTGCGCATCACCTATGGCGTCCATGATCTCCCGCTGGTACGGTGCCTTGTCGGTGTGCCACCGTCCCGGCTCGGCGCTGCTCTCCGCGCTCAACATACGGTAGCGGTCAGCCCATTGGGATAGTGTCAGCTCCGGGGGCGGTTTCAGCGTTGCCACACACCGCGCCAGCATTTCCATTGTCGCCTGCGGTATTTCCAGCAGCTTTTGCTTTTTTGCTACCCCACAGTCTGTCGTACTCCTTTCGCCTGCAATCCGGGAAAAAGCACAGACCTTTTTCGTCGCCTGTCCAAATTCTCCACACGCACCCCTCGCAGGGGTCTTTATTTTTCTTCTGTCCTTTCATCGGCAGTGTCCTCCACAGCAAAGGCCACGCGGTAGTCGCTCAGTTCTTCCAGCGTTTCGTCGATAGCCTTTTTCATTTCGTCAAAAATAGCGGCTTGGTTTCCGTCCATAGCCGCCAGCGTAGGCGATAGCTTGGCAGGCATAGCCAAAAACCGGCTGCGGATATTCAGGCACATGGTCTGTATGCCTTTCTCAATATCCTGCGTACTGTGCAAATCGCCCCGGCGCAGGTCGTTGTCCATTTCCGCTGCTTTCCGCTTTTCGGCGGTCAGCTTCATGCGCTCGGTGTTCAGACTTTCTTTTCCCGCTCCGCCCAAATACTTGATGTACCGGGCCACGGTGGGTTGCAGCTCATACAGCCCCGGTCTTGCCTCCACAATCACGCCCTCGTCGCGTAACTGCCGCACCCGGCGTTCGGTCAGGCATAACCACTGGGCAATAACCTTGCTGGTGTACAGTGTCATTCCTCCGTGTCCTCCTCCAAAGGCGCGTCAAAATCATCTGCCGCCGTCCCGTCGGGGCCGGGCACATCCACCGCGCCGGTGGCTCTCATGCGCAAAATTTCAAGCCGCTGCTTTTCCAGCGCCATGCGCCTGTCGCTCTCCTCCAAGGCCCGCAGGCTGTCCGCAATCTTGGCAATGCGGCCCTGCACCTTGTATAGCGCTTCCTGCAATTTCAGCACCCGGCTAAAGGCGCTGTCCTTGCTGTACATACCCATGGTTTGGTTGGCACCGTCTTTTTTGTCCTTGCCCCGCCCGCCGGGGGTGCGCATATCCAAAAGGCTGCTCACAAACAGCGCGTCCTCCGGCTGGCCCTCATACTCGGCAATTTTTGCCAGTATCTTGTGTTCGCGGAACTTCAAAATCTTCATTTCATGTTCCAGCGCCTCACGCCCGCCCAGCGGCACACTCTCGGTGATCTTCAATTCTTCGGCAGAAAGCATATCAAAAAAGACGGTGCTGTACGCTCCGTCTTTCTCTGCGTTCTTATTGCCGAGCGGCGCACCGTCGTGGCTTCCCGCCGCGTTGCGCTTGCCCTTGCTGTTTTGGTTGCCCGGCTGCCCGCCGCGCTTTTTCTTGGGTAACGCTTCTTCCCACTTGTCCGCCGCTTTCCAGTTTCGCAGGGTTTGGTAACTCACACCCAGCTCCCCGGCCAGCGCCCGCAGGCTTACTTCCTCGCCCTTTTTCTTCTTGGCGATATATTCAGCCTTGGCGGTGTCGCGCTTCTCGCTCCGCTTCGGCATTCTACACCTCCAAAAAGTAAAGCCCGCCCCCGCCGGGCAGGCCCAAAACAAAAGGCCCGCAGCGTTCCCGCCACGAGCCTTTATATTTTCATGCTACTAATATACCACACAAAACCTGTCAAAGTTGCTAACTTTCAAAAAATATTTTTTCTGTGCCCGGTGCTTAGTAGATCACCGTCAAATCCTCCGCGTTGAAGAACCCCCGACCATTTGCCCCAAGAACATCTACTTGGTTTGTTTCTCTGTCTATGCCACCCCAGTTTGTAGCACCGAATATCATTACCACTTCACCGTCCGCCGCATTGTATTTTTTCCCGTTGCGGTCTACCGGGTAGTAGTCGCTGCACTGGTGGTACACAGCAAGGCACGGGTTTGTATAGCCCACCTCTGTTGCACTCGTGGTTTCCCAATACGGTTCCGTTACAAAGTCCGTCACGGAAATATAGAACTGCTCTCCATTGTCTACCCGTTCCACCAACAGATAACCGCTAAAATCTTTTCCGTATTCGCCGCCTGTCAATTCCTGTTCAATTACAGTGACCGGCGTTTTATGTTCTACCGTTCCAACCGGGTTGAAAAACTGCTTGTCTTTTTCGTAGGTCGTTGCATACCACGGCGCTGCAAGCCAGTTGTTTTCATAGGGGTTGTCTTTCGTCGAGTACACATAGGAACAGTGTGTAACCGCAACATAGCCGCTCATGCCAACATACTGCTCTTTTGTCGGGTTTTCTTTCCACTTGTTATAGCGGCCCCGATTAAACGAGCTTAGTTGCAGCGGCTCTCCTTGCTGTTCACCGCACCGGGCGCAGGTATAGGGTGCCTCCAATGTCGGTGCAATCCAGTCATGCCCCAGCGGTTCACTGTGCAAATTTTCCCGGCCGCAAAGCACACACTTTTCCCGCTCCGTGCAGGTGGCCTCACCCCACACATGATCTTCCGATTTCCGCCCCTCCGTTTTTCCGCACACGGTACAGGTCTTTGGGGCAAGGCAGGTGGCCTCCTGCCAAGTATGGCCCAGCGGTTCACCATCGGTTTCCCCGCAGGTCTTGCACACGCGCGGCGTTTCGCAGGTCGCCGCCTCCCATTCGTGTTCGTGGCTGCTGGCTGCACTCGCGCTGCACCCGGCCAGTGCCAAGCCCAGCGCCGCCGCCACCAATGCAACTCGCCATTTCCGCCCGCTTCTCCGTTCCTGCTGCTTTTTCATATTGCCCGGCCTCCGCTTCATTTGTAAATCATTTTTACTTTTTTCTATGCTTTTTTATGTTTTGTAAATCTTTATTACAAGATTAAGCGTAAAAAATGCTATTGTCAAGTAAAGCGAGGTGAAAAGGTTTGAAGATTTATACATACGAGGGCAAGGCCAATATCTCCGGCGATAGAATCCACCAAGCCCGCACCGCGCAGCGCCTCTCGCAAGACGCACTTGCCGCCAAGCTCCAAGTGGCCGGTCTTGGCATAGGGCGCGAGGCGATCAGCCGCATAGAAACCGGCCTGCGCTTTGTAACTGATTATGAACTTGTCATATTTGCCCGCGTTCTCGGCGTGACCATTGAATGGCTCACCGGCGATATGCAGGATTGAAAAAGGCTTGCACAAAAATGTGCTTGCCTTTATTTTTTTTGCCCTCCACCGCGCCGCGCCGGGCAGCACCACCCCGGCTTTCCCGTTCCTGCACCGCCCCGGCAATCTGCCCCCAGCAACACCCGCCCCGGCTCTCCCTATCCTGCGCCGCCTCCGGCTCTCCCGTGCCTGCCACCAAGCCCGCGCCCCGGCCCTCATTTCTGCCCAATTTTATTTTTTTGACCCCCCTCTACTTTTTCCGCCCGGCCCAAGGGGAAGTGAAAAAACGCCCTCATACCTACCCAACTTTTGCGCTCTCGAACCCGCAAAGCTAAATGTACGCGCGCGCAGTACCTACCGCGCACGGGCGGGCGCGTGTGCGTACAGGCGCGTTTAGTAATTACCGCGCGGGCGGTATAGTGCGCGGGCGTTTAGTAACTGCGCAGGCGGCGCGGGCGGGCGTTCCGCTGGTGATCGTCGGCGCGGCGGCCTGCCGGGCGGCGGTGCTGGCCGCTGGTGTTCCGCCGGGTGTTGTGTGTTTGGGTGTGGGCGGTGTGCTGGCTGGTGGTGTTGGGGGCTGGTGCTGGTGTGGTGGTGTGTGGTGCTGGCTGGTGAGCTGCTGCCCGGTGCTGCTGGTGGTGGGCGGCCTGCTGGCTGGTGGGCTGCTGGTGTGGATAGTGGGAAAAAGAAAAGCCCTTGCAGGCGGTGAGCTTGCAAGGGCTTTTGTGCTGATCTGTTTTATTTTTCTTCATCGGCGGCGGGCTGGTCGATGGGCAGGCCGTCGCGCTCCATGCGTTCCCGGATTGCCTGCAAAATATATCCTTGCAGACTTTGCCCGGCATTTTCGGCGGCGGCTCTGATCTTTGCCCCCTCCGGCTTTAGTGGGCGAATGTTTATATAATCGCATTTCGCCGTATAATTCGCGTTATTTCGTTTCTTTGCCTCTGATATTGGCATATAATACCCCCTTGTTGTTTTAATTATAAATAATATAGCACATTGCCGTCCGGCATTCAACTGTGCAATTTGCACAACATTCAACCGTGCCGAATTGTGCAAAACGCAGAAAGCACGGTTGAATGCTTGACAAACGGCATTCAACCGTGCTACCATGCAGACACAGCAAGCGACACGGCACACAGCCGAACGCCGCAAGCTGAATACCCGGACAGGAGGAGAAAGGACACCATGAACGACACGACAGCAAAAGAGCTTGACCGGCTGGCCGATTGGCTCCGGGCGCAAGGCATGACACCGGCGCAGGTGCTTGACTGCCTGAAATACATTGCAGGCACGACACCGCCCACGGCAAGCGCAGGGAAATAAAAAACGGGTTCAGCCCCGGCAAAAGCGCTGAACCCTTTTCACCCCTCGCAAGGGTGGCCGCTCCTGTCAGCGGCTACCCCCATTTTATCAAAACATCCGGCCCGCTGCAAGCCCGCCGGGCCGATCTAATAAAAAATTTTTTGGAGGTTTTCACCATGACTAACAACGAGATCATCATCAATCAGGCAATCGCACACGGCATTTACACCAAGGCGGAGGCGCAGGCCATCGTGGCCGCCAAGGGCTACTTGCCCATTCACACCTTTGCAGAGTGGAAAAAGGCGGGCTACTCCGTCAAGCGCGGCGAACACGCCGCCATTACCTGCGATCTGTGGAAGTACACCGAGCGCCCCGGCAAGGCCGCCAAGGCCGCCCGCGCAGAGGCCGCCAAGGCCGGGCAGAACAGCCCCGACGCCGACGCCCCCGACCCGCATTATTACATGGCCAAGGCGCACTTGTTCACCCGCGATCAGGTCAAGCCCGCCGGGCAGGACGACGCCCCCAAGGCCAAGACCCCGGAGGAGATCGCCGCCTATAACAAAAAGCTGGCCGACGAACGCAAGGCCCGCAAGGCAGCGCAGCAGGCCGCCGCAGCTCCCGCCCCTGCACAGCCCGCCGCCGAATGTGAGCAAATTTCCATGTTCTAACCCACACAACCCGCAAGGCCGACGCACAACGCGCCGCCGGTGCAAGCCCGGCCACCCTGCAAGGGGTGGGCGCTCATGGGTACACAAAACCGCCCACACAAAACGCAACACAAAACAGGAGGCCGCACACTATGACCACTTACACGCTTTTCCGTTTGTCTGACCGTCAAGCACAGAAAGAGCTTGCCACGCAGCGCCGCTATATGCAGCGCCACCGGGCAGAACTGGCCGACACCCGCAACCCCGACACCCTCCGCCGCCACATGGAGTTTAACCGGCTTTCGATCATCTGCGCCAAGCGCGGCTATATGCTTTGTATCTCCGACTGACCCACACAACCCGCAAGGCCGACGGCACCCGCCGCCGCTGGTGCAAGCCCAGCCGCCCCACACAGGGCGGGCGCTCATGGGTACACAAAACCGCCCACACAAAACGCAACGCAAAACAGGAGGCTTTCACAATGGCAGCAATAGAACGCAAAATTCCCGGCACCTTTGCCCCGGTTCCCGGTGGTTACTCCCAGCAGATCGGCGCAAACACGGCGCTTTTCATCCCGGATTTTTCCGTTTCCCGCTACGACCCCAGCACCGGCGAGGTTTACGGCTACGCCCCCGATTATGACGCATTGGAGGCCGCCAAAGCCCCCGCCGTGCAGGCCACCGCCCCCGGCGAGTATTCCTACTGCTACGAAATGCAGCAGGCCCCCACGGGCTGCGACTACGCCGCCGATCTTGCCTACTATGGCAAGCACTACTTTCTGCGCCCCCTGCGCGACGATCTGCCCCCGCTCCACGGGCGCGGCATTACCTACGACGCAGAACAGGGCACCTACATGGTCACGCTCCGCGCCTATGACAAAATCAAGGCTCAGTACAAAATCAAGCGCGAAACTTGCCTTGATTGACCCGCAAGGCCGACGCATAACGCGCCGCCGGTGCAAGCCCGGCCACCCTGCAAGGGGTGGGCGCTCATGGGTAACAAACACGATCACAAGCCCGGCACAAATTTACAACGCGCACCCATCGCCAACAATGGCCGTCAGCCCGCCGGGGTGCTGGCATAAGTCCAACGGGAGCCGGTACACCTCCCCACAAAACAGATTGTACCCGCCGCCGGGCGAACCCGGCACGGTTTACGGGCAGCTTATCACCACAAAAACAGGCCCCGCCCGCCCTGCGCAATGGGCAACGCCGCCGGGCATAAGACCACACGGCAGCCCCCAGCGGCACAACGCCACGCCGGGCCAGTTGTAAAGCGGCCCGTCCCCATTACCCAAAACACAAAACAGGAGGCACACAAAATGCAATACTACGAAATCAACGAACAAACCGCCCGCCGTGCGAACGATGTTAATTCTATGAGCGACTACCGCCCCGGCAGCGCTACGGAAGAATACCGCACCGCCGTGGACAAAGCCGCCGCACTGGTACAGGCACGAAAAGCCAAGATCAGCCCCTACTATCACGACAAACTGGACGCCCTGCTTGACCGCTACGCCCGCCGCCTTGCCGACTACTACAACGCCTATTACCGCAACGAATCGGCCTGCCCCTCCATCCTCGTTTGCGGCGGCGGCAACTTCCCGGTACGCAAAAAGCAAAAGCAGAACGCCCGCCGCGATTCTCTTTGGCAGGAGTACAAGGAGATTGACGCCATCCTTGACAAAATCCGCAGCGTTGGCACCGGCGCGGTAGACCTGACCGACCCCCACGCCCGCGAACTGCTCCAAGACCGCCTGCAGCAGGAACAAAACGCCCTTGATTATTGCAAGGCCGCCAATGCCTACTACCGCAAGCACAAAACCCTGCGCGGCTATGCCAGCCTGACCGACGAGCAGGCCGACGCGATCACCGACCCCGAAGCCTTTTCCATCAAACTGTACGGCAAGCCCTACGGGGATTTTGAGCTGTCCAGCCTGCGCGGCAAGATCAAGCGCGTACAAGCCCGCCTTGCCGATCTGGACAAACTGCAAGCCGCCGCCCAGCAGCCCGACAGCGCCACGAAATTTGACGGCGGCGAGATCGTGCGCAATGCCGAAGAAAACCGCCTGCAAATCCTGTTCGACGAAATCCCCGACGCAGACACCCGCGACGCTCTCAAATCCAACGGTTTTCGCTGGTCGCCCCGCAACAAAGCATGGCAGCGCCAGCTAACACAAAATGCCGAATACGCCGCCCGCCGGGTGCTTGGCCTGTAAATTGTGCCCCGGATAACAACCCCAAAACAAAAACCGCGCTGCCCCGGTTCACCGCCGGGGCATTGCGTGGTATAATAGACCCAACACAAAACACAAAACGAAAGGGTGCAACGCATGAATAACGAAAACATGACCGTTTATCCGCCTTACCGTCTTGTTGCCCAGTTTGCCGACGGTGCCCGCCTGCTATTCGACGGCCTGACCGAAGCGCAGGCACAGCAAAGCATGGAGGCCGCCCAAACCAAACACGGGGATATTGCGTGGTATGACGGCGTGACCGATCTGCACTACGAAAACGGCAAATATTATAAGCTCATACCCCCGCCGCCGGAAGTGACCTTGATTGACCTCACAGAATACAGCGGTCCGCTGGATGAAAACGGCCTGCCGCCGTCCTTGACCGGCAACCCGCCCGCCGATCACGAAACAGGCCCCAACGATCACAAATAACCCCGCCACGGGCACAAAACCGCCCGCCACGATCACAAAACCTGCGCAAACAGCAACACCCCCAGCCAAGGCCACACGGCCCGCCGGGGGTGTTTTCCTGTTGTTTTTTGCCTAAAATCGCTGTATTATAGGCATTGCACAAAACAATTTTGGAGGTTTAGCTATTATGTGGATTTATCGCTCACCAGTTGGCATTTTGAAGATCGTGCGCCAGCCTGACGGCACTTTCGGCCTGTGCCATAACGAAACAGTTTGGGAGGCTTGCGACACGCCGCAGGCAGAAGCCGACAATGTTTTTTGTCATGTAACAGGCTGTGACGAATGGGATTCATGCCCCGACGCTGGCCCCTCCGATCTGTCCGAATGGGAATACATTCCCTCGTAACTTTCCGCCAGTTCTGCGGCCATACGCCGCCCATCAATGGTGCTTACCTTGTTCTTGTGCAAAAGCCGGGTAAGCGCCGTTTTTATTTGTTCCTCGGTTTCCAAATGCGGGTACGCCTCCAAAAACGCCTCGCTTTCCAGCAAATCCGCCGCCACGCGCATGACCAAGCGCCGTTTCAGTTCGGGGGTTTTACGCAACCCCTCCAAAAGCTGCTCCTCGCTCATGGTTTCACCGTGGGTCAAAATATCCTCGTTCATATCCTGCCTCATTTCTGCCCGGTTCACCGCCGGGCGTTTTTTCGTTGTCGATGATCTTCCAGTTTCTCCGCAGGGCGGCCAGCGTGGAATACGGGCAAAAGCCTTGCCCCTGCACATCCCGCACACACAAACACCCGCTCCGCCCGGCGCTGATCTCGATTTCATAGTATTTCTTGCTGACAAACCCGCAAGAGGTCTGCCCCACAAACTGCGCCGTCACGATCTGCGCCATGCTTACCCCTCCGCCGATTCCCGCAGCCAATCCAAGCAGCACGCTATGCAGGTTATCACATCACCGCAGTTTTTGCATTTATTTCCGTCGTCACGCGGGCACATGATGATAAATGCCAGCGCCTCGTCGTCCATTTCTCTAATTTTGTCCGCATGGGTAAAAACCACATCCGGGCAATACTTCTTTCGTGCCTCTTGGCAAGCCTTGCCGCCATAGTCCAGCAGGCAACCGGGCACCCTGCACCTGTCACACAGTTTCACTTTTCATTTCTCCGTTTCATCCAGCGCCGCAGCGGGCGCACCACAAAGCAGTCTGCCGCAACGCGGGCAATCGTCTGCCAACTTTGCGCCTCCAAAAGACGCCTCGTGCCCTCCAACGGGGGCTTTCGTCCGCCTTGCAGCTCAATTTCTGCCACGATACGCCGGGCAATCACCCGGCTTACAAGCCTTTTCACAAAAACGCGCCTCCTTTGCCCGGTTCGCCACCGGGTCTTTATGTTTCTATCCAGTAGTCCATCAACGACCACCCGCCGTTGCTGTGTACACGCTTTATTTTCTTACGGGCGATTTTCTCCGGCACAGTGCTTTTCAGGTTTCCATATTGATACTCAATCTTCACCTGCGCCTCGTACCACTTTTGCCCGGCCCTTTGGATGTAGAAAAAGCCCCATTCGCACGGGTTTCTTTCCAAAACGGCTTTTACAAACTCCTGCACCGTCAATTCTCCGCGCAGCTCCACAGCATACGAACAGCAGCAGTCGCCATACGGCCCGCCGGTGCAAACCAGCTTAAAATCCCGCTCTGCTTTCACGCCTCACTCCTCCTATTCGCAAATTGTTTTTCCGGCAGCTTTTCCCGATCAGCGGAAAAGGTTCCGCCCGCCGGGTGAAATCTTTTGACCAAAACACTTTTTCGGCCAGTTTTCCCGCTGTGTTTCCCGCTCCAAAAGAGAGGTTTTTACACGCAAAAAATCCCGCCGGGGCATTGGCGTTTTTTACGGGATTTTTCCCGGCGCATATTATGTACGCGCGCGCGTGGCCCGCTCGGCCAACTCGTCCACCATCGGCACATCTTCCAGCACCTCACCCAGCCGTTCCACGGCCCTGCCGTGCCAATTCCGCGCCGTGCTGTCCGGCACACCCAGCTTGCCGGAAATTTTTGTCCAACTGTACCCACGAATCAGCCGCATGATTATGACCGACTTGTACTTACCGTTCACCGCGTCCAGTGCGCCCCGGATGTTGGCCGCGTCGCCCTCCAAGACTTCCACCTGAACGCTGATCTCCTGCAGGCGGTTCTTCACGCCGTTTTCGATCACGCGCACGGCCAGCGCCTCGGTGGGGTTGCCGGGTGCCGAACTATGCGGCATACCGTCCATAGCAAGGCCGCCCAAGCCGTTGTATTCATCTTCCAGCGCGTCACGCTCCCGTTTAAGCAGCTTGATAGCCTCCGGGATTCCCCCGTAATATTTGACGATATGCTTTACCGTTTCGCTCCGCATACCCAGCACCTCCATTGCCTGTAAGTCAGAACAGCGTCTTGCCGAAAACCGGCTCCGTTGCTCCGCTGGTGTCCACCTCCACCGTGTCGTGAATGATCTGCCCGATTTTCCGCGCCAGCACGGCGTACCCGTAATACTCGCCGTCCTTGGTACACTCGCCAAACTGGCGGAAATTGCCCTCGGTTTCTTCCACCACCACGGCCACGCGGTCAGCGCCAAAGCCCAGCGCCTTGTGCATGGCCTGCACATAGATTTTCATAACTGTGTCTGCCGCATCGCGCCGGGCGGCCAACTGCACGGCCTCCCGCTCCGTCTTGGGGGCAGACAGCGCAGGCAGCAGAAACGGCGGCATGAACCACCACACCGCAGCTACCAGCGTTGCTTTGGCTCGTTCCTCGCCGCGCACCTGCTTTTCCAACGCATACTTGGCCGAAATCTCGTTGGCACAGTCCACGACGCGCTGCAAGCGCATTTCACCAATTCCGTATTTGTCGTAGATCGCCGCCAAAATGCACAGCACCAGCACATTTGCCGTTGCCTCCCGGTGATCGTCCAGCCGTTCGGCCTCTGTCTTGCCGGTACGCAAAAAGCGCCGCTGTGCCTGCATGGCCGCGTTCCGGGCGTAATAACTCGGTGTAGTATGCCGTCTTTTCATCCCAAAGCCTCCTGTTTCTCCACTTCCCGGCCACAAAGCGGGCAAAAGTCAATACACAGCACATTCAGCCCGCCGCCGTCGTGCAGGGTGTCAGTGCAAAGGCGCGGGTTGCCGTCCTCGCCCCACTCCACCCAAAACAACATACCGCTGGTGGTTTCCATGCGCTGGTGCCGCTCACACAGCGGGCACGGGCGCTTTTCTTGGTTTTTCATGGGTTCAGCCCTCCTTTGCCAGCTCTCGCCAGCGTTTCAGGTCGTCTTTGTCCTCTGCGGTGATGATCTCGGTGAACTTCCACCCCGCCGGGCGGGCGATCTGCTCCAAGAACACCCGCCGCCGCACAGGGTAATCACGCTGCATACGGCGGACAAACTTGCTCTTGATCTCCACGATTTCAACGGTGCCGTCGGCATAGGTCAGCCTAAAGTCCGCCGTGTAGCGTATGGGGCGCAGCTTCATGGTGTCGTATTCACCCGCCGGGAACAGCGGGAACGCGGGGTGCTGCTCACACGCCACGATCTCGCCCCGCGCTATCTTTGGCAGCACGGTTCCCGTGTAAAATTCATACTCGCCCCGGCTGTCAAAATCCCGGCCTACCGCCTTGGCCTGCTTCACCGCCTCGGCCAGCGGGTCAGCGGCACGGCGTTTCCGGGCGGCAAGCTGCTGTTCTGCCTGCGCACGGTAGCGCGGGGGCAGGTCGTCCAACTCCATGTTCATTGCTGCGCGTTCTCTTTCTGTTCCGCCCGCATATCGGCGGCATGGAGTGCATAGACAAGCGGCGTTGCGGCCATAGCGGCGGACAACGCCTTGCTCCCGCCCTTGGCAGCGTCGTCATACGCGCCCATGTGCCAACGGATAGCCAGCGCCTCGGCGTCGGTCAGCGGCATAAAGCGCTGCGCCAAAAAGGCAGACTTCTCCCCGTGGCCGAACGGGAATTTTTCGCGCACGGTATAGCAGGGCACAGTTTCCCACTCACCGTCGCTGTTCTTCTGATTTCTTGTGCTTTGGGCATAGAGATCCGCCTTGCAAATGTCGTGCAGCAGCGCCACAACGGCATAGGTTTCCGCCGTGGGCACACCCGGCACCCGCCCCGCGCCGATCAGCTCATAGTACACATTCAGGCTATGCTCCACCAGCCCGCCGGGGTAGCTGCCGTGGTAGTGGGTGCTGGCCGGTGCCTCGAAAAAGTCCGTGCTTTCCAGCCATTCCAGCAGCTCCGCCGCACCCGGTCTGTGAATCTGTGAGGTGAAAATCTCAATAAAGCGTTCCTTGTTGTCCATAGTCATTGCCTCCCAACTTCTGCAATCCCGTACACGCTGTCAACTTCCTGCTTGGTAATATTCCGGCGTTTCAGCATGGCGGTGATTTCCTGTTTCTGTTCTTGGTAAACATCTTCATACGCGAAGAAATAGCGTAATTCCGGGTTGAACATTGACCGCAGGCTCAAACGCACAACTGTGTGTTCGTCAATTTCCATCGGAACCACATACACGGCAATTTGCCCGGTCTGCCTGTTGACCTCCCGGCAAATCACGATAACTTTTTTCACGCACAGCATAGACCCGTGCCCCTTTCTTACCTGTTCATTCTCGGTGTGACCTTGCGCCCCGGTGTGCCGTGCCAGCACTCCGCCCGGCGCATAATCACGGTGGTGTGCCGCCACCCGGCATTGCTTACCCGCGTTTCTACCCGGTTCAGGGTGTAGCCGGGGTATTTCCGCTCCCAGTACGCCACATCGTCGATGTACAGGGTGCTTGCCTCGTCCAACTTCTTGCGGCTCCACTTGGTATCGTTCGGCGGCGGTGTTTTCGGCTTTTCAAGGCCACGGCTCTGCCGCCAGCTCCGGGCGCACCGCTTGTTCTTGCTGATATACCGCACAAGACTTTCAACGCTGCCGTGGTCAACATCCAAGTATTCACAGCGAGTAAAGCCGATTTGTCCGGCCTTGTCTGCCCATAGCTGTTCCAGCACATCACGGGTCAGGCCGTCGGTGTGCTGTATGATCGCGTGGTGGTGATGCCGCCCGCAGGTCGTGCCATCCTCCTGCACGGTGCAATACTCGGTGGCCGCAACCCACTTGGGGCGCTGTACGCCGTTCTTATCGCACCAACGGTACAAGCGCTTTATGTAGTTCGTCAAATCGCGGTCAGCCTTGGCCGTGTCGCCCGGCTCCGGGTGGTGGTCGTCGTCATAGGTGCCCGTCCACGAAAAATCCCCCTTGCCGAAGTTGGCGTTGACAAGCTGCACATGGTAGCGCTTGGCCCTGTTGTCGTTGTAGGTCTGCTGCGCAAGGGTGCTGGCCTCCTTGCGCTTGGCGCGGCGGCTTGCTTTGTGCTGTTTCGGGGTCACAGGGTATAGATCAACCTCCATGTAGGGGGCGGTGGCGTAATTCTTGCCACAGATGTGCTTTTGCTCTCTGTAATAGATCGACTTCACAGCTTTTGCCCCTCTCCCAAGGTGGTTACTTCCCATGCGGGGGCTACACCCCCGCACCCCTGTATTATTTTCTTCTTGCTGGAATACCACACTCTGCTCCGCAGGCAAGGGGAAACACCGGGCGGCTCTCTCTCCGTCCTGCTGTTGGTCAGGCAGTGCCCGCCGCCCTCGTTTCCCCCTTGACCCCTTTCCCCGGCATTTCTGCCGTGGTGCTTAACTTAATGCTGATATACCAGCCCCAAGCCGCCCAAGGCGGTATTTTTTTAGCCCGCCGCAGCGCGGCAAGGCTAAAAAATCAAGCAGCCGGGCGGGGCGCAACCCCGCTCCACGCCCGGCCTGCAATGCCTATTCTGTTTTTTGCCCTCAATAGGGCTTGCCGATGTAATCAAGGATTTTGCCAAGGCCAAGGCCCGTTTTATCCGGCTTTAACTCGCCGTTTTCAAAGTGCCCGCCGTATATGCAGTATTTGTACTGCGCCGGGTGTGTCTGCTTCATGCGCTGGAACCTGTTCGGCTCCTTGTCGCTCATAATCCCGAACATACAGTACATACAACCTGTTCTGTCGCAGCCCGTCGTAGTCAATTTCGGCGGGAACTCCTCGTCGAACATCTGCAACTGCATATTTTCTTCCACGATCTCGCCGTACACTGGCGCATAGGGTATGCCGGTCTGTTTCAGGTATTGCAGCACATCTTGCTCTGTCCAAAATGACATCGGCTTTGACATGGGCCGTTCTGAATCGAACGAATTACAGCCGTACCGCAGCCACGATGCTTGCCGCTGTTCCGATTCCTCGGTCATAGTGGCAACTATCGGCTTGCGCCCGGTTTCCTTTTCGTACTTCTTGGCCGGGCCTTTCTTCATAACATCACAACATAATTGCGAAGTTGAAAACGGTGCCTCGACCATGAACTTGTACTTCTTGTAGCGTTCCTTGAATTTGCTTGGCTTTCCGCGCTTGTCCAGCCCGTCCAGCCGGTTTAGTGCCCATTGTGAACCGTGCCGGGCGTAGTAGATCACCTTTGCAACTTCTTTCCCGATCACCGGGTAGCCGTATTTTGTCAGCACTTCCGGGAAAGTCAGCTCCGGCGTCAGCACTTTAAGGTCAACGGGGATTTCATACTGCCTTTCCAGCCACTTTGCAAAATACTTTACGAACTTCTGGATTTCCGGGTATTCAAGCCCCGTGTTCACAAACACCAAATGGAGCGGTTCTTTTCGGTTCGGGCACCAAAAGGCTTGATACGCTCTCGCCGTCAAGTCCGCCAAAACCGTGCTGTCCTTTCCGCCGCTGAATGAAATGTACACATTCCAGTCATACCGGCCTATCCACTCAATGATTCTTGTTTGCGTTACTTGAATTTTCCGTTGAAGTGACCACGCCCGCATAGTTTCCAAGTCCTGCTTTGTGTACTTGGTTTCACTCTGCATGGCCGTCCTCCATCCCGATCTGCTCCGCGCCCTCGTCCTGCTTGTCCGGGTCTGCTGCGTCCAAAGCCTGTTTCTGCTCCCGCATATACTGGCTCACGCAGGCGCTTTCAAACTCGCTCAAATCCTCCAAGAACTGCTTGGTTATGATCTTCAAGGCGCAGAACCCGGCCAGCACCTCAAACCCGTCTTTGATAACCACATACGGCGCACCGCCAGCAGTCTTGCGCACAACGGTCTGTATGTAGTCGCTGGTCTTGACCACATCGGCAATCTGTGCAATCAGCGCGGAATCGTAGAAAATCAGTTCCCCGGCGTTGCCATACATAAGGCCAACCAGCCCCATACCCTTGTAGAACATTTCCAGCGGCACCCGCCGCGCCTCCTGCTCCGTCGGGTCTGTTTCTGTCAGGTTCATGCCAAAGTCCGCCCCGGCGTGTGCTGTGTATTTTTCGTCGAAAAACATCTTCTCCCACGCCTTGCTGTCAATGTCCAGCACCGCGCCTGCCTGTTCCTTGCCCTCCATGTAGGGCAGCTCTGTGGCGTTGTACAGCGCCAAACGGGTGCCCAGCCAAATACCGCTGTCGTCCGCATGAATTACCACGCAGTAACTTTCGCTCTTGGCTCGTTTCACAAACTTGCTCAACTTCATAGCCCGGCTCCTTTCAGCCCAGCAGGCACAGCGCACACAGCTTGATAATTGCCAGCGGCCCCAGCACGGCGGCGATTGCCCACGCAATGCAGGCAAAAATCACCAGCAGGCCAACCAGCGCAGCGAGAATAGCTTTCAAAACTTCCATAGTGCCCTCATTTCTCCGCCGCGCTATCGCTTGGCGGTCAGTGTTTCAGTGTCCGGCGTTTCAGTGCTTCTTGAAATAAGCGGAACGGCCCCCGAGGTAGCCGTAAGCATTGGAACGCGGGTTGTACAGGTAGGAACTGAACACCCCGGCGTTGCCGCCACTGTCCCAGTCGCCACCGCGAATCAGTATGTATTCGCCCTCGGTGCTGTCCACATAGCACCCGGCCTTTTCCTCCCCGGCAAACATGGCCAGCGCCCGCAGCTGCTCACTGTCGCAGTTCATCCGCACATTCCCCCACACGCAGCCGCAGTAGTCACGGTGAATGCTCGGATAGGTGTTAAAGGTGATCTTGTTATCTTCCACCGCAACATACAGCGGGTGGCCCTCCGCATCCGTGATCGGTTTCCATCCGTCGCCGCACTCGGTCAAATCCGTTTCGGGCAGGGCCGCGTCGTTGTTCTCCGCCGCCCACAGCGCCCCGTCGCGGATTCTCACACCACGGGCAAACTCCCAAATGTTGCCGCAAAGATCATGTACACCGCTGGCCGTGTGGTCGTGCGTCCAAGTAGCCGGGCCGCTGCCGGTCAGCGTTTTGTAGCTGTCCTCAATGATAATGCCCTGTTCCTTGTCGTCTCCGTGCCAGTGGGAACAATTCGTGTTTCCGTGTGGCAGGGTGCCCAGTTTCAGGCTGGTGTCAGCCAGCAAGCCCCACTCCGCCGCCGTCAGGCAGTGCCAACCCTCTCCCTTGGAGAAACACGCCTGCGCGAAATCCTCCATCGTGATATTCGTGACCGGCTCCTGCAATGGCAGGCTGTACGGCTTGCCGTTAATCATGGTGTTTTCGTAGACGGAAATATAAATTTCGTCGTACACCTCGCCGCCGATGATGAACGCCGGGTGTACCGCGTCACTGCCGCCGAAAAGCTCCTTGTTGGTCACGCGGCGGAACCTGTGCATGATGGAGGGAATACCGGCGTTGTCGTAGATCGCCACCACATCATGCTCCACGCCCGGCGCGGTCTGCTCCCTGCGGCGCAGCTCCTCGTCGTTGCGCAGGATTTCCCGCTTGATCTTCTCCGGCGCGTCGCTCAAATCCTCGGCACATCCGCAGTTTTCGGCGCAGCGCTCCGCGTCCTGCTGCACATAGTCCAAAAAGGCGGCGGCCTGCCTGCCCACAAACTCGCTCTTGCCCTCGGCGGCCATGCTAAGACCAAAGTAGTTGCACAGAATCTTTGCCATTTTCTTTATCTCCTTTCGCCCACGGTAACATAGGCGGTTTTTCTGCTGTTCAGCTCCAAATCCACCGGCGCTTTGCAGGCAATGCAGGTGTGCGTCACCCGTTCAGCGGTCAGATTGGTTTTGTAGCTGAAACTCTTGCCGCACTTGCAGTGCATAAACAGCGGGCGCAGCTTTTCCAGCGGCGTTTCGTGTCCGCACTCGCCGCACTTGTACCCGTATGTTTCATGCTTGGCGCAAAACGCCTTGATCGCGCCGCACTCCTCGCACTGCACAATCAAAAAGCCCCTGTACGGCCCTTGGTCTGCGTCCGGGTCGGCGCTTTTCCAAGTGTCGCGGGCACCGAACATCCGCTCCACGCGGCTGCCGCGCCTGTCCTCCCGGTGCGGTACTGCCCGTCGCTCCGTGTTGGCCGGGCCGCTCTCGCCGTTCAGCGGCACCACCTGCCCGGTGGCGGTGTCCTTCAAGAATACCTTGCCGCCCTGCACATACGCCCGGAACGCGCCGCGCTGGCACATCCGGCGTACATCCGAAATACTGGTACTTTCCATTGTCTTGACCTCCTGTGTTTATGTTAGATGGAACAGGCTTGTTTGGCTGGTGTAGTCCAAAAAGCGCTGTTCCTCTGCAGCGTAATAGATCGGGTCGATCTCAAACCCGATAAAATCCACCCCGGCCTCGTAAGCGGCAATCCTGCTGCTCCCGCTCCCCAAGTGTGTGTCCAGCGCCCGGCACCCCGGCGCGGCGTAGTTCTGAAAAATCCAGTCATACAGCGCTACCGGCTTTTGCGTCGGGTGGATTCTCTGCTCGTTCAGCTTTTTGTTTCCCTGCATGATATGCCCCTCGGCAACGCTCTTGCCTTGCAGCATACCGTTCCACATGAACCTGAACAGGCGCACGGTGTTGAATAGGTCAGTTGCGGCCAGCTCACAGTCTGAAAAGCTGGTGCCTTTCTTGCACTTGTCCCACACGATTCTGCCGGGCGCAAATTCATAGCTGAAATAGTTGCAGCCCCATACAATGTAATGCTTGGCTACCCTGCGTAACTCGTCAAAGTATGCCCGCCCCGGTATCTCCCACACAGGCGATACCGGGTAGTCGCGGTATACGCCGATCTTGCTAACCTTGCTGCCGTAATAGCCCCGGCGTTCCGGCCCGCTGAAATACGGCGGATCAACCACCGCAAGATCAAAGAACCCGTCCGGGAATTGTGCCATGCCTTTCATGCAATCCATGTTGTAGCACTGGTTTAGTTCAAGCATTGATGATCTCCGTTGTAGATAACGACCATCGACGGAAACGGTGCAGGCGGGAACCTGTTCCCGTCCTCGTCCTCAAAGTGCAGCCGTCCGCGCAAAAAGCGGATTTCTGCTTTTCCGTATATGTAGTCGTGGAAGTAGGCCGTGTCTGTCCTTGCTGGTATCAGCAGAACAACCGTTGTTCCAGCCTGCGCCTCCTCATAGGCTTTGCGCACCCACGCGCCCAGTGCCCGGCCATACGGCGGGTTGCAAAACACGCTGCCCCCCCGATATTCCACGGGGCGGTCAGGCCGTCGGTTTCCGGGGTGTAGAAGTTCTTGCATTTTGCGCTTTTTTCTGTGGCCGCCGCGTCTAAAGTGAAATGAAACTCCGCGTTCAGGGTGTCGAAAAAGCCCTGCGGTGTGCAGTAGTCCATTTTCTTACTGCTCAAAAGTGCGCTGTTCATCTTCCGTTCCTTTCATGGCGCGGCATTTTCACCGGCACAGCGTCCGGCCCAACTGCCCAAACTTCCACATCGTCGATGATCTCCAACCAGTCACAGCCCCAATATTCCGCCGCGTTCAGCATGGCGGCATAGTTGGAGGTGTGCGGCACGATCACTTCACCAAATCGCGGGTGAACCACCCGTGCGCAGGTCTTGGCGTTCCAGCGGCTTTCCCGTGCCCGCCGGGCGGCAAGGGTCATGTCCTTATAAGGATTCACGCGCCCACTCCGCTTTGTCGGCCTGCCCGTAAAACCCGTGGGCCAGCCACACGCCGAAAACGAACAGGAACAGCCCGGCCAAGCCATAACCGATGATCTGCCCGATCTCGCACATACCGCCAGCGCCCAGCAGCATAAGGAACCCCAGCATGGCAAGCACGGCACCGACGCGCTCCTGCAGGCGGGTCAGCTTGCGGGCACGGGCGGTGGCATTTTTCCGCCGGGCCATTTCCTTTTTGTACTGCTCCGGGGTATAGGCTCTAATGATTTGCCCCGCCGGGCTGGTCTTGATCTCAATGTACCGCACTTCCACTTTTGACTTCCTCCTTTAATGCCGCTCCTGCAACTCCTGCCGCCGGGCGTAGATTTTACTTTGTGCCAGTTCTGCACTGTAACCGCCGCGTCCGTTCTTGTCCATCTTCCCTGTGTCACCTCGCGCCCGCTCATGGTAGACCGTCGCCAAACTAACACCCAGCTTTGCAGCAATGTCGTTCATGTGCCAACCTTGGAGGTAGAGCTTCTCCATTTCTTGGCGGTCACTGTAACTTAAATGCTTATACTTCATGGTGTCGTCCTCCCTCCTTGCTGTTTTTTGGTAAAAAAAAATAAGTGCGAAAGAAGTTTTTCAACTTCTTTCGCACTTATTCTAATATCTCGGCAGCTTGTGCCCGCGCAAAAAGGCTCCCCTGTAAGGGGAGCTGGCCAAGCCTGCGAGGCCTGAGGGGCTTTTCCCGTTTGCCATCACCCTACACCGTTGGTTTTATACCGATATACGGCAGCGCCTTTTTCAGCACCTCGGCACAGACCGGGCCGGAAAGTGCGCCGCCGCTGGTGGTCCAGCTGTGGGGTTCGTCCAGACAGACCAGCACCGCAATTTTCGGGTCGTCTATGGGCGCGACCGACACAAAGCTGGCGATGCGCGCCCCCTCGTTGGCGCTGTCCAGCTTCTGGCTGGTGCCGCTTTTGCCGCCGACACGATAGCCCGCCACAGCTGCCTGCTTGCCGGTGCCGCTGGTCACGACGCCCTCCATCAGGCGGCACATCGTGGCCGAGGTTTCCTCGCTGATGACCTGCCGCTTCACCACAGGCTCTATCTCCTTTATGACTTGCCCGTCCGGTGCCCTGATTTTGCTGACGAGATACGGCTGCATCAGCTTCCCGCCGTTGACCACCGCGCAGACGGCCGTAAGCATCTGCAAATAGCTCACCTTACTGCTCTGCCCGAAGGAGCAGCTTGCCAGCTCCACCGGACCCATCCGGTCGGCGGTGTAGTACTCGCTGCGGCGTATCTCGCCCGGCAGGTCGATGCCGGTCGGCTCCCGCAGTCCAAATGCCGCGAAATAGTTGCAGAAGCGCTCCTTGCCAAGCCTTGCGCCGATCTGGATAAAGCAGGGGTTGCAGCTGACGGCCAGCCCCTTGGCAAAGGTCTCGCTGCCGTGGATATGCCCGTTCGCGCAGCGGAACCGTGTGCCTGCGACGGAAATCTTGCCCGCGCAGGTGAAATAGTCCGTGGGCTTGCAGGCACCGCTGTCCAATGCCGCCGCAGCCGTAATAAGCTTGAACACACTGCCCGGCTCGTACAGGTCGCTGATGGCCTTGTTGCGCCACTGCGCCTGCTGCGCCCGCTGCAGGGCGGTGCTGCGTTCCTCGCCCTGCAGGGCGTTCACCGTGTCACGGGCTTCCTTGTTGATAAGGCTGCGCGGCGAGTTGGGGTCGTAGTCCGGCTGGCAGGACATTGCCAGCACCGCGCCGGTGTGTACATCCATAACGATGCCAACGCCCCGCTCGGCAACATGATGCTCGGCCACGGCGGCGGACAGCGCACTTTCCAGCCAGTGCTGGATCTGAGCGTCGATCGTAAGGGTCAGCGTGTTGCCGGGCACCGCATCCACAAGGGTCTGGTAGTGGGTGGGCATGTCATAGCCCCATGCGTTTTTGGCGGTCAGGATGCGCCCGTTCTCCCCTGTCAGCTCGTCATTGTAGCGCAGCTCCAGCCCCCACAGCCCTGCATTGTCCACATCGGTAAAGCCGAGGATGCCGCCCATAAAGTTTCCCTGCGGGTAGACGCGCTTGGTGTCCTGCCGGATCTGAACGCCCTGCACACCGTTGTTGCGGCACCAGTCCCGGACCGCATCGGCCATCGCCTTGTCCACGCGGCGGCGCAGCAGGCAATCGTTGGAGGTCCGCTGGCTGAATTTTGCCAGTGTTTCGGCGTAGTCCAGCTCCAGAATCTCGCTCAGCGCCCTTGCGGCAGGCTCCACGGCTTCGTCCGCCATCTCCCGCGGGGCGGCGCGGATCGTCCAGCAGGTCTCGCTGGCCGCAAGCAGCGTGCCGTCCGCAGCGTAGATCTCTCCGCGCGCGGCAGGCAGCGTGGCCCCGCGCAGCTGCTGGTCGGCGGCACGCAGCGCATAGCCGCCGGGGTCGCGCAGCATCAATACAAAAAGCCGCACCGCCAGCCCGCCCAGACACCCGACCGCCAGCACCGCCGCCAGTATCCGTGTGCGCAGGCGCATTTTTGTGTTCAGCTGCGGTGTGATATGACGCATAACACCAGCCCCTTTCCCCATACGATAAGCGTATGAGGACACGACTGGCAAAATGCCGAATAATCGCGGAGAAGTTCTCCGTATTGACGATTGACCTTTTAGACAAAAAAGAGGTATACTGTTAATACTTAATTGTGACATTTAATTGTCAAAGTACGGAGCATTATTATAAGGAGGCAATCCCTATGGCTAGATTTACTTTACCCCGTGACCTTTACCACGGCCCCAATGCACTGGAGGCATTGAAGACCCTGCCCGGCAAGCGCGCCATGATCTGCGTTGGCGGCGGCTCCATGAAGCGTTTCGGTTTTCTGGATCGTGTGGAGGCTTACTTAAAGGAAGCCGGCATGGAGGTCGAGCTGTTTGAGGGCATCGAGCCCGATCCCTCCGTCACCACCGTCATGAAGGGTGCCGAGGCAATGCTGAAGTTTGAGCCCGACTGGATCGTAGCGATCGGCGGCGGCTCCCCCATCGATGCAGCCAAGGCGATGTGGATCAAGTATGAGTACCCCGAGATCACCTTTGAGGAGATGTGCAAGGTGTTCGGCATCCCGCCGCTGCGCCGCAAGGCACACTTCTGCGCCATCTCCTCCACCTCCGGTACTGCGACCGAGGTGACGGCCTTCTCGATCATCACCGACTATGACAAGGGCATCAAGTATCCCATCGCTGACTTTGAGATCACCCCCGATGTCGCCATCGTTGACCCCGAGCTGGCCCACACCATGCCCAAAAAGCTGGTCGCCCACACCGGTATGGACGCCATGACCCATGCGATCGAGGCGTATGTCTCTACCGCCAACTGCGACTTTACCGACCCGCTGGCCCTGCACGCCATTGAGATGATTCAGGCGGATCTCGTCGGCAGCTACAACGGCGATATGGAAAAGCGCGATGCCATGCACAATGCACAGTGTCTGGCCGGCATGGCCTTCTCGAACGCTTTGCTGGGCATCGTCCACAGCATGGCCCACAAGACCGGCGCAGCCTTTGCTGATTACGGCGCTCACATCATCCACGGTGCTGCCAACGCCATGTACCTGCCCAAGGTCATCGCCTTCAACGCCAAGGACCCCACCGCCAAGGCACGCTACGGCGTCATCGCCGACAAGATGCATCTGGGCGGCAGCAATGACGATGAGAAGGTCGCGCTGCTGATCAAATACCTGCGCGGCATGAATGACGACCTGAACATCCCGCACTGCATCGGCCACTACGGCCCCGACTCCTACCCCTGCGAGCAGGGCTTTGTCCCGGAGAATGTCTTCCTTGAGAGACTGCCCGAGATTGCCAAGAACGCCATCGCAGACGCCTGCACCGGCTCCAATCCGCGCCAGCCGAGTCAGGAAGAGATGGAAAAGCTGCTGAAGTGCTGCTACTACGACACCGAGGTCGATTTCTGATCATAACAAGCCCGCAGCTGCTTTTCTGCGCTGCGTGACCCCTGCCCCGGCCGCATAAAGCGGCCGGGGTTTTTGTGCCCCGCAAAAGTGGACAATATACTTGCGATTTGATTTTTTGCAATTTTGGCAGCAAACGCTGTCGTTACAAGCTTTTCCGCGCATTTTTGCCGCACAGCTCACCCATTGATTTCGCATACATTTTGCTGTATACTATCAGTGTAAAGCCTATGCAAAACGCATGTAAAAAGGAGCAATACCATGGCAGTCACCGCAAAACCGCAGGCACCCATGTTTACCAGACGGGCGCTGTTTACACTGATCTGGCCCCTTCTGCTGGAGCAGACCCTCAGCGTCACGATGGGTATGGCCGACACCCTGATGGTTGCCGGCGTGGGTGAGGCCGCTGTCTCAAGTGTTTCGCTGGTTGACAGCCTGAATGTTTTGATCATCCAGATCCTGTCCGCACTGGCCACCGGCGGCGCAGTCATTGCCAGCCAGTATCTGGGCCGCAAGGATACCGAAAACGCCGGGCGCAGCGCGGCCCAGCTGTACAGCGTGCTTGGCCTCTCGACTGTGACAATGGGCATCCTCTGCATGCTGCTCTCCCGCCCGATCCTGCGCGGCGTTTTCGGCAGCATTGATGAGGATGTCATGCGGTTTGCCCAGCAGTATTTCCTTATCAGCGCCGTGTCCTACCCTTTCATCGGCCTGTATAACGGCGGCGCGGCTCTTTTCCGCGCACAGGGCAACAGCCGCATCAGTATGCTGGCCAGCCTTGTCATGAATGTCATCAACATTGCAGGCAACGCACTGCTGATCTACGGCTTCGGCATGGGGGTCATCGGCGCAGCACTGGCCACCCTGATCGGCCGTGTCTTTGCCGCCGTGTTTATCCTGTGGCAGAACCAGAAGCTCTGCAACCCGCTGCGGGTCCAAAGCCTTGCCGACCTGCGGCCGCGGCGCGCCCCCATCATGCAGATCCTCTCCATCGGCATCCCGTCCGGCCTTGAAAACGGCATGTTCCAGATCGGCAAGCTCTGCGTCAGCAGCCTGACCTCGACGCTGGGCACCTCGGCCATCGCAGCCAACGCCGTTGCCAACACGCTTTCAACGCTGGCAAACATCCCCGGCAATACGATGAGCCTTGCCATGATCCCCGTTGTCGGCCAATGTCTGGGCGCAGGCGAGAAAAAGCAGGCCAAGCGGTATGTGTTTCTGCTGATGGGCATTGCCATGGTCGGTTTGGTCGCTGCCAATGCCGCGCTGTTCTTCCTGATTCCCCTGCTCGTGGTCTGGTTCAACCTCTCGGCGGAGGCCTCCGCCCTCTGCACCATGGTCGTGCGCATGTTCAACATTGCCAGCGTCTTTTTCTGGGCCTGCAGCTTTACGCTGCCCAACGCCCTGCGCACCGGCGGCGATGCCAAATTCACCATGACGGTCAGCATCATAAGCATGTGGCTGTTCCGCGTTATTCTGAGCTATGTCTTTGTGCTGCAGTTCCATCTGGGGCTGGCCGGCGTCTGGCTGGGCATGTTCATCGACTGGATCTGCCGCGACATCTGCTTTATCGCCCGCTTTATCAGCGGCAAGTGGATGGAGCATAAGGTCATATAAAAAGCAAGCCTCCCCCGCCCGTGGTATGCGCAGTGCATACTACGGGCGGGGGAGGCTTTTTATGGGTCAGCTTTTTCGTGCGGTCACTCGACCATATACTCAAAATCGATACGGCCCAGCGCCACATCGGCGGCGGCCACCTGAATCTTCATCGAGGAGCCGAGCATCCAGCTCTTGCCGGTCAGCGGGTCGAGCATGCTCACCCCGTCAATGACCTGCGGCTCGCCCTTGCAGAGCTGCGCGGCGGGCACAAAGCCCTCGACTGTGTTTTCCAGCTCGACAAAGACGCCGCGCGGCGTGATGCCTGCGACCGTGCCGGTATAGATCTCGCCCAGATGGTTGTGCATATACTCGGCCTTATACAGGTCCTCGACATCGCGCTCGATGCGGACGGCTGCAACCTCCTGCTTGCTGGACTTCTCGCTGGCCTGCTGGGCAAACTCGTTGAAGTCCTTCTGCAGCTGGCTGGCGGACGCACCGAGCAGCATCTCGCTCAAAATGCGATGGATGGCAAGGTCGGGATAGCGGCGGATGGGGCTGGTAAAGTGGGCATAGTCTGCCAGCACCAGACCGTAGTGACCAAGGGGCTGCGGTGCGTAGCGGGCCTTCTGCATACTGCGCAGGATGCCGGTATGGACCGGGATCTGGATGGGCTGGTCGCGGGTCTCATCGAGCAGGGCGGCCAGCTCCAGCTGTGTCGGAATGGGGTTCTTGAACTTAGCGTTCAGTCCGCAGGCCAGCAGCGTGGCGGACAGCTTTTCCATCTTCTCGGCATCGGGGGCCTCGTGTACACGGTAGACAAAGGGCACCTTGTTGGTGCGGCCCGCATTGGCGGCGCACTGGTTGGCCAGCAGCATGAACTCCTCGATCATGCACTCGGAGGTGCCGCGGTCGCGCTTGACGATGTCCACGCAGCGGCCGTTCTCGTCCATGACAAGCTTTGCCTCGTTGGACTCAATGTCCATGCCGCCGCGGGCCTTGCGCAGCACAAGGCGCTTGCGGTACAGCTCGTCCATGGCGGGCAGCTGGTCCAGCACGGCGGCGTACTTGGTCTGCAAGTCGGTCAGGTCTGCACCCTCTTCCGGTTCAAGCAGGGCGTTGATTTCTTTATACACACCTTTGACGCGGCTGCAGATGACGCTCTTGACGAACTTGTAGCTGCGGATCTCACCGTTCTCGTCCAGACGCATCAGGCAGGAGAACGCCAGACGATCCTCGCCCTCATTCAGCGAGCAGATACCGTTGGATAGCTGGGTCGGCAGCATCGGAATGACCTTGTCGGCGTAGTAGATGCTGGTCGCACGCTCGTAAGCCTCCTCATCCAGCGCAGAGCCGGGGCGGACATAGTGGCTGACATCCGCGATGTGAACACCCAGCTCATAGCCGTCCTCAAGCTTCTGCAGGCTGATGGCATCGTCAATGTCCTTCGTCTCGGCAGAGTCGATCGTAAAGATGGGAATACCGCGCAGATCCAGACGTTTAGCCGCCTCTGTCGGGTCGATGACGGCATTATCGTATGCGTGCGCCTCCTCCAGCACCTCCGGCGGGAATTCCTGCCGGACATTGCGGCCGTAGAGGATTGCCTTGGCACACTCGGAGGCGTAGTCGGAAGAGCCGAACTTTTCGACCACGGCGGCACGGTGGTCGCTGTGGCGGTTGCCGCGGTGGGTAATAAGGAAGCCGACCTTATCACCCAGATGCACGCCCTCGCTCCCCTGCTTGGCCAGCAGGAACTTCACATCGCGGCAGCCGTCCGGCTCGACCGCCATGCGGCCGTCCTCGGACAGGCAGACCGTACCCGCAAAGCGGTTGTTGGGGACAGTGACCTCCACGACCTCACCCTCAGAGGAGCCCTCCACGCGGGGATGGTCGAACAGCTTGACATTGATCTTGTCGTTGGGCATCGCGCCGTGCAGTGCGCGCCCCGGGATAAAGATGTCGCCCTCGCCGTCATCGCGGCTGGCAAAGCCGAAGCGGGCTGCCAGCTTGACCAGCGTGCAGGGAATGGCCGCCGGGGCGTTTGTGTTCTCATAGGTGGCAAAGCCCGGCACATAGGTGCCGTTGCGCATCGACAGCTCGCCGGTGGCGACCATAGCCGATACGCTGGTGCGCAGGCGGGAATTGTCCACCTGCAGGTTATTCTGCAGCTCACGCAGCGTCATGGGGCGGCGCTTGACTGCGTTTAAAATACTTTTCTGTAACGGTGTCATGTGTACTCCTTTAATTTACGCCGCACCGCCGTCCGGCGGTGCCCTTCCGATATACTCCCACAAAAAACGGCCCGCCGGGGCGCTGCTTGCAAAGCTGACGCGCTTGGCGGACCCATTTTGTTTCTTTGCTTACCCTGCGAGCATCACAGGCGTGCGCTCAGGACGCAGACGACCAGCGTAACGACGAAGAAAACAACGCCGCAAACCTTGGTCAGCTTAGCCAGCTTGGCGTCCACGCCACGCTCACGGCCGGCAGCCATCGTAGCAGAGCTTTCGCCCATGATAGCGCCGGACAGGCCCTGACCCTTCTGCTCCTGCGCGAGGGTAAAGACGATGATCAACAGGGACACGACGACGAGGACGACGCCGAGAGCGATCTCATACCAGTTCATTGCTTAGCACTCCTTCTATTTCTATCCACGCCGCCATGGCGCGAAAAGTCTCATGCACCGTACAGTATAGCATAGTTTTCTGTGCGTTGCAAGCGCTTTTTTCGCGTTTTTAAAGCAATTCAGTTCTGAAAGGCAATTTTCTCTCCCTGCACCAGCGGATAGCGCACCAGCCGGGTGCCGTCCAGATCCTCACGGTGCATATCCACCGCCGTGATCTGGTGGTTGCCGTAGGTCGTGTAGTAGTAAATTCCCTTGTCGGCGTTGCAGCAGCTTGTATACAGCGTGATCTCATACTTGCCGCCGTCCAGCTCGCAGCAGCCGCGCTGCTGTTCGACCGCGTGCAGAATGTGGAAGAACTGCCCCACACTCTCGGTCTCGCTGTTACCGGATTTCGAGTTCATCTTGACGAATGCCGCCCGCACGAAGCGGGACTGGCTGGACAGGTCCCCCGGCAGACCCAGCCCGCCCAGCCCGCGGCTGTAGACCGGCAGGTCAAGGCCGTCCGCAAAGGTATTTTCGGGGGTTCGGGACGACAGCGCGCGGTAGTTATTCAGCGCAAAAAGCTGCTGCGGGAAGGGCGGGTTGTTTGTCAGCACACCCACGGGGTTGTCGTAGATATGCAGCCCATCGGCGGTGGATTCCACCGTAATGCTGCCGGTCTTGTCGGCCACAAGCCAGTGCAGCTGGGCCAGCGGCAGCTGGTCACTGAACGGAACATTTACAATGTTGGCTTTCTCCAGCAGGGCGCGGGCCTCTGCCAGCGTTGCACAGCTGCCCAGCAGCCAGGGGATCAGCTCAAATTGGGTGATGTTGTTTTTACCGTCTGCTGCCGGGTGGTAGACGGCATTGCCCACAAAGTTCAGCCCGGCAACGCCGAGGCCCTTTTCATTGATGGCATCGTAATACAGCGGGTACTCCCCTGCCACATAGGCCATGCCGATCATGGCATACCTTGTGCGGAAATCCCCCATGCAGCGCAGGGCAAACGGATAGCTGCGCGGCGTGACCGTGACTTCATCCCCATAGGAGAATTCATAGTCAAGATTGCGTCCGAAATAGAAGTCTGCTGTCTTATAGGTTGCTGCGGTACACATGGCAAATGCCCCTTTCCTATTTCCTGATACGGCTAGTGTAGCACGCCGGGGGCCGGATAATCCACCATAAATTGTAAACAATCCGGCCGTCAGCCGCTCTTACAGGCCGGCAACCGAGTCGATCGGCATCGACATAAAGATCCCCTGCGCCGCACTGTGCATACCGCAGCTTTCACCCAAGGATTGCATAAGGGCGACCTTGTTGGCGGATTCCGTCAGAACCAGAACGATCTCCTTTTCATCCTGCACGCTCAGTCCCCAAAAGCCGGTCGCCTCCTCATTGCCGATGCGCCGGCTGCGGATGACGGTGCCGCCGGTGGCACCCGCCGCACGAACCGCCTTCATCACATCATCGCTGAAGCCGCTGTTCACGATCGCTGCAACCAGAGAGTGTTTCGTTTCAGACATACTGTTTTCTTCCTTTCCGCTGGTATTCAGAACATTCTTGCCTGCATCGTGGTCCAGAATACGCAAGATCATGTTGTTTGCACCGTTCAAAGGGATCGTAAAAGCAATGCCGGTGTTGGCTTTGTGCAGCTGTAATTCCGTATAGAGCTTTTCCATCAAAATCGGGGACAAATGCTTCGGGACCATGCTGACCAGAACACTTTTGTCAATGCTGCCAAGGCCGAGCATATCCATGATCTCGCTGGAGGCCGTCCCCTCGGCATTGAAGCGGTATTGCAGCGGCAGCGCCCCTTTCTTGAACATTTCGGCTGCGTGTTCTGCCAGCTTCGGCGTTGTGATCAGCACCAGCAGCTGAAATGACACTTTCTTCTCATGCTCCATTTTAGTCGCCCTCCTCAAGATCAATGATCATGTCGCAGTCATCGGCGATTGCCGCCGGTACGGTCTGCGTCCGCTTGGCGGTTTTCAGCTTGTATACCAGCCCCATAAGCTGGATGGCGATCAGCGGCGTCAGGGCAACCAGCGCAACAACACCGAACGCATCGGTCATCAGGTTGCCGCCCAGTGCCTCACATACGCCGATGCTGAGCGGCAGCAAAAAGGTCGAGGTCATCGGGCCGCTGGCAACGCCGCCGGAGTCAAACGCAATGCCGATAAAAATATCCGGCACCATACGGGACAGCACCAGCGCAATGATGTACCCGGGGATGACAAACCACTGGATGGATATGCCGGTCAGCACGCGCAGCATGGCCAGACCGACACTGGCTGCCACACCGATCTGCATACAGCGGTTCATCATTTTGACTGAGATAGCGCCGTTTGTGACGGCCTCCACCTGATGGTTCAGCACCTGAATGGCAGGCTCTGCTTTGACAATGTAGTAGCCGATCAGCGCACCGATGGGAACCAGAATCCAGCGCAACGACAGCCCTGCCAGCTCCTTGCCAAGGTAGGCGCCAACGGGTGCAAACCCGACATTGGCACCGCACAAAAACAGCACCAGCCCAATATAGGTATACCCAAAGCCGACGATGATGCGCTTGATTTGCAGCCCATGGTAGCGGTGGGTCAGCCATTGGAAAATCAAAAACACCCAGAGGATCGGCACCAGTGAAAGAAGCACCTCCTTGGCGTAGAGCGGCAGCCCCTGCGCAAACACCCGGGCAACATCCTGCGTGGTGACAACGGTGGCAACATCGGTAAGGGTGTAGGCCGCCTCGGTCGGCTTAAAGAAACAGCCGAGGATCAGCACCGCCAGAATCGGCCCCACGCTGGAAAGCGCCACCAGACCGAAGCTGTCATTTGCCGCATTTTTATCGCTGCGCACCGAGGCCAGCCCGACACCCATGGCCATAATAAAAGGTACGGTCATCGGGCCGGTGGTGACGCCGCCGGAGTCAAAGGCCACTGCCAAAAACTCCTTGGGCACAAAAGCAGACACCAAAATGAGTGCCAGATAGCAAACGATCAGCAGCATCGACAGGCTGATCTTATAGCGGATACGCACGATGGCCAGCGCCAGAAACAGCCCCACGCCGACAGCCACCGTCATGATCAACACCATGTTCGGCACAGACGGCACCTGCCCCGCAAGAACCTGCAGGTCCGGCTCCGACACGGTAATGATGACGCCCATGAGAAACCCTGTCAGCAGGACTGTAAGCAGTTTTTTCATTTTGGAGATCTGCACGCCAACGCCTTCGCCGAGCGGCGTCATCGCCATCTCTGCGCCAAGCTGGAAAAAGCCCATGCCAACGATCAGCATCAGGGCGCCTGTCAGGAACATGACTACGCTTCCCAGCTCCATCGGGATCACAAAGATGCTGAGCATCAGGACGATCCCGGTGATCGGAAGCACGGCAGAGAGCGACTCTCTGATTTTTTCTTTCAGTTTTACATTCAATTCTACGCCCACCTTTCAACAGAGAGTTGTTTTTTGCACGGTGCCTTCGGGGGCGCCGCATTCCCCCAAAAGCACGCCATTTTGCATATTTGCGTGCTCTCGCAAATATCATTATCTATATTTTACACTACAAACGCCCCCGCCGCAAGTTCTCTGCGGCAACTGTATTCATTCCGGGTTTTCTGAATTGCCGCTCTGGTATCGGCGCATAAAAATTCCCCGGTAACGAAAGTGGAAATCACCGGGAGAAGGAGAAGCAAAAAACGCTGCAAGCCCCAAAAAAGGGCTTGCAGCGCTGCTGTGGCGTCCCAGAGAGGATTTGAACCTCCGGCCCCACGCTTAGGAGGCGTGTGCTCTATCCAGCTGAGCTACTGAGACTGATATTCAGTTTTTTAGGTGTCATGCAAAGGTGCTGCGACAAGGCTATTATACCCGCTTCAACCGCAAATTGCAAGTGCGCAAGGGAATAAAACCCTGTCGGGGCAGCACTGTAAAATGCAGCTGGCGCGGTTGCATTTTACAGTGCTGAAACAAAGAAAAAGTCGCGGCAATATACTTGCCACGACTCTTTTGGTGGGAGCTGGTGGATTCGAACCACCGAAGCATTAAGCAGCAGATTTACAGTCTGTCCCCATTGGCCACTCGGGAAAGCTCCCATATTCAGTTTGTGGCCGCCGTGTCTCCCGGCGACGTATGTTATTATAGCAGAGGGCTTTTCAAAATGCAAGCCTTTTTTTGATTTTTTTTGTGATTTTTTGAAAAAAGCACGTTTTCATCACAGCATCGAGCAAAAACTTTTCTTGACATACAGTTGCAGTAAGCGTACATTTATAATAGTAGTATAAATACAGCATTGGGAGGTTTTTACCATGGCGATTCGTGTTGGCATCCTGACTTCCGGCGGCGACTGCCCCGGCCTGAACGCTACCCTGCGTGGTGTGGCCAAGGCGCTGTATCACCGGATGGGCGATAAAGTTGAGATCGTTGGCATTATGAACGGCTATGACGGCCTGATCAACGGCAACTACCGCGAGATGTCCCCCGACGAGTTCTCCGGCATCCTGACCGTGGGCGGCACCATCCTGGGCACCAAGCGCACCCCCTTTAAAAAGATGCGCGTGGTCGAAGACGACAAGGTGGACAAGGTCGCCGCGATGAAGAAAAACTACCGTGCCGCCAAGCTGGACTGCCTGCTCTGCCTGGGCGGCAACGGCACCCACAAGACCGCAAACCTGCTCAGCCAGGAAGGGCTGAACATCATCGGCCTGCCTAAGACCATCGACAACGACATCTACGGCACCGACGTCACCTTCGGCTTCCACACTGCCGTGGACATTGCCACCGAGGTCATCGACCGCATTCACACCACGGCGGGCAGCCACAGCCGCGTGATGTGCATTGAGATCATGGGCAACAAGGCCGGCTGGCTGACGCTGTACTCCGGCATCGCGGGCGGCGCGGACATCATCCTGCTGCCGGAGCTGCCCTACGATATCAAGAAGGTTGCCGCCGCCGTGGAGAACCGCGCCAAGGCAGGCAAGAACTTCTCGATTTTGGCTGTGGCCGAGGGTGCCTTCTCGGTCGAGGAGGCCAAGATGAAGCGCAAGGAGTGGACGGCCAAGCGTGCTGAGGCCGGTTACACCACCGCCACCGCCCGCATTGCAAAGCAGGTGGAGGAGCTGACCGGTGCCGAGACCCGCATCTGCGTGCCCGGTCACATGCAGCGCGGCGGCAGCCCCAGCGCCTACGACCGCGTGCTGGCCACCCAGTTCGGCTCCTACGCGGCCGGGCTGGTGGCGGACGAGCATTACGGCGTGACCGTTGCCATGGTGAACCGCCACGTCACCGCAAACCCGCTTGCCGACATTGCCGGCAAGACCCGCGGCGTGCCCGGCGACTGCGACATGCTGAATGTTGCCCGCGCCATGGGCATCAGTCTGGGCTGATTCTCTACCCGCACAAACCCTTTTACTGCTCTGCTTTCTGCCTCTGCCCTTTGTGGCGGGGGCAGCTTTTGTATATGGCATCCCTGCGCAAAAAAGGCCGCTCCCATTTGAGAGCGGCCTTTGCCATATACAAGTTTATTCTGCGGTGTAGTCCTTTTTAAGCAGGCTTAAAATCACGGCGCCGACAACGGAACCGGCGGCGAGGGCCACCACATAGAGCAGTGCGTGGTCAACAACCGGGAATACGAAGATACCGCCGTGCGGGGCGCGCAGCGCGCAGCCGAACACCATGGACAGCGCGCCGGACAAAGCCGAGCCGATAATGCAGCTGGGCAAAACACGCAGCGGATCCGTGGCCGCATACGGGATTGCGCCCTCGGAGACGAAGCAGAGGCCCATGACATAGTTGACGATGCCGTTGCGGCGCTCATCGGGGCTCCACTTTTTGGGGCAGAAGGTGGTGGACAGCGCGATTGCAATGGGCGGGACCATGCCGCCGACCATGACCGCCGCCATGACCTCGTAGTTGCCGGAAGCCAGCGCCGCCGTGCCGAACACATAGGCTGCCTTGTTGAAGGGGCCGCCCATATCCACGCTCATCATACCGGCCACGATCGCACCCAACAGGATCTTGGAGCTGCCGCCCAGCGCGTTCAGCCAGTCGCTCATGGCAGTGTTGATGATGCCCATCAGCGGGTTGATGCCGCACATAACCAGACCAATGACCAGAATACCGCCCAGCGGGTAGATCAGCATCGGGCGGATGCCGTTCAGGCTGGCAGGCAGCTTCTCAGTGATGTTCTTGAGGAACTGCACAATGTAGCCCGCCGCAAAGCCGGCCAGCAGCGCCGCGAGAAAACCGCCGGAGATGCCGGTCGTATCACCGGAAGCAAGCCCAGCAAAGTTTGTGCCGTTCATTGCCAGCACGCCGCCCGCAAAACCGACCGCCAGACCCGGACGGTCAGCGATGGACATTGCGATAAAGCCCGCAAGGATCGGCAGCATATAGCCGAACGCCGCACTGCCCACCGTCTTGAAGAAGGCGGCCACCGGGGTGTTCATACCGAAGTTGGACGGGTTGATGCTGTAATCATCGAGCAGGAAGGCCAGCGCGATCATGATGCCGCCGCCCACCACAAAGGGCAGCATGTGGGAAACACCGTTCATCAGGTGCTTGTACAGGCTGTGCGCCACCGTGTCGCCGGCACCGCCTACGCTCTGGCCCTGCGCTGCACCGCCCTTGGCATGGAATATGGGGGCCTCGCCGTGGGCGATCTTCTTGATCAGCTCCTCCGGCTTATGGATGCCGTCATCCACGCGGGCAAACATCACCGGCTTGCCGTCAAAGCGGGCGGTCTCAACATTTTTGTCCGCCGCAATGATGATACCGTCACAGGCGGCAATCTCCTCGGCCGTCAAAATATTCTTTGCACCGTCAGAGCCGTTGGTCTCGACCTTGGTGGGCAGGCCCAGCTTATCCCCTGTCTTGGTCAGGGCCTCGGCCGCCATGTAGGTGTGGGCAATACCGTTGGGGCAGGCCGTCACGGCCAGCACGCGGTAGCCGTTCTGGGGGATCTCCTGCTCGGTAAAGCTCTCCTCGCCGAACTGGGCGTCCTCCTGTGCGTCAATGGCATCAAGGAAGGCGGCAGGTGTCTTGGCGGCGCGCAGCTTCTCAACAAAATCCTCGTTCATGAGCATCTGCATCATCCGGGCCAGCATGTCGATATGCAGGCTGCCGTTTTCCGGTGCGGCAATCGCAAACAGCAGGTCCGTCTTGCCGTCATCGTCCGCATTATACTGCACCGGCTCGCTCAGGCGCAGGGCCGCCAGGCTGGGCCGTGTGACACAGGCCGTGCGGGCATGGGGCACCGTGATGCCGTTGTCCACATAGGTGGATGCCTCGGCCTCACGGGCATAGAGGGCTTTTTTGTAGGCGTCCTTGTCGGTGATGTTGCCGTGGGTCGCCTGCAGATCAACGAGCTTGTCGATGATGGCAGCCTGATCCGGGGCTGCGACATCCAGCGCGATGGACTGCGCAGTGAACAGTTCCGTAATACGCATAAGACAGTTCTCCTTCGCTTGTTTCTATTGAGGTGTAGGGGCCGGGCATATCCGGCCCTCGGCTTTATGGGAAACGCGCATTTATGGCCAAGTTGCGGGCCGCACATGTGCGGCCCCTACGGTGCGGCGCGTCTTTGCAGGGGGGCGGATACTTGCATCAGTCCCTACAAGTCACGGCCTACTCCATCGTCTTGAGCAGCTTATCAATGTCCGCCTTTGTCGCCAGACCCAGACTAAACGCGGTGGCACTACCGCAGGCGGTGCCAAGACGCAGCGCAGCCTCATAATCTCCGCCGCTCTGCTGGTAGCCCGCCACAAAGCCGGCCACCATGCTGTCCCCTGCGCCGACACTGTTGACAACCTTGCCCTTGGGGCAGCCGATGCGGTGCACGCCGCCCTGCTCATCCAGCAGCAGGGCGCCGTCCCCTGCCATGCTGACCAGTACATTGCGCGCACCTTTATCCTGCATCATCTTTGCCGCCGCTGCGATCTCCCTGTCGGTGGTCAGCTTTACACCGGTGATCTCGCTCAGCTCATGGTTGTTCGGCTTGATGAGGAACGGACGGTAGCGCAGCACATTCACGAGCAGGTCGCGGGTGGCATCCACGACCGCGCGGACGCCGCGGCCCTCGAGCCGGGCCAGAATCCGCTCATAGGTGGTCTGCTCCAGACTTGCGGGAATGCTGCCTGCCAGCACCAGAATATCGTCCTGCTGCAGGCGGTCAAGCTTTTCCTCCAGCGCCCGCATTGCGTCCTCAGGGATGTCGGGACCGGCACCATTCAGCTCGGTCTCCTGCCCCGCCTTGATTTTGACATTGATGCGTGTCATTCCCTGTGCAAGGCGGACGAAGTCGGTTTTCAGCCCCTGCGCAGCAAGGCCGCGCTCCAGCCAGGCGCCGGTCTCACCCGCCACAAAGCCGAGCGCCACGCTCTCACAGCCAAGCTGTGCCAGCACACCGGATACATTGATGCCCTTGCCGCCCAGCACACAGTCCTCTCCTCTGGCGCGGTTCACATCGCCGACCCGCAGCTCTCTGTCAAGCCGCACAACATAGTCGATCGCCGGGTTGAAGGTTACGGTGTAGATCATCGCTCTGTCTCCTTTACAAGTGTCAGTTGGCCGTATTTCGGATCAGGGCAGCGATTGGTCAGGATCGCGGCATCGCCAAGCGCGCTGATAACGGCCGGATAGATACGCCCGAACTTTGAATCATCCGTCAGGAACCAAATCTGCCGGGCGCGGCGGATCGCGGCGGCCTTGACGGCGGCCTCCTCGGGGTCAGGGGTCGTAAAGCCCGCCTCCATCGCCACGCCGTTAGCCCCCATAAAGGCCTTGGTAAAATTGAACTGCTGCAGCGCCGTGACAGCCGCTGCGCCGATGATGGCCTCGGTTCTGGGGCGCAGCAGCCCGCCCGGCAGGCAGACATGGCAGCTTTTCTGCGCCAGCAGCCGCGCATGGGCAATGCCGTTGGTCACATAATGCGCCTCAAGCGCAGGGCCGTTCAGCGCCCGGACCATTGCAAGCGTTGAGGTGCCCGCATCAACATAGACGAAATCCTCGGCATTGATCAGCGCCGCCGCTGCCTCGGCGATGCTCTGCTTCTGGCTGACGGCCAGCGACTCCTTGGCAGCCATTGTCGGCTCGTCCGCCAAAAACTGGCCGTTCGGCAGCGTTGCGCCGCCGTGGACCTTATTCAGCCGGCCCTGCCGGTCAAGCTCGGTCAAATCGCGGCGGATCGTGGATTCACTGGCGTTCAGCGCCTCACAGAGCTCCTGAACGGTGGCAGTGCGTTTTTCTGTCAGGAGATCTAAAATCAGTGCAAAGCGTTCTTCTGCTAACATAAGCAGCTCCTTTCCCGGTCTTATGTTTGACCGTTTTTGGTGTTTTGTGATGTTTTCTGATTGATTGTATCTGTATTATACCACACATCGCGTCAAAATCAATCAGTTTCGGTCATTTTCGCTCGCCAAAAATCATGGTTGTATTTTGTACATCCTGCACAAAACAAAAAACCTCCCTCTGTGAGGGAGGCATCGCATGTTGAAAAGCAGTCTTTCCTGCTGCTGATTCGGCTTACACAAACAGCTCAATGACAAACACCAGCGCGCAGCAGATGACCGACACAGGGAACAGCCCTGCACCGCACCATGCTGCGATGATACCTGCCGCCAGAGCAGCCGCACCCGAGATCGGCGTCTGGGTTGCGCGGATGATGGCCGGAAAGGTCATGACCGCCAGCGTCACATAGGGCACATAGTACAAAAACGACTGGATAAAGCGATTTTTGATAGGCTTGCGGATCAGCGTAAGTGGCAGGATGCGGATGGCATAGGATACCAGTGCCATAACGGCAATGTAAATGTAGTTATTCATTGTCGCCCACCTCCTCCTGTGCCGGCACCGGGAACAGCACCGCTGCTGCGCCGGAGATCAGCACCGTCAGCAGGATCGTGCGGGTGCCGTCAGACAGGGCCGCAACGCCCGGCAGGTAACTGCAGGCGAAGCTGAGCACAAAGCTGAGCAGCACCAGCGCCGCCACAACACGGTCCTTGCGCGCCGGGGGAATGATGATGGCCAGAAACATACCGTAAAGCGCCACGCTCAGCGCACTGACGACCCGCAGCGGCAGGGCGTTGCCTGCCACGATGCCCAGCGCCGTGCCGATTGCCCACGCCGGGGCTGCCAGCAGGATCGCACCGTAGGTGTAGCAGGGGTTTAAGTATCCGGGCCTCGCGATCGTGATGCCGAACAGCTCATCCGTGACATCGTACCCGATGAGCAACCGATGAAAAAACGGTGTCTCGGGCGAAAAGCGCTGAGCCAGCGCACAGCTCATCAAAAGATACCGTGCGTTGGCGATCAGGGTGATGATGGCCACCTCCAGATAGGTAGCCTTGGCGGCGATCAGCGTAAAAGCCGCATACTCCCCCGCCGAGGCATTGTTCAAAAGGCTGGCCCAAAAGCCCTGCATCGGCGTCAGGCCCGCATTCCGGGCCGCAATGCCCAGTGAGAACGAAACCGCAAAATATCCCAGCGCAATCGGAAACCCGTCCCGTATACCGTCACAGAATACCCTGCGGCTGAACTGTATGGATTCCTTCATCTTATATACCTTCCTTTCACCGGATTTTATTATAGCGCAGGGCCAAGGGAAAAGAAAGGGCTGCGCAAATTTTTTCTGCTTTGCAATGTTGACCCCTGCTGCCTCGTACTCTACAATGAAAGTGAAGGGGGTCTTTTCCATGAACCGCGACGCCATCAAAATGCTTGCCATGTTCACCATGCTGCTCAATCACATTGCAAACGCCCTTCTGCCCGCCGGGCAGCCGCTGACGAACCTGTTTTTGTTCATCGGCTACTTTACCGCCGTGACGATGTGCTATTTCCTTGTGGAGGGCTACGGCTACACCCGCTCCAAACGGAACTACGCTGCACGGCTGCTGGTTTTTGCACTTCTTTCGCAGTTGCCCTACCAACTGGCTTTTCCGGACTACGGCATGGCGGGGTTTGTGCAGCTCAATATGCTGTTCACGCTGCTGCTCTGCTTTTTGGTGCTGCTGGTGCAGGAGAAGGTACACGACCGTGTGCTGCGCGGTGCCTGTATTGTCCTGCTGATCTGCGCCTCTCTTTTCTGTGACTGGGCCCTGCTGGCACCCATCTTTACGCTGCTGTTCTCGTGGGCAAAGGACACGCCGGCGCGCAAAAAAGCCGCCTTTGCCGCAGCGGCGCTGCTGTACGGCGGCATGGCCGGGCTGGGCAGCGGTTCTCTGGCAGATGCCCTCGGCTGCGCAGTGCCGGTCTTAGTGTCCGGCTTCGTCATCCTGTACCTTTATAACGGAAAGCGGGCCGTCAGGGGCCGCACCTTTTATAAGTGGTTTTTCTATGCGTTTTATCCCACCCATCTGTTGATTCTGGGGCTTCTCCGCCTCCTTGCGTGATATTTGCCGTATGCGCCGCAGCCTACCGCTGTTGGGGCTTGACGCCTGCACCCTTCGTGTATTATAATAGGTAAGCTATAAGAACGAGGTGTTGCGCAGTTGGTAGCGCGCGTGGTTTGGGACCACGAGGCCGCAGGTTCGAGTCCTGTCACCTCGATACTAAGAGTGTGAGCCTACAATACCCCCCTGTCTGTAAGCCATGGAAAAGCAACTTCTGTGATTTCCAGACGGTCGAAGCCGGTGCTTCACACTCCATTGCCCGTTTTGCATGAAAATGCAGAGCGGGCATTTTCATTTGCATGGCAGAAAAGCCGTATTTTACCCCTCCCTGTGCAGTATTTCCTGTTGTGTTTTCCCTGCAAAAAAGCTATAATAATTTCAAATTTTTCTTTTTTCGGGAGGGCTTATGGAAAGGATCAAGCGTCATCTTCGCAGTGCCGCCGGGTATCTGCTTGTCTGTGCCAAATGGCTGGCGCTGGCCGCGCTGGTCGGCTGTGTTGTGGGGCCGCTGGGGGCGGCGTTCGGGCTGGCTCTGAACTGGGCCAACGCCACCCGCGCCGCACAGCCGTGGCTGCTGTATCTGCTGCCTGCGGCGGGCCTTGTCATCGTATTTCTGTACGAGCATCTTGACCCGGACGGCGGCGGCTCGACCAATCAGGTCTTTGTGTCCGTGCGGGAGCATAAGCCACTGACCCTGCGCACAGCACCGCTGATCTTCGCCTCCACCGTCATGACCCATCTGTTCGGCGGTTCCAGCGGTCGCGAGGGTGCCGCGCTGCTGCTGGGCGGCAGTGTGTCCGGGCAGATCGGCAAGGCGCTGCATCTGGAAAACCACGACTGCTGCCTGATGACGATGTGCGGCATGGCGGGTGCGTTCTCGGCCATCTTCGGCACGCCGCTGGCTGCTACCATCTTTACGCTTGAGGTCGTGGATGTCGGCTCGATGCAGTACGCCGCACTGCTCCCCTGCCTGCTCTCGGCGCTGCTGGGCGTCTTTATCAGCGGGCAGATGGGCCATGCGCCCGAGGCCTTTGTGCTGCAGGCCGGGGCCGATGCAACACCGCTGAATCTGGTGCGGGTCATTGTGCTGGGGGCGCTGCTGGCCGCGCTGAGCATCTTCTTCTGCGAGCTGCTGCATACAGCGCCCAAGCTCTACAAAAAATTTCTGCCCAACGCCTATCTGCGCGTTGCGGCGGGCGGCGTGCTGATTCTGGCGCTGACAAAGCTGCTCGGCACGACCGACTACAACGGCGCCGGTGCCGCCGTCATCGAGGCCGCCATCAACGGCGAGGCCGTGCCGTATGCGTTCCTGCTAAAAATGCTGTTCACCGCGCTGACCCTGGGCGCAGGCTTCAAGGGCGGCGAGATCGTTCCTATCTTCTTCACCGGGGCGACCTTTGGCTGCGTGGCCGCGCCGCTGCTGGGCCTGCCGCCGCAGCTGGGCGCTGCGCTGGGCATGGTCGCGCTGTTCTGCGGCTGCACCAACAGCCCGCTGGCGTCCATCTGTCTGGCAATCGAGGTCTTTGGCGGGCAGTGCATCTCCCTGTTTGCACTGGCCTGTGCCGTTTCCTACATGCTGTCCAGCTATTTCAGCCTCTACCGTGAGCAGCACTTTCTGCACTCCAAGCTGCGCATTGTGGGCGTGCAGCGGGTCCATGGCCGCTGGTCCGAGACGGATGCCAAGCATTTTACCACAAACGATGACGGCGAAAATTAGTTGCGGGAACGCTGTTTCCATGGTATAATTAAGTGTTATGGAGGGATGGGCGTTTATGAGTAGACTTGCACTGGAAAAGCACTGCTGGGCCGAGATCGACCTGACAGCATTGCGCAGCAATTTTGAATATATCCACCGCGCGGTAGGCGGCGATATCTGTGCCGTTGTCAAGGCCGACGCTTACGGCCACGGCGACACGACCATCGCCCACGCCTTGCAGCAGGCCGGTGCGGCGGCGTTTGCCGTCAGCAGCTTGGGCGAGGGACGGCACCTGCGCCGCAGCGGCATCACAAAACCGATTTTGATTCTGGGCTTTGCTGACCCGTCCTATGCGGCAGTGTTGGCAGAAAACGACATAGCCACGGCCTGTTTTTCTACCGAGTACGCGCAGGCACTCTCCGCTGCCGCCGTCAAGGCAGGCGTACAGGCCAAGGTACACCTGAAAATCGACACCGGCATGGGCCGCATTGGCTTTGCGGTGCGTTCCGGGTTTGATGAAACTATCCACGAGCTGGAAGCCCTGTACACCCTGCCGGGGCTGGATATCTGCGGCGTGTTCCAGCATTTTGCCGTGGCGGACAGCAACACCCCTGCGGACACCGCCTACACCGACGAGCAGCATGCGCTGTTTGCCAGGGTGGTAGCGCGTTTGCAGGCCGATGGCTTTGCCACCGGCACCGTACACTGTGCCAACTCGGCCGCGCAGCTGCGCCACCCCGAGTGGCGGCACGATATGACCCGCGCGGGCATCATTTTGTACGGGCTTGACCCCAGCGACGACGTCCGCTTTCCTGCCCTGCAGCCGGTCATGTCGCTGAAATGCGTTGTGACCTTTGTCAAGGACTTGCAGCCCGGCCAGAGCGTGAGCTATGGGCGCACTTTCACAGCCGAGCACCCGATGCGCGTTGCCACGGTCTGCGTGGGCTACGCCGATGGCTACCCCCGCCGTTTGTCCGGCGGGCTTGGCGTCATGAACATACACGGCCACGCTGCCCCCGTGGTGGGCCGCGTCTGCATGGATCAGACTATGCTCGATGTAACGGACATTCCTGATGTCAAGATGGGCGACGAGGTCACAGTCTTTGGCCCGGGCGGCGGCGACACCGCCGACACCATTGCCGCCAAAACCCAAACCATCAACTATGAAGTGGTATGCGGCCTTGCGCGCCGCGTGCCCCGCGTATACAAAGAGAATGGCAAGATCTGCGAGATCTGGAACGATTTGGAGGAAACCTGATGGCCCGCAAAAACATCCGCAACTTCTGCATTATTGCCCACATCGACCACGGCAAATCCACCCTGTCCGACCGTATGCTGGAGCTGACCGACAGCGTTGACAAGCGCACCATGACCGATCAGGTGCTGGACAATATGGACATTGAGAAGGAGCGCGGCATTACGATCAAGGCCCGCGCCGTGACGATGCGCTACAAGGCCGATGACGGCGAAACCTATGAGTTCAACCTCATTGATACCCCGGGCCATGTGGACTTTCAGTACGAGGTCAGCCGCAGTCTGGCCGCCTGCGAGGGTGCCGTGCTGGTGGTGGACGCCAGCCAGGGCGTGGAGGCCCAGACACTGGCCAACTGCTATCTGGCGCTTGACCATGATCTGGAGGTCGTGCCCATCCTGAACAAGATCGACCTGCCCAGCGCCGACCCGGACGCCGTTGCCAAAGAGGTCGAGGATGTCATCGGCCTGCCCTGCATGGAGGCCCCGCGCGTGTCCGCCAAGCTGGGCATCGGCGTTAAGGACGTTTTGGAGTGCGTCGTGCGGGACGTTCCCGCCCCCACCGGCGACCCGACGCTTCCGCTGAAGGCCCTGATCTTCGACTCCATCTACGACAGCTATAAGGGCGTCATCGTCTATGTGCGCATCTTTGAGGGCACCGTCCGGCCCGGCGATACCATCCGCCTGATGAGCACCGGTGCCGAGTTCCAGCTTGTCGAGGTCGGCCACATGGGTGCGACCAGCCTGACCCCCTGCGACAAGCTGGAGGCCGGCGAGGCCGGTTATCTGACCGCCAGCATCAAGACGGTGCGCGACACCCGCGTCGGCGATACCGTCACGCTGGCAGCCAACCCCACGCCGGAGCCGCTGCCCGGCTTCCGCACCGTGACGCCGATGGTGTTCTGCGGCATCTACCCCGCTGACGGCGCGGACTACCCCGATCTGAAAGACGCGCTGGAAAAATTGCAGCTCAACGATGCCAGCCTGACCTTTGAGCCGGAGACCAGTGCGGCGCTGGGCTTTGGTTTCCGCTGCGGTTTCCTCGGTCTGCTCCACATGGAGATCATCACCGAGCGTCTTGAGCGCGAGTTCGACCTTGACCTGATCACCACGACCCCCGGCGTCCAGTACCGGCTGACGCTGACCGACGGCACGGTCGAGATCATCGACAACCCCTCCGCCTATCCTGACCCGACCCGCATCGTCAAGCAGGAGGAGCCGTTCGTCAACGCCCATATCTACACCCCCAACGACTATGTCGGCCCGCTGATGGACCTGTGCCAGACGAAGCGCGGTGTGCTGGTGGACATGAAATATATGGACGAGACCCGCGTTGACCTGCACTACCTGATTCCGCTGGGCGAGATCGTCTATGACTTCTTTGACGCGATCAAGTCCCGCAGCCGCGGCTACGCCAGCTACGACTATGAGTGGGAGGACTGGCACGAGAGCAAGCTCGTCCGTCTGGACTTTTTGCTCAACGGCGAGGTCGTCGATGCCCTGTCGATGATCGTCTTTGCAGACAATGCCTACGCCAAGGGCCGCCGCATCTGCGAAAAGCTCAAGGAGAATATCCCCCGTGCGCTGTTTGAGATCCCTGTGCAGGCCGCTGTCGGCGGCAAGGTCATTGCCCGCGAGACGGTCAAGGCCATGCGCAAGGATGTTCTGGCCAAGTGCTACGGCGGTGACATCACTCGTAAGAAGAAGCTGCTGGAAAAGCAGAAGGAAGGCAAAAAGAAGATGCGCCAGCTGGGCAGCGTGACCCTGCCGAGCGAGGCATTTACCGCCGTGTTGAAGCTGGATTCGGATTCTTAACGGGGGTTTTCCGGCCTTTTTACAAAAAGGCCTCGGCGAAAAATTCCAAATATTTGTAGGGGAGGGATTTATCCCTCCCGGGAGGTTTGCGGCAACGCCAACACCCCGGGAGGCATGAATGCCTCCCCTACTTATATTATCCCGCCGCCGTGCCCTGCAAATTTTGCCACTCTGTAGGGGCCGCACATGTGCGGCCCGCAACCTTACGGCAAAAGCGATTTTACGGGAAGGCCGCGGGCCGGGCATGCCCGGCCCCTACAGTGCAATAACAAAAAGAGGGTACCTGCCATTTCAGCAGATACCCTCTTAAATTATGTAATACTAAATTACATCAGGCTGCGGTACAGCTCTTTGATCTCCTCGACATTCGTGTCGCGGGGGTTGCCGGGGCAGCAGGCATCGGCAAAGGCGGACTCAGCCAGGAACTGAACATCCTCCTCCTTGAGGATGCCCTTCAGGTTGGCGGGGATGCCCACATCGGCGCTCAGCTTCTTAACGGCAGCGATGGTCGCATCGGCGGCCTCGGCATCGTTCATCTCGTCAATGCCGGTCACGCCCATGGCCTTGCCGACAGCGCGGTAACGCTCACCGGCGGCAGCCTTGTTGTACTCCAGACCGGTGGGCAGGATGATGGCGCAGGCAACGCCGTGGGGGGTGTCATACAGGGCGGACAGGCCGTGCGCCATGCTGTGAACAATGCCTAAGCCCACATTGGAGAAGCCCATACCGGCGATGTACTGGCCCAGAGCCATGCCCTCGCGGCCCTCCGGAGTGTTCTGCACGGCACCGCGCAGATTCTCAGAGATCAGCTTGATGGCCTCCAGATGGAACATATCGGAGATGGTGCAGTGGCCCTTGGTGATGTAGCCCTCAATGGCGTGGGTCAGGGCGTCCATACCGGTGGCAGCGGTCAGGCCCTTGGGCATGCTGGACATCATATCAGGGTCAACAACTGCGACCTCGGGGATGTCGTTGGTGTCAACGCAGACGAACTTGCGCTTCTTCTCGACATCGGTGATAACATAGTTGATGGTGACCTCGGCAGCGGTGCCGGCGGTGGTGGGCACGGCGATGGTAAAGACCGCATGCTTCTTGGTGGGGGCTACGCCCTCAAGACTGCGGACATCGGCGAACTCAGGGTTGTTGATGATGATGCCGATGGCCTTTGCGGTATCCATCGAGGAGCCGCCGCCGATGGTGACGATGCAGTCAGCCTCGGCAGCCTTAAAGGCGGCAACGCCGTCCTGAACATTCTGGATGGTGGGGTTGGGCTTGATCTCGCTGTAGACAGCGTAGGCAAAACCGGCGGCATCCAGCAGGTCGGTGACCTTCTTGGTGACGCCGAACTTGATCAGATCGGGGTCAGAGCAGACAAAAGCCTTTTTGTAACCGCGGGAGGTCAGCTCGGGAACGATATTCTCGATCGCACCGTGGCCGTGATAAGAGATCGTGTTCAGAACAATACGACTTGCCATAGAAATTCTCTCCTTTTATTGTATCGGCTTTTGGCCGATGATTTCAGCTTTCAAGCCTATTATACCGTTATTTTTTTGACAGCGCCATTTGGAAAAGTAGCGCGGCCTTTGTGAAAATTCCACAGCAAAAAAGTAGGGGCGAGCAATGCTCGCCCCTACAGCGCACCCGCAAGGGTCACGCTTCTTCTTTCTCTTTCTGCGCCTTGATGACCTTTAAGCGGCTGAATTCCTCACGCTCGCGCTCACTCAGCACCTCATCAATGGATTTGATCGTCCTTTGCATCTGCGGAATCTGCACATTGCCGAGGGCGTTCGCACGCTTCTGGGTCTTTTGGATGGCCTCGGCCAGACGGATAACACTGATCTCGACCTCTGCCAGCTCGACCGTCAGGGTCTTGACCTCATTGAATTTGAGGTAGGCCACATCGAGAGTGCCGTTTGTCGATTCCAGATCGTAGTACAGCCCCAGCGGCGAGGTGGTGTTCAGCTTGAGGGTGGGCAGCTCCACGCCCATAACGCTGCGGGTGCTGAGCTGCACGCCGCGCTCCACCGGCACACCGGCCGCATAGCCGCCGACAGAGCCCAACATGATATTGGCCTTTTTCAGGGCCTCGTAGGCCTCGGCATAGGCCGCCGAGATGCGGTCCTGTATATCTGCCGCGCGGTCGATCAGCTGCATCATCTCGCGCACCAGGATATTGCGCTTGCGGTCCATCAGGTCATAGCCCTGCGCGGCCAGCGCCAGACTGCGCTTGGTCGCCATCAGGTTAGATTTTGTAGGAAAAACCTGCTGTGCCATTGGGTACTCCTTTTATACTGCTTTGGCTTCCCCTGCGGGGGGAAGCTGTCACCGAAGGTGACTGATGAGGGCCGAGTGTGCCATTATCACCCGTCTACGGGCATTCCCCGCACGCTCTCCCCTCATCCGCCCCTGCGGGGGCACCTTCTCCCCCATGGGGAGAAGGCTTTGGGGTTACTTTTTACTGATTCTCGCCTTGGCAGGCTCGTAGTATTTATCCAGCGTTTCGGCATCGCAGCGATCCAGCGCATTGCGGGGCAGCGCAGCCAGCAGCTCCCAGCCGAGGTCGAGCGTCTGCTCCATCGTGCGGTCAGTGTTGCCCTGACCGATAAACTCCTGCTCAAACGCACGGCCGAAGGCCATCAGCTGCTTATCGCTCTGGGACAGCTCCTCCTCGCCGATGACGCTTGCCAGCGCCTTGGCGTCCTGCACCTTGGCATAGCAGGCGAACAGCTGGTTCGACAGGGTGACATGATCCTCACGCGTGTAGCCCGCACCGATGCCGTCCTTCATCAGACGGGACAGGCTGGGCAGCACAGAAACCGGCGGATACAGGCCGGTGGCATCCATGCCGCGGTCCAGCACGATCTGACCCTCGGTAATATAGCCGGTCAGGTCAGGGATCGGGTGGGTGATGTCATCGCCGGGCATCGTCAGGATCGGGATCTGCGTCACAGAGCCCTTGCTGCCCTTGATGATGCCGGCCCGCTCATACAGGCTGGCCAGATCGGAATACAGGTAGCCGGGGAAGCCCTTTCGGCCGGGGATCTCGCCCTTGGAGGACGAGAATTCACGCAGAGCCTCGCAGTAGCTTGTCATATCGGTCAGGATGACCAGCACATTTTTATTCAGATCAAAGGCCAGATACTCGGCCACCGTCAGCGCGGCACGCGGGGTGATGATACGCTCGATGATCGGGTCATTGGCGAGGTTCAGCAGCATGACAACGCGCTCCATCGCGCCGCAGCTCTCAAAGCTCTCACGGAAGTATGCAGCCACATCGTTCTTGACGCCCATAGCGGCAAAGACGATGGCGAAGTCCGAGCCGTCGGCAACGCTGGCCTGACGGACGATCTGAACGGCCAGCTCATTATGCTTCATGCCGGAGCCGGAGAAGATCGGCAGCTTCTGGCCGCGGATCAGCGTAGCAAGGCAGTCGATGGACGAGATGCCGGTGTGGATGTAGTTGCGGGGGTAAACACGGCTTACGGGGTTGATGGGCGCGCCGTTGACATCGCGGCGGGCCACAGGGTAGATGTCGCCAAGGCCGTCAATGGGGCGGCCGAGACCGTCCAGCACACGCCCCAGCAGTTCGGGGCTCAAGTCCATCATCATCGGGTGGCCGGTCATGACGGTGCGGTTGTTCACAAGGCTCAGGCCGCGCGTACCCTCGAACACCTGAATGACGCAGCGGTCGCCGTCCACACGGACGACACGACCGACGCGGGTCGAACCATCGTCGAGGTGCAGCTCGACCATTTCGTCATACTGCACGCCCTTGACGTCGTCCAGCACGACCAGACTGCCGTTGATTTGGGAAAGTCCGATATGTTCCAGAATCATGTTGTTCCCTCCTCATCAGCCCTGTGCCACGGCGGCCAGCTTGGTGTCGATCTGCTTTTGCAGCTCGTCCAGCTTGGCAAAATCGTCGTTGGGCACGGTATACTTCATCTGCACCAGCTCGTCAAACAGGCCGGTGGCCAGCAGACGGCTGACCGGCACCTGCTTGGCAACGAGCGCAGCGCACTTGTCGTACAGATACAGAATGGTCTCCATCATCTTCAGCTGCTTTTCCAGCGGGACATAGGTGTCCACAGCGTGGAAGGCGTTCTGCTGCAGGAAACCGACACGGATAACGCGGGCGATCTCGATCGTCAGCTTCTGGTCATCGGGCAGCACGTCAGAGCCGATCAGCTTGACGATCTGCATGAGGTTGTTCTCCTGCAGCAGCAGGTTGGCGATGCGCTCACGGCAGGACATGAAGTCGTGGCCGACATTGTCGTAGTACCAGCCGCCGAGGTCGCCCAGATACTCGCTGTAGGAGTCGTTCCAGTTGATGGCGGGATAATGGCGGGCGTAGGCCAGCGATTTATCCAGCGCCCAGAAGCAGCGGGTGAAGCGCTTCGTGTTCTGGGTGACAGGCTCCGAGAAGTCGTTGCCCTGCGGGCTGACAGCACCGATGACGGAGACAGAACCTTCCGCACCGTTCAGTGTCTTGACATAACCGGCGCGCTCGTAGAACTCCGCCAGACGGCTGGGCAGGTACGCAGGATAGCCCTCATCGGCGGGCATCTCCTCCAGACGGCCACTGATCTCGCGCAGGGCCTCGGCCCAGCGGGAGGTGGAGTCGGCCATCATGGCGGCGTGGTAGCCCATATCGCGGTAATACTCAGCCAGCGTAATGCCGGTGTAGATGGATGCCTCACGCGCGGCAACAGGCATGTTGGAGGTGTTGGCGATCAGCACGGTACGATCCATCAGGCTCTTGCCGGTACGGGGATCGACCAGCTCGCTGAACTCCTGCAGCGCCTGCGTCATCTCGTTGCCGCGCTCGCCGCAGCCGACATAGATAATGATATCGGCGTCGCACCACTTTGCGATCTGGTGCTGGGTCATCGTTTTGCCGGTGCCGAAGCCGCCGGGGATGGCCGCTGCGCCGCCCTTGGCGAGCGGGAACATCGTATCAATGACGCGCTGGCCGGTGATGAGCGGCCGGGGCGAGGTCATGCGCTCGGCAGACGGGCGCGGGGTTCGGATGGGCCACTTCTGGCAGAGGGTCAGCGTGTGCTCCTTGCCCTTGGCATCGGTCAATTTGACAACAGGCTCGTTGACGGTGTAGCTGCCGTTGGCGGCAACCCATGTCACGGTACCGGAAACCATCGGCGGCACCATGCAGCGGTGCTGGATGGCCGGGGTCTCGGGGCAGGTGGCGTAGATCTGACCGGGGGTCAGGGTATCCCCTGCCTTGACGGTGACGGTCACATCCCACTTGGCTTGCTCGTCAAGGGACGGCTCATGCGCGCCGCGCTCGATAAAGCTGCCCATATCCTTTTCAATGGCGGGCAGCGGGCGCTGGATGCCATCATAGATGTTGCGCAGGATACCTGGGCCGAGCGTTACCGACAGCGGGCCGCCCGTGCTTTCGACAGGCTCGCCTGCCTTCAGGCCGCCGGTCTCCTCATAGACCTGAATGGTAGTCTCTTTTTCGTTCATGCGGATGACCTCGCCGACAAGGCGGGCCTTGCCGACATAGACCATCTCCATCATTTCGAGATCGGTCTTGCCCTTGATAGTGACAACGGGGCCGTTGATGCTGTAAATTTTATTTTCCATTGCTTTGCCCCTCAAATATTGATCTCCAGCCCGGCGTTTTCCAAGAACCACTCGTGCTGGGCGTTGAGCCGTGCTGCCAGCGTGTCGTCAGCAGCCAGCCCCTTGGCGGCGTTCGCGCCCTTCAGGCCGCCCAGCTCAATGCTGTCATCGGCCGTAAGTGTCGTGCCTGCGGGCAGCTTGACGCCCTTGAGCAGCGGCAGGTCGATGCTGCGGACGGAAAGGTTGGCGTTCTCCCCCAGTGCTTCGGCCAGTGCGGCGGCCTCGGTCTGCAGCCAAGCAGCGTACTTGTCGCTGGCGGCAAAATCCGCCAACTGCGCCTTTGCCTTGGCAAAGGTCTCGTCCGCGATCTTCTGGCGCTGGTCGGCCAGCTTGGCACGGGCCGCCATGCGCGCGGCGCTCAGGTCACGGTTGGCGCGGGTGCGCGCGCGCTCGGTCTCAAAGCGCAGGGTGCGCTCCACCCGGGCATTCTCCGCCCGGCGTGTCTCGTCCAGCCGCCCGGTGACTTCGCGCTCGGTCTCCTCTTGGATGGCAGCGCAGGCAGCCTCGCCCTCGGCGCGGATGGAATCCAGAAAGCGCGCGGCGCGGGTATCTAATTCGTTCATGGTCACACCTCTTAAATCTTGACGCCGATGGCCTCGCGGATATAGCGGGTCAGGCGGTCCTTACCGGCAGCACCGCCGCCGGTGGAAGGCACGGTGATGAGCAGCGGCCCACCGGCAGCGCGGGCACTGTCCAGCGTGGCTGTGTAAGTCTCGGCGATCTTCTCGGTGACGAGCAGCACGGCAATGTCGGGCTGGTTGGCGGCATCCGCCAGCGCGTGCCGCAGGTCGGCCTCGCTGCGGGCTACGGTGCCCTCAATGCCCGCCAGACGCAGGCCGTTCATGGCATCGGAGTTGTCGCTGATGAGAAAGAACCGCATAGCATTACACCAGCTTAGACAGGATCATGATCGAGATAACCAGACCGTACAGAGCAATGGACTCGCCCAGAGCAACGAAGATCAGGCTCTTACCGAAGGTCTTTTCATTCTCGCTGTTGGCCGCGATGGCAGCGGGGGCAGCGGAGGCAACGGCCATGCCGCCGCCGATACCGGCAAGGCCGGTGGCCAGTGCGGCCGCAACCAGACCGATGCTCAGGGAGGAGTTGTGGTCATTGTCGGTGTTGACAGTCTCGGAAGAAGAAGCGGCGGCAGTCGTATCGGCGGTATCATCGGCGGCAAAGACGCCCAGCGCACCGCAGCAGGTAACGGCAGCCACGATCAGGATGGTAACGAACAGTTTGCTGAACTTGGTTTTCATAATGGAACCCTCCGTAAATTTTTATTGTATCCGCGCCTTTTTGTCAGGCGCTTTTGTAGGGGCCGGGCATGCCCGGCCCGCGGCTTCGATTCTATCGTCCGATTGTGGGATGGTTGCGGGCCGGACATATCCGGCCCCTACGGCGCATCTTACGCTTTTGCTTTCTTTAAATCAAACGCCACGAACTTGCGGCCGCCGCCCTTGTAGCAGCGGCTGAACATCTCGTAGAACTCCAGACGGATGCCCTGAATGGCCGACAGCAGCGCCTCGAGGCAGATGACCACGATGTTGCCCAGAATGACGACCACGATGTTGTTGGGCGTACCGGCCAGCGTGAAGACGACCATCATCATGCTGGCATGCACGATGACGAACGCGCCCACACGCAGGAAGGAGATCGTGTTGGAAAGGTAGCTCAGCACCGTTTCCAGCAGTTCAAACACGCTCTGCATCAGGTAGTTGCCCATGCCGCCCGCAGGCTGCCAGGGCTTGCCCTCGACCATCGGGGCCAGCAGCTCGGCAAACAGCAGCAGGATCAAACCGACCACCATGCCGATGATTGCCACGACCTGCGGCAGGAATGTGACCGCACCCATATAAGCGGATGCCAGATCAACACCGCACAGGTAGGTCACCATGCCGACAAGGCCGTTGGGCGAGAAGATGAACTCGCCCCACTCCTTGTGGCGGGCGTGGGTGTACATGTTCAGGGCCATAGCCGCCAGCACCAGAACAATGCCGATGTAGACAGCCACCATCAGGATACCCGTGATGGAATCCATGACCGAAACGGGCTTGCCCGCCATGCCAATGGCATGGTAGAGCGGGTCGAGGGCCTCCTCGTAGCCAAAGAGAGAACCGTAGACCAGGCCGAAGATCGTGCTCGAAATGCCGCAGGGGATCATCAGATGGAACAGGTCATTGTGCTTGACCTTCCACATAAAGGTGCTGAACAGCGCCAGCACAATGCCCTGCCCGACATCGCCAAACATCATGCCGAACAGCACGGTGAATGTGATCGCTACAAAGCCGGTGACATCTGTCTCGCCGTAGGCGGGCAGACCGTACATTTCGACGAAAAACTCAAAAGGGCGGCTCCACCACGGGTTTTTCAGCTTGGTGGGGGGCGTCATCTTGCCGGCGGATTCCGGCCCATCGACCGTGACGCGCAGCCCCTTGACGGCGCGGGCCTTACCCGCGACCTCGTCCACCTCAGACGCCGGGACCCAGCCGACGCAGAAGAAGTGTTGGCCCTTGACCGCAGCCATGCGGCGCAGATCATACACAGCGGCATAGTAGCAGGCCGTGTTGTAGAGCAGCTGCACCTTATCGGCGTTCTGCTGCCACAGAGCGGCAATGCGGCCGTTCACATCGTCAACACTGCGGTTGACGACATCGAGATTTTCCTTGAAGTGGGTGATGATTTCCTCGGGCGAGCCCGCCGCGCCGGGCACATGCACCGGCTCAAAGTACAGCATCGAGAAGATGCCGTCCGTTTCCAGTGCCTTCTCGCGCGGGGTCATGTAGACGCCCCAGTAACCGGCCTTGGTCTGGCTGCAGGGGGTAAACAGGATGTACGGGTCATCGCCGTAGTTGTTCATCAGCTTGTTATAACCCTCGGTCGGCAGAAAGCCGAACCGGACCTTGACATGGGCACAGCCGAGAATATCATCGACATTGACCTTCAGCCCGGTAAAATGGCTGTACTGCGTGATGCCGTCCTCGCAGAGCTTTTTCTGGTCGAGCAGCACCTTGCGCTCGGCGCAAAGATCATCGATCTTTTCCAGCAGATCACTCAGGTAGCTGCGGCCCTCGGCATCCACAGGGTCGCTGTGCTGCTGCCCCTCGTGCAGTTCTATGTTGGCTTCCTCAGCCATCGTCTCGATCTGGTCGCGGATCGCTGTGTGGGGGTTTTCCTCATTCAGTGCGCCGTACCCCAGCGATTCCGACATATATCTGGTAGCAGGCTCAAGATCAAAGCGTCCGTCCATGCAGCACGAGCCGATAAACTCGTTCAGCTGGGGCATCGTGCCCTGCACCCGCACCAGTTTCATCTTTTCAACCAATCAGTTCACACTCCTTAGCAACCTTGCCCCTCTCCGGTCTTTTGCCGCTTCGTAGGGGCGGGGCTCTGCTCCGCCCGCCAGCTTTACGCAGCCGCTCCTTTCCGGGAAAGCCACACACACGGCAAAACGGCCACGAGCGGAGCAGAGCCCCGCCCCTACCGTGCAATTTCTTACAGAGAGGCAAGTTTAAGAATCAATCGTTCTCATCAAACTCGACCAGCAGCGGCTTCAGCTCCTCGGGCGGCAGCTTGTAATGCACGCCCTCAATGATGTGGTCCAGATCCTGCACCTCGCACTGCGCCAGCCAGACATAACACATCATGACCAGCGTCGGGTCGGTCGAGAAGCGGAGCCACTTTTTGCACCAGTCGCACCGGTAGTGGAAGAAGCCCTCCTTCAGCACGCTGTATTCGTAGTGGCCCAGCAGCGGGCCATACTTCGTTCTGGCAAACCGTGCCTTGAACTCCGCAAGATCCCGGGCTGCCAGAAGGTACTCCCACTCGGCGGCGGTCAGGGCCGTACAGTCGCGGCGGGCGTTCGTGCGCACCACCGAATCCGGCGCGCCGATGCGGATGAGCCGTGCAGCGTTCGAGACGGCGGAGGTGTCGCACTCCAGCTCCACAAGGTCGCGCAGCGTAGGCGCAGCGCTTGTGCCCTTCCCCATCGGTGCCAGCGCCACCAGCGCCTTGTGGCGGCGATCCTGCAAAAGCGGCTCGGCCTGAGCGGTCAGGCCGCGGTCAGGCTTGGCGGTTTTCAGCGGTGCCAGAACCTTTTCCCACGGCGTACCGGCCACAGCAGCCAAAATGCCGTCGAGGCTCGTTGCCTTTGCCAAGGCGTACAGGTCGATGCAGCAGCGCTGCTGCATGAACTCCGGCAGCCGGAACAGGTAGTCGCCGGGGCGGCCCGCATCCAGGCAGCGCATCGCGGCGGTCAGTTCGTCCACCTCACAGAAGAGGGTAAAGTATTCATACACCTTGCTGCCTGCGCTGCGGTCATACCGGCAAAGGCTGTCATACCGGGTGTACAGGCTCTGCCGCAGCAGGCTTTCCAGCTGGGCGCGGCGGGCGTACTGGGGGTTGACATCGGCCAGCGCCGCGCTGTAGAGCGGCTGCTCCTTGAGGGCGGCGGCCAGCTCAGACATTGTGCGGCAGCCCATCAGGCGGCGGTAATCCTCTGCCCGCAGGCGGCGGCCGTACAGCGCCCGCGCCTTGGCCAGCACCGCATTGCCGGAGGCATTGCTTGCCTTCGTCATTGTGCGGCCTCCCCGCTCAGGGTGCGCTGTACAAGCGCTGCGCACCATTCAGCTTCATGGCTCCGGGCGGCGGCGGTCATAGCCTCGGCGGCCTGCTGGCACTGCTGCTCCAGCGCAGCAAGGGCGGCGGCGTTGCCCTGCTCCGCAGCCTTGGCAGCGGCCTCACAGGCTGCCTTTTCGCGGGCGTCACACTCCGCAATGATCTTCTGCTTCTGCTCGTCCAGCGCAGCCAGCCGGGCCGTGCGTTCCAGCTTGGCCTTTTCACTGACCTTTCGCTGGGCGGCGTCCATCTCCAAAATAGCCTGCATCAGGTCGTTCACATCTTTCATGCAATGCACCTCACTCTTTGAGAGCTTTACCTGAGAATTGTTGCCACCCATAAACCGTAGGGGTGCTACGGGCGTAGGGCGGTCAGTCCCCTGACCGCCGCCGGATGCAGCCTGTTTATTTATATAAATAGGTACACCCAACTTTCAGGTTCAGCCGTAATTATAGCACTATGACCAAATATAGCAAGTGGTTTTTGTGCAGTTTTATTTGTACAAAAATGGGTTTGTGTTTTTCCTGTCGATGTTTTGCGAAAGCGATTTCACTGCTTTTTCATGGCGGCCAGCCCTTTGCCGAACACGAACCGCACCAGCGGGCCCGCGCCGCACAGCTGCCACAGGAAGGCTGCGGGATAGTTCAGCGCCGTGGTCTGCACCCAGATGGCAAAAAAGTTCGCGTTGTGGCTGTCCTTGAAGAACAGCGTGGCGAAAAAGCTCATCAGCGGGCACATCATCCACGCGGACAGGCAGGAGATGGCGGCAATCAGGAACACCTGCTTGTCCTTGCCGGGGGTGAACCAACCCATAGCGATGCGCATGGCCGCGGGGCCGACCAGAAAGGTATCCAGCAGGAAGCCGATGACGCCCATGATGGGCAGCTCGCTGAGGGCAGCGGCGAAGATGAAATTCTGCATCCCGCCCACATCCAGTGCGATATTGTAGCAGACCATTCCGTAGACCATGACGCAGACCATCATGACGGTGTAGACGATTTCCTGTTTCTTTGTTTGCGGCATTGCAATTACTCCTCATATGTATGTTATTTTCTCCAAAACAAAAACAGCCGCAGGGTGTCGCTCAACTCGTTGCGACGCCCTGCGGCTGTTGTCTCACTGCGTTGGAAAGTGGAGTCAGTATACCGCAAATTTTCCGCTTATGTAATACCCCTGCACAAATTTCTGCACTTTGTATAAAATATTTCTCCGTTTTGCCGCGTCATTTTGGTACAAAACGCCGCATGTGTCGCCGTAAACTTTACAGCGGCGGCGCGGCGCGCTATAATGGGCAATGATTGCAGGGGCGGCCGTTGGCCGCCCCTGCACGCGCAGTCACATAGAGAGGTCGGAAAATCATGTCACATTCACTATTGCATCACCGCGGCCAGATGTCCGAGGCGTTCCGCACGGTCATGTTTTTGTCCGCATCGGGCGGACTGCAGGATGCCTACACCTACATTGGGCGCGGCAAGGTGTTTGCCAACGCCCAGACCGGCAACATCGTCCTGATGAGCCAAAGCCTGTTCGAGGGCGATTTTTCGCGGTTCGCCCACTATTTTATCCCCGTGCTGTCCTTTGCGCTGGGCGTGGCGGCGGCAGAGTGCATCCGCCTGCGCTGGCGCGAGGCCAGGCGCGTCCACTGGCGGCAGCTGGTGCTGCTGGCGGAGATCGTACTGCTGTTCGTGGTCGGGTTCTTCCCTGCCGCGTGGGACATGGGTGCCAACGCATTGGTATCCTTTGCCTGCGCCATGCAGGTACAGGCCTTCCGCAAGGTACACGGCTATCCGTTTGCCAGTACCATGTGCATCGGCAATCTGCGCAGCGGCATGGATTCTCTGGTGGCGTTCGGCCATACGCGGGATAAAAGCCTGCTGTACAAGGCACTGCACTATTTCGGCGTCATCCTTGTCTTTGCGCTGGGTGCCGGCGTGGGTACCCAGTGCGTTGCTGTGCTGGGCGCCAAGACGATCTGGCTGTCCTGCGCCCTGCTTGCGGTAAGCCTCTGCTTTATGTTCATCAAGGAGGATCTTGAGGGCTGAGAGCAAAAAATCCCCCGCAGACCATGGCGGCCTGTGGGGGATATTTTTATGCCTGCTTGCGGGCGTGTTTGTTTTTCAAGTCATTATAGATACCGTGCAGCCGCTCGCCAAGGAAGGTCAGCCCTGCCAGTGTCGGCGCACTGAGCGCCAGCAGCACGATGAGTACCAGCACACCGCCCAGATTCAGGCGGACCAGCGGCAGCCACGGCGCCAGCAAAAGCGCCCCGCCAATGCCCGCCGCCGCCATGCTGCCCCAGATAGCCCAGTGCAGCGGCGTGAACGGGATACAAACGCCCCACAAAATCTGCAGACCGACACAGAGGATGGCCAGCGTGCAGATCGTGCCTACCATCTCGGATGGGATGCCGAACGCAAAGCCGAAGCCCTGTGCGCAGAACACCAGCAGAAAATCCGTCAGCCCGCCGGGCATGGCGGCCCGCATGACATTGCGCATAAATTTGCCGTGCACCAGTTCATGGTTCGGCTCAAGCGCCAGAAAGAACGCCGGTGCGCCGATGGTGGCAAAGGTGACGAGGGACAACTGCAGCGGTTGGAACGGATAGGCCAGCGGCAATCCCAGCGCGACGATGCTGAGTAGGAACGAGAAGATGTTCTTGACCAAAAACAGCGAGGCCGAGCGCTGGATGTTGTTGATGACACGCCGCCCCTCGGCCACCACGCTGGGCAGGGCCGCAAAGTCGGAGTCGAGCAGCACCAGCTGCGCGACCTGACTGGCCGCCTGCGCACCCGATGCCATGGCAATGCCGCAGTCGGCATCTTTTAACGCCAAAACGTCATTTACGCCATCTCCGGTCATAGCTACGGTGTGGCCGCGCTTTTGCAGCGCGTGGACAAGCTGGCGCTTCTGCTCAGGCGTCACACGGCCAAACACCGTGCATTTTTCGGCGGCCTCGGCCAGCGCCTGCTCACTGCGCAGGGTGGCGGCGTCCACCCAGTGCTCGGCCCCCGCAATGCCCGCGTCTGCAGCCACATGGCTGACAGCCTGCGGGTCATCGCCCGAGATGACCTTGACATCGACCCCCTGTCTGGCAAAAAAACGGAAGGTCTTGGGGGCATTCTCCCGGATGCGGTTCTGCAGCGGCAGCAGCGCCAGAAATTCCAGCTGCGCTGCATCCAAGGCGGCGGGCGGGTCGGGCAGGGCTGCGTTGTATTTTGCCAGCAGCAGCACACGGCGGCCCTGTGCCAGCAGCGGGGAAAGCGCGCCCGTCAGCTCCCCGGCGCGGGGCCCCGCCAAAATATCCGGTGCGCCCACCACATAGCAGCCCTGTGCGCCAAAGTCCTTGGCGCTGTACTTGTACGCCGTGTTAAAGGGCACCGTGCGCACCGCAAACCAGCCGGCGCCCCCCTGTCCAAAGCGGTCGGTCAGGGCGCGGCCGGTGTCGTTGTCGGGCTGCTCCCCCGCGTAGAAAGCGTGCAGGATCTCATCCAGCGGCGCATTTTCTGTCAGCGGCAGCGGGTCATCCGCCTGCATGGCGCTCTCGGTGATCGTGCCGGTCTTGTCCACGCAGAGGGTATCCACCCGGGCAAGCGTTTCAATGCAGTTCATATCCCGCGTCAGCACCCTGCGTCTGGCAAGGCGCATCATGCTGACGGCCAGCGCCACACTCGTCAGCAGGTAAAGCCCCTCGGGGATCATGCCGATGAGCGCCGCCACCGTGGCATTGACGGTCTCCTTCATCGTCAGCTCCAGCACCCAGTGCTGCTTCCAGATCAGCACCGCGCCGATCGGGATAAGCGCTATGCCGATAAATTTGATCAATTTGTCAAGGCTGCGCATCATCTCGCCCCGGGCGACACGGTGGCCGTTGGCCTGCGCCTCGGCTGTCAGCTTGCTGGCGTAGCTGTCCGCGCCGACATGGGTCAGCCGCGCCGTGCAGCGCCCCGCCATGAGAAAGCTGCCTGACCGCAGCTCACCGCCCGCCTCCTTCGGTACAGCCCGGGCCTCGCCGGTGATGAGGGATTCGTTGGCCTGTGCGCTGCCGTCCAGCACAACAGCGTCTGCCACGATCTGGTCCCCCGCGCCGAACTCCACCACATCGTCCCGGACCAGATCATCGGAGAGCACCTCGCACCATTGGCCATCGCGCAGGCAGCGCACCTTACGGGCCGATACAAGGGTCAGCTCATCAATGGTCTTTTTGGCGCGCAGCTGCTGCACGATGCCGATGAGGGTATTCCAGAACACGATGCCGAGAAAGCCCATGTTCAGCCACGAGCGCACGAGCGCCAGCATGACGGCCAGCACGAGAAACACAAGATTGAAATAGGTACAGATATTGTCCCGCACGATCTCACCGGTGGTCTTGGTCTGGGAGCGGGGCGGCTGATTCGTCTGGCCCGCTGCGCGGCGCGTTTCGACCTCGGCAGCGGTCAGCCCGTGATACGATGGCATGTAGGAGGCTCCTTTCGGGTGGAATTGGGTGGGTTGTAGGGGCCGCACATGTGCGGCCCGCGGCTTTTCCGTGATTGCGCGTTTGCCGTTCGGCTGCGGGCCGGGCATGCCCGGCCCCTACAGCATAAACGATCCACATCGCTTTATTATGGCAAGTATACCCATCAAGTATGAACAAAACAAGTGCCCGGCTGCATTTTGGTGCAGTCGGGCAGTTTTGTTCATATTGGTCAGCAGGGCAGCGCCGGCTTAGTCCTCCAGCGGTGCAAAGGCTGCCGTGGGGTCGGCCTCCACAGCCTCGAGATTTTCGGTCAGCTGTGCAAGCACCTTATAGAATATGGCCAGTTCGCCGGGGTCTATCCCCTCATCGGCGCGGCGCGACACATCGGCCACCACGGCCCTTACCCGCACGGCACGGTCGCGGCCCGCATCGGTCAGCCGGTAGATAGCGTTATACTTGCCGGGTGCGCCGCACTTCTGGACCAGACCGCTGCGGACCAGATCGGCCAGCACGCGGGAGATCATTGCCGGGTCAAGGTCGCACCGCTCGGTCAACTCCGAGAAGCGATACCCATCGGGGGCAGCGTCAAGCTGGCAAAGCACCAGCGTGTGCCCGGCCTTCAGCTCAATGCGGTTCATGCCGTCCGTCTTGATGCGCTGGATGACCTTCTGCAGGCGGGACAGCGAGACGGACAGGCGGATAAAACGATCATTCATATCAGACATCCTGCAGCTCGCCGCGGGAGCTTGCCTTCAGATAGGCATAGATGAAGCCGTCCAGATCACCGTCCATAACAGCCTGCACATTGCCGCTCTCGTAGTTGGTGCGGTGATCCTTGACCAGCGTGTAGGGCATAAAGACATAGCTGCGGATCTGGTGGCCCCAGGCGATCTCATTCTGGACGCCCTTGATGTCATCGATCTTATCCTTGTGCTGCTGCAAAGCGATCTGGTACAGCTTGGCCTTCATCATCTCCATGGCGTACTCGCGGTTCTGCAGCTGGCTGCGCTGGGTCTGGCAGGTCGTCACGATGCCGGTGGGCTTGTGGATCAGGCGGACGGCAGAGGACGTCTTGTTGATGTGCTGGCCGCCCGCGCCGGAGGAACGGTAGACCTGCATCTCGATGTCGGCAGGGTTGATCTCGATGTTGATGTTGTTGTCCAGCTCGGGCATGACCTCAAGGCTGGAGAAGCTGGTCTGGCGGCGGGCGTTGGCGTCAAACGGGCTGATGCGCACCAGACGGTGGACACCGTGCTCGCTCTTGAGCATGCCGTAGGCGTTGGGGCCCTTGACCATCATCGAGGCAGACTTGATACCGGCCTCATCGCCGTCCAGCACATCCAGCACCTCAACGCTGTAGCCGTGGGCCTCGGCCCAGCGGGTGTACATGCGGTAGAGCATCTCGGCCCAGTCCTGCGCCTCGGTGCCGCCGGTGCCGGCGTGGAAGGTCAGGATGGCGTTGTTGTGGTCGTACTCACCGTTGAGCATCGTCATAAGCTGCAGCTCATCAATGGCCTTCTCCACACCGTTGACAGCCTCCTCACCCTCAGCGGCGAGGGCGGGGTCGTTCTCCTCCTCGATCATCTCCAGCAGGGTCTCGGCCTCCTCATACTGGGTGGAGAGCTTGCCGAAGCGCTCCAGCTTATTTTTGACCTCACCCATCTCACTGATGATCTTCTGGCTGCGCTCCTGATCATCGTAGAAGCCGGGCATCGTCATCTGGTGCTCCAGCTCAGCCAGGCGCTTCTCGCTGGCTTCGATGGAAAGAGCGTCCCGCAGGTCGTCCACGGCAGTCTTCATGCCGCCGAGTTTTGCTTTCAGTTCGTCAATGGTAATCATATAGAGTATCCCTCATCCCATAAGTTCGCATAAAATTACATAGTACCATTATAAGCGAATTGCACAGCGTTGTAAAGAGGGCGGAACGCATAAAATATTCGCAGGGGGAGGGATTTATCCCTCCCGGGTGTGCAGTGGCAGCGGCAGCGTTCCTCTGGCGGCATGTATGCCGCCCCTACAGCACAAATAAATCCATCTATCTTGTAAAGTTTTTATGTTTTCTTTGCATTTATCCATTTGATGCGGTATAATGACTTTATGTTACTGGGAGGATATTCAATGACACGCTACACAGGAAACCACTGCCCTGTCTGTGAACAGGCTTTTACCGATACGGACGACATCGTTGTCTGCCCCGACTGCGGCACCCCCTACCACCGGGACTGCTGGAAAAAGGTCGGGGCCTGTATGCACCGCTCCGAGCATGCCGCCGGGTTTGAGTGGCAGCCCGAGATCGGCCCCGAGGCCGTAAAGGCCGCGCATGAGGCCACCTGCCCCAACTGCGGCACCCGCAACACGCCGGGCGCGGCCCGCTGCAGCCATTGCGGCTGTCCCCTGCCCCGCAGCGAGGCCGACAGTGCCGATGCCGCCAAGCCCGAGGAGCAGGTCCCCATCTACGCCCGCGACCCGTCTGCGGTGAACAACCGCAGCGCTGCCCCCGGCCCGCACATCGAGACCTACAGCGCTGACCGCGAGGGCGGTATCTACCGCCGGGAGATCGGCCCCGAGGATACGATCGACGGCATCAAGGCTAAGGATTGGGCCGCCTATGTAGGCCGCAGCCCGATGTACTACCTGATGCAGTTTTTCCGCATGAGCATCACGAACCGCAAGGCCGCTGTCTGCCTGTCGGCGTTCCTTTTCGGCCCGGCGTACCTGTTCTACCGCAAAATGTGGAAGGAGGGTCTGCTGACTGCCATTCTGACCATTGTGCTGAGCATCCCTACCTTTATAGAGATCATCTCGGTCTTTAACCCCTCGCTTCTCGGCGCGATGCCGCTGGGCTGGCTGCCGGTCGCCGTCAATGTCTGCGCCGTGGCATCCTGGGCGCTGAACATCATTCTGGGGCTGTTTGCGGTCTCCTGGTACCGCAGGGAGGCCAAGAAAAACATTGACCGCATCTACGCCGACTACCCTGACGGCGAGGCCCGCACCGATGCCCTGCTGCAGAAGGGCGGCACGAATCTGCTGGCGGCGCTGCTCTACTTCGGCATCATGCTGCTGCTTGCCTCGCTGGTCATCAATCTGGCCGGGCCCGGCTTTGTACAGTACGCCATGTCGATAAGCGGCTATTAAAAGCTTTGCTATATCGTGTCTGGTAGGGGCGGATGCAGGCATCGCCCCCACATAAACATAGCATCACCAAAGAAGAAGAACGCGCAATACACCAATTGGTGTTAAAATTAGGAGGAAACTTATGAAAACCGCATTAGTTATTATGGCCGCAGGCATTGGCTCCCGCTTCGGCGGCGGCATCAAACAACTGGCGGCTGTGGGTCCCAACGGCGAGATCATTATGGACTATTCCATTCATGACGCGATCGAGGCCGGCTTTGACAAGATCGTCTTTATCATCCGCCACGACATCGAGGATGCCTTCAAGGAGGCCATCGGCGACCGCATTGAGAAGATCTGCGCCGAGCTGGGCGTTGAGATCGACTACGCCTTTCAGGCGCTGGAGAATGTCCCCGCAGGGTATTCCGTGCCGGAGGGACGCTCCAAGCCTTGGGGCACCGGTCAGGCCGTGCTGGCCTGCAAGGGCATCATCAAGGAGCCGTTCGCCGTCATCAACGCCGACGACTACTACGGCAAGGAGGCCTTTGTCCGGCTGCATGACTTTTTGCAGGGCTACACGCCCGACAAGGCCGGTGATCTGGCCATGGCCGGCTTTGTGCTGAAGAACACCCTGAGCGACAACGGCGCCGTGACCCGCGGCATCTGCCAGATGAACGACGCCCATTACCTGACCGGCGTGCTGGAGACCAGTGGCATTGAAAAGACCGCCGACGGCGCAGCCGCAGGCGGCAAGAGCATCGACATTGAGAGCCTTGTCTCGATGAATATGTGGGCACTGACCCCCGAGTTTGTCGATCTGCTCGATGCCGGCTTTGTAGAGTTCTTTGAGAAGGCCGCGCCTGCCAACCCGCTCAAGGCCGAGTATCTGCTGCCCATCTACATTGATGAGCTGCTGCACGCCGACAAGGTCAGCGTCAAGGTGCTGCCCACCCACGACAAGTGGTTCGGCGTGACCTACGCTGAGGACAAGCAGACCGTCATCGACAGCTTTGCCAAGCTGGTCGCAGACGGCGTGTACAGGAAAGACCTGTTCAGCGATCTGAAGAAGTAAACAGTACACCGCACTTTTCCCCCGCCGTATGACGGGGGATTTTTTATAAGGCAGCGCTATCATAAAACAGCGGTGTACAATCGGCGGCGTTTGGTTGAAAATTGCAAAACCCTGACACACAATGCTATGGAAAGCGGAGGCAAAAGGCGGTATGGTTAATACAATAGAATACACAACACACCGCTACAGGAGGGCAATCATGGCAAAGAATGAAGTTGATCTTATGACCCTGACCCCGGAGCAGCGTGACGCACGCCTTGCCCTGGATGTAGAGCGCCTGCTGCGCTTCGGCCGCAAGCATAAGCTTATCAAGGATCTCGATGTTCTGGTGGCACGCAACACGCTGCTGGATCTGCTGGCACTGGCTGCCCCCAGCGAGGCCAAGCCCCCGAAGGAGGACCCCGAGACGCCCGCCGCCCTGCTGGACGAGATGGTCGAGCTGGCCGCCCAGAAGGGGCTGCTGGACGGCGCGGTGAACCAGTACCGCATCAACTTTGAGACCCGCCTGATGGGTGCCCTGATGCCCCGCGAGAGCGAGGTCTGCAAAAAGTTCAAGAAACTCTACCAGAAGCAGGGTGCCAAGGCTGCGACCGACTGGTTCTATCAGCTCTGCGTGGATACCAACTACATCCGCACCGCGCAGATTGCCAAGAACATCCAGTGGAACACCGCCACCCCCTACGGCGAGCTGGAGATCACGATCAACCTGACCAAGCCTGAAAAAGACCCCAAGACCATCGCGCTGGAGCGTCTGCAGCCCAAGAGCGGCTACCCCGCCTGCATGCTCTGCAAGGAGAACATCGGCTACGCGGGCCGCATCAACTTCCCCGCACGCCAGACCCACCGCATTGTGCCCATCACGCTCGCAGGGGAGCAATTCTACCTGCAGTACAGCCCCTACGCCTACTTCCATGAGCATTGCATCATGCTGCATGATCAGCATAAGCCCATGGAGATGAACAAGCAGACGCTGGCCGAGATTTTTGACTTTGTGGCACAGTTCCCCCACTACACCTGCGGCTCCAATGCCGATCTGCCGATCGTGGGCGGCAGCATCCTGAGCCACAGCCATTTTCAGGGCGGGCGGTATGTCTTCCCGATGCAGAAGGCTGACATTGCCGTACCGATGACCGACATCCGCTACCCCGGCGTCAGGGCGGGCATCCTGAACTGGCCTGTTTCCGCCGTGCGTCTGGTCGGCCGCAGCAGCCAGCAGATGCAGATCGTGGCCAACAACATCCTGAGCGCTTGGCGCGCCTACAGCGATGAGAGTGTCGGCATTCTGGCAGAAACGGACGGCACACCGCACAATACCGTGACGCCGATCCTGCACTACGATGAGACTGACGGGTTCATCCTTGACCTTGCGCTGCGCAACAACCGCACCAGCGAGGAGTTCCCGGACGGTATCTTCCACCCGCATAAGGAATATCACAACATCAAAAAGGAAAACATCGGCCTGATCGAGGTCATGGGTCTGGCCATCCTGCCCGCCCGCCTGAAGGATCAGGGCGCGCAGATCGCGGAAATTTTGGCGGGCCAGCGCCCGAACACCAGCCGTATCGAGGGCGATGCACTGGCTGTCCATGCCGACTGGATTGATGAACTGATTGCCAAGTACGGCACCAGCATGAAGCCCGAGGCCGCCAACAAGGCTGTCAAGGCCGAGATTGGCACGGTGTTCAGCCATGTGCTGGAGAATGCCGGTGTCTTTAAGCAGGACGCTCAGGGTCAGGCCGCGTTTGTGCGGTTTATGCAGAGCGTAGGGTTTAAGAAAGTGTAAAATCGCATAAGAAACAGGGACATCGACCCGGAAGGGCTGGTGTCCCTGTTTTCGTTGCCTTGTAGGGGCCGGGCATGCCCGGCCCGCGGCCTTCTGGCAGGCAGCCGTTTGCCGTACACATCCCGCGGAGCGGTCAAGACCGCTCCCTACAAAGCACCCGTTATCGTCATCCTGTAGGGAGGGGTCTTGACCCCTCCGTGCGGCTTTCCCGCAAGCGCCTGTTTGCCTTACGCGCGCGGGCCGGGCATGCCCGGCCCCTACTGCGCTGCGTTCTCCTTATACCCGCACTCCCACAAAACGCCCCAATCCAGTTCTTCATCTATCCCGGCTTCATACCGTGCCAGATTTACATCAATGACCCGCTGCTTCACATTCACGCAGCAGAGCAGTGTAAAGCTGACCGCCGCCGCAAAAATGGCAAGCTTTGCCGCCGGGATCGGCCTGAACACCCGCACCAGCGCCAGCACCGCACAGACGGCCAGCACAAACAGGCACCATGCCGCCGTGAACCGCCGGGGCGTCAAGGCGCAGAGCGTCACATAGACAGCCAGCTTGCCCGCTGCCAGCGCAGCAAAAGCCACGCCGAACCCGCAGAATACGGCGGCCAACGCTTTGGGCAGCGGCGCGCGGCCAAAGAACTGTATGCCCGCCAGCACCGAAAAGTCAAGCAGCAGGATTTTCAGCAGCTCCCAGAAGCCGTTCACTGCGAAGGCGGCGGTGTCTGGTGCATCCAGCCCCAGCGGCGCAGCGGCAAGCCACTCCCCTGCCTGCACGGCAAAGAACAACGCATAGACGCCGCACAGCGCCGTTACGGCCGCCACCGCCGTGGTGCGCGGCACAATGCGGCAGTTTTCCAGCACAGCGGCACACTGCTGCGCCGTGGTGGGCGGGGCTTTGCGGCGCAGGGAGCCGCCCACCAGCCCGTACAGCCACGCACCCACCGGGAGTGAGGGCAGGATATACATCAGCTGGTCAATGAATCTCACATTGTTCAGCAGCCTGTTCCACCAGTTGGACACCTGCTGCCCCAGCGCGGCAAAGTTGGCATCGGCCGCTGCCAGCAGCCCCCATGCCACACCGCACAACGCCAGCGTCACCGCTGCGGTAACGATGAGGTGCAGAACTTTTCGTGTCCCCGTGCGGTCCTGCAGGCGGGTGCGCAGCGCAGCAAAGACGGTACGCGCCCGCAGGAAGAAATTTCCGAACGGCAGGAGGACAAATCCGGCCAGCGCATCCAGCGGGGCCAGACTGCCGCTCTGCCCCTGCGCCAGCATCCCGCACCGTGCCAGCACGTACCAGACGGCATAGAGGTGCCAGACCATCCACTGCCAGTCCCCCAGCGGCCCAGGCTGGTAGCCGAACAGCGGGTACGCCACGGCCAGCGCCATCCAGCATACGGCCCAGAGCGGCGTTTCCTTAGCGGCGGTGCGGTGCGCAGCGCGGGCGGCACAGTCCACATACACAATGAACAGCGCCGCAAAAACCGGCATTCCCCAATCCGGATATGACTGCGGAAACATCACTCCGCGCAGATAAAAATAGGCCAAGGGGTACATTAAAACAGCGTATAACATAGCGGAATCGCCTTCCTGTAGGGGCCGGACATGTCCGGCCCGGTCGTGTAAAATTACGCGGGCGTTTGCGGGTAAGCCGCGGGCCGGGCATGCCCGGCCCCTACCGATCCTCGTCCGGCACAAACTCCAAAATGTCCCCCGGCTGGCAGTCCAGCGCCCTGCAAAGCGCCTCCAATGTAGAAAACCGCACCGCTTTGGCTTTGTTGTTTTTCAGGATGGACAGATTCGCCGGGGTGATGCCGATCTCCTCGGCCAGCTCGCCCGCCGCCTTGTGGCGGCGGGCCATCATGACATCCAGATTGACCACAATAGGCATCGTGACGCCCCCCTTACACGGTGTAGTCCAGCTCGTCCTTCATGCGGACGGCCTGCGCAAAGGCGTTTTTCAGCACCCGGACGATCAGCGCCATGAACCCTGCCGCCACCGCCAAGAACAGGAACGGCAGATAGATCCCCGCTGCCAACAGGCAGAATCCTGCTGCGCCAGCACAACACCAGCTGATGCACCGCAGAGCCGCAACATTGGTGGAAACAAAGACCTCGCCCGCTTCAATGCGGCGCAAAAACTGATACAGGCTGCACAGCATGACCAGCGCCAGCGCGGCGCAGGCATACCCCATCCCCAGCAGCAGGGGGCCGCTGCGCGGCGGCAGCCCATGTGCCGTAACCATCCAATGCGTGATCTTCGGGCCGCATACCGTCATAACCACGCTGCCCGCAATCGCCAGCGCCACAACGGCGCGGGTCAAAAGTATGCTTCTCTGATCGTTCCAAAGCTGCTTCATCTGTATCCGCCTCCCGGTTTATTGCCTGCAGTATAGCACATCGCATATCGTTTTGCAAGTATTTTTTATCGTTTTTCAATAATTTTGTAAAACCACTTCGTTTCGTTTGCGTATCTCGAAAAAATGGTGTATCATAGAAACAACTACAAACTTTTGTGCGAGGTGCCCTTCATGAAAGTATCTGTCCTGCTTGCTGCGCTTGGGCTGGCCGGCTGCCTGACCGCCTGCGCCCCCAAAACGCCCGACACCCTCCGGCAGCCCGCCACGGCGGAAAGTGCCGCCCCCACCGCCGCGCCTGCGGCCACCGCGCAGCCTGCGGCAGCCGAGCCCGCCGC
>JABLTR010023398.1_pt1 | contig 108432 bp, 110 predicted proteins | sample 7160071 | NCBI WGS metagenome assembly JABLTR01 (sample SAMN14651230, study PRJNA627086) | human gut metagenome | isolation source: feces | host: Homo sapiens
CCAAATCTCTTTTTACCTCTGCGATATATGCGGTATGTACTTTGAAGCCGTATTTAGCTTCTATGTACTCCTTTATCATTTTGTAGGTCACTCGTTCCTTGGGCTTGTACTCTTCGGCTCTTTTAGCGATATTATCAAGCGGAACTTTTCCCTCACCTTCGCCAAACTCAACTTTTACGTTGATATGTCCGTCTGGCTTTTTGTGGGAAAGCAGTACAACCGTCTCAACGTGCAACGAGCGGTCAGATTTGATTTCAAAATTCTAAAAAACTGCTCTTTCAAAATGCCTGTACAAGTAAAAAAGTCGGTCAAATCTCACTTTATTTCTACCCGTATGAGTAAAAAAGTCTAACTGTTGATTCGTTTTATCTAATCATGATTTAGTAAATCGTGATTTGATATAAGTTAAACAGGACATCACAAAATCACCGATAAGAATGAACACTTATTTATTACTCATAGCTTTCAAGATACTCTGCATATTTGCTTCTGATAAATATCCTTTTGGCAACTGACTTTTATTTGCTTTGTATTCAAGATTAGGACGATTCTTTGTGGAAGATACAAGTAGTGAAGTAAAAAAACGTTCCCAACTAAAATACTCCTGACAATCTATATGATCAATTGGGTTTGAGAGAATCTCCTGAATTGAACTTATATTCTTGAAAATTGCAGAACGCAGTATCAACCATTCAAAACTTTCAGGAAAGAAAAAATCAATTGTATTTACAGCAATTGCTCGATAATAAACAATATCCCGTATTTCCGAACCAAGTGCTGCAGCATCAGCAATGATAAGTACTCTTTTATTTTTATATTGATTCAGAAATCGGATAATTCTGCTTTTTCCGCCAGAAGTGACGCACTCAAGTGGATGATTTTCTGTTGCCTTTTTGAAAAATTGAAATCCTGACTGACTATCCTCCACAATAACGACATCATATGGAAAATCTGAAATATCCCTTTTGGACACACCTTTATATATTTTTTCAAAAGAAGGTTTTTTGGGATTTTTCTCTCTGTTGATCTGATAAATAGAATCAATACTGTATGGAATTTGAGAAAGAGATTCCCTTGTAACAAGAACATAATAGTTATCTGAGTCCTGAATTGCTTTTGCAAATTCATATAAATTCAAGAAAGAACTGCTTTCTTCAACGAAAACAATACTTTCTTGTGTTTGCTTTAATTCAAGTTCCCAGTTGTTCCCTGCCAACACAAGACAAGGTTTCTCGCATTTTAAAGTAACTCCACTTGCTTTTCCGAATTGCGAATAGTCTCTGATCATATTGATGAGTTTCGTTTTTCCAGTTCCACTATCACCTGTTAGAATTGTGATATTCCTCTCCAAGGTGAAGTTAAAACTGACATTTCTGTTTTTTACTGCAATTTTTACTTCACCCTTCATTTGTATCACCTCTCAGGTAATGTGTGGCAAGCATCAGATACTCCATCGGATCCGAAATAACCTTTCTACGTCTTTCATTGATTACTTTTATAGAAAAAGGCTCTTCAAAATGCATCACATGGTGCAGACATACCTTTATATCACGCTTGTCAGCAAGTTCCAGCAAATATTTTGCACAGTTATCCCCACAATTGGAAATATTAAAAATACGCTTCGGCTGATTTTGAATTAATAAAAGCGTTTTTACACCTGCTGATAATTCGGTAGAACCAAACGTACCAAAAACATCATTCTGAATCATATCCGGTGCAACTACAATTGAACTGTCAATATCAGCAATCACTTTTTTCGCAAATGGATCCATCACCCAGTTTTTATCATATTGATTTGCGTAATAAACCTCTGTATTGTATATTTCATCAGGATGTTTTCCAAAAAAGATCTTAAGCACACCATCATCTCCTTTCAAAAAGTATTTGCAAAAAGCAGGTCATTATGCTTCCTAAATTATATCATAAGAATACTCCCCTGCTGAAAACACTCTTTCAAATAGTCCCTTGGCTGATAATAAAAATCGGTATTATAATTTGAAATTGCATCACTAATCCATGATGTGAAAACTGTCATAATTTCTTTTGCTGTTATACGCTCAAAAGAGTCCTCTATTAGACGCTCATATACTGCTCCAATTGTCCAATAGTCTGGAACGGTATATTTGCAGGATGCTACATTATCAAATTTCCCGTCTGGTATATGAAGCAATTCAATATATCTGTCGGCAACAGAATCAATTACTTCACAATGCAAAATGTCAGCATTCCGGTAAATACGGCTTATCGTTTTTTCACCAAGAAAATTTACAACAGCACTCCTCTTTTGACAGCATTTTCTGCCGATGAATTCAATCAGGCTGCATGTATAGAATAAAGCGGAATCATTCTTACTCATTCACTTCATATCCTTTCAAAAATTCAAGCGTTGTGAGTGCTTTTGCCGTATGAAAACTGATCTGATGCGTTGGCTTTTTAAATTTAGCAAGTTCCCAGAATGCAGCTCTTGAAATTTTACCATCTACAAAATCCTGCACATAATTAAATATTGTATCATTCGCCATTGGTCCTTCTACAATATCATAATCATGTGGCTCGCCAAGCCGACAACTTGCAATAAAATCAAGCCATTCTTCCGTCATTTCAGGAAAAATAAGCGTTTTCAATTTTTCATTTGGTCTGTACAAATACTCGTTGATGATACCCTTTCCTGTAAATCTCGTTGCCCATCTTCTTGCCTGCTCCGGCATAATGGTGCAATAGAATCCAAAATAGAAATCTTTGTTATATTTTGCAACTCGAATTTCAGGATATTCAACGATCTGCGTACTTCCGTGATATATGATGATATCCTTCATAATTTTTTCTCCTTGTGAGTTAAGCTATTTTTATTCAGTCTAATAGTTACTCATAAATTATAGCAATTGAACACTCTGTTCTACTTCTAAGATTAACCAAATATTTTCTTTAAATAAGGAACGATCGCATCAAATAGCTTCTTACTCCAATTAGCATGAAATTCAGCAACTTGTTTCCAGTTTGACTCATTAAACAAATTTACTCCAGTTAATTCTTTCCAAATATAAGCTCCTTTGTAAGTATCTCCCCTGTCCCAGGCAACGGTTCCTCCAATCGTTTCTTCAATCTCTGTTTTGTACTTCTTGATTTCATCAAATACAGCCTTATTTTTTTCTTTCTCTTTTGTATTTATCGCAATACCTACCGATGCACGTGATTGAGCAAAATAACAATAGACACTGCATCCGGAAATCCCAAAATATCCGTGTTTCGATGCTGATTTACTTGGGCAAACATTTTTAAATGCCCCTTTTCCATGCTTTTCATGAATAAAGTCCATTGCATATGTCCAGTAACGAATATAGAATGCATCAATGTCATCAGCAGACGATTGATTATCTTTCAGATAGAAAACCAAGTCCATTGGATCTATTCCATACAAAGCAAATATTTTTCTAAGGATAGATATCTTGCGTGCTGTGCTTGTGTTTTTTTCAACGTAGATATTCTCATCGATCTTTAATGCACTTCGCAGCTCTGATTCATTTGCTCTCACACATGAGGACAATTCAGATGCATTTTTATCACTATATGCAAGTGCTGTCAGAACAGACTTATCTTTTTGATGAAGATACTTCAGAATATGCTCAAACATATCAGCCCAGCTTGAAACATTCTGCTCTGTATTTTTATAAGCATATTTGATGATATCCCTACCAGTCAAGTCGTAATCATCATCGTCCAATGTGCATGAATCAAACTCTTTTTTAGCTGGAACAAAATTGGTTTCAGGGTACTTCCATATCGTTACAGCATATTTTATCATTTCCTCGTTGCGTTCTTCCAGTTCTGCAAGTCCCCATGTCTCTTTAGCTGCAATTCGCTGATTCATTCTTATTCCGCTGTGCTTATATCCAAATTCCTTTGCATCCCGTTTTTCTTCAAATGACGAATTGCCGAGATTTGGATTATAGCCCGTCAATGTCAAATTTGCCAGACGGTGCAGCCATTCAGAATGAATTTCTTCTGCATTTACGCCTAATGTCTCATTCCACGCAGGAGTAAGATGCTGTGGCATAATATGTTCGATAGAATAAGTATTATTATCAAGATGTGTAAATACGTCTTTTGTTTCCACTGTTCCATAATTTTCAAAACGCTCAAATAAATATGACTTGTACTTGCCTGTCATTTTATACACTTGTTTTGCAGACAGTGCGGATTGGAATTCGTCATCATCCGGATATCGTCCACTCTCCTTCTTGGAAAGCAATGCGTATATAAATTTATCGACATAATGATCTGGTGTATTATCAAATTTCAGTATTTCCCGATTGAGATTCAAAAAAATCTTGTTTAATGCATTTGTCGGAACTTCGCAAATATTTCTTCGGAACAGATAGTTTTCGGTGATCAGGAATATTTGCAACAAATCATCTGTTGTAATTTTTTCATCTTGGTGTAATCTCAGTATTTCCAGGAAAAACGGACGTGTTACAGTGATATCAAGCCGTTTAAAACGATAAAGGCAATCATCTAACTTCTGATTTCCAAATTCACTTTTGCAAGTGATCAACTTCTCGTAAAACCTTGCATATCTCAGCAAATCGGAAAGAAGAGTATCAATGGGAAGACTCACGGTTTCAGCATATGACTTGAATGCTTTATATACATTGTTGATATTTGGTGTAATCTGCTGCTTGATGCTCAAATAATCTCTGATAAAAGCACTCACATGATTTTCTGTACATTTTTCAATCTTTGCCCAGTAAGTATCAAAATAATGGCTCTGATCTTTTGCCGGTAAACTCATCAAAACATAATTTCGGATCTTGTCCCCCTCATTCAGAGCAAGTCCCGTAGAATTTAAACTTTCAAATATCAGCTGTGCATTATCTTCTTTATCAAGTGTAATGCTGATAATTTCGAGCTTGTCGATCGCATGATACAAGTCGATAACAGGAACCTCTTCACGCATAATCGTATCATAGAAGAATTGATAGTTGATCGTCAGATTAGAACTCCTGTCATAGTCTTCTTCTGCCCCAAACAATCGATACAGAGCATCTCTATCACTCTTCACAGGAATTAATTTGATTCTATCATTTTCCTCTGCATATGGTGCTATGAGAAATCTCTGAGCGATCTGTTCATCCAGTCTATTCTCTTCTACGTTCACTTTTTCATTCGCAATCAGATTTTTAATTGCCAACAGCATCAATGTGATGGTAGTCAGTCTTTGCTGTCCATCAATAACATGATATACAATTTTTCCACCAATAGGAACTACTTCCGATACGATACTGCCAAAGAAATGACTTTGCCGATCATTTTTTGCAATTTTGACTAAATCATCATAAAGCTGACGGCAGTTTTCATATTTCCAATCATATTTTCTCTGATAAACCGGTATGGCAAATCGTTTGTTCATGCCATCCAAAAACCATGTAATTCTATCCTCTGAACCTTTCAATTGAATTTGCTCCCTTCATTTCCTTTATATGCCGATCTTAATAAATTCTGTTACGCCACAATCTGTACAGCATTATTCTTAACGCTTTCAATCGCCTGAATCAATGCTGTTCTTGTTTTTGTATCAAACATCTTGATAAAGCTGTACGGCTTGTCAAACGGCGGTTTCATCAGTATTTTTATATCTTCAATATAACCGTTGTTTTCAATATGATTGATCACTTTCAAGATAAATGCAATTTGTTGCTGATTGAGAGAACCGTCATTGATAAATGTCGAAAATGCTGCCATTGCACTTTCATGGTCAAGTTTTGCAATCTTGCGGACGAGCAAACCAAAAGGTGTATCGCCATATTCCCGTTTGTAATCCTCGCTGTTGCCGAGCTCCTGCGTCAGAATTCTTTCCAGTTCCTGATAATCTTCCTGCATCAATGGGAGATTATGATTCAGCTTGTAGATGACTTCATCGTTTTTGTGTTCTTCCACATAACGATTTACCTTCTTACGATAATCTTCAAAGTCATATGCTGCATCCAAGGTTTCCCCTTCCCTTTGATTCATTACAGAATCTTCAAGATTCGTAAAAATTTTTGGACGATGTACACCATCATTCAGAAATTGCATCAGATCACGCAATTCTTTTCGCATATGTTCCAATGTCAGAATGTTAATATCTTTCCAGAATTCTTCTGTCTGAACCTCTTTGATCTGTGTCAGTTTCTTCTGAATCTGTGGAATTGTTGCTTTCTTTTCCAAGGATTCCGCTGTAAGGCAAAGCTGCTTTTTTAGATATGCCATTGTCGGCAACTTATCAATATTTGCAAGCATCAGTCCATACATGAAATTATCAAAACGCTTTGCAAATTCATCGGTATCATAATTCTGAATAAGCGGGGCAACCTGTCTTTCCAATTCCAATACATTTAAATCTGACAATGCAGTCCAATTTTCTGGCTTCTTATATTTCTCCACATATTCTGTTTTTAGGCGTACCGATACCAAATCATACGATAAATCACATACTTCATGATTACATAAAGTGACAAGTTCAGAACGAAAATCCTGATATTCTGCATCTGCATAATTGCTATCCTGCATTGCAAAAATCAATCTTGTCTGTTTATAGAATATATTTTCTGTAAGCGATTTTGTTTCTGTGGATTCATAACCGTTCTGATGTTCACGAAAATACTCGAAGTTTCCGCAATAGTCGAATATCAAAAAGCGTCGTTTGTCGGTATATTCTCCGTCAATGCCGTCAATACAGGACAAGTCTTTGCAAAGTCTTGTCCCTCTTCCAATCATCTGCCAGAACTTCGTTTTAGAACGGACTTTTTTGAAAAATACCAGATTGACACAGCTTGGAACATCTACACCTGTATCCATCATATCCACTGAAACAGCGATCACAGGCATATCTTTTTGTTTGAAATCATCTATAACAGTCTGGGCATAAGTATCCTCACAAGTGATACGCTGAGCGAATGTACCGTTATATTTCGGATAGAGTTGATTGAACCGTTTTACGATAAATTCTGCATGCTCTTTATTCTGAGCAAAAATAATCGTCTTGCCGAGTTTATCGCCGCCTTCTACTTTGATGCCCCGCTCCATCAGATCCTGCAAAACCATATCAACTGTCTTTTCATTGAATACAAACTGATTCAGCTGTGCGGACGGGATAAAGTCCGGCATTTGTCCGTCTTCTGTGAAATCTTCCTCGTACCGTTCTTTATCTTCATCTGAAAGATCATCATAAGTGATCCCCTCTTCCAGAAACTTGGTTTTCACCTCATAATTATAATATGGCACAAGCACATGATCGGTATAAACAGCGGTTTCATAATCATAAGCATAGGTCGGCACGCCATTTTCCACTTCAAAAAAGTCATATGTATTGCGGTCGACTTCCGTCTTTGGCGTTGCAGTCAGTCCGACCATGATCGCATCGAAATATTCGAAAATCGCACGATATTTCTTGAAAATACTTCTGTGGCTTTCGTCTGTGATAATGAGGTCAAAATGAGCCGGTGAAAACAGCGGAATGCCGTCTTTCGTTTTTGTGCTGTCAATGGCATTCAAAATGGTCGGATAGGTAGAAAATACGATTCTTGCGTTTTTATCATCTTTGTTGCTGCAAAGATTACAGAGCGACATATCCGGCAGATAGTTCTTGAAATCGTCTTTTGCCTGTTTTACCAGAGCCGTTCTGTCCGCAAGAAACAGGATATTCGTCACATATCCGCCACGGCTCAGAACATCGGTCAGGCTTGATGCGGTTCTTGTTTTTCCCGTACCTGTTGCCATAACAAGCAATGCTTTTCGAAATCCATTTTCGATATGCTCGCAAACGGCACGAATCGCACCTTTCTGATAATAGCGGTCTGTGATTTTATCATCAATTGCGATATTTTGCAGATTTTTGCGGCTATTTCGGCGATTCATCAGCTTTTCCAGATCGCCCAATGTGAAAAATCCGCTGACCTTTCGCTGTGGTGAGGTCTGATCGTCCCAGAAATACGTTTCAAAGCCGTTTGTAGTAAACATCATCGGTCTGCGTCCGAACTTTCGTTCCAGACAGTCTGCATATAAAACAGCCTGTTTTCTGCCAATATTCGGATCTTTGCTGGTACGCTTTGCCTCGATCACGGCAAGCGGCAAGCCATCTTTGCCAAAAAGAACATAATCCGCATAGCCTTTCTGACCAAGCACACCATTCATATCGTTGACTTCATATTCTTCCCAGACATTCGCATCTGTTCCGTCAAAAGTCCAGCCCATAAATTTCAGGTCAATGTCAATATATTGTTTTCGGGTCGTAAATTCGGAAATATCCGCTGGCTCAAACGTACGGATTTCCTTGTATTCTGTTTTGTTTGCAGTCAGTTTTGCAGACATTGCCTGAATCTGTTCCTGCAATGCCTTAATTTCGCTGTCTTTTTGTGTCAGAAGAGATTCCTGCTCTTTGATTTTCTTAGTATCTATGACGACCTTTTCGGTAGGAATCCGGGCAGGATCAAAACGGCGTTCCTCGTAAGTTTCACCATAACAGTAATCGATCCATTCAATAAACTCAAAGAGATTTTCTAACGAAAGCAAAGCATCTGCCCTACTGACAGCTTTTTCCGTATGAACCGAGAGATTCCCCAGCTTGACGATATTCGGGAGTTTTGCCCACGTCCAGCGATCAACCGCATAACGAAACGTTTCTTCGTGAATTAGCGATTGCAGATTATCTCGATATGGCATTACAATGGAATTATCGGCAGAATAAACCCATTTCACAGCAAGTTCCAGTGCCTTTCGGCAACCAACCGCACACATCGCAGGAGAGGAAGAAAACACTTTTTCTGCTTCAATTGCGGCTTTGGAAAATAATTGATAGTCTGGTATTTTCCTTAAAAATTCAAAATTTGTCATAAAATTTCACTCTCCTTATTTTTTCTTTTGAAGTGATAAATCTTGATTTGTCTACTTGTTTAACGAAGTCGGCGAATTGGGTTTGTAACTCAATTGGTGGTAAATAAATATTTATTGACTTAAATTCCTGAGCGTTAATATTTGCTTGATTTACAGCACCTTTAGCCATATTTCTTAGTTTTTTCTTTAAAGCGTCAGTATTCATAAAGTAAGATAAAACAATTGGCAACATTATAGATTTTAATCGAACTCTAATAATATATCCTGCTATAACCATATCTTCATCTTTATCAAAAACACAGGTTTTTCCTACAAGTTCGATGCTATTTGTTCTGTTAAATAACACATCGCCTCTATGGACAATGCATTTTTCAATTTCACTATCTGGTATATCTATCATTTTGAGATTTGTAAGGTCTAAATGACCATCATATGTTAGATTATTCATACGCAAATATGGATATTTACCACCTTCAACAGCTGGTTTGCTTGTTCCATACTTGACTTCAGTAACAATATCCCCTATTGTTACCATATTCCAACCTTTTTCATTAAGTATCGGCTCCCCAAACATCTCGACAAATCGGGCTTTTACAAGCAAGTCAAGCTTTTCAAGCTGGGTGCGTCGGTGGGTTATTATTGATTGGAGTTTGTCGAGGGTGGCGGCAATTTTTTGTTGTTCTTTAGCAGAATACAGTGGTATTTCATATTCTTTCAGCCATTCTGTACTCATGTTTTTTTGAGCAACACCTTTTGAGGAACGAATGCATTTTTGTTCAAAAAAATCGCTATTAAGAATATGAAATAAATATTTTTTGTCTATAAAGTTGCTTTTCAGCCTTAAACAAGCAACACGTTGATTCAATGCCGCTGGTAGAAATTCCTTGTCTAATAACGCTACTCTACCAACATTTCCAGTCAATGATATTAAGAGGTCTCCGCTTTTAAGCATATACTTATCTAATCCATTTGTTGATAACGGATAGAAAGCAGGTGTATTATCTTCAATATACCCTTTTTGAACATTTGCAATCCTTATTATGCGAATTCCACTGTCTACATAGTTTTTACTTTTGAAAGCAAATCCATTTAATATATCACACGCTTCACCAATCTTAATTATTTCCATCTTAAAGTTACAAATACAAATTTGAGAAACCTCACCCCATAATTTTCTGATGAGAACTCTTCACATTGGCTTGATTCACCATTGCATATTGCATTGTAGTATCAATTTGTGAATGTCCGAGAATTTTTTGCACCTGTTCGATCGGCATTCCCTTATCAATTGCCCTTGTTGCCATTGTTCGACGGAACTTATGCGGATGAATTCGCTCCAGATCAATGCTTCTGCCAAGTTCCCGAATGCGAATTTCAACGCCGCTGATTTTCAAACGCTTATGCGGTGCATTTAATGTAACAAACAATGCCGCATTTGTATCCTGTCTGCTTTCAATATAGCTTTTCAGATGTACTTTTGCTTTTGCGTCGAAATATACACGGCGTTCCTTGTCGCCTTTTCCATACACAACACACTCCCGACGTTCCAGATCAATATCCTCAATATTCAGATTGACAAGTTCCCCAACACGCATACCGGTTGAATACAGCAGATCGATCATTGCCAGATCACGGCATTCTGTGCAATGATCTCTAAGCCTTTCGATTCCCTCATCGGAAATCACCGTTTTCACTGCCTTTTTCGTCTTGATTTTGTGGATTCGCTTCATAGGACTTTTCAGAATGTAGTCCTCTTCTTCCAGCCACGAAAAGAAACTGGAAATATTTCTGCGAACATTGTCAACGGTCACATTGGAACAATTATTAATTTTCTGATAATCTGAAAGATATTCCCGCATATTCTCTGTGGTAACTTTCCTCACAGGAAATGGAATTGTTGCGATCATATGCGTGATCGTCTTGCTGTAATAGTCGATCGTTCTATCTGAACAGCCCTCGATTCTTTTCGCATCCAGAAACATTTTCAAATACTCGTTATTGTTGATCTCTGATTTTTCCGCCTCTTTTTCCGAAAAGACTTTCAAAATGACTTCTTGCAGCTTTTTCATCTGGCTAACATTCAAGTATTCAGCCATTTCATTCAGGATCGTCATGATTTTCTCTTCCATATTGGTATACCTCTTTCATTAGTAGTGTACCAACATCCCTGCGACCATTGTTCTATTTAATTATCTCATCGTATAACTTGTCCAAAGAATAGATTCTGTTTTCTTTTTCATCTGCTGTGCCATTTTCAAGCAGATAATATTGAGAATGGTTCTTATCAGATTTAATATTGAATATTCGACAAGCAGATGGAACAGCTTTAATGATGACTTCTTTAATTTCTATATTAATATATTCGCCCAATATTATTATAGCAATTTCATCTTGTTCAAAATCAAAGTAAACCTTTTCGCTTTCATCTGATTTTTGGGCTTTACCTATAATTCTATACTCTCTTTCATAGCTCCAATCATTGTTTTTATAATTATACTCATTTTCAATTGCAGCTTTTAGATCACAAGCCCACCATTGCTTTTTATCTATTATATCTGTATACTGCATCGGTGTAATTCCTTCAAATTTCTTATATGTAGAAAAACCAATGCATACTCCTCTACAATTATTGGCATAATGTGCCCATAATGGAGCAGAAAAACAGTTTTCTGACAGAGAAAGTATTCTACACTTTTTCTTTTCAGCTTCAAACAATTCTATGTCTTTTGATAGATAATCTACATTTCCGCCTTCAAATGGGTCATTAAGAAATTTTGCAGGTGACATAAACAGTCTGTGATTTTGCAGAATGTCGATTGTACGTGTTAAATCAATTGAAAAATCCACGCTACGATATTTGAAAATCAGATGAGGTATCTTATTTTTCCAGTGATCATAAGACTCTGTCTCGCACCGCTTTTCGTTCTTATATTGTTCATACTCTTCAGCTTGACGCTGACTTTCCTCAATTTCATATTCAGTTGGTTCATATATTTCCATAATCATCACCCAAAATACTCCTGCATCAAGCTATCAAACAACAGCTGTGTCTCATCAAGTGCTTTCTGCACTGCAACTCTTGATTTGTCTACTTGTTTTACAAAGTCGGCGAATTGGTTTTGAAGTTCAATTGGTGGAACAGGGATTATTAATGTACCTAAAATTTGCTGATTAAGATTTTGTATGTTAGCACCCCTACCAGCCATTTTCAATCTCATATCATCGGACTTCAATACCCTCAATAAATAAGGTACCGAAACAGATGTGTCTTGTAATCTATACCTTATACAAAAGCCACTAAATGTTGTTGGTGTATCATTTGGATACACAGCAACGCTTCTCCCTACTAATGCCTTATTACCATTTGAGCGAACAAAAACAATATCATCATTTTTAAGCAGATATTCTTCTGAGGGCATTTCGTTTAATGACACAACTGGCAAAAGTGATGTGTCATTAATGGTTGAAAAATCTTTAAAATCGCCAACGCCTAAACAATTTATCTCAATACCGCTATCATTGTAATGAAAGTTCATTCCATTTTTGCAGGAACCCATATCTAATAGGCGTTTACATTTCCAACCTTTTTCATTCAAAACAGGATCCCCAAACATCTCGACAAATCGGGCTTTTACAAGCAGGTCAAGCTTTTCAAGCTGGGTGCGACGGTGGGTTATTATTGATTGGAGTTTGTCGAGGGTGGAAACGATTTCTTGTTGTTTATCTAATTCTATTAATGGCATGGTCATTTTTTTAAGATGACTTGGACCATAATTAAGTTGGGCTGAACCTGTTATATGAATTGCAAGTTGGTCTTTAAAATGATGAGTTTTAAGATAATACATAAAATATCTTATATTTAGTTTACTCTTATCAAGAACTTTAAATCTTATTGTGCTTGTATTCATACACAATGGGAGCATCGTTTTGTCAATAAAACCCATCTTCTTGTCAATATATTCAACTTTAATCCCAGAACTTGCAACGATGAAATCTCCTGCATCACATAAAAAATGTTTATACTTACCATATGCTTCTTCTTCAGATATATATCTATCCGAAGTTGATAAATCTACATTTCCATCAACAAGATTAGCAACATTAAGCAATTTTACGCCTTGCTCTGTATATTGGGTATTTCTTACTCCTGGACCTTCTTGAAAAAATAAAACATCTGGTATCTTTACCCATGTAGTATCCATTCAAATTCCCTACAAATACAAATTTATGTATCTGCTTTTCCTTTCCTTTTATTTTCACACATTCAGCATCTTTTTCAGTTCGCTGAGTTCTGTTTCGATCACTTTGTTCAGATCTTCAATTTCCACCATAATTTCACTGGTCGGCGGATATTCCACGGCAACATATTCCGTTTTCTTGTATTTATTGATCGAAAGGTCATAATCATTGTCCACAATTTCCTGTTTTGGCACAAAGAAACTCTGTTCAGTGCGTTCCCTGTTCATTTCGCCGTCCAGATTGTGAAAACGTGCGATAATATCGGGAATGTCGTTTTCTGCGATCTCCGAACGCTTGTCGTCCAGACTGAAACCGTCCGCTTTCATATCGTAGAACCAGACGTTTTCCGTTCCGCCTGCTTCCGTCTTGACAAATACCAGAACCGCTGTCGAAACTCCCGCATATGGCTTGAATACACCACTCGGCATAGAAATAACTGCTTTTAGCTGGTGATTTTCGATCAGTTCCTTTCTGATAGACTTATGAGCCTTGCTTGAACCGAACAATACCCCGTCCGGAACGATGCAGGCACAGCGTCCGCCTTTCTGCATCAGACGCAGGAACAGAGCAAGGAACAACAGTTCCGTCTTTTTTGTATTGGTAACGGCTTTCAGATTGTCGTGGATACTTTCCGCATCGACTGTTCCCTTAAACGGCGGATTTGCAAGGCAGACCGTATATTTGTTGCTGACATTATTCTGCTTGGAAACGCTGTCTTTATAGTCAATATCCGGATTTGTGATTGAATGCAGCATCAGGTTCATGGCAGCAATGCGAAGCATGGTATAATCCGTGTCATAGCCGGAAAACGTCTTGTTTGCGAAGTTTTCCCACTGTTCGTCTGTCATCGTATTTTCGTAATGTCTGCGAATATATTCTGCTGAGGAAACCAGAAAGCCGGCTGTACCACAAGCCGGATCACAGATGATGTCGTCCGGTGTCGGTGCGACCAGTTCCACCATCATCTCACGGATATGTTTCGGCGTGCGGAACTGTCCGTTCTGACCGGCGGTGCTGAGTTTTCCCAGCATATACTCGTACAAATCGCCCTGCATATCCAGATCGGCGATGTCATGAATATATAAGTCGTCCAGACCGGTGATAATTTTCTGCAAGATCTGTGCGTTCGGAATCAGGAAAACAGCACTGTCCATATACTTGGAGAATGCAGTCTGGCTGTTTCCGCTTTCTGTATCCTCTTCAATTTCAATCAGTTCGCCGTTTTCGTCGAAGTCCGGCAGCTTGCCATATTTCATCTTCTTGACAGCCGGAAATACCCGCTGTGAGATGATCTCAAAAATCTCACGGGAATCCCTGTCCTTGAATTTGCTCCAACGCATAGATTGCCCCACTGCCGACTGTGGGAAAATCAGGTCAGCTTCGTCTGCTTCCATTCCCATGGAATGTGCAAATTCTTCTGTTTCAATTTCTTTTTCGTCCAGAGAACGAATGAACATCAGATAGGTCAGCTGTTCAATAACGGTCAGCGGATTGGTAATACCGCCTGCCCAGATATCCGTCCATATTTTATCGATTTTATTTTTTATAACTCCTGTAATCATGAAAATCCTCCAAATTATGTGGTATGTCTAAGTTACATTCTTTTTATATTATACCACATCAGATATTCAAAAGTTTAACATCTGAACACGTTTTTTATATGTTACCAATTTATTATATCACAATCCCACAAAATAATCAAGTGATTTGACAGGAATCTTTGTATAAACTCCAAAAACAGTCCAAACCAAAACAAGCCGACATACTACCCAGTATATCGGCTGATTTTATCTATTCCAGAAATTTCTGTCATACTCCTGTGGATAAAGTTCATGTCCCTGTTCTATCAAAATATCGCATTTCAGAGCAACATAAGCTTCATTTGTTCCAAGCTCCCTGGCACATTGCTGCATTGTGTAACCGTATGTATGAATGAGATCGAGCAGTTCATCGTCATCAATACGCAAAGCAGCACCGAAGAGATTCGCTTCACGCTCAACTTTGCTTGTTACGTTGTAAAGTGAAAATTCAAGAAGTCCCTGTTTCCCTTTTGCAAAAGCCTTATGATACAACACATGGCCCAATTCATGACACATAGCATTTCGCTCATCTTCTTCACACAGATTTGTACGCAGAAAGATGAAATGATTTCTTTTAATACACCTATAACAAGCCACCAGCTTTTTCGATTCCAGAGGCATAATATTTATTCCAAGAGCATCTGCGATCACGAACGGGTCACGGCTGTTATATTTTTTTACAAGTTTTTCGGCATCTTTTGCTATCTGTAGCACAGTTGGCATATAAAACCTCCCATCGGTGAGATCAGTCTTTTCTGTATTTCTTAGGCGTAAAACGGCTGTTTTTCTCTTTTGCTGTAAAATACGCATCCGTAAATGCTCTCATCAATGCATCTTTGTCTTCTTCCGGCAATTCACCACCGGCAAACAAGCCTGAAACATCGTCAATCAGTTCACGAAGATCCCGTACTCCTCTGCTGCCATATTCCTCTCTTGCTTTTTCAATAATGTCGCCCTCTTCTCCTATAAGACTGGCAACAGAAACGCCAAGTGCAGCCGCAAGTCTTGAAGCAATATCGATTGTCGGGTATCGTTCTCCGAATTCATAGTTTGCGATTGTTTTAGAAGAAATATCTGCAAGTCCCGCAAGCTTTTCACGGGTAAGTTTTTTTTCTTTTCTTGCCTCTAAAAGACGTTCACCAAAATTGTTCCCTTGTAACTCCATAATATTACCTACTTTCAGTAATGTTTTTCTACTACAGGAAAATATTTCCCATTTTCCTATTGACAAACGTAGAAGACAGTTGTATAATAATATGTGAACGAACGTTCTAATTTCAATATTATTATACTATATACTTATCAAAATGTCAAGTACTTTTAAGAAAAAGAGTTCTATTTATTTTAGAGGAGGTTGATCTATATAAGAAATAAATTTCTCGAAAGGAGTTCATATGCAAAGAATAAGCATTCGTAACATCAACAGTCAGAAGAAAGTCAAACCAAGACTTTTTGACCTTATCAAGGAAAATGACAATCATGAATGGATCGTAGAGATTCAAGGTAAGGAAGGAAAAGAAAAAGTTCCTTTATCAACTGTGCTGATTCAGATAACTGCTGCAATGCAATCCCAGGAATAAACCGAGTCGTAATCCGAATGTGAGATTCATGAACCGTATATTTCCGGATAATCAAATAAAATGGCTTTCGAGCTAACCGTTCCGTACAAGCTATCGAGAACAAACAGCCGAGTCATCATTATGGGTATAGGATAACTATGCCTATGTGATGGCTCGGCTTTTTTATGTGCTTGTAAATCTATGCTTCTATTTTCGTCAAAATAGATTTTGCTTTCCATAACAATATTAGAAATATATATTTTTTATTGTGTGTCCTATGTATTTTATAGAAGAGGTTGACTTTTTAGGCTTTATATAGAAAGGAAATTTTTCACCTCAATCGTTATATATAGCAGAATCTGTCCCAAGCACGACATTAAACTGCTTATCAATATCCACTTCACCAACTGATCATTGGTGGCTTGAAGGTGTATGTTGATCACAAGTAAATAACACGGCTGCCATTCAAGCTGGTGGCTGCATATCAGAACGGAGAAATCTCCGTCCGGAATGCGGTCAGCTTTGCTATACCCATTTGCAGCCAGGATTCCTCCGTTCAAAAGAAAACGGAGGAATTTTTTATGTATTATGTGCCAATTGAAATGACAAAAGCGTATGTCAGAGAGAACGAGATCTATGCAACTGTAAATGGCGAGGTTATCAGGATCACACCGAATATGATCAAGAAGATCATACGCAATGGTGTCGTAACAGAAGTCTATTTTTCTGAAGTGGAAAACAAAGAAATCTATGACGAATATATGCGTTCTGTCTGGAGAGAAGAAAAAGCACTTGAAAGGGAAGACAGATGCTGGATTCCAAATGGAAAAGGAAAAATTGTACGCTGTACAGGAAACTGTGCTTCTTGTGAACACCGCAATGAAAATGCAATGCTTTCCATTGAAGCCACAGAAGAAGACGGCGGATTAAATCTTGAAGCTACAAGTGAAAAACCCGATGCAATTGTTGAGGACGCAGAACTATTGAAAGCTTTATGGGAGAGAGTCGGAGAACTTTGTGACGAGGATCAAACTATCATTAAAATGTTCAGTAACGGGGCATCTGAACGTGAAATTGCCACCAAGGTTAATCTTTCTCAGAAAGGCGTAAATAAACGTAAAAAGGCACTTTTTGAGCTTCTGAAAAATTATTTGAAAGATTTTTTCTGAAAATGGTACTCAAAACAAAAATATCTGTCCTATGTATAGTGAAGGGAGGTAAAACCATGGACAAGCAGAAAGAACTTATCGCACTTCTTTTCGCAATCAGTGCGGTATCCGAACGACTGGCAAGAAACATGACAATTCTTGTACAACGAGCAAAGGAGGGAAAATCAAATGGAACCGATCATGCAACTTATCAACACGCTGAATGCTCTGAATGTCACAATGCAAAAGCTGACAGAAAAAATGACATCAGAGTACATCAACACATTTGAAAAGATCTGCACAGGATCTGAGCCTCAAAAAGAACCAGAACCTGTGAAGGAAGAAAAGCCTGTTGATCGTCCGGAAGTCAGAGCAAAACTTGCAGAACTGACACGCCTTGGATTTTCAGACGAAGTTAAGGCACTGCTTCAGAAACATGGAGCAGAAAGGCTGTCAGCGGTCGATGATGCAGAACTTCCTGCACTGATGAAGGAGGCTGAGGCACTTGGCAGCAAGGCATAACCAAAGAACCCACGCCATTCTATCTGCCTCAGCAAGTTTCCGCTGGCTGAATTGTACGCCGTCTGCAAAACTGAATGCTGAAATCCCTGACGTAACAACAGAATATGCCCGTGAAGGCACTTGTGCTCACGAACTCGCAGAATTCAAAGTAAATCAGCTGCTTGGCATCAGGACGGACAACCCCACAGAAAATCTTGACTATTATGATCAGGAGATGGAGGATTGCACCGACAGCTATGCTCAGTACATTTCAGAAGTTATCAGTAAATACAGCAATCCCATCGTAATGGTGGAACAACGTCTGGATTTCAGCCGTTATGTTCCTGACGGATTCGGTACAGGTGACTGCATCATCGTTGCTGATGATGTCTTAACTGTCATCGATTTCAAATACGGAAAAGGCGTTGCAGTTGAGGCAGAACATAATCCGCAGATGATGCTGTATGCCCTGGGAGCATTGGAAATGTTCAGCATTCTGTATGACATCAACGAAATCCAAATGGTGATCTTTCAGCCAAGGATTGAGAATATCAGTGAATTTTCCATGCCGGTATCCGATTTACTGGACTGGGCAGAAAATGAACTGAAACCCAAGGCAGAACTTGCAGCCAAAGGCGAGGGAGAATTCTGTGCAGGAGAACATTGCAGGTTCTGTAAGGTGAAAGCTGCCTGCCGCAAACGTGCGGAATACAATCTGGCAATTGCAAAATATGACTTTGCACCGCCGGATATGCTTCAGGACAGCGAAATTGCAATGATCCTTGAAAGAGCAGACAGCCTTACAGCATGGGCGGCAGATGTCAAGGAATATGCCCTTTCCGAAGCTTTAAAAGGCAGAAAGTGGAACGGCTATAAGGTCGTTGAGGGCAGGTCAAACCGCAAGTATACCGATGAAAAAATGGCTGCGGCTGTTGTAAAAAAGGCAGGAAAAGACCCGTACAGTGAACCAAAAATTCTCGGTATTACGGAAATGACCAAAATGCTGGGAGGCAAGAAGAAATTTGAAGAACTTCTCAGCAAATATGTATACAAACCACAAGGAAAACCGACTCTTGTTCCTGTTTCCGATAAGCGGAAGGAATGGAGTGCGGCAGAAAACGATTTTCAGGAGGAATAAATCATGGCAAAGAAATATGTAAATCCAACAAAGGTAGTCACAGGCGAATGCAGATTCAGCTACGCAAATCTCTGGGAAGCCAAGGCAATGGACGAAAACAGCAAACCGAAGTACAGCGTTTCCCTTATCATTCCGAAGTCTGACACCAAGACTATCGCAAAAATTAAGGCAGCGATTGAAGCTGCTTATGAAGAGGGCAAAAGCAAGCTCAGCAACGGAAAATCCGTCCCTTCTCTCAGTTCAATCAAGACACCACTTCGTGACGGAGATACCGACAGACCGGACGATGAAGCCTATGCAAACAGCTATTTCGTTAATGCAAACTCAATCACTGCTCCGGGTATTGTTGATGCAGACCGTCAGCAGATTCTGACACACAGCGAGATCTACAGCGGCATTTACGGCAGAGCCAGTATCACGTTCTACGCATTCAACACCAAGACTTCTCGTGGCATTGCCTGCGGATTACAGAATGTCCAGAAACTCCGTGACGGTGATCCCCTCGGCGGACACAGCAGTGCGGAAGAAGACTTCGCTGATGATGAGGATTTTCTTGACTAACAGGACTTTTGGACAAATTTGTCCAAAAGAGATCTTTTAAAAATATTGTAGTTTTGCTCATTTTTGAGCAGAACTACAGATAGATTCAGACGGGTGGGCGTTTGGCTGAAAAGCTGGGTGGGTAAATAAAAAATCCCGTCATTTCTGACGGGATAAAAACTCAGGCGTGTGAGAGGGTATCGTTTTTGGTCAGCAAATAAACACAATACTGATTCATACTGATGCCCTCTTCTTTCGCATGAGCTGCTAAAGCATGATGAAGAGATTTCGGAATGCGAAGCTTAAACTGTCCTGAATAGTCGTCAAGACTGACAGGTTCAGGAATTTCAATCCCATCTTCCATAGCAGCGATAAGCCATTCTCTTTTTGCCTCTTCCCCATTTACAGCAGCCTGTTTCAAGGTATCGGCACAAGTAAGACAGCCGGGCAGTTCAGGAAAAGATACAACGTATCCTCCCTCTTCTGTATCAGGAATAATTTCCATTCGATACGGCAATTTCATATATTCATCAAGCGTTTTCATAGCGGTCACTCCTCTCCGTTCTCAATCACTTCTTTGACCATTTGGACGTATACTTTTTTAATTGGTTCATGCTTGGAAATTGTAATGGGCATTTTGCCAGGCTTTCTGAATGTGTAATGGCTGCTGCCGCCTTTGGGTGAATACATCGTATAACCATAACTTTCAAGGACTTTTCGCAGTTCATCGAAACGCATATCTTTTGACAATGATGTGATGCGTTCCAGCAATTTATCGAACTTAGACATTAGGATTCCTCCTTACTAAGTATATTATACCACGACACCACATATGGTGTCAAGCAAAATCCGAAAAAGAAAGGAGCATTTTATGATAACAATTGATATTGAAACAAAATCCGATAAGGATATATCAAAATGCGGCGTTTATGCTTACACAGACACCCCATATTTTGATATTTTGCTGTTTGCATACTCCATAGACGGACAGCCCGTTCAGGTAGTGGATACGGCAAACAGCGAAGAAATTCCCGAAAATGTTCTTGCTGCTCTTGCAGACGAAAATGTAGTTAAAAGAGCATTTAATTGCAACTTTGAACGAGTGTGTTTATCAAAATATCTTCGTGAAAATCACCCTCAATATTTTCAGAATTACAGCATTGACGAAGATACTGTCGGAGATTTCTTAAATCCCGAAAGCTGGCATTGTTCTATGATTCATGCAAGAACGCTCGGACTGCCGTCCTCACTTGCAGAGGTCGGAAAGGTTCTGGGTATTGAACAGCAGAAAATGACAGAGGGCAAGGCTCTCATTAAATTCTTTTGTGTGCCATATGACACAATTGATGGTGTTCCGCAGTTTCATAATCCGAAAGATTATCCTGAGAAATGGAAGATTTTCAAAGCATACAATAAACGTGATGTAGAGGCTGAACTGGAAATTGACAGAAAACTGTCACGCTTTCCTGTCCCCAATTTTATCTGGCAGGAATTCTATCTGGATCAGGAAATCAACGACAGAGGTATTCTCGTAGATATGCAGCTTGCTGATAAGGCAATTAGACTTGATGCAGAGGCAAAAGAAGAACTGACGTCTGAAATGAAAAGGCTGACAGGCGTAGAAAATCCGAATTCTGTATATCAGTTGCTGGATTGGCTTGAAACACAGGGTTACAAGTCGGATTCTCTTGGAAAAGCACAGGTACAGGAACTCATCAAAACGGCAAAAGAGCCTGTGAAATCCGTGCTTGAAATGCGTTTACAGCTTTCCAAATCATCGGTGAAAAAGTATCAGGCAATGAAAATCGCAAAATGCGAAGACAAGAGAGTTCGTGGGATGTTCAGTTTTTATGGTGCATCACGCACAGGCAGATTTTGTTCAAAGATTATTCAAATTCAGAATCTTCCGCAGAATCATATTCCAGATTTATCAGAAGCACGAGAGCTTGTAAAGTGTGGTTCTTTTGAAGATGTTCAGATGCTGTATGATGATGTGCCAGACACGCTCTCTCAGCTGATTCGTACCGCTTTTATTCCAAGACAAGGTATGAAATTTATCGTTGCAGACTTCTCTGCCATTGAGGCAAGAGTGATTGCGTGGCTTGCAGGTGAAGAATGGCGAATGAAGGCATTTGCAAACGGCGAGGACATTTACTGTGCATCGGCATCAAAGATGTTCGGTGTGCCTGTTGTAAAGCATGGTGAAAACGGACATTTAAGGCAGAAAGGCAAGGTTGCGGAACTGGCGTGCATTGCAGAGGGACAGCTTGTTCTTACGAATCACGGACTTATTCCGATAGAAAAAATCTCTGTTTGGGATAAGGTTTGGGACGGTATTAAGTGGGTATCACACGAAGGCGTCATATGCAGAGGTGAACGCAGAGTTATCACCTATGATGGAATTACAGCAACACCCGACCATCTTGTTTGGATTGATGGAAGAATAACACCTGTTCCTTTTGGAATTGCTGCTGTAAGCGGTTCTCAGCTTGTAAAAACAGGAGACGGGGTCAAAACTCAGCCATATTCCTGGACAGATCACGTTTTTAAATGCGAAGAAATATCTGCTGATCCCATTATTGTGAAAGGTACTTCTCGTGTCTACGATCTGAAAAATGCCGGAAGGAATCATCGCTTTACTGTATCTGGAAAGCTCGTCCACAACTGCGGTTATGGTGGCTCAGTCGGAGCAATGAAAGCAATGGGAGCGGATTCTCTCGGTTTGTCTGATGCGGAACTAAAGCAAATTGTAACCGACTGGCGTGAGGCTTCTCCGCATATTACAGAACTTTGGTGGGCGGTAGACAGAGCCGTCAAAAAGGCAATAAAGGAAAAAACAACTACAGAAACCCACAGACTTAAATTCTCATATGAATCAGGTTTTCTGTTTATTGAACTTCCAAGCGGCAGACGCCTTGCCTACGCAAAGCCTCGCATTGGAGAGAATCAGTTTGGTGGCGAATCTGTCACCTACATGGGTATTAACGCTCAGAAGAAGTGGGACAGGCTTGAAAGCTACGGGCCAAAGTTTGTTGAGAACTGCACACAAGGAATTGCAAGAGATCTGCTGATGTATTCCATGCAGACACTCTCCCACTGCTTTATTGTTGCTCATGTACACGATGAAATTATTATTGAAGCACCAAAGGATATGTCACTTGAAGAAGTTTGTCAGCAGATGGCAAGAACACCAAAATGGGCAAAAGGCTTGATTCTTCGTGCTGACGGTTACGAATGCGAATTTTATAAAAAAGATTAGGAGAAAAATATGGCAAGCCGATATAACAGCGAAAGATACTACAGCCCTACAGAATATGAAGCATTCACCAGAATCGAGAGGGAAGAAAGAGACGCAGCGAGAGCTGCTGCCTTCCGACCAATCGTCTATATCTGCTCCCCATATTCTCACGGCTGTATCAACACCAATATTGAAAAAGCACGGAAATACAGCCGTTTTGCCGTGGACAAGCATTATCTTCCGATCACCCCGCACATCTATTTTACCCAGTTTATGGACGACACGATTTCTGAAGAACGTGAAACAGCAGTGTTCATGAACTTTGTGCTGATGAGCAAGTGTGTGGAGTTGTGGGTGTTCGGAGATACGATTTCCGCAGGCATGAAAGCTGAAATTGAACGTGCGGAAAGGAAACATATGAAGATCCGATATTTTACCGAAGAACTGGAGGAAAAGAAATGAGAAACTTAAAGGTTGCCTATGGCAACAGCAGAAATGCAAAGAAATGGTCAAATAAAACCATTTGCTATGATGATTTGAAAAACCGTCTGCGTACACCAATTCATACAACGGAAACGATGGAAGAGTATGCAAAAATGAATAAGGCACAGCGTGATGCTGCTAAAGACCATGGTGGTTTTGTGGGTGGAGCATTAAAAGGAGGTTTACGCCGCATTGATTGTGTGGACTGCCGTTCCCTGATTGCGTTGGACGGTGATAAGATCAGCACACAGTTCCTTGATTGCTTTGAGTCAATCACACCGTATACCGCTTGCCTTTATACCACACACAGCCATACTCCAGACAACCCGAGAGTCCGCATTATTTTCCCTCTCACGAGAGATATTACCTCAGAGGAATATGTGGCAGTCGCAAGATATTTGGCACAGATTCTGGGTATCGACTATTTTGACGAATGTTCCTATCAGCCGAATCAGCTGATGTACTGGCCGTCCTGTCCGCAGAATGGTACATATATCTTCAAAGAAGCAGAGAAAGGCTGGCTTGATCCGGACGATATATTGTCAGTACATCCTGAATGGCAGGATCCTACCAGACTTCCGACATCTTCCCGTGAAAGCAAAGCAAATCAGATCACACAGCAGAAGGCACAAGATCCTCTGACAAAGGAAGGTGCAGTAGGACTATTCAATCGTGCATTCTACCCAATCTCGCTTGCACTGACAGAATTTCTATCTGATGTATATGAACCTACAAGCAACGATAACCGTTGGTATTTTATCGCTTCAAACAGTATGGCAGGGGTGGAGATCAAGGAGGATAAATTTGTATATTCCCACCATGCCAAAGATCCGGCATACCTGAAACTGTGTAATGCCTTTGATATCGTCCGTATCCACAAGTTTGGTACAATGGATGATAAAAGCTCTTTCAAGGCAATGTGCGATTTTGCAATGCAGATTCCATCTGTCAGAAAATTAGCAACAACAGAACGTCTGCAATCTGCTGAATCTGATTTTTCAGAGGATGACGATTGGATGGAAAATCTGCAAATGAATAAGTCTGGAGTACTTCTGAATAATCTGCACAATATCCGTCTGATCATGGAACACGATGCCTATATGAAGAATATTGTATTCAATCAGCTTGCAGACGGTCTTGAGATCCGTGGAGAAGTACCATGGAAACATCCCGCCAGATTCTGGCGAGATGCAGATGATGCACAGCTGATCTGCTATGTGGATGCAAACTATGGTACATTTTCAGCACGAAACTATGATATTGCAGTGGCTAAGGCGACAGATGACCGTTCCTATCACCCGATCAAGGAGTATTTTAACAGCCTGTCTGCCTGGGACGGTGTGGAACGTATTGACACAATGCTGATCGATTATTTTGGTGCTGAAGATAATGCTTATGTACGTGCGATCTCCCGAAAGATCCTGTGTGCAGCGATCAAGCGAGTTTATGTACCGGGCATTAAATTTGATAACATTCTGGTTCTGAATGGTCCGCAGGGTATCGGAAAATCCACCTTTATTTCCAGACTTGGCGGCGAATGGTATTCTGACAGTTTGAATCTCTCTGATATGAATGACAAGACCGCTGCTGAAAAGCTTCAGGGATATTGGATCATGGAAATCGGAGAACTTGCGGGAATGAAAAAGGCGGATATTGATAAAGTGAAAGCATTTATTTCCCGTCAGGATGATAAATATCGTGCTTCTTTTGGCAGACGTGTTACACCACACCCAAGACAATGTGTGTTCTTTGGCACAACGAATTCAGAAACAGGATTTCTGCGTGATGTCACCGGAAACCGCCGTTTCTGGACAGTAAAGACACCCGGTACAGGCAGATGGAAACCTTGGGATCTGACACAGTATGATGTAGATATGATGTGGGCAGAAGCACTTGTGTATACCAAAGAAGGTGAATCTCTTTATCTTTCAAATAAGCTTGAAACTTATGCAAAGGAAGAACAGTCTGCCGCTATGGAACAAGATGACCGTGAGGGACTCGTCATGACTTATCTGGATACACTTCTTCCTGCCGATTGGGACAGCATGGATATTTATCAGAGAAAGAACTATATCAGTGATCCAAATGACGTGACACGTCCTGTGGGAATGGTGCAGAGAACAACAGTATCCAACATCGAGATCTGGTGTGAGTGCTTTGGAAAACCAAAAGAGGATTTCAAGCCTTCTGACAGTTATGCCATCAGTGCAATTATGGCACGCCTCACATCATGGGAGAAAACAGATATGCGAAAAAGACTCACCATTTACGGACAGCAGAGAGTATATATCAAAAAGTCGTGACAAGCATAGTGTGACAAGCCATTTAAGGTTGTCACACTTGAAGATGTCACACCAAATTATCTCGTATTCAAGAGAAAAATAAGACAGTCGGTGACAACTGGTACAACTTTTTCTATATAGTACAAATAATAATCTATTTTATAAAAGAAAGCCGTGTGTGCGTATGCGTATACGCGCGTATAGGGATTTTTTGTCAAGTTGTCACCTTAGGAGTTTGGTATGGAAGAAAAAAAGATAGAACAGAAATTGATTAAAGCAGTCAGGCAGAAAGGCGGAGTCTGCTGGAAATTTACGTCACCCGGAACGGCAGGAGTTCCCGATCGCATCGTATTGATGCCGAAAGGACACATTGCTTTTGTGGAGGTAAAAGCACCTGGAGAAAAGCCGAGAAAATTGCAGCTTTCAAGACATAAGCTTCTGAGGCGGTTAGGCTTTCAGGTTTACGTCCTGGATGCCTTAGAGGACATTGACAAAATTATAAAAGAGGTGATGAGCAATGAAGCTTCATGATTATCAGGAATATGCAGTTAAGTTCATAGAGGAACATAAGACAGCAGCACTTCTGCTTGATATGGGTCTTGGCAAGACGATAACAACTCTGACTGCCATTAACAATCTGATCTATGATTTGTTTGAAGTCAGAAAAGTTCTGATTATCGCACCGCTGAGAGTGGCAAGAGATACATGGTCGGCAGAGGTGCAAAAATGGGATCATCTGAAGCACCTGAGATACAGTGTGGCGGTTGGAACAGCAGAAGAACGAATGTCAGCACTGAATACTGATGCCGACATTTACATCATCAATCGTGAAAATGTGGACTGGCTTGTCAGCAATACAAAGTTTGATTACGATATGCTTGTCATTGATGAGTTGAGTTCGTTCAAGAATCACCAAAGCAAACGATTCAAGGCATTGATGAAAGTCAGACCAAAAGTGAAAAGAATCGTCGGATTGACAGGAACTCCTGCAAGCAACGGACTCATGGATTTATTCGCTGAGTTCAAATTGCTGGATATGGGCGAAAGATTGGGAAGATTTATCGGGCAGTACCGAAACGAATACTTCAAACCGGACAAGCAGAACGGCTATGTTGTGTATTCCTACAAGCCTCTCCCCGATGCGGAAGAACGAATATACGATAAGATTTCTGATATTACCGTTTCCATGAAGGCGGTTGATCACCTCAAAATGCCGAAATTGGTTTCTACGGAATATGCGGTGAAGATGTCGGATACCGAAAAAGAAAAGTATAAAGAACTGAAAGATGAATTGATTCTTGAGGTTCAGGATACTGAGATCACAGCAGCAAATGCGGCGGCTTTGAGCAATAAGCTGTGTCAGATGTCAAACGGTGCAATTTACGATGATGAGAACAATATCATTCCGATACACAGCCGAAAGCTGGATGCACTGGAGGATATCATCGAATCTGCAAACGGAAAGCCTGTTATGGTGGCTTACTGGTTCAAACACGACCGAACAAGAATTGCAGAAAGGCTTGGGAAACTTGGGGTCGTTTATCAGGAAATTAAGTCGGCACAAAGCATCAAAAACTGGAACAGCGGAAAGCTGCAGGTTGCATTGATTCACCCTGCATCTGCCGGACATGGTTTGAACTTACAGGCAGGAGGAAACTTCTTAGTGTGGTTTGGACTGACCTGGAGTTTGGAACTTTATCAACAGACCAATGCAAGACTATGGCGGCAGGGACAACAATCTGAAACCGTGGTGATACAGCATATCGTCACCAAAGGCACAGTAGATGAGAAAATTCTGAAAGCACTTACGGAAAAAGATAAAACACAGACAGCCTTGATGTCAGCGGTCAGGGCGGAATTGGAGGAGCGATGAATGATGGCTACAAAGAATTAGCGGCGGCGATCGTAGAACGTGCGGTTCTGGATTATCGAGCCGCATTGACGAATCAGGACAAATACGGAAGGGTCAGTCTGGAAAAGTTCTTCTGTTCCGGCTGGTTTGATGTCCTTTCGGATTGTGATGGAAAAATACTTATGCAGATGATAAGGAGGAGTGCAGGGTGACAGCAAAAGAATACATGAAAGAAGCAAAAATATTACTCAGGCGAATTGAAAGAAAAAGACGTGAGGCAGAGAGTATCCGCATTTGTGAGAGTTCTCCTTCCTCACCTGCATTCAGCGATATGCCAAAAACAGCAACGCATAATCCGCATAGAATGTCCGACAGTATCAACCGTGCTATTGACCTTGACAGAGAAGCAGACGCTGCTTTTGATGAACTGTCTGCACTGAAATCAGCGTTTCTTGAAGCACTGCAAAAACTGGATAACCCAGATGAACGTGATCTGATGTATAAACGTTATATCGAGTTTAAAAGTTGGAATGAAGTATTTCACGAAATGGGCTATAGCAAATCGGCCGGATACAGGGTTCACAGCAATGCGTTATCCAAACTTTAAAATTTGGGAGTTCGTGGGAGTTTACGGGACTTGAAGATACTTTCAATATGTGCTATAATATAAACTGGAAAATAAGATAACGAAAAAGCCATGGCAGAGAAATCTGCTGTGGCTATTTTTATACCCTGACGGAGGTACAGTATGAAAGCAAGAGAATATCTAAGAACAATTCAGAAGCTTGAAAGTGAAACCAAGGAATGTTATGGACAGGCGGAATACCTGAAGAACGCCATTAACAACCTCTCAAATCAGAATGCCATTGAAACCGTTGAGGAACTTATCGTTGACCTTATGGACGAGGCATCTGATTACGCAATTCATCGTGTTCATCTGATAAATGAACTCTTAAACGTTGATGACCCAATGCAGTATACGCTTCTCCATTACCGCTACTGCCTCGGTTACAGCTGGCATAAGATCGCTTACAAGCTGAAAGCAAGCGTAGGATTTGTGAAGAATCTTCACGGCGAAGCATTGAAGTCGCTTGACAGATACCTTGAGGAATGTTGCAATGCCGAAAAAGAGTAAACACCCCTGCAGTTATCCAGGCTGTCCGAACCTTACCGACAGCAGATACTGTGAGGTACATAAACAGCCTGACAGACCGTCAGCTGCAAAGCGTGGTTACAACAGCAAATGGCGTAGGCTTAGTAAAGCTTACCTCCGTAAGCACCCGATGTGTGTGCATTGCCTACAGCAAGGCAGATATGTTCCTGCAACGGTAGTCGACCATATCATTCCACATCGTGGCAACCCATCCTTGATGTGGGACGAATCCAACTGGCAAGCTTTATGTAAGCCGTGCCACGATAAAAAGACGTGGACGGAGGATAAGAATCCTGTTTATACATACTGAAAAGCCCCTGGGGGTATAAAAACCTCTAAAAATAGACAAAACATTGACCGGTGGCCCCTCTCACGCACGCAGCAAGCGTATTCTAAGAGGGTATATGCCCAAAATCAAAGAATGCCGAAATTACGATATTTTTCTGACAGCAATGCCAGGATTTTTTATGCCCGAATACTGAAATGTTTGATTTTACAGGGAGGTGAGATCATGGCAAGAGACGGTACTAATCGTGGCGGTGCAAGACCTGGTGCGGGGCGACCGAAAAAAGCACTTTCCGAAAAAATTGCATCTGGGAATCCGGGAGGAAGAACATTGACACAAATCAAAGTGCCTGACGATCTCCCTGAATTGTTAGGAGAAGATATGCCGAAACCAAGTGAGATCCTATCTGCAAGACAGCGTGACGGAACACCCCTTGGTGCGGATAAAATCTACAGAGATACCTGGCTTTGGCTGAAAGGTTTTCAGTGTGAGCGTCTTGTTTCTCCGGCAATGATCGAACAATATGCAATGTCTGTTGCACGTTGGCAGCAGTGTGAAGAAGCTATCAGTTCATATGGATTGCTTGGAAAACATCCGACGTGTCCTCAGTCACCAATTCAAAGTCCTTTTGTTGCAATGAGTCAAAGTTTTATGAAACAGGCACAACAAATATGGGCTCAGATCTATCAGATCGTAAAAGAAAATTGCTCAGAAGAAGTTACACTCACAGGTGAAATGGATATGATGGAGCAATTGCTGAGAAGCAGAAAGTGAGATTTTTATGAAAACAGATATTCAATTTTGGAGAGAACTGAAAAATAATAAGCCGTTCCTTACAAAACAGCAATATAGAACTATCAAGGGACAAGCCGTAAAAGGCAATATTGATGCTGCCCGAAAAGGAATGCTCAGAATCCAGCAGAGGAGGAATTACCGATGACCACAACTACAGAATTTCAGCTTGTTGACATCAACAAGTTAGTGCCATATGCCAACAATGCCAGAACCCACAACAAGGAACAGATCCTGAAACTTCGCTCTTCTCTGCGTGAGTTTGGGTTTGTGAATCCTGTCATTATCGACCGGGAATACAATGTGCTGGCTGGTCACGGCAGAATCGAAGCGGCAAAAGCAGAAAATATTTCAGAAGTGCCATGTGTATTTGCCGATCACCTGACCGAAGCGCAGAAGAAGGCATATATTCTTGCTGATAACAGAATGGCATTAGATGCCGGCTGGGATGAAGAACTCCTTGCTGTTGAGATGGAAGAGTTGCAGAATCTCGGTTTTGACCTTGGTTTGACCGGATTCGATGAAAAAGAAATCGCTGACCTCTTTGCAATTGACAGCGATGAAGCGAAAGAAGATAATTTCGATGTAGATGCAGAACTGGAAAAGCCCTGCAAATCCAAAACCGGCGATATCTGGCATCTTGGAAAACATACAGTCATCTGCGGAGATTCCACTTTGCCTGAAACCTATACAGCACTTCTGGGAGATACAAAAGTCAATCTGGTTTGTACCGATCCGCCGTATCTTGTCAATCTGGAAAGCACATCCGGCAAGATCAAAAACGATGACCTTGACGATGAAAAGGGCTATGAATTTCTGAAATCCGCATTTGAGAGATTCAAAGAATTCATGGCAAAAGATGCAAGCATCTACGTGTTTTATGCGACGTCAAAGGCTCGTGTATTTCATGATGCATATGAAGATGCAGGATTTAAGGTGGGTGCAGGTCTTGTCTGGAAGAAAGACCGTCTTGTTCTCACCCGCACCGACTGGAAATACATTCATGAACCGATCATCTGGGGTTGGCGTAAGGATGGCAAGCATATCTGGTATGGTGATCAGAAACAGAAAACCGTATTTGAATTTGACCGTATCAAAAACAGTAAGGAAGATGGCTGCGGACACCCATCCAGTAAACCAGTCCCATTGATCGCCTACCTGATTTCTCAGTGTACGCAGACAAACGGCATGGTGCTTGACGGATTTCTGGGCAGTGCATCTACCCTGATTGCCTGTGAGCAGTTAAACCGTGTATGCTTTGGCGTTGAACTGGAACCAAAGTTCGTTGATGTTGCGGTGGAAAGATACATCAAACTGCATGATGGTAACTCTGACGATGTGTATCTGATGCGTAACGGTGAAAGAATCGAATACAAGGACGTGGAGGTATCAGATGAATAAACCTCTCACCCTTGGCAGCTTGTTTTCCGGTTCCGGAACTTTTGAAATGGCAGGAATACTCTCCGGCATTCTGCCTGTCTGGAAATCAGAAATAGAGCCGTTTCCGATAGCTGTTACAGAAAAGCGGCTGCCTTTTGTAAAGCATCTGGGCGACATCAACTGTATCAACGGTGCTGAAATCGAGCCTGTGGATATTATCACCTTTGGCTCGCCCTGCACCGATCTTAGTGTCGCAGGCAAACGTCAAGGCTTGAATGCCGCACGTTCCGGACTATTCTTTCAGGCAGTCAGAATTATCAAGGAAATGAGGTGTGCAACCAATGGTAAATACCCGAGATTCGCAGTGTGGGAAAACGTCGTTGGGGCTCTATCCTCCAACAAAGGAGAGGACTTCCGATGCGTTCTCGAAGAACTCTGCAAAATCAAAACCACAGATATATCTGTTCCTAAACCTGAAAAGTGGACAAAGTCAGGAGAAATTTTGGCAGATGGTTTCTCTCTCGCATACAGGACAGTCGATGCTCAATACTGGGGTACGCCCCAACGCAGAGCAAGAATCTACCTTGTCGCAGATTTTGATGGTGAACGTGCCTCAAAAATACTATTTGAGTCCGAGGGCGTGTCTGGGTATTCTCCGCAGAGCTTCCGTTCGTGGAAAGAAACTGCCGGAAGTTTTGGAACTTGCTCTGAAGAAACAAGCACAGGATTAGTTTTTTCAAATCATGGGCAAGATACACGATTTAAGGGCCCTATTGAAGTAGCGGAAACAGTTTCTGCTACATATGGAACAGGCGGAAATAACCAGCCGTTTGTGGTGGAACATTTTCATAAAGCATACGGCATCTGCGGAAAATACAGCAATTCCATGCTTTCCGACAATCCCAACAGCGGATTTTATGAGGCAGACACTGCAAGAACGATTGATACAAGCAATCAGTCTCCCTGCAAAAATCAGGGTGGAATTGTTGTCGTTGAAGGTAATGGAAGCCGACCATCTCATCACGGCAATGGGTATAAAGAATCGGAAACGATGTACACGCTGAATTGTACCGAAAATCATGCTGTTGCCTATGGAATCGGCAGACCTGCCATGAATCAGGGATACAATGCAAAATTCAGTTTTCAGATCGAAGAAGAAACCTCACCTACACTTGTTGCATCAGGTGCAGGCGGAATTGCTCATCCGGTCTATTCCACAAGCAAAAATTCACACCACACCGTTGCAGAAAGAGAAAAAGCAAACACTCTTGTGGCATCAGATTACAAAGATCCGCCGCTTGTCAATGATCCGGAATATATCGTGCGAAGATTGACGCCGCAGGAATGTGCGTTGCTGCAGGGTATGCCGACTTGGTGGTGCGATAATATCGGCATTGAAAATCCAAAGGAAGAACAAATTTGTTGGTGGCAGAATGTCTTTGAAACTTACAACAAAGCTGTCGGGAAAACCTGTAAATCAAAAAGCCGAAAGCAACTTGAAAAATGGCTGAAAGATCCGTATTCCGATAGTGCCGCCTACAAAATGTGGGGCAACGGCATATATTTAGGAAATGCGTGGTTTGTGCTGTCTGGGATAGCGTATTATGCACAGAATACAGCCTGAAAGTTTGTCATATGTCACACTTGATATCTGTGAGGAAACGAGTTATCATGTGTACTACCGAAAAGGAGGTCAAACATATGACGATTGAATTTCATCTCACAGGAGAAACTCGAAAAACACTGGTTAATACCATCAGCGAGATTATTGGCATTCAGGCAGTATATCAATTCATGCCGACTTGTGCTTACAAAATCGGGGAATGTTACACCGTCACCAAAGAGGGCGACCTTGAAATCAGCGATTCAGCTGACAGCAAGGAAACAGAATACCTCATGGAAGAATTGAAAAATCGTGGATACGATATTCCGACAGAAAATAGGCTAACGGTTCAGATGCCTGCGGACTTTTTCGATGAACATACGCTGGGCAATCTTCAGCAGATCTGTGAAAACAAAGCTACATTGTTCAAGGCTGCTTTTCAAACAGATTCGCTGGACATCATTCCATCTGATGAAAAGGTGGAATTTCCATGGTTCAAAGTAGAGCAAGATGGTGATGCGGATGCCTGCTGCACGTTTATTTCCATGCTCTGCGAATTTGCCAAGAACCAGAGCCGCATCAACCGCAAGCCGGACACTTCCGATAATCCCAAGTACACCATGCGGTGTTTCCTGATTCGTCTTGGAATGGTGGGTGCAGAATTCAAGACGGCAAGAAAAGTGATCCTCCGCAATCTCACAGGCAATTCTGCATTCAGAAAGGTTGGTGCAACTGATGAAATTTCCGAATAAAGCATATCTGGAACAGCTTCGAAAACAGTATCCAAAGGGAACAAAGCTCCAGATGATCACCATGCGGAATGAAAAATATCCTGTTCCTCCGGGTACAATCGGCGAGGTGACGCATATCGATGATATCGGCAATATACACGTTCGCTGGCAGAACGGCTCTTACCTTGCCCTGATTCCCGAAGTGGATTCTTTCAAGGTCGTGGCAGCTGAAAAATAAGGCAGAACCTATTCCATCGTACTGTATTTTACAATATAAAATCAAGTAAAGCAAGACTGTATATTACACAATCATCTGGCGGATATACAGTCTCTTTTTCTGTACATTTAGCCGCTTGATATACTCTCCGTAATGCGGTAATATGTGATACAACGAAAGGGCAAAAAGCCCGAAATTACGGAGGAAAATACCATGAACGCAAAAACAGAAAAACAGATCGAAAACCTGAAAAACCAGACCATTGGCGTGGAAATCGAAATGAACCACATCACCAGAGAACGAGCTGCAAAGCTTGCCGCAAACTTTTTCGGAACAGGCAGATACGAATTCACAGCAAGCCGAAACGGCTACAGCACCTGGTCAGCATGGGACGCACAGGGCAGAGAATGGAAATTCCAGAAAGACGTCAGCATTGCAGGATGCGATGCTGAAAAGTGCGAACTGGTCACACCGATTCTTCACTACAGCGACATTGAAACCTTGCAGGAGCTTGTGAGAAGACTTCGCAAGGCAGGAGCAGTCAGCCACGCAGGAATAGGGGCTGGTGTTCATGTTCACATAGGAGCAAACGGACACACACCACAGAGCCTCAGAAACCTTGCAAACATCATGGCAAGCCACGAAAGACTGATTGCAGATGCTTTGAAAATCGACCAGGGCAGAATGAACAGATATTGCAGAACGGTAAACCCAAGATTCATTGAACAGCTGAACAAAAAGAAACCCACCACAATGGCACAGTTTGCAGACATCTGGTACACAGCAAACGGTGCGAATTACGGCAGAAACCAACACTACAACGACAGCCGATACCATATGCTGAACTTCCATGCAACCTTTACAAAAAGCACAATCGAATTTCGACTTTTCCAGTTTGACAAGCCTACAGCAGAAAAGAAAAACGGACTTCACGCAGGACAATTGAAAAGCTACATTCAGCTTTGCCTTGCCCTTTCCGAAATGGCAAAGGAGCTGAAAACAGCAAGTCCAAAGCCACAGCAAACGGAAAATCCGAAATTCGCAATGCGAACATGGCTGATTCGATTGGGACTGGTTGGCGAAGAGTTCTCCACAGCGAGAAATTTTCTTACCAAGAACCTTGACGGAGATGCAGCTTTCAGATACGGCAGAGCCTGAAAAGGCTCGCCCTCAAGGGCAACGGGTGACAACATCGCCACCCACGTTGCTTTTGTGGGGAAGTTTTCCCAACCTCAAGAAAAGCCCACACAAGCCCGCACAGCCCCTGATTTTGCAAAGTATAATCTGAACAAATACCACACAGGAAAAGGCACAGATATTTTGTAGATTTAGCGGGTTGCATTCACTCCGAAAAAGAGTTAATATGTGACTACCGCAAAGCGGAATTCACGAAAAGGAAGATTTGTAATGAAAAGATATTACCTTGCTTATGGCTCAAACCTCAACGTCCGTCAGATGAAGTACAGATGCCCAACAGCAAAAATCGTTGGAACGGCGGTTATCAGGGATTATGAACTGCTTTATAAAGGCAGCAAGACAGGCTCTTACCTCACTATTGAAAAAAAGAAAGGTTCGCTTGTTCCGGTTGCTGTCTGGGAAGTGACTGCCGCCGATGAACACAGCCTTGATATTTACGAAGGCTATCCAAGTTTCTACTACAAGAAAAATATGAAAATCAGACTTTCCGAAGCTGGAAAAATGATTGATACATTTGTGTATATCATGCACGAGGAACGCAGTCTTGGAATTCCAACTTCTGCATATGTCAGCACCTGCAAATTCGGATACACCATTTTCGGATTTGATTTCAAGTACCTTGATGAGGCATATGAAAAAAGTTTGAAGGAGGTTGCAAACGATGAAAACTGAAATGGAAGAAAGAATCTGCCCGAAATGCGGGTGTGTTTATACTGAAGTTCCCGCACTTTCAAGAGTGGATAATGAAACGCTGATTTGTGCTGATTGTTCGACAAAAGAAGCCCTCGAAAGCATCGGAATTTCCAAGGAAGAACAGGAAAAAATTATCAGTATTATTCACCGCAGCACCTGCGGATAAGGCAAATACAAGCCGCCACGTTGCCCCCACAACCGTTGTTTTTGATCCTCCGTAAAGTTTTACCCTGTTCAGAAAGCAACGGCACACAGGGGCTTCGTGAGGCTTGTTTTTGCTGTCATATTCTATACAATATGCCCCTCCGATTTTCGATGATGTTTGTTACATTTATTATTGCAAATACCGTTGACTATGTTCCTGAAATGCGGTAATATACAACACAACGGAACGGCAAAACCGACCGAAAAGCAACGAAATCCGGAGGAAAACACGATGAATGAAAAAATCAGAAACTACTTTGAAAGCCTTGAAAATCTTTCCAACGGTGTAGATTATGCATGCAGAGCATACCTTGACACCTGCACCGACAGCGAAGAACTTCTTGTCAGAGATCTTCCTTTTGAAGACGACATGGAGGACTTCGTTGAAACCTTAAGAAATGCAGGATTGACTACGGTTCTTATCGCAGATGCAAGCACAGCACTTTTGAGAAACCTCCACCAACTTGAAGAACTTGGCTGCCACTTCGACAGCCTTTGCAAAGCAAAGCACGATTGTGCATGGGGAACTCCTGAAGAAATTCCTGCGATCCGCATCCGCCTGAACTAAAACAACAGAGCCAAGGGGCAGAACCAACTGCCCCGCCGATGGCTCAGAAAGGAATCCCATGAAAATATTGATCATTGAACCCGGAAAACACCCAAGAGAAACCGAAATTGACGGAAGTCTGGAATCCATGCAGAAAACAGTCGGCGGATATTTGCAGGCGATATACCCTTTTGAAGATGAGGTCGCACTTGTCTGCGATGATGAATCAAAGCTGAAATCTGATACCCAATGGAACAGAATGCTGCCTGAAACAGGCGACATCATCAAAGGCACATTTTTCATCGCCGGACTTGGTGCAGAAGATTTCACCGATCTTTCTGCTGAACTTATGGAAAAGTACAGACAGCGTTTCCGGAATGTTGAACTTTTCATTCCCACACCAAACGGTCTGATGCCGATTATAATCAGGGACTGACAGCCCACACGTTCGCCTGTAACGGCAGGAAAAAACAATTCCGAATACCTTTCCAATTTGAAAAGCAACGCCACAAACGCAAACGTGGCGGCTGCTTTTTTGCTGTCATAATCTACACAATACAGGGGCAGTTTTCAGGCTGTATATTCTGGCAGTTTAGCGGGTTGCTATCCTCCCAAGAGTATGGTAATATACAGTTACCGCAAAGGAAAACAACCAAAAAACCACGAAAAACGGAGGAAAACACAATGGTATCATACGGAATGGCAAAGGCAAGAGCAATGGCAAACAGAGCAGACTGGAACGAAAGAACGGAAATCACAAAGGCGGTCATCACCTGGGTGGATGCGGAATACGAATACGACCTTGAAATTGAAAATGAGGACAGAATGGACGATGCAGAATTCACCGACTGGGTTGAGGAAAACGCAGAAAACCTTGCAAAGGCAGATGCAGAAGAAAACGGAACAACCTTTGAGGGAATCGACCGAATCGACTTCAAAGAGGACTACATTGATGACGATGCCCTTTTTGATGAGGCATACGAGGCGGCTTGCGAATTTGAATGGGAAAGCATGACGGGAAGATAAACCTTCCTCACTCTTTCCAAACAGCCCCTGAACCAAGGGGCTGTGGCTCATACTGAAGATATATAGTACACAAAATACAGCTGTTATGTTTGTGCAGTATATTTCTCCGGATATCCTTGACTTACGGCTTGAGATGCGGTAATATACATCATGCCAAAAGGCACAGAAAACAACGAAAACAGGAGGAAAAAACAATGTGGACAGAAGGAACGATTCGGGTTGGAGCAAGCGTATTTCACTACTGGGTGAAACACTATGAGGAGCCTTCCATTTACGGCTACGAGGAAGGCAGAGCCTCCAAGATCACACTGCGGCGAAATGCTGAAACGGTTTTCAACTTCGACCGTGGCTTGGATGTACCGCCGACGGATGCGGAAACTGAAACCGCCCTTGCAATTCTGCTGAAGCAGTACAACTAAACCAAACAAAATTCCACACAAAAAAGCCGGAGCCGAAAGGCTCTGGCGGTCGTACCGAAAAAATTTCTATTGGTGTATCCTACACAAGAAAACAGCGAAATTTCTTTGATTTTTATGTCTGTTTCGCCGCTTGCTATCCTTGCTTTTGTATGGTAATATGGTTACAATGGAAATGGAATCTCGATTAAAGAACTGCCCCATGAGGGCGTTAAAATAAATGATGCAGACTTGCTTTTCAGCAGGTCTTTTTTGTTACCTGGGAGGTGAATACAATGGCTCGATTCAAACCGACACGCTTTATGGCGGAAGATTCCAAGTACAATAAAAAGGCGGCAGATTATGCTGTTTCCTTTATCGAATGCCTTAGCCATACCAAAGGCACATGGGCGGGAAAGAAATTTGAACTGCTGGACTGGCAGGAACAGATAATCCGTGACCTGTTCGGAATCCTGAAACCGAATGGCTATCGGCAATTTAATACAGCATATATTGAAATTCCGAAAAAAATGGCAAGAGTGAGCTTGCAGCTGCCGTCGCTCTGCTATTAACTTGTGGTGACGGAGAACAGCGAGCGGAGGTCTATGGTTGTGCCGCAGACCGACAGCAAGCCTCGATTGTTTTTGACGTTGCCGCAGATATGGTTCGTATGTGTCCGGCTTTGATGAAAAGAGTCCGGATACTTACTGCACAAAAAAGAATTGTATACACACCAACAAACAGCTTTTATCAGGTACTTTCCGCTGAAGCTTATTCCAAACATGGCTTCAACATCCATGGGGTCGTGTTCGATGAACTTCACACGCAACCCAATCGGAAATTGTTCGATGTTATGACCAAAGGTTCCGGCGATGCAAGAATGCAGCCTTTGTATTTCCTGATTACCACTGCCGGAACTGATACAAATTCAATCTGCTATGAAGTACATCAAAAAGCAAAGGACATTCTGGAAGGCAGAAAACATGATCCGACTTTCTATCCGGTCATTTATGGTGCTGATGAATCGGAGGACTGGACGGATCCGAAGGTGTGGAAAAAAGCAAATCCGTCACTCGACAAGACAATCGGTATGGATAAAGTGGTGGCTGCGTGTAACTCTGCAAAGGAAACACCGGGAGAAGAAAACGCTTTCCGACAGCTTAGACTCAATCAATGGGTAAAACAGGCTGTCCGTTGGATGCCGATGGAAAAATGGGATAAATGCAAGGTTTCTTTTGATGAAGAGATGCTTGCAGGTCGTATCTGCTACGGCGGTCTTGACCTTTCCAGTACAACAGATATTACGGCTTTCGTGCTTGTCTTTCCACCCACTGAAGATGATGAGCATTATTACATTTTGCCATACTTCTGGCTACCGGAAGAAACGTTGCCACTTCGTGTAAGGCGTGACCATGTTTCCTACGATGTATGGGAACGGCAAGGTTATCTAAAAACTACGGAGGGCAATGTTGTCCATTATGGTTTTATCGAAAACTTCATTGATGAACTGGGGCGGAAATTCCACATCAAAGAAATTGCTTTTGACCGTTGGGGTGCGGTGCAGATGTCGCAGAATCTTGAGGGGTTAGGTTTTACGATGGTACAATTTGGACAAGGATATAAAGATATGTCACCGCCTACCAAGGAATTGATGAAACTGACTCTGGAACAGACCATTGCCCACAACGGACACCCTGTTCTTCGCTGGATGATGGATAACATTTTCATCAGACGTGACCCTGCCGGAAATATCAAGCCGGATAAAGAAAAATCCACAGAGAAGATTGACGGTGCAGTTGCCATGATTATGGCTCTTGACCGTGCAATTCGCTGTAGATTGGGAGATACCGAAGGGAGCGTTTATGATAAGAGGGATTTATTGGTGTTGTGAAATTTTATGAAATCTATTGACAACCTGGATGTGCCGTGGTATAATGAAAAAAAAATAGATAAATAGATTTGAGGTGAACTTGGTGGTATATGGCAAAAAATCCATTTTCTAAATTGATGTTGAACATAGACGATATGCAGGGATTAATCGAATTTTGGTGTGAAAGCAATTGCAATGACGGCTTTACGGTTAAAAGAAAAGATATTTCTGAAAGAATACAGTTTTACATTGAAAGCACAGGAAAAAAAGCACAGCTTGATTTTATAAAGTGTGCTGGAGGATTATATACTATTTCTTTTAAAGTCGGTCAGAATCCTTCTGTTTCTGAAATGATTGCTAATTATCTTTTATCCCAAATCAAGAACCCATTAAAAGACTCACCTTATGCAAATGGTTTTTCAACTAAAATGTCTGAAGAAGAATTTGAAGCTGTAATCGGTTTACTTACAAGCGATGGTAACAGCATAGATAATTTTTCAGAATCTGATGAACCCGGAAAACCTAAGTATAAATTATACAGGATTAAAGGTGTTCTTGGAGACTATGTCACGCTAAAGTATTTTTGCAATACCAAAAGACTACAAGTTCAAGGGAAACCGCATTATTTATTCCAAGACATTCTTTTGTTAGTTGCTGAGTCTATCGAAGATACAGATTCGCTTGTAGATAATCATCTTGAAATGTGCAATCTTTCAATTAATAAAGATGATATTTATGAAGAAATGAAAAGCGTGTTAGGAGAAGACATATTTAATTATTTTCCGTCTACGCATAAAGCAATACTTGCTTCATCGTTTATTCAATTTAAAGTTAATGTTACTTTTCCAGATTATTCATGCCTTGTTTTTCCAGCTTACAGAGCATACGAAGGCTTCATAAGAAAAATATTTAAAAAGAATGGATTGGATTGTATTGGGGTTGATGGCTTTAAAGAGTATTTCTATACAAAAAATAATTCTATCATAATGAGACAACAGTATGCCGATTCACTTTCAAGTGATGTGGCAGAACTATTGAGATCGCTTTATGTTTTTTATAATAAAAACAGACATCCGTATGGTCACGCATCAGGCGATGATTTTCAAACTGTGATTATAACAGATCGTAATGTTGCATATGATAAATTTATGGAGGTGATTAGCTATATAAAAAAAGGATATACTATAGCATAGTTCATAAAGTGTGATATAAGGAGGTGTTGTATATGACATACGAAATAAAACAGATAAAATCCACATTTTTTTCCACTGTAGTCTATGCAATATCATTTGAAAATCCACTTCAAGAATTATCAAGCATATCCCGTGAACTTACTTCAATTATTCATAAACCATGTAATGTTTTATTTGATTTGCTTTTATCAAATGGAGATGAATTCAATCGTTTCGTTTTAGGCAAATTTGATGGAACAAATATTGATTATGATTCATTGAGAATTATTGATTTGGAAAATGCCACTTTGGTTCGGACAATTAATAGCTACTATCACGGAAAATATGACTATTTAAATAACAGCGTTTTGAGTATGCGTCAAAAAACATTATTTGCAAAATAAAATAGAAGCACCTTTCATAATGAAGGGTGCTTTTTTCATACACAAGTATAGAAAGGAGTATGATATATATGCGTATTTTCACAGGACTATTCAAGTCCAGAGATAAGCCGACCAACAGCTATGATTCGCCGTCCTACACATATTTTTTCGGACGAGCAAACAGCGGTAAACGTGTCACCGACAGAACAGCCCTGCAGCATATTGCGGTTTATGCTTGTGTGAGAGTGCTGTCGGAGGCTATCGCACAATTACCGCTTCATGTGTACAAATACAATGATAAAGGAAAAGAGCGAGTGCTGCAGCATCCGCTCTATTTTTTGCTCCACGATCAGCCAAATCCGGAAATGACATCCTTTGTTTTCCGAGAAACCTTAATGTCCCATCTGCTGATTTACGGCAATGCCTATGCACAGATTATCCGAAATGGCAGAGGGGATGTTATCGGACTGTATCCGCTGATGCCGGATAAAATGAAGGTTGACCGTGATGAGAAAAACCGCTTGATATATATTTACAGCCGTTACGATGAAGCAAACCCAAACTTGAAAGAACAAGGTGATATTGTTCTTTACGCTGATGATGTTCTCCATATTCCCGGACTTGGATATGATGGTCTGGTGGGATATTCACCGATTGCTCTTGCAAAAAATGCGATCGGCATTTCTATCGCCTGTGAAGATTATGGGGCATCGTTTTTCGGAAACAACGCAAATCCAAGCGGTGTGTTAGAACATCCTGGAGTAATCAAAAATCCCGATAAACTAAGAGATGCATGGCACAGAGCCTATGGCGGAAGAAATGCACATAAAGTCGCTGTTCTGGAAGAAGGCGTAAAGTTTACACCGATCTCAATTCCGAATAATGAGGCTCAGTTTCTGGAAACCCGTAAATTTCAGATCGAAGAAATTGCAAGAATGTACAGAGTGCCGCTCCATATGATCGGCGACTTAGACCATGCCACATTTTCTAATGTGGAACATCTGTCACTGGATTTCGTGAAATACAGCCTTGACCCATGGATCGTTCGCTGGGAACAGTCTTTGCAGAAGGCTTTGCTTTCAGATTCAGAGAAAGGCAGGTATTTCATCAAATTTAATGTGGACGGATTACTTCGTGGCGATTATGCAAGCAGAATGCAGGGATACAGCATTGGTATTCAAAATGGTTTCTTATGTCCGAATGACGTGAGAGAACTTGAAGATATGAATTTAATTCCCGAAGAAAAAGGTGGTTTTACTTACATGGTGAACGGTTCGATGAGCCGCCTTTGTGATGCGGGAATTGCGTATGCAGATAAAAAGGAGGAATCAGAAAATGGATAAATTCTGGAACTTTATCAAAAATGAAGAGACAGAAGAAACCGAATTATACTTTGAAGGTCCCATTTCCACAGAAAGCTGGCTGGATGATGAGATCACACCTGCCTTGTTCCGTGATGAACTGGCAAAGGTCAGCGGCGATCTGACTGTCTGGATCAACAGCCCCGGTGGGGATTGCATCTCAGCAAGTCAGATCTATACCATGCTGAAAAATCATAAAAGCAAAGTTACCGTAAAAATTGACGGCATTGCTGCCTCTGCTGCTTCCGTGGTAGCAATGGCAGGTGATGAAACATGGATCAGTCCCACCGGCTATCTGATGATTCATAACCCTATGACTTGTGCTGCCGGAAATAAGGCAGATATGGAAAAAGCCATTGCCTTGCTGGACGAGATCAAGGAAGGCATCATCAACGCCTATGAGGAGAAAACACATCTCAGCAGAAGTAAAATTGCAAAGATGATGGACGAGGAAACATGGATCAATGCGAAAAAGGCAAAACAGCTTGGTTTTGTAGACGGAATTCTATTTTCCAAAAAAGAAACAGAGGAAAAAGAATCTGACAAAGATGAACCGGAAGAAGATCCGCCAAAAGAACCTGATGAAAAGCAGAAACCGAAAAAAGCACCGGAATCTATGCTATATTCCACATCAGCGACCAATGCATCTTTGCTGCAGAAAATATCCGCAGCAGCACCAACAGGTGTACCGATCAATCAGCTTGAAAAAAGACTGGCACTTTTGAAATACTAAGGAGGATTTTTTATTATGGCAATGACAATTCAGGAACTGAGAGAAAAGAGAAACAAGGCTTGGGACGAAGCAAGAAATTTTCTGGATTCCAAGCGTACTGAAAGCGGTGTCCTTTCTGAAGAGGATTCCGCTGCTTATGATGCAATGGAAAAGACCATTGTTGATCTTGGCAAGGAAATTCAGCGTCTGGAACGACAGGCTGAAATTGAGGCTGAGATGAACAAGGCAACTTCTGACCCTGTTCTTGGTAAGCCTGCAGCACCGACTGTTACTGAAAAGACTGGCACAGCAAGCGATGCCTATAAAACAGCATTCTGGAACAGCGTCAGAAACAGAAATTATATCGATGTCCGCAACGATTTACAGGTTGGCACAGATACAGAGGGCGGCTATCTTGTTCCAGACGAGTACGAAAAGAAGCTTATTTCTGCACTGGAAGAAGAAAATGTATTCCGTCCTCTTGCTACCAAGATCCAGACATCCAGTGGTGACAGAAAGATTCCTGTAATCACACAGAAAGGCGAGGCATCGTGGATGGAGGAAGAAGAGGCATATTCTCTCTCCGATGATGCCTTTGGTCAGATCGCACTTTCTGCTTACAAGGTAGGTACAGCCATCAAGATCTCGGAAGAACTTCTCAATGACAGCGTTTTTGATCTGCCGTCCTATATTGCAAAAGAATTTGCAAGAAGAATCGGTTCTAAGGAGGAAGAGGCATTCCTGGTTGGTGACGGTAAGGGTAAGCCGACCGGTATTTTTGCTGCTGTCGGCGGTGCGGAAAATGGTGCAACGACCTCTACCGCAAACATTTCTTTTGACGATATGATCGAACTTTTCTACTCTGTCAAGTCGCCTTACCGAAAGAAAGCAGTATGGGTGCTGAATGAACAGACAGTAAAGGCACTCCGCAAATTGAAGGACAACACAGGAAACTATATTTGGCAGCCCGCCGTCAGCAGCGGACTTCCTGATACCATTCTCAATCGTCCGTATGTTACTTCTGTATATGCTCCGGTTTCTGCGGCAGGTGCAAAGCCGATCGCATTTGGTGACCTCTCCTATTATTGGATCGCCGACCGTCAGGGCAGAAGCCTGAAGCGTTTGAATGAACTCTTTGCCATGAACGGACAGGTCGGTTTCCTGGCCTCCCAGCGTGTAGACGGCAAGCTGATTCTTCCGGAAGCAATCAAGACACTCACCATCAAGAAAGCGTGATGTTATGATCACGCTGAAAGAGGCAAAAAACTATCTGCGAGTGGATTATGAGGAGGACGATAGTCTGATTCAGAATCTGCTTTCTACAGCAAAAAATCTGGTAATGGACGTTGGTAGGTTAGATGATGAAAATTTTACAAAAAATGAGGATATCGTGCGGACAGCGATGCTTTTCGCACTTGGGTATCTTTATGAAAACAGAAGTAATCCTGATTACAAAAAGCTGACCTTAAATCTTCGTTCAATTTTGTTTGCACAGCGAGAGGGTGTGATGTAATGGAAATTGGAAACCTGAATCAGAGAATTACCATTCTGGAACACAGGACTGTTATTGATGAAATTGGAAACCACATCACCAAATGGGAAGAAACATTCTCCCTATGGGCAAAAGTTACGGTAAAGACGGCAACAGAAACCACAGATGCAGGGATAACCAGAGAAGGACAGAAGCTGGAGTTTCTGGTTCGTCAAAGTCCTGCCTCGCTGAACATCAACAGCACCAATTTCCGTATTCTTTTCAAAAACAGCGTCTACAATGTCACCGGAATTACTCCTTTATACGACCACAACAACTACATGAAAATTGAGAGTGAGATACGAAAGGCAGGTACTTCCGATGACTACAGTTGATGCAATGGCTGATGAGATTATGAAAGGTCTGACAGACTACGCTGATCTTGCAGATGAGGCAATGAAAAAGACAGTCCGAAAAACTGCAAAGTCTGTAAAAGATGAAATATCTGCAAACGCTCCAAAGCGAACGGGTGCGTATTCAAAAAGCTGGACTGCCAAAAAGACAAAGGAAAACAGCCATTCTCTTGAAATGACTGTACACAGTAAGAATCGCTATCAGTTGGCAAATTTATTGGAGAAAGGACACGCCAAGCGAGGCGGTGGACGTGTGGCAGGAAAAGCACATATATCTCCTGCAGAAGAAAACGGTGTACAGCTATTTGAGGAACTCATAGAGGAGGCACTTAAATGACCTACGAACAGATCGCAGAGATGATGGAAGAGATAGGACTGCCTTTCGCCTACCATCATTTTGCCGAGGGCGAAAGTCCTAAACCGCCTTTTCTGCTGTTTTTATCTCCCGGAGAAAATACATTTTCGGCGGATAACTCCATGTATTTCAGCTTTAAGATGCTGGATATTGAACTCTATACAGATGTGAAGAATCCTGAACTTGAAAAGCAAGTTGAACAGGTTCTGAAACGTCATAAAATCTATTACACAAAATCGGAAGTATGGATAGAGTCCGAAAAACTCTATGAAGTACTGTATGAAACGGAGGTATAACCAATGGCGAACAAGAAAAACAAGGTTAAATTCGGTTTGCAGAATGTCTACTGGGCAAAAATCAATGAATGGGGTGAAGATCCTGACGGCAACAAGACCGTTCCTGCATATGGTCCGTCAAAGCATCTCCCAGGTGCTGTATCACTATCTATTGACGCAAACGGTGAGGCAGAAAATTTTTATGCGGACAACGGCGTTTATTATGTCATCAACAACAATGCAGGATATACAGGTGACCTTGAAATTGCCCTTATCACAACCGAATTTGCAACTGAAATCTTAGGAGAAATCCTTGATAACAACGGCGTTCTGGTGGAAAAGAATGATACGGAACTTGCTCAGTTTGCACTGATGTTTGAGTTCTTAGGCGATAAGCATCATATTCGACACGTGATGTATTGCTGTTCTGCTTCTCGACCTGCAACGGAATCTGCAACAACAGAGGAAAGCACGGAAGTCAAGACGGAAAAGCTGTCGCTGAAGGCTACCCCTTTGCCGACAGGTCTTGTGAAATCCAAGACAACAGAAAGTACTACAGAAGCGGTTTACAACAACTGGTTCAAGATGCCGTATAACCCTGATACGGTCGTGAAATCTTCCGCCAAAACATCTTAAGGAGGTAAAGCATGGCTATTAAAAAGAATATTACAATCGATGGTATTGAAGTTCCTTTCAAGGCAAGTGCGGCAGTTCCACGTTTGTATCGTCTGAAATTCAGACGTGATATTTATAAGGACTTTGCATCACTGAAAACTGAAGTCACTGAGGGCGATGAAAACAAAAGCGAAATCGGAATTGAAAGTCTTGAAGTCTTTGAAAATATCGCATATATCATGGCAAAACACGCTGATTCCAATGTTCCCGACAACCCTGATGATTTTTTGGAACAGTTCAACACATTCAGCATTTATGAAATTCTTCCTCAGCTTATTGAATTGTGGGGACTGAACACAGCAACGCAAGTAGAATCTAAAAAAAACATCGCCAGACTGACCGCCCGATGACAACCCCTCTTTTTCTCCTGAGATGCAAACAGCTCGGTCTTTCTATGACCGAGCTGGATTTGCTTACGATTGGATTAATAAACGACATGTTCACGGAACGTGAGAATGATGAATATTCAGGGTGGAATGAGGTCGCTGGACAGGCGGATTTTGATGCGTTTTGAATCAACAAATGTGTGCTTGTAACCAAGCTAATAACTGTTCAGAAGATATTTCTCCGGCAGCTACACCAAGAATCAACCGTGTTAATTCTTCACCTTCATAATCAACATCAATTCCATTTAACATTAGAAAAATAAGCATTACATGAGTTCCGATTCTCTTGTTTCCATCAACAAATGCGTGATTTTTAATTAAACTGTATCCTAACTGTGCTGCCTTATCCATTATTGTAGGATACTATTCTATTCCTGCAAATGTTTGAAACGGAGCATTCAAAGCCGATTCCAGTAAACCTTCATCACGTATTTCAGGTGAACCTCCTGACTGAGCAATGACATCTCTATGAAGCAGTATAACTTGTTGTTTTGTCAGACGAATCATTTCGCAAGCTCCTTATATACAGCAGCATTTCGTTTTAATAACTTTTTGGAAATTTCAAGAACATCTTCATCAGATGCAGTTTCATCTGTTTCGGTATCATCAAATACCCGTATTTCATAGCGTGGCTTATTGTTCTTAAAGATGATTGCTGTTCCATATTGGTCAACCGTTCTGGCAACCATAGAAAAATTCTGGTTTGCTTCGGTCATAGAAAAAATTGTGTTTGTATCAATGTTCATACGAACACCCCCTTTTTATTTATTATATCATAAAGTTAGGATAAATTCAACCTATTTTTCAAAAAAAGTGAGGTGAAACCACAGTGGCAAACAGAATCAAAGGCATCACCGTTGAGATCGGCGGTGATACGACCAAGCTGTCCAAAGCATTAGAGGGTGTAAACAAGAACATAAAAAACACCCAGTCACAGCTAAAAGACGTAGAAAAACTCCTGAAACTTGACCCGAAGAACACAGAACTACTTTCACAGAAACAGAAACTTCTCGCTGACAGCATTTCTGCTACAAAAGATAAACTTGCAACGCTGAAAACTGCCGCAGAACAGGCAAATACTGCTCTTGCAAATGGCGACATCACACAACAGCAGTATGATGCATTGCAGCGTGAAATTGTCGAAACAGAAAATGAACTGAAACGTTTGGAATCAGAAGCCAAAAATGCAAATTCTGAACTTGCTAAAATCGGTGAGGCAGGACAAGTCCTCCAGAATGCAGGCGATAAAATTTCAGGTGCAGGTGAAAAACTTCTGCCTGTTACAGCAGGTGTGACGGCTCTTGGAACTGCTGCTGTGAAAACCGCCTCTGACTTTGATTCTGCAATGTCAAAGGTTGCTGCTGTATCCGGTGCAACGGGTGATGATTTACAGGCTTTGCGTGATAAAGCACGTAAAATGGGTGCAAAAACAAAGTTTTCAGCGTCAGAAGCTGCTGAAGCGATGAACTATATGGCGATGGCAGGTTGGAAAACAAATGATATGCTGTCAGGTATTGACGGCATTATGAACCTTGCTGCTGCATCAGGCGAAGATCTTGCCACAACATCGGATATTGTCACAGATGCACTCACTGCATTTGGACTGACAGCACAGGATAGCGGTCATTTTGCTGATGTGCTTGCGGCTGCAAGTTCTAACGCAAATACAAATGTATCTATGCTTGGTGAATCGTTCAAATACTGTGCTCCTATCGCAGGTGCATTGGGATTTTCATGTGAAGATACAGCTGAGGCACTTGGTCTTATGGCAAACGCAGGTATCAAGTCTACACAATCCGGTACTTCTATGCGTTCCATTATGACCGCACTTTCGGGAGAAGTCAAATTCTGCTCTGAATCCTTTGGAAAAATGGAAATTGCAACTACCAATTCAGACGGCTCTATGCGTAGTCTTTCTGATATTTTAGCGGATTGCAGAGTGGCGTTCGACCAGATGTCCGAATCCGAAAAAGCGAGTGCCGCAGAAACTCTTGTGGGCAAAAATGCCATGTCGGGATTTCTTGCTCTGATGAATGCTGCTCCTGCGGATATCGATAAATTGTCAGGTGCAATTGCAAACTGTGACGGAACATCTTTACAAATGGCGGAAACCATGCAGGACAATCTTGCAGGACAGCTTACCATTCTGAAGTCACAGCTTGAAGAACTGGCTATCTCTTTTGGAGAAATTCTGATGCCTGTTATTCGTGACATCATCACCAAAATACAGGGATTTGTGGACAAGCTAAATGCCCTTGACCCTGCAACCAAACAAACCATTCTCAAAATTGGATTGATGGCTGCGGCTTTAGGTCCGCTTTTGATTGTGGTGGGCAAAACAATTTCTTCTATCGGAAGTATGATGACATTCATTTCAAAAATTCCGACAATGATTGCAGGTGCTAAGACTGCATTTTCAACGCTTGGTGCGGCAATCGGCGGTATTTCTGCTCCTGTAGTGGCTGTCGTTGCGATTATTGCTGTACTTATTGCAGCATTTGTAAATCTATGGAATACCAATGAGGACTTCAAAAACAGTATTCTTTCCATCTGGGAACAGATAAAGTCTACCTTTGAACGTCTGACATCAGGCATTGTTGACCGAATCAACGCTCTCGGATTTGATTTTGAGAGTTTTGGTGAACTGCTGAAAGCGATGTGGAATGGATTATGCAGTGTGCTTGCTCCTGTGTTTGAGGGCGTATTTCAGCATATTTCGGATATTTTCACCTTTGTGACGGATACCATTCTGAGCGTGCTTGATGTATTTATCGGTTTGTTTTCGGGAAACTGGGAACAGTGCTGGAGAGGTATCAAGGGCATTTTTACAGGTATCTGGGATTTTGTAGTCAACCAGTTCAGCAATATAATGAACACGCTGAGAGGTGTAGCAGATGTATTTCTCGGTTGGTTCGGAACATCATGGAATGAAGTGTGGACATCAATTAAGGACTTCTTTGTTGGAATATGGGACAGCATCTGTTCCGCTTTTCAAGCTGTTGCTGACTTTTTCACAAACATCTGGAATGCAATCTCCACGTTCTTTACAACGATAGCGACTGCGATCTATACCACAGCAGTCACGATTTTCACTTCTGTATATGACTTCTTCGCAGAAATTCTGACCAGTATTCACGACTTTTTTGCCAACATTTTCAATGCAATATGGATGGTTATTTCAACTGTCTGCACCGCTATTTATGATACGATTTCAAGTATCTGGAATGCAATTTACAGCTTTATTTCTCCGCTTTTGGAAGCGTTCAAATATCTGTTTGAAACCATTTTTCAGGCAATCCATATCATTATCAGCAATGTAATGGATTGGATCTTGGAAAAGATACAGACTATATGGAATGCAATTATTGCATTTCTCACGCCTCTGCTTGATGGAATTAAAATGTTTTTTGAAACAATATGGAATGCTATTTATACAGCAATTTCAACGACATTAAGCACTATTTCAAGCGTTGTTACATCGGTCTGGAACGCAATTTCAAGTTTCATTTCAAGCATAATGAACACCATAAGCTCTGTCATTTCAAGTGTATGGAATGCGATCAGCGGTGCTGTTTCAAGCGTGGTAAATGCTATCCGAAGCACATTATCTTCCGTCTGGAACAGCATTTCTTCCACAATTTCATCGGTGATGAACACCATTCATTCTACGGTAACGAGTATCTGGAATAACGTGAAATCCTCTATTAGTTCTGTCATCAGCGGCATTTATTCCACAATTAAGGGTGGATTTGACAATGCGGTGAACTATGTCAAAGGGCTTGCATCGGATGCGTGGAACTGGGGACGAGATATTGTTTCCAACATCATTGACGGTCTGAGAAGTATGATCGGCAGTCTTGCTGACAGTGTATCAAACATCGCCGATACGATTCGCAGTTATCTGCACTTTTCTGTTCCTGATGTAGGTCCACTGACAGACTTTGAAAGCTGGATGCCTGACTTCATGAACGGCTTGGCGGACGGTATCAACAAAAGCAAAAAGGTCGTAGCAAAGGCAGTTTCAGGTGTTGCGGATACAATGAGAGTAACGCTCAATTCTGATCTCAACTACAACCTTGACGGTATGACAGGTGCGATTATGAACGGCAGTTCTGAAAGTTCTGTTGTCAATAATTACTATAATAATGACAACAGCCGCACAGTGAATCAGACCAACAATAGTCCGAAGTCACTGTCACGGCTGGAGATTTACAGGCAGACGCGGAATGCGGTGGATATTTAAAAGTTAGTGCAGAAATTGAAATCCCATAATAACAACACCAAGCACCACAAGAATAATACCTGTAGCACGATTTAATGTTTTTGGCTTTGCCTTATTTGCAAATACTGCCGCAATTCTTGCCCATATCAGCGTAAACACAATGCACAATACCCATGTCAGAATATTCGGTGTTCCACCAATTTTAAAATGCGATATAGCACCCGTCAATGCGGTAAAAGTCATAATAAATACACTTGTGCCTACAGCAGTTTTTAATTCATATCCCATAACGCTGGTCAGAATCAGAAGCATCATCATTCCGCCACCTGCACCAACAAATCCGCAAATAAAGCCAATAATAATTCCACAGATAATGGACTGTATAGCACGTTTTTTCGCTGATGTTTCCGCCATAGATTCTTTAGTGTTCATAACAGGACGAACAATAAATTTTATTCCAAGCAGAAACGTCATAAATACCGAGAAACCGCCCATTGTTGCGGATGGCAGAAGACTTGCCACATAGCTTCCGACAACTGTAAAAACAAGCACACTTGCCATCATAATTAATCCGTTTTTAATGTCCAGATTCTTATTTTTATGATAAGTATAAGCGGAAACTGCACTTGCCAACACATCAGAAGAAAGTGCAATGCCGACTGCCATATAAGGGTCAATGCCTAAAAAAGTAATCAACATCGGACTGATAACGGCGGCAGCACTCATTCCTGCAAATCCTGTTCCAAGTCCTGCACCCATACCTGCAAAAAATGTAACCAGAATAGTCATTATTGTTTCCATTATTCTTTTTCCTCCAAAATTTCATCTGAGTTTTTACTGATAACCTGCATAACTTCTTCAAAAGCTTTCCTCATATTATCATCAATATGGACAAACAGCTTTTCAAAAAACATTTTTTGCAATTGCTGACCTCGTTCTATGATTGGTTTGGCTTTCTTCGTACACTGTAATTCTGTTTTACGCCTGTCACCTTCTACAGCCTGTCTTGTCAAATAGCCTTCCTGAACCAGACGTTCAACATTTACCGATACCAGATTTGCTTTGATATGGCGTATCTCTACAATATCTCTTGCATTTTTGTATTTCGGATTATTTCCAAGAAACATCAGAATATCAAATGCAGTTTGCGACAAACCCAGTTCTTTACAAAGGGGCTTACACACTTTACTGTATGCAAGTGAAATTTTTCTGGGAATTTCAATACTGAAGTTCATATTTCCTCCTTAAATTCTTTTTTGAATAGTTCAATTTTGAAGTATTATATCATATTATTATCTTTTTGTCAATGAAAAGCAGGTGAAACTTTGTTCTACACTTTAATTCTTGAAAACAAAACAGGTCAGAAAATTGATCTATCCAAAACAGCAAGCCGATATATGTTCTCCAAAATCAAAGGGCTTGATCCTCCGACAGGAACAGTCAGCACATCAAATTATGCAGGAATGAATGGCTCATATCTGAACAACGCCTTCATTGAAAAGCGAAACGTGGTCATTCCCTTTGAAATGCGTGGATTTGATGTGGAACTTCGCAGACATGAACTATATCGTGTGATCAAGCCGTCCCGTTACATCAAGATATACTACTCCACAAAAAATATCTCTGTGTATGCTGAGGGTATTGTGGAAACCTGCGAGGTGGAGAATTTTGAAAAGCTGACAAGCGGACAGATCTCTATTCTCTGCCCCGATATTTACTGGTATTCCACCGAAACGCAGACAGCGGAATATTCTCGTGTCAGAGGTGCATTTCATTTTGTCTGCCCTGACAATGATGACCCTTTTCCCATCGGTGTCTATAACACGCAGGATATGATGACTATCAACAACAGCGGTGATGAGGTTGGTTTTACTCTTGAAATCAGCGGCGGACCTGCGAAAAATCCGACCATTTACAACGCTCTGACGGACGAATATATGCAGATTTCAGGCGATATTCAAAAAGGCGATGTTATCACCATAACCACCAAAACAGGCAATAAAACTGTTCTTCTGGAGCGTGAGGGCGTTGTGACAAACATCATCAACCGGCTTGTATCCGGTTCAACATGGCTGAATCTGAAAGCAGGCGAAAATAAATTCTATGTCCGTGCATCAGATGGTCTGAATAACATCAAAGTCCGCCTGATACACCGAAATGCGTACTTAGGAGTGTGAGAAATGCAGATTGAAATTTACAATATGATTCCTGTTGGCGAAAATATCTCCATATCACTTGAGGCTGTCTGCGACAGTTTTTCTTCGCTTTTGTGGGATATTGAATACTACAAATGTGGAGAATTTGAGGTGTATATTGCCGCAAGTCCCCGAAATATCGAGATTTTTCAGACAGGCAGAATTGTCGGGCGTGATGACGATAAGGAGCATTTCGGACTGATTGAATCCGTGGAACTGGAAACCGATGCAGAGGACGGCGACTATCTCATCGTCAAGGGCAGATTTTTAATGTGCCTGCTTGAAAGAAGAATTATCTATCCAACACTAAATTTTACAACAATGACAACATACGGAATAATCATTCAGAAAGCTGTAGGAAGCAACGCTTTAGCAAGCGGAAACAGGCTGATTCCGGGCTTGAAGCTGGGAGAAATTCAAGGTGCTTGCTGGTCGCAGACCACAAAATTACAGGTCAGCTATGAAAATCTGATGGAATGGATATACACCATTTGTGAGAAGATCGGCGGAACAGCAAACATTCGTCTAAGTAAGATTGCAGAGGAACAGTACGAAATGATTTTTGACCTGTTGCAAGGTGCTGACAGAAGTATGATGCAGGAGGAAAATCCGCATATTGTGTTCTCTGACAGCTACAACAATCTGCTGTCTTTCACCTACTTTACAGACACTTCTGTCAAGAGGAATTTTGCCTATGTTCTTGGAAAAGGTGAGGGCGAACAGCGTAAGCGGACAACTTATTTTGAGGATTCTGAACCTGCCTTGCTTGACAGATATGAGGTGTATGTTGATGCAAAAGACATCTCAGACGAAGAGCAGAAAAACGGCGAAACAAAGCCGATTCCTGATGCTGAATACATCGAACTTCTGAAAGAAAAAGGCAATCAGAATATTATTCCCACAAAAACAAAATCCGAGTCTCAGATTGCAGTGCAGTCCACGCAGTTTCAATACGGTGTGGACTATTTTGTTGGCGATTTCGTCACTGTAGAGCATCAGAGATTCGGCATCAGACAAAATAAAATACAGCTTGTCGGAATGATTGAGAGTTTCGATCGCAACGGCAGAAATTTAACACCAACATTTAAGGAGGCTTAACATGGCATTTTCATTCGGATTTTTCAATTCTAAAAATCTTGACAGAACCTATACTGCGGAGAATTTTAACGACTATCTCGGCAGTATTATCTGTGATGGAATTCAGGACAACTTCGGACAGTGTTTCAAACTGTCTGCAAACAAGTTGAAACTGACGATCGGCAGCGGAAAGGCTTGGATTCAGGGACATTATTTCATTTCGGATACGGCATACACCTATGATTTATCCCACTATGTGGACGAATCTCTGCCAAGATATATGGCGGTTGGTATCTGTTGCAACACTTCTGAAAACGTCCGCAATGTCAGCTTTGAAATTCTCGCCGGAACACCTGCCACCAATCCCACAATACCGAGATTTCAGAACACAGATTACAAGAAATATCTGACACTGTGTATCATCAAACTTGATACAGGCACATCAGAACTCAGCATTACAGACTACAGGGAGAACAATAATTTCTGCGGATATGTCCGCTGTATTCTTGGCAAATGCAAGGTCACAGATATGCTTTCACAGCTTTCTGAAATTCAGACGCAGATAAAAGATTACAACATCACAGTCGGTCAGCTGACAACAAAAATAAACGAGTTAACGCTGAAAATTGATGAGATGACGGGCGATGTGGTTTCTATTGGCAAGTGCGGTCAGAACGTGGATTTTGTGCTTTATTCAGACGGCAGACTGCTCCTCAAAGGCACAGGGGCAACCTATGACTACAATTCTGACAGTAATCCTTCCCCATTTTTGGATAATAACAATATCAAGACAGTCATTGTTTCAGAGGGTGTGACAGGCATTGGAGAACGACTTTTTCAGTATTGCGACAATCTGAAAACAGTATCACTTCCGACAACGCTTACAGCAATCAAAAAGGCTGCATTTCTGCCGCATATTGACGGTTACATTTGTCATCAGAGCCTAAACGGCTTGACAGAACTCCGGATTCCGGAACGTGTTGCGGAACTGGGTGTGAATGCATTTGCAGGAACAGCGATAAAGTCTGTAACCGTTCCGTCCTCTGTGGTAACTGTCGGGGCGATGGTATTCACCGAATGTCAGAACCTTGAAACAGTGCGATACAGTGGTAAAATTATCAGCGACAGAATGTTTGCACGCTGTATCAGGCTGAAAAATCTCACACTGACGAAAAGCGTCAGGGAGATTGTCGGCGGTTGTTTCAACTACTGTGAAAATCTTACACAGATCACCTATGAAGGCAGTCTGGCGGATTGGAACGCTGTGAAAAAGAACAATAACTGGGATGGGCATTCCAACAGTACCACTGAAACACCGCTGACGAAGATCCAGTGCCTTGATGGATATATGGAATATGTTGCAGGTACAAAAACGTGGAAGGAAGTGAAGTCATGATAAAATTTCTTGTGAAAGGACAGAACATTGAAACCTTGGAACATGAAGTCATTGCAGCAGACCAGATTGCTTTTGTAAAGATACATTTTGTGTTCGATAATAACTGGAAACCGATGCATAAGGTGGTGCAGTTCACACAGGACGAAATAACCTATAACAGGGTTCTCGGAACAGAAAATACAAGCTGTTTTCTGCCAGCCGAACTAACCGCAGGGACTGTGAAAATGTCATTGTTTGGTTATGATGCAGAAGCAACTGAAACAGTCAGAGCAACAACGATTGTAAAAACCTTGCACATCAGACAATCGGGATTTGAGGGCGAAAACAGTAATGTTCCGCCTACTCCTGATTTGTATCAGCAGCTTTTGCATAAGATTTCTGAAAAAGGCAAAGACGGCAAGTCAGCCTATGAAATTGCTGTAGAATATGGCTTTGTTGGCACAGAGACTGAATGGCTTGAAAGCCTGAAAGGTGTTGATGGTAAGGATGGAGTAAACGGTAAAGATGGATGTGACGGTAGAAATGGCGTTGATGGTTTACCTGGTAAGGATGGCAAAAATGGTGCAGACGGACTTTCGGGGCGTGACGGAATTGACGGAATCGATGGAAAATCAGCATATATTATTGCCGTAGAACATGGATTTTCAGGAACAGAAACAGAATGGCTTCAAAGTCTCAAAGGTGCTGACGGCAAAGACGGAATCACTCCCGATATGTCAAATTATGCAACAAAAGCTGATATTGCAGAATTACAGGAGCAAATCAGGCAAATATCCGGTATCAGCTATATCTCTGTATTTGAAAGCAGTTCTGATGCCTTGCAGAAATATGGCGACAGCGTTTACACTTATTACAATGACGGTTATCGTTCTCTTGCAGGATTTGCAGAGAGTTATCCGCATTTCTGCTGTGCAGAAAATAACTATGCTCTGTATTTCAATCAGAACGATTTCAACTGGGCAGGAACTGTGTTTGTGACGTTTTTGACACCAATCTCAATAACAGGTTCTATGCATTTGCTTCTGGATTATCTGGTCGGTGCATCACAGGACGCTGAATTTTATCTTGTAAAAAAGACAGAAAAAACGGGTTCTGAACTTGCTCAGTATATTTACGAGGAAATCAAAGCGGAAAATGCTTTGAAATTATCATTTAAATGGCTCTACTCCGATACTTTTATTTCTGTGATGCAGTCACTTGAAAACGTATCGGATGGAGAATATTATCTTGCATTCAAAGGCACATCGGACAATTCACATCCGATGGTCAAATCTATCAAATTTATGAAAGGGTGATTTTATGAAAGATACCATTTGTCTTATCGCAGGCGTAATCGGCGGATTTATCGCAACGCTGCTTGGCGGCTGGGATTCTGCTCTTGTAACACTTGTAGTATTCATGAGCATTGATTTTGTAACAGGCATTGTAACTGCGGCAATGGGTAAATCCAAACACAGCGAAAGCGGCACACTCAACAGTACAGCAGGCTGGGTCGGTCTTGCAAAGAAGTTTTGTATTCTTCTTATGGTAGTGGTCGGCGTGAGAATCGATATTCTTATCGGTACAAATTATATCAGAGATGCAGTTTGTATCAGTTTTTGCCTGAATGAATTGCTTTCCATCGTAGAAAATACATCTCTTATGGGAATCCCTTTCCCGCCGGTATTCAAAAAAGCAATTGATGTTCTGCAAACGAAAGTAGGCAGAACCGAAGATGAAAAGGAGGACGAATAAATGGCTATTTTAAGACCTGATACATCAACTACTCTGAACGGAGTGAAAATCAACGAGTATTTACTCACAAAACATAACCCCAACAGAATCGATATGCCATCTGTTTCCATGGAGGGCAAAGTTATCGGTGTTACTGTTCACAACACCGACTGGATTTCTGTTGCAAGCGGAACAACACCTGCGGAGCAGTATACAAGAGCAACCGTTAATGGCAATATGAAAGATGTCAGGGTGCATTATTACGTTGACAATACTTGTACATGGCAGAATCTGCCTCTATCCTTAAGTGGCTGGCACGCCGCTGATGGTAGTGGCAATGGCAATCGTAGAACAATTGCGATCGAGTGCATTATGGGTTCTTCTTACAATGATAAGGATAAGAAGTCTGAAGATAACTGTGCAAGACTTGCAGCAGCACTTTTGAAGAAGTATGGTCTTGACATCAATCACCTTTACACACATACGTATTGGCTGAATGTCCGTGACGGAAAGTCCGGCAGCGTGGACTACCTTAATACTGCAAGAAATCCTTACAAGATGTGTCCTGCATACATTCTGCCTCATTGGGCAGCTTTCAAAGCGAAGGTGCAGTATTATCTCAATTCAGGTTCTATCCCGACAACCCCTGCACCTGCAACAAAACAGCTTTATCGAGTAAGAAAAACATGGGCTGATGCTAAAAGCCAGATTGGTGCTTTCTCTTCTCTTGAAAATGCAAAGAAAGCCTGCAAGAATGGATATGCTGTCTTTGACAGCAACGGCAAGCAGGTATATCCTGCAAAGAAGTCAGTTGATGAGGTCGCCCGTGAAGTCATTCAGGGTAGATGGGGCAACGGTGCGGAACGTAAGAAACGTCTCACCGCTGCAGGTTATAACTATAACGAAGTGCAGAAAAAAGTAAATCAGATGATCTGATAATATCCCCTACGAAGTATGTTTTTTCATATTTCGTGGGGGATTTTTTTAGTATTTGGATATTTTTTGGTACTCAAAATCAAATTTGCTGTCCTATGTATAGTGAAGGCATTAATTTAACAGGAGGACTACTATGGAACAGCAAAAAGTAATTGATGAAATTCAGTATTATCAGGCACAGAAACTGACCGATATGCTCTATGAAAATCACCTTATTTCCTTTGACGAATATGACAAATTAACGGAACTGAATAGGCAGACTTTCTCTCCCCTTTTTGTCGACTTATTCCCTAAAACGCTTGATAAATCTCTCAAAAAGAGTTAATATGTCATACTGAAATGAGGTGATAAACTTGAAAATACGAAAAATTGACGCACAACCACAAGAAAGAAAAAAACTGCGTGTTGCTGCTTATTGCAGAGTTTCAACGGATTCTGATGACCAGAAAGAGAGCCTTGACACTCAGAAAAAACATTATGAATCTTGGATTAAAATGCACAGTAATTGGGAATTTGCAGGTGTTTTCTATGATTTTGGAATCAGCGGAACAAAAGCTGACGCAAGAGATGGTTTGCAGGCTTTGCTTTATGAATGCCGAATCGGCAGAATTGACTATATTCTTACAAAATCCATCAGCCGTTTTTCTCGAAATACTACTGACTGCCTTTCTCTTGTAAGAGAACTGCTTGACATGAATATTTCGATATATTTTGAGAAAGAAAATATCGATACAAGTTCAATGGAAAGTGAACTTGTTCTCTCCATTCTCAGCAGTATGGCTCAGGACGAATCAAAGTCTATTTCTGAAAACAATAAATGGGCTGTTAAAAAAAGATTTGAAAAAGGCACATATAAATTCAGCTGTTTACCGTATGGCTATATGCATGATAATGAGGGTGACATGATAATCAATCCACACGAAGCTGATACAGTACGCTTTATTTTTCAATCTGTGCTGAACGGTATCGGAACAGAAAAAATTGCAGATATCCTTGAAACAAGAAAAATCCCAACTCGCAAGGGCGGAAAATGGACAAGTTCAAGCATTAGAACCATTCTTTCCAATGAAAAATATTATGGTGCAGCTACATTTCAGAAAACATATACGGATGACAATTATCATCGCAGCAGAAATTGTGGAAAAGTTGACAGTTTCTTTGACCCTGAACATCATGAACCAATCATAAGCAAAAGTACCTTTGACAGAGCAAGGGAAATTATCAAGCAACGAGCTTCTGAAAAAAATCTGATTCAAGGTAACGGCAAGTATCAGCAACGATATGCTTTTTCAGGAAAGATATTCTGTGGTGAATGCGGTGACAAGTTCAAAAGAAAAATACATGATTCAGGAAAAGAAATCGCCTGGTCCTGCAGTACACATATCAGAAACATTGAAAAATGTTCAATGAAATACGTAAGAGATGACAGGCTTAAAGCTGCATTTGTAAATATGATGAACAAGCTGATTTATTCAAGAAAAAGGCTTCTTCTCCCCTTACATGAATCCATTAATACGCATAAATCTGATAAAAATGTCAACAGAATACATTTTCTGCAAGCTGAATTACAGAAAATATCCGATAAAAAAGAAACCCTCAGAAAGCTGAGAGCAACAGATATTATCGATAGTATTGTTTTCAATCAAGAAATGAACAGACTTGAAAATTTATCTGAAGAATACAGAAACGAGATTGGAGGACTATACAATGAAAACAGTGATTATACAGAACTGAAAAATCTGATACAATTTACAGATCGTGAGATGTTAACAGAATTCAACGATGAAATATTTGAAAAATTTGTTAGCAAAATTGTCGTCATAAACCGCAATACCGCTGAATTTCATTTGAAATGCGGGCTTAAATTAAAGGAGAATCTATGATATACGGATATGAAATGATAAACGGAAATGTTGTTGTTAATCAGCACAAAGCAGAAATCATAAGACAGATTTTCAAAAATTATATTTCAGGTATGAGTTATGATATGTCAGCAAAGATGGCAGGTGCTTCATTCAAGCACAGTTCAGTGAAAAGAATGCTGATGAAAAAATGCTATGCAGGCGATTCTTTTTACCCTGCAATTATTGATAGCAAAACTTTTCTTGCGGCATATGACCGCATTAAGGCAACTACACGTTCTCGAAATTCAAGGCGAGAGTCCCCTATCATCTACACAGAATTCGTAATGAATACTCCTGAACAATCTTTTGAAAATCCGTTTGAACAGGCTGAGTATATTTACAGCCTTATAGGAGTGAAATAATGGGAAATGTAATGAAAATACCTGCCAGACCGCAAGTCGGCAGCCGTACAGCAAAAAAAGAAATCAAAAAGCTGAGAGTAGCAGCTTACTGCCGTGTTTCAACTGATACTGAAGAACAGGCAACAAGTTATGATGCACAGATTCAGCACTACCGTGAATACATAATAAGCAAACCGGAATGGGAACTTGTTGACATCTATGCCGATGAGGGTATCAGTGCAACGAATACAAAAAAACGTGAAGAATTCAACAGAATGATTGAAGACTGCAAACTTGGGCGTATAGACCTTGTTATTACAAAATCAATCAGTCGTTTTGCAAGAAATACTGTTGACTGTCTGAATTATATCCGTGAATTAAAAGAAATGAATATTCCCGTATTTTTTGAAAAAGAGAGTATCAACACAATGGACGCTAAGGGTGAGGTACTTCTTACTATTATGGCTTCCCTTGCACAACAGGAATCAGAATCACTTTCCAAAAACGTAAAACTTGGAATGCAGTATCGTTTTCAGCAAGGAAAAATTATGGTTAATACATCATGTTTTCTTGGTTATGATAAAGATGAAAACGGTAATCTGGTAATCAATCCAAAACAGGCAGAAATCGTAAAACGAATATACAGAGAATACCTTGAAGGTAAAAGCATACTTGCTATATGCCGTGGATTAGAACGTGACAAAATTCGTACTGCAAGAGGTAATCCGAGATGGCATGACAGTTCCGTTCGCAAAATTCTTGAAAATGAAAAGTATATGGGTGATGCACTTTTGCAGAAAACCTACACAGTGGATTTCTTGCAAAAGAAACGAGTAAAAAACAACGGAATTGTACCCCAATACTATGTAGAAGACAGTCACCCTGCTATAATCAGTAAAGAAATATTTATGCAGGTGCAGGAAGAAATTGCAAGGCGTGGAATGCTGAAAGACTCCCTTGGACGCAGAAAATGTTTCAGTGCAGCTCACGCATTTTCGCAAATAACCTTCTGTTCTGAATGCGGTGCTGAATACAGCCGATTGCATTGGAATAACCGTGGCAAGAAGTCAATCGTCTGGAGATGTAGCACAAGGCTGAATAATCATACAAAATGCAATGCCAGAACAGTTAAAGAAAACGATTTACAGCAAGCCTTTGTAGATGCTTTGCATATAATGATTGGCGATAGTACAAGCTACCTCAAAAGGTTGCAGGGTAATCTGAATCAGATAATCGTTGACCCCTGTGCATTGCAGAAAATAGATGAACAGCTCAATAATTTGCAATATGAACTTCTTAAACGTACAGAAAATCATGAGGATTACACAGATATTGCAGATGAAATTTTCAGTCTGAGAGAACAGCGTGAAAAAATTCAGGTATCAAAAAGCAGTCAGGCTGAGTACAAAAAGCGTATAGATGAATTGCAATTCTTCATCAAATCTCACCCTGATGAACTTTCCTATGATGAAACACTTGCCAAACATCTGCTTTCTAAAATCACTATTTTTGATGACCATATCGTTTTTGAGTTCAAATCAGGCGTTACGGTTAGTGTGGAGAAATAAATTAGATATAATTAACCCCTCTGTTAGAATTAAATCTGACAGAGGGGAATTTTTCAAAATATTCTTAAGTCAACACCAAACTAAACTTGTATATAGTCTAATTTTTTATCAAACTGCGTACAAAGCTATCAGACATATTGTGCAGTGTTGCTTTAAATCTTATTTGCTTTCATAAGTAAGCAGATTACAGTTATAATACTTCCAATGGTCATCTTCATTATCTACAGAAAAAAGTTCACCCTCGTAAGCCATAAAGTTATCCCAGACAGTAGCAGAACAATCCCATGCATTCAAAAAGTACATTTTCTTATCTAAAGCATTAGTTGCAGTATCCATATAAACCTTATTGCCGTATACAGTGGCATTCTGTCCCCAGCCGTCTACAACATTATTTTGTTCAAATGCACGCTGAATTGCTGTACAGCCATTTCTATAACCAACATTATTTCTTATCACACAGTCATTTCCCTTGATATTTACGAAGCTTTTTGCAAAATTTTCACCGCTCATTCCTGTTCCGTCAAATGTACAGTTTTCTACAGTTGTCCCGATTGTGTATTCTTTTATGTCAACGTGTTCAGCAGCAACATTCGGACCAAGTTTACAGTTTCTGATTGTATTGTAATGACAATCATGACCATAACCTGAAGTGCTTTTGGCACTGCCGACGTAAACAGCTTCACCATATCCGGGAGATACAACACCTGTATCATGAACATAACAATTTTCCGCAAGACAATAAGAACTGTTATCTCTGAAATGAATCCCCTCAGAACCGATATTATATACTTCGCAATTTATAATCTCTGTATGATTTGAATTATCAAGAATAATGCCTTTTTGTGCATTCGTGACTTTTAAATCTTTAATTTTCCACCAGTCGCCTGAAATATCTAAAACATAATTTTCAGAAGTTGAAGAACCTGAAAGAATAGCAGGTTTTTCGGGATTTTCAGAACGAATTATAATAGGATTTGCTTCTGTTCCATCTGCTGAACTTGTAAACATATATCCTTTTGGTGTATCGCCGCTATAAACATATTCACCCTCGGCAAGTATGATTTCATCACCTGCTTTAGCATTTTTAAGAGCATTTTTTAGTTCATCTGTATTTTCAACATAAACTTCATTTGATGTGACTTCTCCTGAAATCAGTTTCTGCTTCATAACACAAAGGTCAAATACATTCAATTTTCCATCTTCACATAAATCTGCGGCTTCCCAGTTGGCAAGTTCTATATCAGAAACAGCAAGTAACCATTTCTGCAAGGTAACAACGTCAGCTATATCAAATTTTCCATCTACATTGACATCACCTTTAATCTTTTCAGGTACCGGATTCTCTGATGAATATATCTCATCATACATTGTTTTTGCCCATAATTTACGCATTTCTGCATATCCATTTTCAGCAGGGTGAACACCGTCGCTACTCAATAAGTCAGGATTTTTCTTGAAAAATTCATAGAAATCAGGTCCCTTAATAACTTGAGGATATTTTTCATATATTTTTTCTATCATTGCATTATATGCAGGAACATTATCACCTACAGCAGATTCTTTTGCATAAGGAATTGTTGGAATAATCGGAATTTTTCCAGCCGCAAGAATACTTTTTACCATATATTCCGTGTTATTATAATACTGTTCCGTTCCGGACGGATTTCCCCACGCATCGTTTGTGCCATAGGCAATGCTTACATATTTTCCAGGGAATGATTCAAGCCAGCGATCAATATTTTCAGCACCCTCTATACTTCTGATACCGCCAATACCGCCGTTTTCCTGAATCGGATAATATCTGCCGTCTATTTGATTGACATATTCGGCAAATCCTGTTCCGTAACAGTTCATCATTCCACAGGCAGTGATTGAATCACCATAAAATATAAAGCTGTCAGAAATTCCGTCTGATACATTATGTATATCCATATTAATTGACGTATTTCCGCCCGTTTTTCCATCATTTCCGCTGATATTTAATCTTATCCAATTATATCCTTCCATATCAACTACATGCTGACGAGAATGCAGTGTATTTCCTGTTACTGTTTCAACAATTTCCCAACCATCTTTCGGATAGCTTCCACCTTCAGCATCATTCACCTCAATTGTATAATCTGAAGGAACACCATTGGAACTTCCATTTAAAACGGTATAATCAAACTGTCCTGTTGCATTATACCATACCGCAATTACCTTTTTTCGTTCATCTTTTGGAACGTCAGAAAGGTCATATGCAAGATAATCAGCACCATTACTATTCCAGAAAGAGTAGTAATATTTATCATTTGCAGAAGCTGCCATTCCCGAAGAAGAATATGCAGGACATTCACGGCTGATTACAGGATTAGAAGAAAAATCAGCATAAGCAATATTACTTCCACAAATTGTAACGGAAGATAAAGATATAACAGCTGCTGATATTATCGAAGCAAACATTCTTTTTATTTTCATTTTTACACCTCATTTTATTAATTCAAATTTCATTCTACAAAGGTCAAGCACATTTATTTTATTATCTTCATATAAATCTGCGGCTTTCCAGTCATCAATTTTTACATCAGAAACAGCGAGAATCCATTTTCACACCGAATTCTTCTCTACTTATAAGTTCATCTTTTCACAATTCTATGTAACAAGCTTTTTGTTTCAAATGATTTTCCGCCACCAAATCTTCCCACTCAGCCACCAAACTATTTAGTTTCACAAAACAGCGTAAAATAGCCACTTTTAAGCTATCTGACAACATATCTGCCGTTTTAATCAAATCTGCACATAAATTTTGCCTTTCAGGTCGATTGTGTACATCTGATAACGTATTTTTACCTGTTTCGATATGTTTCCTTTTACAGATTTCAGGAAATAGTTGAGTTTAGTTGATTTTATAGTTGTCAAAAAACTACGTAAAATAGGGATTTTTAGTCCTTATTTCTTGTAATCAGAACTACGCACTCAACGTGCCCCGTCCCCGGAAACAAATCCACCGGCTGCACCCGTTCTGCCGCATACCCCATCCGGCTCAGCATTGCACAGTCTCTGGCTGCCGTTGTGGCGTTGCAGGAAATCATCACGATTCGCTCCGGCTGCATCTGCACCATCGCCCAGAGCGCTGCCTCATCGCATCCCTTTCTGGGCGGATCGACGACGATCACATCCGGCGCAGTCCCCTGTTCCGCCAGCTTTCCGGCAATGCTGCCTGCATCGCCGCAGAAAAACGCCGCATTTTTCACGCCAGCTCTCGCAGCATTTTCCTTTGCATTCTCCACAGCCTCTGGAACAATTTCCACGCCAACCAATTCCAACACCGCATCTGCCATAGACAGCCCGATCGTTCCGGCGCCGCAGTACAAATCCAACAGCCGTTCTTTCCCCGTCAGCTGTGCAAATTCTTTTGCCGCACCATAAAGCCGCTCTGCCTGTATGGTATTCACCTGGTAAAACGACTCCGGCGAAAGATCAACAGCATTGCCGCACATGGTGTCCGTAATGGTATCTTTTCCCCACAGCGTTTCCGTGGAATCTCCCAGAATCACATTGGTTTTCTTCGGGTTGCAGTTCATGCTGATACTCTTGATCTGCGGATACTGCTCGGTCAAAATCTCAACTAACGGCATCAGCTTTTTCCGAATTGGCTTGCGCACGATAAAGCAAACCATCACCTCTCCGGAATGCTGTCCGCACCGCAGATACAAGTGCCGCATATCCCCTTTTCCGCTGGATTCATTGTATACTGAAATCGAATTGCGCCGCACAAACTCCAGCACTGTACCGGCAATTTTCCCAAACAATTCCGGCTGCAGCAAACAGTCCTTCACCGAAATCACCCGATGACTTCTCCGGGCAAAAAAGCCCAGAATCGGCTGTCCTGTTTTGTCCAAAGCGAACGGATACTGCGCCTTGTTGCGGTATCTGGTACGGGACTCAGCGCCCAGAATCGGCAAAAATTCCGGAGAAAGCTTTCCCAGTCTAATAAAAGCATCCTGCACCGCCTTTTCTTTCACACGCAGTTCTGCATCATACGTGATATGCTGAAACAGACAGCCGCCGCACTGGGATAAACCGCAGGCAGGCACAATGCGGTCTGCCGAAGGCTCCAGCAGTTCTTCCACGATCCCAAAGGCATAGCTCTTCAGTACTTTTACGATGCGCACCCGAATCCGGTCACCCACTGCGGTGTGCGGCACAAACACTGCCATATTGTCCACCCGACAGACACCGCTGCCTTCCGTGGTCATATCCATGATTTCTGTTTCAAAAATGTCGTTCTTTTTCAAATTTCCATCGCCTCGTATTGAAAAACCTGTTCTGCATTTTCACATACCCTTGCACAGAACAGGTTTTTGATTGATTTGCAGCGCACCGGCGGCTATAGTACATCTCGCACCGGCACAGCATTCTTGTTTCCCATCAGAAATTCGAGCTGTTCCAGCCCCAATTCTCTGTACACATATAGCTTACATAAATTCTGTCTGTTGGAATTTTTAGTGTATCCAGCAGAATTCCGGTAATGTTGCTGGTCAGCGTATTCAGCGCATTGGACGATGCTTTTCCGTACAGCTGAACCTCTACCATTGCTGCCGGCGCATCTGTTCCCTGAAAGAAAAGCTGCTTGTCGCCCTCTGTCTCCACCATCAGCCAGTTCTCCGTTTTTCCGGGAACTGCTGTAATTGCAAGTCCAAGATGTGTCTTAATATTTTTTGCCTGTTCGTCTGTGATTGCTGTATTTGTCTGAACATGAATAAATGGCATATCTGTACTCCTTTTTACTCCGTTTCCTGTTCCCGAATCCGCTCGCAGATCTCCCGTACCTGCTCTTTCTTCTGCATCAGCTGGTCAAACTGACGGATATACTCATAGGGAAACTTATAGTTATGGATTCGTGTGATTCTGCCGCAGGGTTCTACCAGCTTTGTGGACGCACCGCATCCAGCGCCAAAAATGGACTGACTCTCATCCATAATAAGGATGTTGTACAGCGATTCCTTTCCTGCACGGGCATATCCCACGTTTTCCTGGTTGTCAATGGTGTTCTTCTGCCGGTACATATAATAGGGCGCATAGCCGTGTTCCGGCAGACGGCGCATACTCTCCTGCACCATCTGTTCCACCGGGTTATGTACCTGACTCTCTCCCTCAGCAAAAAGATTTGCCGCCCGTTTCAGCGTCAGCGCATGAACAGTAATGCTGTCCGGGTCTAACGCCAGGATCTTCTCCAGGGTATCATGAAAGCCCTCCGGTGTATCCCCTGGCAGTCCGGCAATGAGGTCCATATTGATATTGTCGAATCCTGCCGCACGAGCCATCCGGAATGCCTCCACCGTCTGCGCCGTAGTATGCTTTCTTCCAATAGTTTCCAGTACGCTGTCCTGCATAGTCTGCGGATTGACAGAAATACGATCAACCCCGAACCGTTTCAGTGTTTTCAGCTTTTCCGGGGTAATGGTATCCGGTCTGCCAGCCTCAACGCAGTATTCCCGCAGATGCGAAAGGTCAAAATTGTCCTGCACAGCCGTCAGTACCTGTTCCAGCTGTTCCGCCGTCAGCGAAGTTGGCGTACCGCCGCCGAAATAGACCGTATCCACCAGAAGTTCCTGTTCCCGTACCAGCTGCCCCCAGATCACCAGCTCTTCGCACAGCTTTTCCAGATATCCCGGAATCAGCTTGTGCGCCTGTTCTATGGAATGGGATACAAAGGAACAATAGCTGCAGCGTGTGGGACAAAACGGAATCGACAAATACAAACTGATGCCACGCTTTGGCGTTTTCTCCAAAAGCGGCTGCTGTACGATCGCCGTATCGTAGACCAAAGACAGCTTTTCCGGGGAAATCCAGAACTTCTCATGGAGTTTCTCACAGACCTCTGCCTTGGTATACCCTTTGCCCAGATAAGGCTGCACCTTTTTTACCGGACGAATCCCCGTCAGCAAGCCCCACGCCGGATGCAGATCTGTGATCTGTTCCAGCAGCCGGAACAGCATGGCACTGAACCGGTATTCGCACAGCTGCTTGTCTGTTTCCGGCGAACAGGCCGGGAAAAACTGCTCCTGCTCCAGCGTCTTTCCCAGGTACTGCACCCGGACAAAAAAGCGGCTCTGACTGCCCTGCTGTTCCAGCGTGAGAACAGCACCCTCTTCTGCATCCTCCGGCAGCTGCGCCGTATCATAGAGAAACGTAAACTTTCGAATCGGCAGGAAAATCTTGCAGATACATTCGATTTCATATTTCAGCGTGTGTCCCGAAAAGACAACGGGAAACGGCTTTGTCAGATTGGTTTCAACATTTGGCATGAATTATAGTCCTCGCATCGTTGGATTGTGTTCCTTTTCAAAAGAAAGTGTCGATTCTTCATTATGCCCCGGCAATACCCGAAAATCGCCGTCCAGCGCTTTCAGTTTCCGGAAAGATTCCAGCATCTGTGCATCGCTGCCGCCTGGAAAATCCGTTCTGCCACGGGACATCCGGAACAGTGTGTCTCCGGTGTACAGCACATCGCCGCTTTGCAGGCAAACGCTGCCCGGTGTATGCCCCGGTGTATGAATCACCGTGAACGTATTGTCCCCGAATTGGAGCGTGTCACCGTCCTCCACCGTTTTCCATTCCTGAACAGGCTGAAACGGCTGGGTAGACAGCCAGTCGCCCAGATTGGCACGGCTGTCAGTCAGCATATTTGCATCAAGAGAATGCACATAGACCGGAATCTGATACTTTTCCCGTACCTGCTCCACACCGGCAATGTGATCGTAATGCCCGTGCGTCAGCAGAATTGCCAGGGGTTCCAGCTGCATCATTTCCAGACGGCGGAACACGATAGGCGCATCACCGCCGATGTCCACGATGACACACTTCTTGTTGCCCACTTCCTGGATATAACAGTTCGATGCCAGTTCTCCCAGCATCAGCGTTGTAATTTTCATTGCAGCCACCTCACTTTTTTGCACGTTCCACAGAGATCACGCCCCGGATCTTCCGCAGCTTATCCATGATTGCCTGGAGCTGATCTGTTCCGGCAACCTGGACGCTCGCCTCAAAAATCGCATTGCCGTTGCGCAGATTCCGGGATGACGAATGCACGATCAGAATATGCGATTCCGAGAGAATCTTCGTAATATCAAACACCAGCCCCACACGGTCTGACGCAATCACTTCGATGCCGGTAGGAATCAGCGCAGAAGTGTTGTTCGTCCACTGCACCGGCAGCCAGCGTGCCATTTCCTCCGGGTTGTTCCGTTTCAGCGCCGCCTGGTAGTTGACGCAGTTTTTCGTATGCACGGAAATGCCGTGTCCCCGTGTGATAAAGCCCACGATATCATCGCCCGGCAGCGGATTGCAGCACTGCGCAAACTTGAATACGCAGTCGTCGATCCGATCCAGGACAATACAGTCCTTACCGGATGGTGTCTCCGTCTGCATCACCGGTGCAACCGGATTTGTCTCTTCTTCCTCTGCGCCGTGCGATTTCACATACAGTTCTTTCAGTCTCGGCATGATCTTGGACAGCATAACGCCGCCGTATCCGATCGAGGCGTAGAAGTCCTCCAGCGTGTCGCAGTTGTGCCGTTTCAGATCATCTGCCAGGAATGCGCCCCATTCCGTTTCCGGCAGATTGATGTGACAGCGCTTGAACTCCTGCTCCAGATTCGCCTTGCCGGTAGCAATGTTCTCTTCTCGGCACTCTTTCTTGAACCAGGAACGAATCTTGGACTTTGCCTCGTTGGTCTTGACAATACCCAGCCATGCACGATTGGGTCCCTTGTTGGGGTCTTTGCTGGTCAGGACTTCGCAGATCTGTCCCGTCTGGAGCGGATAATCCAGCGGAACCATCTTGCCGTCCACCTTGCCGCCGATGGTCTTGTGTCCGATTTCCGTGTGGATGCGGTATGCAAAGTCGATCACCGTTGAGCCAACCGGCAGAGAGATAGAATCGCCACGGGGCGTCATTACCACAATATCCTCCGGAGACAGGTCGTTCTTGATGGCACGGACAATTTCTTCTACGTCGTCCGAGGTCTGCTGTGCTTCAATTACCTTGCGCACCCATGCCAGACGCTCTTCCATCTTATCCTTGCCCTGGATACCCTCTTTGTACTTCCAGTGGGCAGCGATGCCGTATTCCGCAGAGACGTGCATATCCCAGGTGCGAATCTGAATCTCAAAAGGAATGCTCTCCCGTCCCAGAACTGTGGTGTGCAGGGACTGATACATATTGGACTTCGGCGTAGAGATATAGTCCTTGAACCGGTTCGGCAAAGGCCGGAACATATCATGAACGATGCCCAGCACCATATAGCACTCTGCAACCGTAGAGACAATGACACGGACAGCATACTTGTCATAGATCTCATCCATGCCCTTGTGGTTGACATAGACCTTCTTGTAAATGCCGTAGATGCTCTTGACACGTCCCTCGATGATCGGTTCTTTCGCAAAGTGTTCCTGTGCCAGGCGTTTCCGGATACGTTCCTTAATGGATTCGATGAACTTTTCCCGTTCATCCTTTTTGATCTCCATAATATGTTCGATTTCCGAATACGCATAGGAGTCCAGGTAATAGAACGCCAGGTCTTCCAGCTCGTCCTTTACAGTACGGATTCCCAGACGGTGTGCGATCGGCGCATAGACATTCATAGTTTCCAGCGCAATGCGGCGCTGTTTTTCCGGCGGCAGGAATTTCAGTGTACGCATATTGTGAATGCGGTCTGCCAGCTTGATAATCATGACACGGATGTCATGGGACATGGCAAGCAGAATCTTCCGGACATTCTCCGCCTGCTGCTGTTCCTTGTCAAAAATCGGAATGCGGTTCAGCTTGGTGACGCCGTCCACCAGCATCGCCACATCCTGTCCGAACTTCTTCCGGATATCATCCAGCGTATATTCCGTATCCTCTACCACATCGTGGAGCAGACCCACGCAGATCGTATCCGTATCCATTCCCAGATCCAGCAGAATATCTGCCACCGCCAGCGGATGGATAATATACGGTTCTCCGGAAGAGCGTTTCTGCCCGGCGTGTGCCTTTTCTGCCAGCTGATACGCAGACAGGATCTTGCTCAGATCGTACTGTTTATCCGTCGCAAGAATCTTCTTCGCCAGATCCGAGATCGTGACCTCATTCTGAGGAATCTGCGGTTTATCCTGTGCAGCCGAACGCACATCTCCGCTTGTGTTTTCCTGTGTCATACAACATCCGCTCCTTTTTTCTGTAATCCCTGCAGCAGGACGGAACTTTGGAGATTCACCTTTTCCTTTACCGGATTCCGGTGTACCCGCTGTGTCCAGAGATCCTGCTGCACCAATCCCAATTCCGAAAAAATATCCAACGCCAGCCGAAGCTTGCAGTAGTTCATCTGCGGCAGATCCTGCACGCTCCCGAACAGCCCATCCAGCGCAATATCCGTCTGAGGGATCCGCTGATAGATCTGCACCAGCACATCTCTTGCCGGTGTAATTGCCGGATAAAAGTTCTGCTGCAATGTCTCGCCACGGCAAAATTGTTCATATGTACTCTGTGCGGCAAAATATTTCGCCTGTTTCAGACCGCTTTTCCGATAGTCCTTGACGATCACAGAAAGCTGCGGTCTGCCCTGAAAACTGCCCACCTCTATGTTGACCAGAAAATCGCAGATATCGCCGTTTTTCAGCGTCACATCCTCCGGTTTCGTCCGAAACAGCAGCAGATCCATTGCCATGCCACCGTAAGTAATTTTAAGCTTGGAATGCGCTCCGCCGGACAGCGGCTGGATGCCCTGCATCACCGCATGACAAAGCGCAAACACCGGCGTAGGATTTCCCTCACCGAAAGGCGCAAGCACCGACAGGCTGGTAATATTCTCCATGGTGATCTCCTGGGGCATCAGCAGCCGGTCTGCCTCTAAGGTCAGCACCGGCATGGTGGGATGTGCCTCTTTCGCATAGTGCTGCACTGCCTGTCGAAACAGTTCTACGTGGTCTGCCGGCAGAGAAAAGCCGCCTGCGCCGGGGTGACCGCCGTACCGGGACAGCAGATCACTGCAGGCATGGAGACAGCGAAATGCAGAGAATTCGCCGAACGACCGCATTGACCCTCTCGCCTGATCGCCTTCTATGGTAATCAGAATGGTCGGCTTGCCGAACTGTTCTTCCAGACGGGACGCCGCAATGCCGATAACGCCGTGATGCCAGTTTTCTCCGGCAAATACCAGTACACGTTCTTTCAGCAGCTGCGGCTGTTCTGCCGCCTGCAAAGCGATCTCTTCCAGGATTCTGGATTCCTCCGCTTTTCTCGCCTGGTTGCGCCGTTCCAGCTCTTCCGCCAGTTCTGCCGCCTCATCCGGATCTTCACATAACAGCAGTTCCACCGCCGTTTTCGGAGAGCCGAACCGTCCGGCGGCGTTGATTCTCGGTGCAATGCCGAATGCAATGGAAGTAGAAGTAAACGCCTTTCCCGTCAGTCCGCTTTTGTCCAGGAGTGCCAGCAGTCCGGGACGCTCTGTGTTCGCCAAAAGCCGCAGTCCCAGCTGCACCAGATAGCGGTTTTCGCCGGAAAGCGTTACCACATCTGCCACAGTTGCGATTGCCGCCAGTTCCCCGAATTGCTCCAGCGCCATTGCCGTATCGCCGCCGTCCAGCGCCGCCACCAGTTTCAGCGCCACGCCCGCACCGCAGAGGTCGTGAAACGGCGAAGTATCATCTGCCCGGTGTGCGTCCACGATCGCTGCCGCTCTCGGCAGCGTTTCCAGCGGCTGGTGGTGGTCTGTGATGACCAGCGTCATGCCCAGCTCTGCAATCAGTTCCGCCTCTTCCAGCGCAGTGATGCCGTTGTCCACCGTAACGATCAGTTCCACGCCGTCCTCGTGCATTTCCCGGACTGCATTGGTATTCAGCCCGTATCCCTCATCCCGTTCCGGAATGCGATAGGTTACATCTGCGCCCAGTTCCAGTAGATAAGAGTACAGGATCACCGTGGCTGTTACACCATCACAGTCGTAGTCTCCGTAAATGCAGATGCGGCTGCCGCTGTACATTGCCTGGTTGATGTAATCTGCCGCCGTTTCCATATCTGCGGTGAGAAACGGATCTGCCAGACCGTCACACTGTAAAAATGCCGCCGCTTCCTGCACATTGTGCATTCCACGGGATGCCAGAACCTGTGCACACAGCATGGACAGATCGCTGCCGCTCCGGATCTGTTTTGCCGCCTCTTCCGGCGGCTGGTGAATCAGCCACTTCTTCATGCTCTTTCCTCCTGCTGACATAGTGTCTTACTTTATATTATACCCGAAAAAGTGACAAATTGCAATACCGGGAAGAAAAAAATCGTTTTTCCGTCCTGTTCTCTGCATTTCGAAGAACACTGCGTAAAGCTTGTGCCTCAGATATGCCTTATCCAGCGTTTCTTTAACACACTGGACACAAAAAGAACCAGTAAAACCGAAGAAGTTGTGCTATACTAAAAAGAAAGTCTTTCTGTGTCCACGGAAACAAAAAGGGAGTTTCCGGAAACACATCCGAAAAAAGGAGTCCGTATTATGGAAATCACACCGTATACCCGCATGGTATTTTACCATGAGACAGACCGCATGGACATCGTGAACCACTCCAACTACATCCACATGGCAGAAGAGGCAAGAGTTGATTTCATGGACAAGATCGGCGTCGGCTATAACCAGATGGAAGAAGAAGGCATTATGCTGCCGGTGCTGGGCGTCACCTGTGAATACAAGCACTCCCTGCACTTCGGTGAGCATCTGGCAGTTTACTCCTACATCACCAAATACAACGGTTTCAAGCTGGAACTGCGGTATGATATCCTCTGCGTGGAAACCGGGCAGCTTTGTGCAGTTGCCACCTCTTCCCACTGCTTTACCAACACAAAGATCAAGCCCATGCGCATCCGGGACAAATTCCCGGAGATGCACGCCTTTTTCCAGAAGGCAATGGAAGTCACTTATCCGGAACACTAAAACTTTGACTTACAGAATACAGCAAAAGGCAGCCATGAACGCATTTCAGCGTTTTCACGGCTGCCTTTTTTCAATGTGTGCTTATTTCTTCCAGCAGATGCAGAAGTACGTGATACCCGTACATTTTCTTAGATAGAAATACCTTTTTGTTTTGGAAATACACCTTTGTGCCACGTTTCCTCTGCCGAACCCAAGTGACACTTGTCACCGGTATTGCCTGGATAAAGGCATATGCAGTTTTTCCGTTTAATATATCCTCCAAAGCCCCGGAATCATTCAAAACGTTCAGCGATGCGTCCTGCAATTTCAGCGAACTGGAAATCCGTCTGGAAGAACCGCTTGCTCTGACATTTGAGGCACTCGCAGACACAAAATACAGTTTGCCGCCTTTTTTCACCCACCGCACAAACTGTCCTCTCACTCGCCGGGACAGCACAACCCCTGCAACCGATAAATAGACAGCTGCCAAGACAAACACAGCGAAAACAATAATCGCCCACAATTCCGTCTCCGGAGACGTGACTTTATGCAGCGCATCCCGGTTCTTTCGGGAATCTCCAGCCATGGAATAAAACAACCCAGCCATGGAAACCGCCAATGCTGCAAAAGCCGCAAAAACATGAAACAGCATTTTATAGGCAGTCTCTTCCCGTGTGATCCGGGGCGGCTGAAAAACCTCAATCATTGATGCTCCTCTTCCCTCACAAGATTCTGATACAATTCCGTATAAAACGGCAGTTTCACATCCCGGCAGGTGGGAAACGCACGCCGGAATTGTTCCGTGTCGTTCTCCACAGTCACAAATGCCAGTTCCGGTGCATCACCGCAGACACAGCACATATTTCCCTCCGGGTCTGCCAGACAGCTCTGCCCGTCAAAGGTGTAGGACTGCTGCTTTCCGACGCAGTTGACACCCAGCACATACACCTGGTTTTCGATGGCTCTCGCCCGGAGCAGCAGCCGCCAGTGTTCCGTGCGCTGGTGCAGCCAGTTCGCCGGGACAACGATCAGCCGGCTGGTCTGTGCTGCCGCCCGAAACAGTTCCGGAAAACGCAGGTCATAGCAGATCAGCGTGCTGACCGGAAAATCTTCCAGCACTGTGTGAACAATTTCCGTGCCGCTGTCGTAAAACTGCTCTTCTCCGCCGTAGGAAAAGGGATGTATCTTCACATAATCCGACAGCACTTCCCCGGATTTTCCGAGAATCGTGTAGTGATTTTCCCCTTTACCGCCGGGCTTGCAGGAAGTCCAGCCGTATCCCACAGCAATGTGTTCCTGCGCTGCCAGCCGGCACATTGTCTGCCGAATCGGGTTCGCATACGCTGCCACTTTTTCCACGTGCATGGAAAATCCGGTAAAGCTCATCTCCGGAAAAAATATTGCATCTGCACCTTCCTGTGCTGCCTGTTCGATCCAGCTTTCAGCAGTCCGCAAATTCTTTTCCGGTTCTTCAAAGCAGATCTCTGTCTGCGCAATGGCGATCTTCATAACAGCATCCCCTTTATCTTCGGTTTGCGCCTGTCAGCTCTTTTTCCTTTTCTTCTGCATTTTTCTGTGCATCCGGATCGTGTTCCGTTCTGGACTCCGGACCATGGTAGAATACTGTGTCAGAGCGTTTCCAGTTCCGCTGCGGACGGTCATGAAATTCCGTTGCGTGAGGCACCAGATGGATCGGGTCTTCCGGTGTGACATTTTTCTTTGCCCGATAAGAGGCATAGATACACAGCGCAATGTACAGTGCTGACAGAACAGCACCGGCGACGATTCCCACCGTAAACCACGGCGAGTTCGGGAAATTCTCCAGCGCATAGGCGTTGAACTTGGTGAACGACCGGTCTACATCAGCAACCGCCACCAGCGGCACTTCTGCGATCACTTCCCCGGAAAATTTCAGTTCCATCGTTCCCAGCTTGTCGCCTTTTTTCACAGGTGCCATGACGTTTTGATCCAGGTGTATCACCTTCTGCACCGCAGAAACGTCCACATCCTTGCACCAGAGCAGGATGCAGTCCTCCTTCGGATGCACCAGCACGTAGGAATTGCCGTCCGAGTTCATCACTTCCACCTCTGCCGTTTCCTCGTCATCCTCCAGCAGTGTGGTATAGGCAAACGACTGGAACGCCCAGTTCAGCAGTGTTGTGGCATCCTCAATGTGATAATATTGCAGCTTGCCGTCCGAATCCTCAAACGGCGCATTCATTGCAATCACCAGGTATGTGTTTTCATCTTGCGTTGCCTCAGTAATAATGCTTCTTCCGGATTTGCTCAGATTACCTGTTTTGATGCCCTTTGCCCCTTCATAGTAGTAGGAGCTGTCCTCCAGCGCCATGGAATTTGCCTGCGTCCAGTTCCAGGCAGACGCATCCGGATGATTCATCGGATTCGCCGTTTTCGGCGTAAATGAAGTCGCCGTTGCGATCTCTTCGAACCCATCCAGAGAAAGGGCATAGTTGGTGATGGTCAGCATATCCCGTGCTGTCGTCTGCTGCCGGTTGTCACACAATCCGGTAGGATTCGTAAAGGTAGTTGCTGTGCAGCCGATTTCCGCAGCAGTATCGTTCATTTTCGTCACAAATGCGTCAATGCTGCCGTCCCCGAACTGGTTCGCCAGAATCAGCGATGCCTCGCAGGAAGAGGTTAGCATCATGGCATAGAGGTATTCCCGTACAGTCAGCGTGTCTCCGTCGTCAATGTCCGCATAGCGCAGGTCATCCGGTTCGTCGTAATTGTACAGTGTCTTATACAGCGCATCATCTGCCGTAATGGTCGTGCCATCCAGGTCGGAACAGCTCTGCATGACCACGATCGCCGTCATGATCTGCGCCAGGTGTCCAGGCATCTGGGGCTGATCCGGATTTTTCTCGTATAGTACCTGCTCGGTATCCCGGTTGTACAGAATCGCCGCCTGGCTGTGCAAGGTTTTGTCCGGCGTAAAGGTATATGCCTGTGCCGAAAGGAAATTGCCGCACAAAATCACAGTGCTTACAATACAGGTCACTGCGGCGGCGCTCATACGTTTTATCAAATGGAACAAGTGCATAAGATGCAATCCTCCCGAAAATTCTTTATTCGTGAAAGTTTTCAAACTCCACTTTCTTATTATAGCAAAAAAAATCCGATTCGAAAAGACTTTTTTCGAAAATTTATTTACCTTTCACGGAAAATATGATAAAATAATATAAGCAGCGAAAAAATGCAGAAAAACAAAGGCAGCACTCCATAAAAATTGCCCCATCGGACACACCGCAATCATTTTTCAGTGCCGCCATGCAAATAAATCATAACCGCCTGCCATTGACATTCGAAAAAGCAGCAGCAAAAGGCAGGGCGCAAGGAGGTTTTCCTTTTGGTATACATTACAGGAGATATGCACGGAGATCTGTCACGATTCAAAAATCCCATTTTCAAAAAGCTGAAAGCCGGCGATGTTCTCATTGTCTGCGGTGACTTCGGTTTTATCTGGGACGGTTCCCGCCAGGAAAAACAAAATCTGAAAAAACTGCGTGAAATGCCGTTCACCATCGCTTTTGTAGACGGCTGCCACGAAAATTTCGACATCCTGGAACAGAGTTTTCGCACAGTCAGATGGCGTGGCGGCAGGGCGCATCTGATCGCACCGAATATTTTTCACATGATGCGCGGCGAGATCTTCACCATTGATGACCGCACCTTTTTCGCATTCGGCGGCGGTCACAGCCAGGACTTCGAATTCCGGCAGGGTCGGAACTGGTGGCAGCGGGAACAGCCCACACACGCTGAGATCCGCCGTGCCATCCACAATCTGAATGAGCACAACGCCCAGGTGGACTACATCATCACCCACGAACCGCCGGCATCTCTGAAGGACTGCCTGGGGGTAGATGTCCAGCAGCGTCTGGAGATCCACACCTTTTTCGAGGATATCATCAAACAGTGCCAGTACCGGAAATGGTTCTTCGGCAAGTGCCACATGGATCGTTTTATCCCCATGAAGTTCTACGCCATGTTCGAGGACGTGCTGCCGGTAGAATCCGAAAACCGCAGACGCAGCCGAAAGCAGGCACCTCCGGAAGAATAAATCCAGCAAATGTAAAAAAACAGCCCGATGCTTTCTCACTTTGAGAGTATCGGGCTGTTTTAGCTTATTTGGATTTTTTCTCTTTGGCTTTTTTGGATGGCAGCCGAATCCACTTTCCCTGGGATTTTTCCCGTGAGAAGTGCTGCTTTACGTACTGATCCAGCATTTCCCGCACCGGCACGCCGCCGTGCATAGGGAAAAAGAACCGGCGCACATTTTTCTTTTGCAGCGCCTGGTGAATGTCCTCACGCAGTTCCTCTACACGTACCACGATATTGGTCTCCGCTGCAAACGCACGAATCTTTACCATCAAATGGGTAGAATATCCTACGTCAATTAAGAAGATACCGTAGAAGAATCCGATGCAGAACGAAAATGCCAGATTTTCTGCCAGCCAGTGCAGCGCCGACAAAATATGCGGATGGATGAGGAAATAGTATACAGCACTCAGCACCAGCCAGAAAAACGTAAACAGCGGACAAATAATGCCCTTGACATTTCCCCAGCGGTCGGAATAATCCCACAGCTTGATTTTCATGCCGTGAATAAAGATCATCCCTGCCACATATTCCAGTGCCGTGATTGCCAGCGCCATTACCACAAAAAGCAGTATCTTTTTCAGCCAGGGACTGTCGCCCGGCATGAGCGGTTCCAGCATCGCCAGCAGATACAGCACGCAAAGACTGGAGCCGTACAGCGGCAGGTAGGGACCGACCAGAAAGCCCGGATTCACCCAGTGGTGCGCCGAGAAAAAGCGGCGGAATATGACCTCCAAGCCCCATCCCAGCACGCTGCCAATGCAAAATAAAAATGCCAGCGTTAAAAAGAGATTCATCACATTCTCCTTTCCGTTTCAGCCTGTCAGGCGATGTGCGTTCCCAGGTCGTACAGCGACTGCTCACCCAGTGCCTGTTCAATGGTGTCATAGTGTTCCCGGACAGCATCCAAGCCCATCCTCAGATCACCGATGAGAAAGCTCTTATAGAACCGCTCATGGATGCTCGCCTGCACCTTTCGCAGTTCCTCCGTACCGTCCGACAAGATCAAGTTGATCTGCGCCGAACAGATGCCCCAGATCCCCTGCGTCACGCACTCCATCAGCCGGTTTCCGGATGCTCTTATCAGCCAGCGGTGCATCTCCTCATCTGCCCGGATGCTGTCCAGACCGTTTCCATAGCGGAATTCATCCAGCAGATTTTTCAGTTCGTCCAGATCCAGATGATCCCGGCGTGCATATGCCATCGGAAAGGCAGAAAGTTCCATAGAACGGCGCATCTGACACACCTCAAACGGCGAGATGTTCTGCACCAGAAACATCACGTGCATCAGTTCACGCATACTGTCCGACATTTCTTTCGCCAGCGTATATGTACCATCCCGGCTGCCGGACAAAATCCCTGCAATCTCCAGATTTTTCAGCAGCGGACGCACTTCCCTTTTGCTCAGCGAAAGCGCTTTCGCCAGTTCTGCCTCTGACGGAATTGCACTGCCCGACTGCAACTCGCCGTCCTGCAGCCGCTTTCGCAGTTCCTCCACCAGGCACAAATATTGATACTGTTGATTTTTCACCTTGTTTCAGCTCCTATCACAAACTTTTCAGGGCTTACTGACGCTCCTACATACGTTTTTAGTATACCATTATAATTATAACGATTTCCACTGTTTTTATTGTTGAGATGTAAATTGTTTTGTACACATTTTCAGCTATCCGAACTTCTGCTGTATTATGTTGTTTTTCCAACGACTTTTTTTGTGAGATGATGCTGTATGACTTGCTTTTTTGTAAGAAATATGTTAAAATAGTAGGGACACTTCAAAATGACTGCTGTGAGCCTGTCCGGAAACGCTGCGGTACAGACTCTTGGATTGATTTTCAGAACCTGGACTTCTCAAAAATGCCGGGAACTACAAGTACAAGAAAAGGAGCGCCAAACAAATGCACAATATCACACTGATCGGAATGCCGGGATCCGGAAAAACTACGCTGGGAAAAACGCTGGCAGAGGGACTGTCCTACCACTTTATCGACACAGACGATGTCATCATCGAGACCTACGGACAGCCGCTGATGGAACTGATCGACAAGCACGGCACAGAGGGTTTCATCACACTGGAGGGAAAGATCCTGCAATCCATCCACACCAACCGTGCAGTGATCTCCACCGGCGGCAGCGCTGTCTACAGTGACGGCGCCATGCAGTACTTAAAGTCCACCGGCATCGTTGTCTATCTGCACCACCAGCTGGACGTTCTGGCACAGCGTGTGGGGAATTTGGTCACACGTGGCGTTGTCTGCCACAGCGGCTGCAACACCCTGGAAGACCTCTATGAAGAGCGCTGCCCTCTGTATGAAAAATACGCAGATCTGATGGTGGATTTCACGGGCTGTACTGTGGAGCAGTGCCATGAAAAGCTGCTGAAAACCGTAAAAGCTTACCTCAGTGAACACCCGGACTGCTGAATATTTGCAAAGAAAAGCGGAATGCCGACTGTAACTGGTCGGCATTCCGCTTTTTTGGTTTCTGAAAACTTTATGCAATTTTATACAAACTGATTGCGTTCCGGCTGATAGACAAAGCCTACTGTTTCCAGCTTTGCTCTGATCTCCGTCTCGTCCAGGCACATGGACTTGCAAAGTTCCTCCAGGGACGGGTAATTGTCCCGGAGCTGTGTATTCAGATAGCTCATCAGCATGATCGGGTCGTTGGGAAGATTCATCTTGTTTCACCACCTTCCGGAGACTGTTCCAGCATATGCGCTGTGTGTGCAATATACAGTGCCTGCACAGCCGGGTATGCGCCCAGTCCCTGCAACTGCGGCGTCACGATATAGCCGTACCGTTCCAGCACCGACTTCCAGGAATCTGAATCATCCCCAGCCATGTCGTTCTGCGCATGGTCACCTGCCACCAGCATCATCGGCACCAGTACAACCTCTCGATAATGATGCTCTTTCAGCAGTTCCAGCAGCGTTTCCAGCGTCGGATAGCCTTCCACCGTTCCGACAAATACATTGTCAAAACCGCTGCGTTTCAGCCAGTAATCGAATGCCGGATACGCCTGGTTGATGATATGCGGCGTGCCGTGTCCCATCAGCAGATATGCCTTTTCCGCAGATTTCCGGATAACGCCGTCCTGCTCCATTGCCTGTACCAGCGCCGGATAATCTGCTGTCTCTGTCAGCAGCGGTTTTCCAATGCGCATTACCGCAAATGCACCGGTATACGCCGCCGCATCTGCACAGAGTCGGTCGTATTCCTCGCCGGGAATCACGTGGGTGGGCTGTAGGTATACGTGGGTATAGCCCTGCTGTTTCAGCTTTTCCAGCGCCTCCCGAACCGTATCGACTGCGTTTCCCTGCCGCCGCATTTTCCGGATAATCATGCCGCTGGTAAACGCCCGGAAAACATCCATCTCCGGAAACGCCGCCTGCACTGCACGCTCTACAGCACCGATGGTATGCTCCCGGGTGTCTGCATAGCTTGTCCCAAAGCTGACCATCAGAATCGCTTTCTTGACAGCCGGCATTTCACCATCTGCCAGCGAAGAGGCATACGCCAGATAAGCGCCCTTTCCCTTTTCCTGGAACAGTTCCAGCGCCTTTGGCTCGGTCAGCATCCGGAGCAGCTGCATCCGGTGAAAATCGTCCGGTATGGTCTCTTTCCACGTCCGCCGCAGAATGCCCAGGCAGGTACAGATCTCACTGTACGATGCCAGTTTCGGTTCCAGTTCCCGGCAGATTGCACCGGCAAGCGCCGGCGCATCGCCCTCAGTTGCCACCGAGATCGTCACATCCCCGTGGCGGCGGTGTGCCGGGACGGCAAAATCCGGTGTGCTGTCCGGACTGACGGTTGCAGAGGAGACAAGCTTTCCTGCCGCCTGGGCATCCCGGACGATGCGTGCATTTTCCGCACTGTCATCCGTTGCCGCAAACACCAGGAACTGCTCTTCCAGCAGCTCCGGTGCATAGGCTTGTTCCAGATAAGTCAGACGTGCCGTTTCCCAGCACGCCGGCATTTTCTCCGGTGCAGCGACAGTCACTTCTGCGCCGGCATCCAGCAGACCCCAGACACGGCGCTGCGCCACCTTTCCTGCCCCGAAAACAATACACTTTTTCCCTTGTAAATTCAGTGAGATCGGATACATTTTTTACACCTCTTCTTTGCATATACATTGTATCATTCCGTCAATATCCGCCTGTGCCGCAATATGCGTTACCGAAATCTCAGCTGCTGCGGCAGCTTTCGCCGTGGCGTCTCCGATTGCAACGACTTCTGCGGAATATGAGATCTCTCCCGTCATTTCCGCAAACGCTCTTGCCGCAGATGCACTGGCAAGGAACACATAGTCTGTGCGTTCCAGTTCCTGGCGCAGCAGTTCCTGCTTTCGCCGGTCGGTTTTCACCGTGTACAGCGGCACATTGTCGAACGCCTTTCCTGCCTGTTCCAGCAGCTGCGGCAGCAGAACAGAACCGTTTTCTGCACGCAGCAGCAAAACCCTGTCATTTTCCGTCAGTTCCGGAATCAGCGCCTCTGCCAGGCTGCGGCTGTCGAAATGCTCCGGCACGCAGTCCACGAAAATGCCGTGGTCTGCCAGCGCCTGTGCTGTGCCTTTTCCGATAGCGGCGAACCGCAGGTGCAAAAGACTGCGCAGATCCACCCCAGCCTGCCGCATGGCGGCAAAGAGCATCTCCACGCCGTTGGCGCTGGTCATCACCGCCCAGGTATAGCTTTCCCAGGACAGCTGTTTCAGTTTGTCCGGATGCAGCAGTGACGGATAGATCAGACTGATCTCCGCAGATGCCGCACCATACTGCCGCAGCCGTTCTGCGGCTTTTCGGTTGTATTCCGGCGTTCCGGTCAGCAGAACGCTTTTCCCGGATAAGATACTGTTTCCATACCATTGCAGCTGTTCCCGCAGACCGACCACATCGCCGATCACCGTCATTGCCGGTGTATGGATGCCCTGCCGTCTGACCTCTTCCGCAATGTTTTCCAGAGATGCAGCCACGACACGCTGGTGCGCTGTCGTTCCCTCCTGGATCACTGCCGCAGGGGTCTCCGATGGCTTTCCGTTCTGTATCAGCGCTGCGGCGATCTGCGGCAGGTTGCTGAGACTCATCAGAAATATCAGTGTCCCGTCCAGCTTTGCCAGCGTGGCATAGTCCAGTTCAGCGTGCTGTTCCGTCTTGCAGTGTCCCGTGATAACATGAAATGCAGGCGCATACGCCCGGTGCGTCACAGGGATGCCGGCATATGCCGGTACACTGTAGCAGGAGGACACACCCGGCACAATGGAAAACGGAATGCCGTTTTCCTGCAATACCTGCGCCTCTTCTCCGCCACGTCCAAAGACGAACGGATCGCCGCCTTTGAGACGCACCACCTGCTTTCCCTGCTCTGCAAGTTCCACCAGCAGCCGGTTGGTCTCACTCTGCTTTTTGTAGTGATTCCCAGCCATTTTTCCGGCAAAAATCAGCGAACAGTCCGGCTTTGTCAGATTCAGCACAGACGAACACGCCAGCGCATCATAGACCACGGCATCCGCCTGCTCCAGGCATTTTCTTCCCTGTTCCGTCAGCAGCGCCGGGTCTCCCGGACCGGCGCCCACCAGAAATACACGTCCTGTTTTCATGGATAGTTCTCCTCAGTTTGCTGCGTGATGCAGCAGTTCTTTTCTTGCGCCGGAAATGGTAGATACCGAAGCATCCACATCCCAGCCGTCCTCTTTTTGCAGAATCTCCAGCAAATGTGAAATTCTCGGCAGCCGCAGATGATGCGACCGGAGCAGTTCCGGCTGTGCAAAGATCTCTTCCGGCGTGCCGTGTGCGATCACATGACCCTGATCCATCACGTCGATCACATCTGCATAGATCGGCACAACATCAATGTCGTGGGTGGATAAGATGATTGTTGTGTTCTGCTGCCGACAGACGTCCTGCAGCAGGTGCATCAGCTCGCTGACCCCCACCGGATCCAGCCCGGCAGTGGGTTCGTCCAGAATAATCACTTCCGGCTGCATTACCATAATGCCGGCGAATGCCACACGCTTTTTCTGCCCAAAACTGAGGGAATGGGTGGGACGGTCTTTCAGATAAGTGATTCCAATTTGTTCCATCACCACATTCACACGCCGATGCACTTCCTCTGACGGCAGTCCCATGTTCACAGCACCAAAGGAAATATCCTGGTACACGGACGCCGAAAAAAGCTGGTCGTCCGGGTTCTGGAACACGATTCCCACTTTGGAACGCAGCTGCCGCAGCCCTGCTTTCTTATAAGAGATCGGCTGCCCACGAAAGCGCACCTCGCCGTGTTCCGGCTGTAAAATACCGTTCAGATGCAGAAACAGCGTAGATTTTCCGGCGCCGTTTGCACCCAGGATCGCTGTTGTCTTACCCTCTTCAAATGCAATGGACAGATCTTCAATGGCGTGACGCTTTTCGTCATAGCCATATGTCAGATGCTCTGCCTCTAAAATAATCCCCATCTGCTGCCTCCTATTCTGCAAATCAGCACTGCCGCCGTCAGCAATACGCTGTACCCGACGGCAAGCCCTTTCTGCCAGCCCTTTGTCTCATATGCCAGTCCCAGTGTCCGCACTTCGTCTGTATACCCTCTGGATTCCATGGCGGTATATGTCCGGTCTGCCTGCCGGTATGCCCGGAGAAACAGATTAGAGATCAGCTGCCCGGTGGAATAGAAGCCGGTTTTCAGCGTAGCATATCCCAGACGGCACTCCTGTGCATTTCGTATCTGAGATGCCGCCTCCAGCAGCACGAAAATATACCGATAGACCAGTTCCATCATCTCCACCAGAAATCCCGGAATGTGCATCCGGCGCAGCGCCGTAAACAGCTCCGTCATCGGGGTGGAGGTTGACAGAAAGTACAGACAGCTCACCGCCGCCAGACACTGGAGAAATACCTGCCCGAACTGATGCACGCTCTCTGCCGTCACGCCGAAATACCAGCTGCCGACGGGAATCGCCAGCAGCATTTTCTCGCCGTGGTGTGAGACCTGTAGCAGGATCATGATACATCCCAGTATCACAAACGCCAGCGGAATCTGCATCAAGCGGATAATATGATGCCACCGGGTTTTCCCGATGGCAGTCATAGCGATAAGCATGGCGCATAAGATCAGCACGCTTATCACCCAGGTATGTGAGGACAGGCACAGAAACAGACTATACAGGGACACAAAAATTTTCCACATCGGAGAAACCTGGCGCAGTGCCGAGGCATATGCGATCTCATCGATCAGAATGCGTTCTCCGTGGGTATGGCTGTGTGTGTGTCGTTTCATCTTGTGCCTCCTGTGTTAGTCAGAAGTTTCGGATGGTTCAGAATCTGTTGGTGCAGATACCGTTTCCGCCTTTGGCTTTCGGCTGATGCGTCCCAATACAAAGCCGCAGATACCTGCGCCGATCGCCGACTGTACACAGAACAGCAGGGATTCGATCTCACCCGAAGGCGGTTCCCAGAAGGATTCAAACCACGGGGTATAGCCGCCGTTGATCTCTTCTACCACAGTAGAGCCTGCATCATCCGAGCCGCCGAATTCACTGTTGCCCAGCAGCATCAGCGGAATGGTCACCAGCAGGACAACGCCAAATGCCAGAACCAGATTTCTTGCCCACAGCTTGCCACGTCCAGGGTTGGAAACTGTAATGCCGGACAGTTCCTTCAACTCCTTTGCGCAGTTCTTCTGGATGACATTGTACACAATGACAGTCAGAATGCCTTCTGCAATGGCAATCGGGACTTGAGTCGGTGCAAAGACAGCGATAAACTTTCCGAAGGATGCCCAGAAGTTATCGCCGGGATATGCTGCCGCCAGCTGTACCGAAGTCAGACAATAGGTTGCCATGTCTCCGATGGTTGCCGACAGGAATACTGCCAGACCCATAGGCGCTTTGCACTTTTTCAGCAGCCGGAACAGCCCGTAGGAAACGAACGGTCCGAAAATCGCCATGGAAAAAGTATTTGCGCCCAGTGTGGTCAGACCGCCGTGTGCCAGCAGGATCGCCTGGAACAGCAGCACGATAATGCCCAGCACGGACATGATGGACGGTCCGAACAGAATTGCACCCAGTCCGGTACCGGTGGCATGAGAACAGCTGCCGGTAACCGACGGGATCTTCAAGGAAGAAATGATAAAGACGAAAGCTGCGCACAGGGCGATCAGCAGCTTCACTCTTCCCTGATAAGCGATCTTCCGTTTCAGGCTGACTGCACCAGCCACCAGGAACGGAATACAGAGTGCACCCCACGCAATACACCATCCGGCAGGCAGATAGCCCTCCATGATGTGCATTGCGGATGCACCGAATTTGCCGCTTGCTGCCATATCAGACAGCAGCAGACAGACTGCCAGGGCAGACACCAGCACACGACATCCCGTCATGCCTCCGGTGCTGCGGTTCTGCAAAGCAGAGCCATTTTGTTTGTTCATATGAAAACCTCTCCTCTCGGAACCCCTCTCCGTTGGCTCCCGGCTGAGAACAGAAAGAGGTTCTCAGTTTCCGCTGTGTGCAGCGAAAAATTCGTCTGCATCTCCCAGCGTTTTATCTATCTCACGCAGCGTATGTGCGTTCGATACAAAAATTGCCTCAAACTGGCTGGGACCAAAATAATTGCCCCGATCCAGCATGAAGTGAAAGTACTCCCGGAACTTTGCGGTGTCTGCCTTTTTGGCATCCGCATAGTTCCGCACCTTTTCCGGTGTAAAGTACAGGCAGGACAGCGAACCGATCCCGTTTACGGTACACGGCGCATGGTGCCGGCGGATGATATCCTCCAGACCGCTGCGCAGCCGGTGAGACAAAAATCCCACCTGGTGATATACCTCCGGGTGTGCCTGCAAATAGCGCAGCTGTGTCAGTCCGGCACGCATTGCCACCGGATTGCCGCTGAGCGTACCTGCCTGGTACACAGACCCCAGCGGTGCCACCAGCTGCATGATCTCCCGTCTGCCGCCGTAAGCGCCCACAGGCATACCGCCGCCGATGATCTTGCCGTAGGTCACCATATCCGGCATAATGCCAAAGTGACCCACAGCGCCGTCCAGCTGTAACCGGAAACCGGTAATGACTTCATCAAAAATCAGAAGTGCGCCGTACTGGTCGCACAGCTGCCGCAGTCCCTGCAAAAAGCCCTTTTCCGGTGCGACAACACCCATATTGGCTGCCACCGGTTCTACGATCACGCAGGCGATCTCCTGCGGATACTGCCGGAACAGCTGTTCCACGCTGTTCAGGTCATTGTACACCGCAGACAGCGTGTCCTGGGTGCAGCCCTTCGGCACGCCGCTGGAATCGGGGATTCCGGCAGTCATGACACCGGAACCAGCCTTCACCAGCATGGCGTCTGCATGACTGTGATAGCAGCCCTCGAACTTGACGATCTTGTCCCGTCCGGTAAAGCCCCGTGCAGCACGAACCGCACTCATCACTGCCTCAGTACCGGAATTTACCATGCGCATCATTTCCACACAGGGAACGATCTCGTGAATGAGTTCTGCCATTTCCACTTCCAGCGCTGTAGCAGCGCCGTAGCTGAGACCGTTTTCCAGCTGGCTGCGTACTGCCTCCAGCACCACGTCCGGGTTATGCCCCAGGATCATCGGACCCCAGGAACCAATATAATCAATATAAGCGTTGCCGTCCTCGTCGTAGAGGTACTGATCTTTGGCACGCTGGATAAATCTCGGCGTTCCGCCCACGGACTGAAATGCACGTACCGGCGAATTGACGCCGCCGGGCATCAGTTCTTTGGCACGGGAGTAGAGTTCCTCAGAATGTGTGATCTGCATCTGTTCCATTATCCGATTCTCCCTTCCCGAATATACTGCGCCAGTTCCATAGCAAAATAGGTGATGAGCAGATCTGCGCCGGCACGGTACATACAAACAGCCGACTCACAGATCACAGCCTCCCGGTCGACATAGCCGGCAGCCGCTGCCGCCTGGATCATGGCATACTCACCACTGACGCTGTACAGCGCCACAGGCTGGTGAAACTTTTCCTTCAGCGACCGCAGCACATCCAGATACGCCATGCCCGGCTTTACCATCAAAATATCTGCACCCTCCTGCACGTCCAGTTCTGCCTCCAGCAGCGCCTCCCGTGCATTGTGGGGATCCATCTGATAGCTTTTCCGATCGCCGAACGCCGGCGCAGAACCTGCCGCATCCCGGAACGGGCCATAGAATGCCGAGGCATACTTGACGGAATAGGACATGATGGGCGTGTTCACATAGCCGTTTTCGTCCAGCACCTGCCGGATGCGTGCCACTCTGCCGTCCATCATATCGGACGGTGCGACCATATCCGCTCCTGCCTGTACATGGGACAGCGCCGTTTTCGCCAGAACCTCCAGCGTCTTGTCGTTATCCACATCGTGACCGCAGAGAATGCCGCAGTGTCCGTGAGAGGTATACTCACACATACAAACATCAGTAATGACATACAGCTGCGGATATGCCGCCTTGATATGATGCACTGCACGCTGTACAATGCCGTCCGGCTGCCATGCGCTGCTGCCGATTTCATCCTTTTCCGCAGGGATTCCGAAGAGTAGAACGCTCTTTACCCCGGAATCCGTCACCTGCTGCAAAAGCTCATCCACACGATCCAGACTCCAGCGATACTGTCCGGGCATAGACGGGATCTCTTCCCGGATATTCTCCCCGTCCTGTACAAACATGGGATAGATCAGCGTATCCGCAGAAATACGGGTTTCCCGCACCATGCTGCGCAGCAGTTCGCCGTTTCGCAGCCGGCGTGGACGATTGATCAAATTCATATGGACACCTTCTTACTCAACTGCGCCGCCAACGCCTGTACCAGCGCCTCGGCGTCCTCTCGTTTGCCTTGTACTTTATCGGATCTTGGCGTTCCGTCAATGCCGGAAAAGCCATAGAGCGTGAAATCATCGCCGCTCAGCTTTGCATAGCACCCCACCGGTGCAGAACAGTCGCCGCCCAGCAGTCCGGACAAGCGCCGTTCCGTTCCGGCACAGAATGCGGCATCTTCATGGTTCAGCTGCCGCAGCAGCCCAGCATATTCGCCTGCACGGGTCTGGATCGCCATGATACCCTGTCCGGCAGCCGGCACCATTTCCTCCGGCGAAAAACGATAAGAGATTCGCTCCGCCAGCCTCAGCCGGTTCAGCCCAGCCTCTGCCAGCAGCAGCGCTCCGTATTCGCCACGATCCAGTTTTTCCAGCCGTGTCAGAACATTGCCACGCACCGGCTTTATGACCGCATCCGGGAACAGTTTCTGAAACTGCATGGCACGCCTTGCCCCGGCACATCCCACAGGCAGCGCCGGATCACGCCGGGTTTGTCCTTGCGGAAGCACCAGCACATCCGCCGGCGCTTCCCGTCCGGAATACGCTCCGATGGGCAGCAGCGGATTTTCCTGCGCCGGCACATCTTTCAGACTATGGACACAAATGTCCACCTGTTTTTCCAGAAGTGCGGCATCCAGTTCCTTTAAGAAAAGTCCCTTTCCGCCGATCTTGTCCAGGGTCTTGTTCAGAATTTTGTCGCCGGTGGTTTTCATGGTCACCAGTTCAAGCTTTACCGCCGGCTGAATGCGCCGGATCTCTGCCATCACCAGTTCACTTTGTATGACCGCCAGACGGCTGGCACGGCTGCCGATACGAATCGTCTCTTCCATGGCTTTCAAAATCTTCCTCTGTCTCTGATCTTCGCACAGCTCTGCTGTAACAGCTCCGGCGTGATCTCTGATTTCATGCTGCCCATCAGCATATCCACCGTCTTTTCCGTCACGAGCCGGACGATCTCTTCCAGCTGCGGCAGTTCCGCATAGGGTGCGGCGGTAGTACTGTGCAGGATACGCTGTGTGGTCAGTTCTTTCAGCTGCTGCATATACGGGACAGAATCCCGGTAATTGCGCCACATCTGAAAATTGTCCGCATACTGTTCTGCGATTTGGTGCAGCGCTGCCAGAGCGGCAGCGTCCGGCGCAGCATCACTGTGCAGGTCATCCAGATCCCACAGGGTCACGCCGTCTGTCTCGCCGCAGGTCGGCTCAATGTCTCTGGGCATTGCCAGATCCAGCAGAAACCGTGGCTTTCGGGAAAGCGCTTTCAGCTGATCGCTGAAAATGGTATAATGCGGACTGCGTGTTGCACTAATGACGATTTCCGAGTTTTCCATCTGTGCAAAGCGCTGTTCATAGGGAATCGGTTTCACCCCAAAGGGGATCACCGTTTCCCCGTGATGATAGGAACGCAGTGTCATAAACACCCGGCAGCCACGCTGTACCAATAGTGATGCCGCCAGTCGTCCCATGCTGCCGTTTCCGATCACAAGGCAGCTTTTTCCATCCAGTTTTCCGATGCACTGTTCCAGCTGCTGCACTGCCCCATAAGAGACAGAGAGCGGCACCTGTGAGACCGACACCTGGTTCTGTGCGTCCTTTCCGGCAGAAACTGCCGTCCGGAACAGCGTGTCCAGCACACTGTCTGTGGTATGGCATTCTCTTGCCAGTTCCACCGCACGTCCCACCTGCGTTACGATCTGTTCCTCATGCAGGATCTGGGAATGCAGACCGCAGGCAACCTCCATGAGGTGCTGCGCTGCGTCCAGTTCTGTTCGCACCAGGATGTGCGGCGGTTCTGCCGAAGAGCCTGCATAGTACTGTAGGAGCTGCGCCGGGGAAATCTGCTCTGCCGGCTGACGTTCTGCTGCATTATTTTCCGTCCGTTCCCGGTCAGACTGTACGGAGAGATACAGTTCTGTCCGGTTACAGGTCGCCAGCAATACTGCGCCGCTGATGCCGTCTTTCTGCACCAGTTCCTGCAGGATATGCCGCACCTGCTCTTCCGAAAATGCAAAGCGTTCTCTTTCTGAAACGTCTGCGGAATGCACGTCCACGCCTGCCATATAGATACACATTTCTTTTCTCAGCTCCTTTCCGTCAGCTGCTGCCGCAGCCGCAGTGGTTCTGTACCAGTCACAGTACAGAGGATCGGTTCACAGTGTCCTGCCTGCCACGAAAAGTACGGCTTTTGCTGTTCTTCCAGTGCAGAAAGCACAGCCATGATCGTACCGCCGTGTACCACTGCGGCAACTGTCTGATGCTGCTGCCGCTGCAAAGCCTGTTCCAATGCCTGACAGCATCGCTGCAAAAATGCCGCTCTGGATTCTCCGCCGGGAAAAGCCAGCGTTCCGCCGCTGTCGATCCATGCCTGATACGCCGGATCTCCGGACAGTTCTGCATAGTTCTTCCCTTCAAAGTCTCCGAAGTCGCACTCCTGCAAACCATATACTATTTCTCTCGGCGTGTCCGGAAAAAGGATCTCCGCCGTCTGGACACAGCGCCGCATGGGACTGGTCAGAACCACTTCCGGCATGGGAAATGTCTGACGAATTTCCGCCGTTTTCTGCTGTGCCAGAGAAATGCCCGCCTCACAGAGCGGCTCATCTGTCCGGCAGCCGATATAGCGCCGTTCCAGATTGCCGGCAGTCATGCTGTGCCGGATAAATACGATCTGCATTACACGCCTCCGATCCGCAAACATCAAAAAACCCGTGATTCCAGAAGAACACGGGAAACAGCATATGGGTACACAAAGCCTTGCCTTTGCGACATAGCCGCAAAGCGCAGGAAACCGGATGCACCAACAATTTCTTCTATTCTCGTAGATGGGATTTTATTCCAAAACAGCAGACCGGTATCCCGGCTTCGGTTCACCGTATTCCATGCGCCTTCCCGGAATCACAGAATTCCAGTGGCATCTGCATGGCACTCCCCGACACGGTAGCGGAACTGTGCAGGATTCTCACCTGCTTCCCTGACATCTGCTGCCAATTGTTCGTAAAACAGAGTCCCCGAAAGAACTCCTTTGTCACTGTACAGCACCAGGATGATGCCGTACCATTCTACTATACCATATTTTCTGTCAATTGGCAAGCCTTTTTGCAAAAAAAGCAGCCCTTTCCAGGACTGCTTTACAAAACCGATTCAATTTATATGTTTTGTTCAAATTTACCGGTACAGCTGATACAGCAGTGCGTTGCAGATCGCCGCTGCCACATTGCTGCCGCCTTTTCTGCCCTTTGCCACAATATAGGGTACCTGCTCCTGCGCCAGAATCAATTCCTTTGCCTCAACCACATTCACAAATCCCACCGGCACGCCGATAATCAGTTTCGGCAAAAGCTTTCCTGCCCGAATCAGTTCATCCAGCTGTATCAACGCTGTGGGTGCGTTCCCCACCGCAAAGATCAGATCGCCGTCCAGACTGCACGCCTTTTCCATGGAAACCATCGCCCGTGTCACGCCGCGTGCTTTCGCCGCAGCAGCAACATCCGGGTCGGACATAAAGCAGTGCGCCTGGCATCCCAGCTGATGCAGAGAGCGCTTGTTGATGCCGGAAAGCGCCATATTGGTATCGGTCACAATATGCGCCCCGTTTTGCAGTGCCTTTTTCGCCGAAGATACCGCATCCCTGGAAAAGCACAGGTTCTCCACATAGTCAAAATCCGCCGTGGTATGGATCACCCGCTTGAGAATGCTCCGCTCCGGCTCCGGGATCTCCACGCCCGTGAGATTCTCCTCAATGATCGCCATGCTCCGGGATTCGATCTCCATCGGCTTATGATACAGTGTCTCCATCTGTTTCTCCTTTCCGGTATCTGTCTAAGGATTCCAGCACCTGTGAAATGGCGTGAACTTCCTCTTCCGGCGCACCCAGCAGCACTACCGGAATGTCCATTTGTTTTGCCGCATCCATTTTTTCTGCCACACCGCCACGCCTGCCGCTGTCCTTGGAGACCAGCACCGCAATGTGATATTTTTCCAACAGTTCCAGCGTATCCTCTTTGGAAAACGGCGGCATTGCAAAAATGAGATGCGCTTTGGAATCTGCCGCCACCCGTCGGGAATCCGGCGTATCCAGGATTCTCGCCCAGCCACGGGTGCTGAAATCCGGAATCGCTTTCTCATAAAAGGAAAGCGTATTCACCCCGGTAGTCAGCAGGATATTTCCGGGAATTGCCGCAAGACAAGCCGCCGCCTGTTCCTTGCTTTCCACCCGGATGACCCGACTGTAATCGTAGGTCATCTTCTGCCGTCCCAGCCGGAAATACGGCAGTTCCAGTTCTGCGCAGACCTGCCGCACCGTTTCCGTAACCACCTGTGCAAAGGGATGGGACGCATCTATTACCGCATCCATCCCACGCAGTGCAAAGCGAAAGCCATCCGCATCCAGCCGTCCCACACGCACCGTGCAGTGCTGCCCTTCCAGAATCGTTTTCCCGTATTCCGTTGCTGCAAAGGCGGTGACGCAGTCCTGCTCCGGCAAGACGGCAATGAGATCGGTCGCCTCACTCGTCCCGGCAATTACCGCAAGCCGCAGCCCTTTCACGCCTGTGTCTCCGGGTGGATGCAGTAGCCACGGGGTGTAATCATTTTCCCGTTCTGCACGTATGTCTGGGAGTTGCCGATCAGCACCACACAGAACATATCCACCGGTTCTTCCGGCAGCTTTTTCAACGTGGTGATCCACGCCTTTTCCTCGGCACGTCCGGCATTCCGCACAATGCCCACCGGTGTGTCCGGCGAGCGGTGCTGTCCGATCAGCACCGCCGCCTGCGCCAGATACTCCGTCCGGGAACGGGACTTCGGATTGTACAGGCAGATCACGAAATCTGCCTCTGCCGCCAGGGACACACGCCGCCAGATCAGTTCCAGCGGCGTCATGCAGTCGCTGAGACTGATTACCGCAAAATCGTGCATCAGCGGTGCGCCCAGGACTGCCGCCGCCGCACTTGCCGCCGTAACGCCCGGCACGGCAATGATTTCCACATCCGCCTGCATCTCCGCCGCAATTTCCAGAAGTACGCCTGCCATGCCATAAATGCCGCTGTCACCGCTGGAGACAAGCGCCACGGTTTTCCCGGTCAGCGCAGCCTCGACTGCCGCCCGGCAGCGGTCGGTCTCTTTCCGCATGGGTGTAGCATAATAGCGCAGTTCCGGGAACTGCTCCTCCAGCAGCCGAATATATGTGGTATATCCCACGACCAGATCTGCCTGTGTCACAGCGTCGATCGCCTGCTGTGTCATATACGGACGGTCTCCGGGTCCAAAGCCCACAACATAAATCAAAGGTTTCATGAAGTTTCCCCTTTCCATCGCAGTGCCGGCAGTTTCTTCCGGCAGGCGGCAAATGTCACGCCGCTGTATTTCACCTTTCCGGTCAGCACTTCGCCGCAGCCGGATGCCAGATACGCCGATGCCTCCGAAACAGACGACAACCCCGTGACCTGCTGCACAAACGGCGATGCGGCAAAGGGATAATTGCATCCCAGAATCGCATCATCCAAGACGATTTCCAGCGGAATCCGGTATTTCTCACACAGTGCCAGAATCGCCGGCTCGTTTTGTTTCAGCGCAACTGTAGCAATCTTCGCCACAGACAGCCGGCTCAGCCGATGCTCTTCCAGAAACCGCAAAAAGCACTGTTCCAGATGCTCCGGCGCAATGTTCTTTTTGCATCCCACACCCAGCACCAGACTTTTCGGCCGCAGATACAGCGTATGCTCTGCCCGGCAGTCCCGGAGCTGGTCCGAAATCACCACGGCACAGGGCTGTACAGGATGGGTTTCCGGCACGATATTCTCCGAAAAGGCATCTAGTTCTACGGGCAGATCTGTCAGAAGTGTAATCTTTTCCTCAGCCACCAGAGCGCTGCTGATGTGCTTCAGCTCGTGCAGATTCTCGATCACAAGGTCATTTTGTTTGGCAAACAGATCGAACGCCGGAACACCCGCCACATCCGTTGCCGTGGTAATGACAGCCTCACCGCCCAGATAGGCGGCAAAGCGCCGGGCAGCGGCATTGGCGCCGCCCAGGTGTCCGGACAGCAGACTGATTACATATTTTCCCTGCTGGTCGAGAACCAGCACTGCCGGGTCAGATGCTTTCGACTGCACCAGCGGTGCAATCTTCCGCACGGCAATGCCCGATGCCATAATGAATACCAGCAAGTCACAGGATACAAAATCACGCTGCACTGCCGTATCGAACGCAGCCTTGGGTTCTACTGTGCCGCCAAATGCTTTTTGCAGCCGCAGCGCCAGCTGTTCTCCCTGGGGCGTCAGCCAGAAATATGCCGTTTTCATGCGTTTTTCCCCTGCCGGTACTCGTGGGTAAATGCTTTATCATACAGCTTGGACAATGCGTAGCTGTCCCCCAGGAAATCGCCTATTGTCACCAGCGCCGTCTTGGTAATGCCGGCTGCCTGCACCTTTTCCGCAATATCTGCCAGTGTTCCGGTGACGATAGTCTCATCCGGCCAGCTTGCCTTATAGACCACAGCCACCGGCGTTGTCTCCGGATAAGCGGTTTTCAGCCGTTCTGCCAGCTCCGCAATCCGTCCCACAGAGAGGAAGATCACCATGGTTGCACGATGCTTTGCCAACTCTTCGATACGTTCCCGTTCCGGCACAGGCGTTCTGCCTTCCATCCGTGTCAGTATCACAGTCTGTGTCACTTCCGGCAGGGTGTATTCTTTCTGCATGGCAGCCGCAGCCGCCAGAAAAGAGCTGACGCCCGGTACGACTTCATGAGCGATTCCCAGCTTGTCCAGTGCATCCAGCTGTTCCCGTATCGCCCCGTAAATAGACGCATCTCCGGTATGGACACGCACTGTTGTGCCGCCTGCCTGCTCGGTCTCTTTCATGACCGCTAGCACCTCTTCCAGCGTCATCCCGGCGCTGTCGTACACCTTAGAGGACGGCTTTCGCCCAGCCAGAACCTCCGGATTCACCAGCGAACCGGCATAGATCAAGGTGTCCGCATGGTCGATGAGCCGTTTTCCTTTGAGCGTCAGCAGTTCCGGGTCTCCGGCGCCTGCACCAACAAAATATACCATGTCATTCTCCTCTCTGCCGAATCAGCAGGGTTGTAAAATAGGAATACGGTTCTGCCTGGGGACTGCCCACATATTCCGATGCCATGCCCACATCCCGGAGCATTGTGGTGTGTTCCAGAAGTCCCCGTTCTTCCAGAAGCGGCAGCAGCCAGGACAGCGCCCTTCCGGCTTTCATAATCACCAGATTGTCGAATTCGTCGAACGCCTGTTCCAGGACTTCCCGGGATGCCACGCCGGGCAAGATTCCCAGCGTCTTCCCGTTTTCGCAAAGGCTCTGCTTTGCCTTGGCTGCGCCGGCACAAAAGGACGGCACACCGGCGGCGACCCGGGTCTCGTATCCCTTTTCCTCCAAAAGCTGCCGCACATAGGATGCCGTGCTGTACACGGAGACATCCCCCAGCGTTACCATCGCCACCAGCTTTCCCTCGTCCAATGCCGCACAGACCGGCTGCAAAATGCCGGAGCGCAGGCGTTCCCGATAATCCGTATGTGCTTTCATGGGAAACAGCATTTCCAGGATCTGCGCACGGGACAAGTCTGCCGCCTGCGCCGCTATGGTGTATGCCGCAGATGCGCTGCCCTGTTTGGTGACCGGAGCGACCACCACATCTGCCTGTTCCAGCACCTGCTTGGCACGCAGCGTCATATCCAGCGGGTCTCCTGCCCCGACGCTCACGGCGTAAAATATTCCTTTTCCCATCGCTTACTCCTTTGTCATACATGAAAATAACAGCACCGAATGATTGCTTTCCAGAATGTGATAATTCCCCACCGGTCTGCCGCAGCTGACTGCCAGCTGTATCACCTCAAACTGCGGCAGCTTTTGCAGCAGCGGAAACAGTTCCGCCTGGGTTTCCAGGGTCACTGCGCTTGCCACAAGACGCACCGGCTGTTTCAATTGGCACAGATGCTCTATCAGTTCCGGTGCTGCGCCGTCACTGCCGCCCAGAAAGACACAGTCCGGCACAGGCAGACTGCCGATCTGCTCTTCCGCTCTGCCGGGAATGATCTGCAAATTTTCCGTCTGAAGGAATGCTTTGTTCTTTTCCAGGATTTCCAGCGCCGCCGGCTTATATTCCACGGCATACACCGTCCCAAAGGGACACATCCGGGCGCATTCGATGGATACACTCCCCGTTCCGGCACCCAGATCCCAGACCACCGCATCCGGTTTCAGCCGCAGCTTGGACAGCACCACCGCCCGGACTTCCTCTTTGGTCATCGGCGAACGATTCCGCAGAAACGCACTGTCCGGAAGCAGTCCCAGGCGTGCCGTCGGTTTCGGGTGCGGATTGCGCACCGCCGCCACACAGAGTTTCGGATTCGGACGCTGTGCCGCCTGTTCCGGCGTGCCGTGCCAGAGCTGCTGGGTGGGATAGGTCAGATCGGCGCCGACAAAGATCTCCGTATCCGCCAGCCCATATGCCAAAAGCGACTGGGCAATTTCCCGTGGCCCCTGCGTCCCGGAACAGAAGAAAAATGTCTCAGCGTGTTCCGACACGGCATAGGCAATCGTCCCCGGACTGCATTCCCGTCCGTGGATGCTGCGAATCTCTGCCTGCTCCATGGTCAGCCCGAACGCCGCACCCAGCAGCTGTAATGAACCAACGCCTGGAATCACCTGCATTTCCAGTTCCGGATATCGGTTTTGAATCGTGCGGCACAGACTGTACAGCAGCGGATCACCGGACACCACAATGCCGATGCGTTCGGTCTCCAGCAGTTCAGGGAGTTCCTGCAGCAGCCGGGAAATGTTTCCCATCGGTCTCGCCTTTTTGACTTCCAGCAGTGACAGAAACCGCTCCGATGCAATTACACAGTCCGCCGACTCCAGCGCTTTTTTTGCCGCCGGCAGCAGATAATCCGCTGTGCCGCTGCCGCCGCCTGCCAAGATCAGTTCATGCTGCACGCCAACCACTCCTTTCGTATTTGCGCCGCCCGGCTGCTCTCTGCCAGGATACGGTCGGAATCATCCAGAAGGATCAGTCCCACCTGCACCCTGCCATGTGTGCGCCGCATACAGTTTTCACAGACGCTTTCCGCCACGGACTGCCACACCTGTTCGCCGAACGGGAACTGCCGCAGCAGTTCTGTCATTTCCCGTGTGGTGTTGCGCTGATACAGCTGCCGCACCTGCATCTGGCTTGCTCCGGCAAGCGCTGCATGGGTGCATAGCACCTCACGCTGTCCGCCGGCGGTGTGGCTGTGCAGGTACATGATATCTGCTGCCGGTTTCACCAGCTTGCCCGGTCTGCCTGCCAGCAGCACGCCGGTAAAGCCCATCTCCTCGGCACAGTCCAGCAGAAAGCCCAGATAATTGCTGCAAAGGACGATCGGTCCGGCATCCGGATACTGCCGCCTCAGCCAAGATTCTCCGGCGTATCCTGTCACAAAGGCACACACCTTTCCATACTCTGCCCGGCACATGGAAAGTTCCAGCGACAGCGACTCCCGGACAGCCTCTTCGCTCATAGGGCGCACAATGCCGGTTGTCCCCAGAATGGAGATACCGCCTTCGATGCCCAGCCGTCCGTTAAACGTTTTTTGTGCAATGCGTTCTCCGTCCGGCACGGAAACCGTCACCACCGCACCTTTTGCGCCGATCACAGAGCGCACAGCCTTTTCGATCATCTCTCTCGGCACAGGATTGATCGCCGGCTCACCCGGCGGAAGTTTCAGCCCTTTTCGGGTCACAACGCCCACGCCGTCTCCGGCACGGAACTGCACAGCGCCGTCCTCCGGCAGAATCTGCACAGCGGTATTTACCAGACAGCCGTTGGTCTCATCCGGGTCGTCGCCGCCGTCTTTTCTCACGCCGCAGGTGTACGTCGCACCGGGCTGTATCGCCAGACGCAGTTTTTTTCCGGCAGGCACTACCAGTTCCACCCACTCCGGGCAGCTGCCTGTGGTCTGCCACAGCACAGATGCCAGGCTTGCGCCGGCGGCACAGGCACCCGTGGTATATCCTTCCCGCAACCGTTTCATTCCGGTTTTCCCCATTGTTCCAGGATGGCGTAGATCTGCTCCATGTCCAGGTTTTTTCGGAGCAGATCTGCCAGCTTGTCGTACTCCTGCTCTTTCCGGGCAGCAAAGTCCAGCTGCGGAACAGCTGTCCCGGAGATGCCCTTTTTCTCCAACAGCAGCTGCACCAGCTTTGCCGAAAATTCCGGCGCATCAAAAATGCCGTGGAGGTATGTGCCGCAGACTGTCCCGTCCGCACTGACACAGCCGTCGGCTCTGCCGTCCTGCAAATGCACAAAAGGCACACCGTTTCCGGTGCAGACTGTTTCGCCCATGTGGATCTCATAGCCGGTGACCGGACAGCCGGAAAGGGATTCCAGCATTCCGGAAACGCCGGAAATCACGCCGGCTGTCTGGCTGCGCTGTTTCTGAGACCGAAAGACCGTTTCGGTCTCCAGCAAACCCATGCCACGCAGTGTGCCGCCGTCTTCGGCGTGTTCCGGGTCAGAAAGCGTCTGCCCCAGCATCTGAAATCCGCCGCAGATGCCCATGAGAAAGATGCCTTTTTCATGACACTTGAGAATTGCCGCCTCCAGACCGCTCTGCCGCAGCCACCGGAGATCTGCCATGGTGCTTTTGGTTCCCGGAAGCAGGATCACATCCGGCATTCCCAGTTCGCTACGCTTTGGCACATAGCGAACCGAAACGCCGTCCACCTGTTCCAGCGCCTCAAAATCGGTAAAGTTCGAGATACGGGGCAGCCGGATCACAGCCACATCCAAAAGTGCGCTTTCGTCTGCTTTTTTCTGCATCAGCCGTTCTGAAAGGCTGTCCTCATCATCCAGTTCCAGCGGCAGATACGGTACAACGCCGAGAACCGGGATGCCAGTCAGATCTTCCAGCATCTTCAGCCCCGGTTTCAGAATCTCCACATCACCACGAAACTTGTTGATAACAACGCCACGGATGCGGCGGCGCTCCGCCTCGTCCAGGAGCATAATCGTTCCGTAGAGCGCCGCAAACACGCCGCCACGGTCAATGTCTCCCACCAGAATTGCCGGAGAATCGGAAAGCTCCGCCATGCCCAGATTCACGATATCCACCGATTTCAAATTGATCTCCGCCGGACTTCCTGCGCCCTCCAGCACAATAATATCATTTTCTTCTGCAAGTGAGCGGTAGGCACGCAGGATATGCGGAACGAGTTCCTGCTTTTTCGTGTAGTACTCCTGCGCACGCATCGTTCCGTAAATTTCTCCGTTGACAATGACTTGTGAGCCGCTGTCGCTGGTGGGTTTCAGCAGAATGGGATTCATCCGGGCATCCGGCTGAACGCCTGCCGCCTCTGCCTGCATGACCTGCGCCCGTCCCATCTCCTTGCCGTCCTGTGTGATGTACGAATTGAGTGCCATGTTCTGGGACTTAAACGGCACGGTTTTCCAGCCGTCCTGCCGAAAGATGCGGCACAGCCCGGCAGTGATAAAGCTTTTTCCGGCAGAGGACATGGTCCCCAGCACCATCAGCGATTTTGCCACCACAATAAAACCTCCTCCATAACCTGCCGCAGACAACGCAGCAGATACGCATTTTCTTCCGGCAGGCGAACTGCCGCACGGTAATCGTCGACGCCCAGTCCTACATAGTTATCACAGTGCCGCAGCAAAATGCCGTACGGTATCAGCCGCTCGTCCAGATCGGGGCATCCCTCTGCCCGGAAAAAGACAAAGTTGGCGCTGGGTTTCCATACCCGAAATCCCAGCTTTCCCAGTTCATCGTACAGCCGCCAGCGCTCGTCCTGCAAAAACGAAAGCGATTTTTCCCGGTATTCTTCTGCGTGCAGTGCTGCGATTCCAGCCTCTTCCGCCAACGTATTTACCGGCCAGGGCTGCCCGGTCTGCCGGATCTTTTCCACAAGCTCTGTATCCGCACAGAGTCCGTAGCCCAGACGCAGTCCCGGAATGGCATACAGCTTTGTCAGCGATTTCAGCACCAAAACGTGCGGATACTGTTCCAGACAGGGCAGCATGGAACAGATTCCCGGCTCTGTTTCTGCCATATCGCAAAAGCATTCGTCCAGCAGCACAAAGATGTGTTTTTCTGCGGCAAGGCACAGAATGCGTTCCAGCAGTTCCGGTGCAATTCCCGTTCCCGTGGGATTGTTGGGATTGCAGAGCGCCAGAAAATCATAAGAGCCGCATTCCAGCGCTTTCAGAATCGTCTCGTCAAGCTGATACGGAAACGGCATTTTCCAGTAGGTAACACGGCATCCGATTTCAGCAAGCGCCGCCGCATATTCCGAAAATGCCGGCACGGGAATCAGTGCGTGGCTCGGCGACACAGCACGAACCGTGCGGAAGATCACATCTGCGCCGCCGTTTCCGCAGACGATCTGTTCCGGGGTTTTGCCGTGAAATTCTGCCAGAGCCTGCCGCAGTCTGCGCTGTGCCGGGTCTGGATAATGCACCAGGAAATCCACCACATTCACGATCGCACTGCGCAACACATCCGGCACGCCAAGCGGGTTAATATTGGCAGAAAAATCCAGCAACGGTTTCTCCTGCTTTTGAAAGCTGTAAATATCACCGCCATGCCGGGGCATAGGCACACCTCCTCATCGAAACAGCAGCACTGCGGCAAACCGCAGCAGACCAAATCCCAAAAGCGACAAACCAGACGCCGCAAACATCATCCCATTGGTGCGGCGAATGTCCTCTGGTTCTGCCAAACGAACCGCATCGCCGATGGTGGGCTTTTCCACCACGTCGCCGAAATAGATATGCGTTCCGCCCAGCTGGATTCCCAGCGCACCGGCTGCGGCGGATTCTGTCTGCGCAGAGTTGGGAGACAGATGGTTTCTCCGGTCACGGCGAAATATACGCCAGGCGTTTTTCCCGTCCAGGCGCAGCAAAAAGGCAGAAACCGTCAGCAGCAGTCCGCAGATACGGGACGGCAGCCAGTTCGCCGCATCATCCAGCTTTGCAGATGCCCTGCCCAAGTGAAGATATTTTGCATTGCGGTAACCCACCATAGAATCCAGCGTGTTGATTGCCTTATAGCAAAATCCCAGCGGCACACCGCCGATCATCAGATACAGCAGCGGCGCAGTCACGCCGTCAGATGTGTTTTCCGCTACAGTCTCCACACAGGCCTTTGCGACCTCTTCCGCCGTCAGCTGAGTGGTATCACGTCCCACCAGGTAGGAAAGCTGCACTCTTGCACCGGGCAGATCGCCATCCGCAAGAAGGCGGTACACCTTGTCGCTTTCCCGTTCCAGACAGCGTGCCGCAAGAATCTGATACGCCCAGAATGTGTGCAGCACAAACCAGAGCCAGAACGAAATGCGGTACGCCAAAAGCAGAATGCCCAGAGAGAGCAACAGACTTCCCAGCGGAATGGCTGCCGCCAGAATCACCCCGGCACGGCGTTCCCCTTCCGGAGTCTGGGGAAACTTCCGGCGCAGAAACCGTTCCAGGCGAGAAATGCTTTTTCCGATCAGCACGACCGGATGCGGCAGCCACCGGGGATCTCCGAAACAGAGATCCAGCAAAAATCCCAGCGCTGTACTGCACAAGATCCACACAGACTTTTTCCTCCTATTTCAATCGCATTCCCAAGCCGCAGCAGACACGCTCCACAGTCTCCGCAGATTCTGCCAGCAGACAGTTCAAACGTCCCACTGCCTCACGAAACCGGCGCTGTTCCGGTTCGACCGGCACAAGTCCGCAGCCCACTTCCTGGCTGATGACCACAGCGTTTTTCCATTTTTCCAGCCAGGGCTGAATTTCCTCTCCTGGGTCTTTCCCCTCGGTCAGCCAGCGTGCCGTCAAAGATTCCACGTGCAGAATCAGCCGCTGTCCCTGCCAGTCCGTCAAGGGCTGCTGCGACGCATCAAAGCAGTCCTGCGCCGTCAGCTGATACTTTTGCATGGCATAGACTGTCCTGCCGTTGGCATAGCCGCCCAGGATCAGTCTCATGCCAGGACGCCTCCCAGCAGTGCCGCACCCAGCAGGCAGACCGTCTCACACAGCACCAGGAAAAAGCCTGCCAGATCGCCGGTAATGCCGCCGAACTGTTTCTTCGCCATATGCGAACAGCCGAAGAAAGCGAACAGCCCGATCCACGCCAGAACGACCGCCAGCCAATCCCAGAACAGCACGGTCAGCAGTCCCACAACGCCGTACACAATGACGAGAATAACACGCACGTGTTTTCCGGCGCTTTCGCCAAAGGTTTTCGCCAGTGAGCTGGACGGCGCAATGGGCAGTGCCGTAACGGACAAGCCGCTGAGACAACGTGACAAGACAAATACACCTGTCAGCAGCCAGACGAAACTGCGGTTCTGAGTCTGGTAGATCTGCACATATGCGCCAAAGCTGACCAGCAGTGCCAGAACTACGCTGAATACGGCAAACGGTCCGCAGTTGGGGTCTTTCAGAATGCGCAGTTTTTCTTCCTGGGGCCGTCTGGAATACAGCGCATCTGCCGTATCACAGAATCCGTCCAGATGAATGCCGCCGGTAATCAGTATGCCGCTCAGCACAGCCAGAACGCCGAACAGCACTGCACCCACGTGCAACAGTTCACAGACCGTCCATACTACAAATAAGCCCACGCCGCACAGCAGTCCCACCAACGGAAAAAATACCATGGCATTGCGCAGGTTCTTTTCCGTCCAGTTCAGACACTTCACCGGAAGTGCGCTATACATGGAAAGTGCGATCAGCAGGGATTCCATCCAGGATTTTATCATATTGTTCTTCTCCTTTCCAAATCAGCAGACAACCGGCGCAGCATTCGATCACAACATCCGCCTGTGCTGCGATCCTGCAGTTGATGCGTCCCAGATATTGCAGATACTGCCGCATGGACGCATCTTCCGGCGTACCATCGGAAAATACTTCGTTCGTGACGATCACCAGGTGCTGCACCTTTTGATACAGTGCAGCAATGCCGTCCAGAACAGTCTGCGCCGGGTCATCTGCACCCTCGCCAAACTGTTCGTTGGCAAGCAGATTGCTGAGACATTCCAGCAGCGCCGTACCGCCGGGAGAAAATGTCTCTGCCTGTTCTGCCAGGTGGGACGGAATCTCCAGCGTCCGGAATCCTTTTCCGGCACGCTGCTGCCGATGTTTGGCAACTCTTGCCCTGCACTCTGCATCCCAGATCTGCATGGTGGCGATATAGCGAAACGGCTCTTGTTTCAGTGCCATGCTGAGACGCTCGGCAAGCTGAGACTTTCCGCTGCCTGCGCCGCCGGTCACCAAAATCAGCATGACAACCGCTCCTTTCGGTACGCCTTACAGGCATCTGCAAAATGCTGCGGCACTTCCGGATTTGACGGAAAATACAGGTGCGGAAATCCGGCGATGATCTGCGCCTTTGTCTGCACTGCCTGCCAGGTTCTTCCGTTCGGGCGCTGTGCCAGAAATGCACTGCCGTTATCCGTACTGTCCGCATAGTGAAATTCATGCGCCCGGATTTTCGTTCCTGCCTTGCCCAGGAGCGTGTCCTGCTGTGCCGTCAGCGTCACATAACCAAAACGGCAAAGGCGTTCGCCCAGACGGGATGTTCCCGGCAGAAGTCCAGCCAGCGGGTAGGACTTGCCGTCTTTTCCGGTCATAGACCGCTGCAGGTACAGGAATCCGCCGCACTCTCCCAGAATCGGGATACCAGTGCCGGCGAGCCGCCGCAGGCTCTCCAAAAAGGCAGTATTGCCGCTGAGCCTGGGCAGGTACAGTTCCGGATAGCCGCCGCAGAAATACAAACCGTCCAGGTTTTCCGGCAGCTTTGCGCCTGTCAGCGGTGAGAAATATACCAGTTCTGCGCCGCATTGTTCCAGCAGTTCCAGATTTTCCGCATAGGTAAAGCAGAACGCCTTATCCTGTGCCACACCGAGCCGGAACGACTTCGGTTTCGCCGTATACTGCGGCACATCCGGCAGCGGCGGCGCTGTTTTTGCCAGTTCCAGGATACGGGAAAGTTCCAGGGTCTCTGCGGCGGTTTCTCCCAGCAGGCGTATCTTTTCGTCCAGCTGTTCCACTTCCCCGGCCGTCATCAGTCCCAGATGACGGCTTTCCAGCTGCACTTCCGGCAGATGAGGCAGATAGCCCAGCACAGGGAGTCCGGTCTCCCGTTCCAGCAGTTCCCGGTAATAATTGTACATTCCGCTGCGGATATCGTTGAGCAGAATGCCGCAGATGGAATTCGGTGTGCGGAATGTCTGAAACCCGTGACAAAGCGCCGCTGCAGAACAGCCCATTCCCTTGGGATTCACCACCAGCAGCACCGGGATTTTCAGCCACTGGGAAACGGTATAGGCGCTCGCCTGGTCGGTCTGTCCGATGCCGTCATAAAAACCCATTGCGCCCTCAAAGACGGCACAGTCCGCATCGGCACTCACCCGGGAGACCAGCTCCGCCATCGGCTGTTCTGACAGAAAAAAAGGATCGGCGTGATACGCCGGTCTGCCGGTGATATGACTGTGAAACATGGGATCAATATAGTCGGGACCACACTTCCAGCCCTGCACCTGCAGCCCACGGGAACAGAGGGCAGACAGCAGTGCCGCAGTCATTGTGGTTTTTCCAGCACCGCTCCCTGCGGCGCTGAGCATAATGCGTGGAACAGGCTGTGGCATGGCAAGGTCTCCTTTCCGGATCAATTTTGAATATATTTGAATGTATTTTATATTATACCACATCCGGACGTTTTGTTCAAGCCATCCGGACACACATTTTATGTGGATTTATTTTTGCGTCAAAACGATATCAACAGTTCCGCCGAATTCTTTTCCTTGACAATGGAATCCAAAGGACTTATAATAGGGACATCATCAAAATCGTACAAATTATGCACGATTTTGAAAACGATACCACAGTTTCTGCAAGCAGGTTTGATTTCTATATAGTTTTGTACGATTGTTATAGTGATTCCTATGAATGTTATAGAAATAGCGATTTCTTTATCTTATAATATCATTCGGCATCAGGATAAAATAAACGTCCTGAAATATAAAAATAGATAAGGAGACTATCACTATGGCAACACAAAACACTCGTGCGGAATTCCGCAAAAAGCTGCTGCACCTCATGATCCCGATTTCCCTGCAGCAGCTGATGATGGCGCTTGTCAATGCGTCAGACGCATTTATGCTGGGCTTTGTCAACCAGGATGCCCTCTCGGCAGTATCCCTGGCAGGACAGGTGCAATTCGTATATTCCCTGTTTTTGTTTGCCATTACTGCCGGCGTTTCGATCTTTGCCGCTCAGTACTGGGGCATTCAGAACAAAAAGGCAGTGGAAAAGACGCTGGGCATCGGTCTGGCATTTTCCGTGCTGCTCTCCCTTCCCTTTACCATCGGCGCAACATTTTTCCCGGAACTGCTGATGCGTGCATTCGCCTCTGATCCGGTTCTCATCCAGGACGGCGCTGTTTATCTTCGGGTAGTCGGCGTGTCCTATCTGCTGCTCAGCATTTCGCAGATCTACCTGTGCATTCTGAAAAACTGCGGAAAAGCCGTACTGAGCGCTGTCATCAGTTCCGTTTCCGTCATCATCAACATCATTCTGAATGCCGCTTTCATCTTCGGCATCGGTTTCTTTCCGGAAATGGGCATCGCCGGCGCTGCCGTTGCAACGGTTATCGCAAAGGTGATCGAACTGGCATGGGCGCTTGCAGTGATGCTGAAAAAGGACAGCATCAAGATCCGCCTTGGCTGGACCATCCACCCGGACAAGGTACTGCTCCGTGACTTCTGGAAGTACACCGCTCCGATCCTGGGCGATGAGCTGATGTGGGGACTGGGCTTTACCATGTACTCCGTCATCATGGGACACATGGGCAGCGACGCCGCAGCCGCAAACTCCATTGCAAACATCGTCAAGAACCTGGTAATCTGCTTCTGCACCGGCATCGCCACCGCAAGCGGCATTATGGTGGGCAGTCTCCTGGGACAGGGCGAACTGGAAAAGGCAAAGGAATACGGCAGAAAGCTTTCCAAGACTTCCATTTTTGCAGGCGCAGTTGCCGGCGTGATTATTCTGGGCGTTATCCCCTTTACCCCTATGTTCTCCACGCTGACCAACACTGCAAAAGAATACCTCCGTGTCATGCTGGTGGTATGCTCCTATTATGTAGTCGGCAAATCCATTAACATGACGGTGATTTCCGGTATCTTCGCAGCCGGCGGTGACTCGAAATTCGGCTTTATCTGCGACGGCATCACCATGTGGTGTGTTACTGTCCCCATCGGTCTGATCGCCGCATTTGTACTGAAACTCCCGGTATTGACCGTATACATTCTTATCAACGTCGATGAGATCATCAAGCTCCCGGCAGTCCTCAAGAACTACCGGAAGTACCGCTGGGTCAAGAATCTGACCCGGCAGGAAACAGCACCTGTTGAACCAGAAACCATGGCACAGACAGCCGCATAACACAAAGAAAAGGAGTCCTCTATGTATACCCTGGAACTGACAGACAACAAGTCTGAGATCATCCAATACAACGTACCCGATCTGCCCATCAAGGCATCCCGTTCCTCTCAGGAGGACTATCCCTCGCTTTCCATCGTCAACCACTGGCACACCGAGTTTGAGTTTATCTACGTGAAAAATGCACCCATGTGGTACAGCGTCAACGGCGAACAGTGCAAGCTGATGCCGGGACAGATGATTTTTGTCAACTCCGGGCAGATGCACTACGGTTTCTGGGAAAAACCCAGCGATTCCGTCTATGACTGCACCCTGTTTCCACCGTCCCTTGCCACCAATCCCACGACCAAAGATTTGCTGGAGGACATCATCCACCATGCGCCGCCGTATCTCATTCTCCACCCGGAGATCGCCGCAGAAAAAACAGTTATCACGCTGGTGAGTGAGATGTTCCAGTGTGCCAGCAATCAGCAGAACGGCTATCCGCTCCAGCTTTTCGGCTGCATCTACCGAATCTGCCACGCCCTGTGGAACTTAATGCAGAATAACGCTGAGCCGTGGGAGCCGAACGACAGCAAGCGCCTGGAGGCAATGCACAAGATGGTGGGATTCATCCAGCAGAAGTACAGCAGCAAGATTGCTTTGCAGGACATTGCCGCTGCCGGATACGTCTGCCGCAGCAGCTGCTGTTCCATCTTCAAGGAATACCTCAACCAGACACCCAACGCTTATCTGACGGAATACCGGATCTCCAAGAGCGTGGAACTTCTCGCAAACCCGGATCTGAGCGTGACGGAGATTGCCATGCAGTGCGGATTCAGCGGTTCCAGCTACTTTACAGAGACCTTCCGCAAAGCCATCGGCTGCACGCCGTCGGATTACCGGATGCGCAAGCAGCAGCGGCGGTAAACTTAAGGCAACACCGCACAGAGTTTGTGCGTAAGATGCGCAGTCGGATTTTTCGGCAGATTGCACAGAAATTTCGCAGGCATACTGTCGGTCGCAATCAATCCTAGTGCGACACTCCTTTGTTCTCGGGCAGAATCCTGC
>JABLTR010050681.1_pt1 | contig 107730 bp, 85 predicted proteins | sample 7160071 | NCBI WGS metagenome assembly JABLTR01 (sample SAMN14651230, study PRJNA627086) | human gut metagenome | isolation source: feces | host: Homo sapiens
CCTCGGCAGATACTCCGCATCCCATTATGCAGGGAATGTGGGGAGCCATGGAGGTTTTTTTAGACACGATAGTCGTTTGTACTATAACGGCCCTCGCTATACTTTCATCGCCGGTGTATCTTACCGGCTCATGCACCGTCGACTGGGCGCTGACCTCCGCGGCCTTTGCCGACGTTTTAGGGCCGTTTGGGGAATATTTTATCTCTGCCTCTCTCGCGCTCTTTTCCTTTGCTACAATAATCGGCTGGTCATATTACGGCATAAGCTGTGTGGAATTTCTCTTTAAAAAGCATAGCAAAGCCGCTTCCTGCATTTACCGCGTACTGTACGTGCTGTGCATTATACCCGGCGCTGCCCTTTCGCTGGATGTGCTTTGGATGGCCGCCGATACCTTAAACGGACTTATGGCCATCCCAAACATTATAGCTGTTGCCCTTTTATCAAAATATGTTTTTGAGGACATTGATGATTTTCTGCCAAAGTCTGTGCCAATTTCAAAATATAAATTTGCCAAAAGCAAGGAGCAGCCCTTGTGCTGAAGATGTTGCGCCGGCTTTAAAGGATAGATATCCGCTATCCTTTTACAAAAATTGCTTAAAATACCTTTGTGCCGGCAATATCTAACAGTCTTTAATTGGGCGGCAGCCGTCGGAATCTCCTTTTCCTCTTTAAATATCCACCTGATAAAAAAAGATTTTTATGGTTTTAATTATACGCGTCTCTGATTCCTTCTGCCGCGCTCTCTTTGCTGTCGCTTTTTCCTATCGACGTTTTAAATCAGCTTTTTATTTGCAAATTATTAAATTATTTTTAACGGCACAATTTTGTAATTAAATTTGCAGCGCTGCCAATAATAAATATAAATCTTTATTAGGCGGCGGAATTATGTATAAACGAATGCTTGCTGTTTTTATATCAATAGTAATAATTATGACAACATGCTCGTTCAGGCTGATGTATTTAACCAGCGGCTCTGATGTGCAGGCGGCAAATAATGGCTCGGGCTATAAGCTCGAAATTTCAAGAGGACGCGGCACCATTTACGACTGCAATCTTGCTCCGATAACAAACGACAGTATAGAATATGTAGCTTTAGTGCCGCCGACGCCGCAGGCCATTATGGAAATATCTGAGCAGCTGGACGCCGAAACGGCGCAAAACGTACTGGAACGCTTAAAGAGCGGGAATCCCGTTACTACCGTTGTTTCCTCGGGATTTTTAAGCGAGGGATGTACGGTTATAAAAACATTTAAAAGATATTCCTCCGCACAGCCCGCCGTTCATATTATAGGATATGTAAGCAGCGATAACACAGGCACTGCCGGCATTGAAAAGGCGTACGAGGATATATTAGGCCGTACGTCTCCGCTAACTGCGACATACCGCACCGATGCAAAAGGAAACATTCTAAGCGGAACTGAGCCGGAGATAGATTACAGCGGCTACAATCTTTCCGCCGGCGTAGCCCTGACTATCGATAAAGGGCTTCAGGAGGCGGTAGAATTAGCAGCTTCCAGATATCTTAACGCCGGAGCCGTTGTAGTTCTGGACATAAGCACCGGAAAAATACGGGCCATGTGCAGTCTGCCGGAATTTGACCAATATAATGTTGCCCAAAGCCTTGAAGATGAATCGTCGCCCCTTATAAACCGCGCGCTGCTTAACTATAACGTCGGCTCTGTTTATAAGCTTGTCGTAGCAGCCGCGGCGCTTGAGCATGGAGTCTCCCCCGAAACCATGTTTTCATGCAGCGGCAGCTATACTGTTGGGAATAAAACATTCCACTGCTTAGGCGAGCACGGAGCAATTAACATGGAAACGGCACTTGAAGTGTCCTGCAACATTTATTTTATACAGCTCGCCCGCAGCTTTGCGCCTGAGTCCATTTTAGGCATGTCCCGCTCCGCCGGATTTGAGCGCTCCATGTATTTATGTCTGGGCATATCCTCCGACGCCGGACTGCTGCCATCGCTTGAAGTGCTGAACACACAGCCGGCGGCGCTTGCCAATCTTTCATTTGGTCAGGGGGACTTAATGCTTACGCCGCTGCACATGGCGGGCTTTATCTCTGCAATAGCGTCCGGCGGTTATTATCGCGAGCCAAGCCTGATTGAGGGGCTTGTTGATGACAAAGGCAATTTATACAATGCCTCAGCGACGCCGGCGCCGGCCAAAATTTTAAGCTCATCAACCGCGCGCACGCTTAGCGAATTTATGATAAACACCGTAGAAAGCGGCACAGGTACCGCCGCTAAGCCGGAAAAAGGGGGCGCCGGCGGCAAGACCGCTACCGCTGAGACCGGCTGGGTAAAGGACGGCCGCGAGGTATATCAGACGTGGTTTACCGGATTTTTCCCTGTCGAAAACCCGCAGTACACTGTGGTAGTTCTCGCAGAGGACGGCGCCTCCGGCAGCCGGACAAGCGCGCCGGTGTTTAAGCTTATCGCCGATTATGTAGGCGGCAGGCAATAATTTTATTGTCCGGATATTAATGCGGAATTGGACAAGCAAAAGCCAAAGCAATCGCCGCCGCTTGTATATAAGTATCTGCGAGTTCTTATGCCAAATTAGGCTGATGCGTCGCTGAAGCCCGTCATTTTATTAATTGCAATACTCCGCTGTATGCAAATTCGTCAGCTTACCGCGGACATATTTTACCTATCGTATGCTGCTGTTCTGCAAAAGCTCTGCCGTATCCTTTTGCCGGCTAAGCAGGGCCGGCAGCCATTTCTCTTAAATATAAAATAAAAATCCGGAGAAGACTGCTTCTCCGGATTTAAACTTTTCATCAAGTCCCGATTATTCGGCTTTAGCACGCTTTACAAGATTTTCGTATTTCTCTTTAGCCGTTGCAGCCGCCTGGTCAAGCAGCTTCTCTGAACGCTCAGGATTGCTGCGCATAAGCGCGCTGTAGCGAACCTCGTTAAGCGCAAATTCTTTATATTCGCCCGTAGGCTCCTTGCTGTCGAGTACAAACGGGTTCTGACCCTCGTCAGCGCGTCTTGGGTCATAGCGGAAGAGGTTCCAATAGCCGGATGTTACCGCCTTTTTCTCCTCTGTCTGGCTGATGCCCATGCCGCCCTTAATGCCGTGGTTTATGCACGGAGCGTAGGCAATGATAAGCGACGGGCCGTGATAGCTCTCCGCCTCGGCAAACGCCTTGATGCACTGGTTGTAATCAGCGCCCTGCGCTATCTGTGCAACATATACGTAGCCGTAGCTCATCGCTATAGCGGCGAGGTCCTTTTTCTTAACGCTCTTACCTGTTGCGGCAAACTGAGCTATAGCGCCCTCCGGCGTTGATTTTGAAGCCTGGCCGCCGGTATTGGAGTAAACCTCTGTATCGAATACCAGCACGTTTACATCCTCGCCGGACGCCAGCACGTGGTCAAGTCCGCCGAAGCCGATGTCATATGCCCAGCCGTCGCCGCCGAATATCCATATCGACTTCTTGGCAAGATATTTGCTGTCGGCAAGTATCTCGTCAACTATCTTCTTCTCATCGCCCTTTGCCTTGCTGGCCTTAAGAGCTTCTGTGAACTTCTCGGCAGCCACGCTGTTTGCGTCGCCGTCGGTCATGGTGTCAAGCCATTCTTTAGCGGCGGCCTTTACCGCAGCGTCGGAGCCTTCCGCCAAAACTGCCGCTTTCTCAGCAAGACGGTCGCGTATCGCCACGTTTGCAAGATACATGCCGTAACCAAACTCAGCGTTATCCTCAAACAGTGAGTTCTGCCATGCCGGACCCTTGCCCTGCTTGTTCACAGTGTAAGGAGTTGACGGTGCAGAACCGCCCCAAATCGACGAGCAGCCTGTAGCATTGGCTATATACATCCTGTCGCCGAAGAGCTGTGTTACCAGCTTGGCATACGGAGTCTCGCCGCAGCCGGCGCAGGCGCCCGAGAACTCAAGCAGCGGCTGCTTGAACTGACTGCCCTTTACGGTTGTGGGCTTGAACTTCTCTGCAACTTCCTTTTTCTCCGGCAGGCCAAAGCCGTATGCAAAAGCATCCTGCTGGTCAAGCTGAGTGTCGAGCGGCTTCATGGTAAGAGCCTTTACACCCTTCTTGCCCGGGCAGACGTTCGCGCAGGAACCGCAGCCGGTGCAGTCAAGGGCAGATATCGTCATGCTGAACTGCATGTCGGGCATGCCTGTCATAGGCACCGTCTTCATAGACGCAGGAGCCTTGTCAGCCTCTGCCTTTGTCATTGCAACCGGACGTATAACAGCGTGCGGGCAGACATAAGAGCAGAAGTTGCACTGTATGCAGTTTTCCGGATTCCATTCCGGTACGTCGACAGCTATACCGCGCTTCTCATACTGTGAAGAACCCAGCGGCACCTCGCCGTCGGCCATGTCCTTAAACGCCGATACCGGCAGTGCATCGCCGCGCTGCGCATTTATCGGAGTAAGTATGTTGTTTACATAGTCAACCAGCTTCTGATTGTCGCCGGCAGCCTTAACCTCGACCACTTCGTCCTTCGCCTTAGCCCACTCGGCCGGAACGTTTACCTTCTTAACATTCTGCATGCCGCTGTCTATAGCGTTGTGGTTCATGGCGACAACCTGCTCGCCCTTCTTGCCGTAGGACTTCGTTGCTGCCTTTTTCATGAGGTCAACAGCCGTCTCTGCCGGTATTATCTTGGCCAGCTTGAAGAACGCCGACTGAAGTATCGTGTTTACGCGTCCGCCAAGGCCTAAGTCCTTAGCTATCTGCGTAGCGTTTATTGTATACATCTTAATATCGTTTTTAGCTATATACTGCTTCATCTTGGCCGGCAGGTGCTTATCAAGCTCCGCTTCGTCCCAAGCGCAGTTAAGCAGGAATATTCCGCCCGGCTTAATGTCCTCAACAATGTCGTACTTGTCGACATATGAGGGGTTGTGGCAGGCGACAAAGTCGGCCTTATTTACATAGTAGGCAGACTTAATGGGCTTCTTGCCGAAGCGCAGGTGGGAAATGGTAACACCGCCCGACTTTTTAGAGTCGTAAGCAAAATAACCCTGTGCATACATGTCGGTATTATCGCCTATAATCTTAATGGAATTCTTGTTCGCGCCGACGGTGCCGTCAGAGCCAAGACCCCAGAATTTGCAGGAGTGCGTACCGCGCGGAGTGGTGTCCGGATTTTCCTTAATCGGCAGTGAAAGGTTGGTAACGTCGTCCTCAATGCCTATTGTAAAGCGCTTCTTCGGACGAGCCTTTTCCATATTGCGGTAAACGGCTATAATCTGAGCCGGAGTCGTATCCTTAGAGCCGAGACCGTAACGTCCGGTATATACCGGCACGCCCTCAAACTTAGAGCCGGCAAGTGCAGCCAAAACATCCAGATACAGCGGCTCACCTATTGAACCGGGTTCCTTAGTCCTGTCAAGCACGGAAATTTTCTTAACGCTGCTCGGCAATGCGCTGATAAGGTGCTTTGCAGAGAACGGACGGTACAGCCTTACCTTTACAAGTCCGACCTTTCCGCCGTTTTTATTAAGATAATCTATTGTCTCTTCTATAGTGTCGTTTACAGAGCCCATAGCTATTATGACATGCTCAGCATTGCGTGCGCCATAGTAGTTAAAGAGCTTGTAATTTGTGCCTATTTTCTCGTTTACTTTGTTCATGTATTCTTCTGTTACGCCTATTATGTTGTCATAATAAGTGTTGGAAGCTTCTCTTGCCTGGAAGAATACGTCAGGGTTCTGGGCAGTACCTCTCTGCGCCGGTGATTCAGGATTGAGAGAACGGTTGCGGAACTCTCTTAATGCTTCCTTGTCCAGCATTTCGTCAAGGTCGGCATAGTCCCACTTCTCTATTTTTGAAATCTCATGCGAGGTGCGGAAGCCGTCAAAGAAATGCATAAAGGGGAGTCTGCCCTTTATGGCTGCAAGGTGCGCCACTGCGCCGAGGTCCATTACCTCCTGCGGGTTTGTGGAGCAAAGCATTGCAAAGCCCGTCTGGCGGCATGCATAAATGTCCGAATGATCGCCGAATATTGAAAGAGCGTGCGATGCTATGGCTCTCGCCGAAACGTTTATAACGCCCGGAAGCAATTCACCGGCGATTTTGTACATATTCGGTATCATAAGGAGCAGGCCCTGTGACGCCGTATATGTGGTGGTCAATGCACCGGCTGCAAGCGAGCCGTGAACAGCGCCGGCGGCGCCGCCCTCTGACTGCATCTCCACAATTTTGACAGGACGGCCAAATAGGTTCTTTGCGCCCGCCGCTGCCATTTTATCTGTCTCCTCCGCCATGTTGGAGGAGGGGGTTATCGGATAAATTGCGGCAACATCCGTAAAAGCATATGACACATATGCTGCTGCCGAGTTACCATCCATGGTGCCTTTTTTTCTCATAACCATGTGTATTTTTCCTCCTATTTAACATACTCCGATTTATTTTAGCACTTTTAAATTCCATTGTAAACAGTTATAACTGTTAATTTTTTGAAAAATCCAACAAATATTTTCTTTTTTGCCTTTATTTTTTTGAAAACAGCCGTTATTTTGATTCAGCACCCTGTTTTGCTTAACCACTGCTTCTTATTTAAGCATAATTATTTAAATTATCTTTGACAAAATAAGATAAAAAAAGTATTATATATGTATTAATATATTGTATAATGGGATTAGTACATAAAATAAAAAATAATTCGCTTTGCGGAGAATGGAGTAATATATGGATGACCCTCTCAGTCTAATTTTAAAAATTATATTGCTTTTTGTCCTTATACTTGTAAACGCCTTTTTTGCCATGAGTGAAATAGCAATTATATCTGTTAACGACAACAAAATAAAGCGAATGGCGGAAGAAGGCAACAAAAAAGCTAAAAAGCTTCTTAAGCTCACATCCGATTCATCAAGCTTTTTGTCGACAATACAAATAGGTGTAACCTTAGCCGGATTTTTAACATCAGCATCTGCAGCCGACAATTTCAGCGACCCGCTTGCAGAGGGTATACAAAATCTTCTAAACGTGCATTCAGCTACTGCTGTAAGCATTATAAACGGCGTATCGTTAGTGCTTGTTACAATTATAATCTCTTACTTCTCGCTTGTGCTGGGCGAATTAGTGCCTAAAAAAATAGCCATGCAGAAAAGCGAAGCAATATCTTTCAGAGTTGTCGGTATTCTGCTGTTTGTAAAAAGCTTCTTAAAGTTTTTTGTAAAACTGCTGTCAGCCTCTACAAACATTGTGCTGCGTATATTCCGAATAGACCCCAACGCCAGCGAAGAGCATGTTACGGAAGAGGACATACGCATGCTGGCCGATGTTGCTGAAGAAAAGGGAACCATTGAGAGCAGTCAGAAGGATATGATAATAAACGTCTTTGAATTTGACGACATAGTTGCAGCGGACGTTATGACGCACCGCACAGACATCTGCGCAGTTGACAAGTCCGATTCTCTTGACTTTCTTCTCAAGGAAGCTATTGAAAAGGGATATTCGCGTCTGCCGGTGTTTGATGAAGATATAGATAATATAGTCGGCATCGTCTATGTAAAAGACCTTTTAAGATATGTCGGCAAGCATTTGCCAAACGAAACCGATATTATAGACAAGTTCATGCGTCCGGCGTACTTTGTGCCGGAATCTAAGCGGTGCGGCGATTTATTTAAGGAAATGACGGCAAAGCATATACAAATGTCCATAGTAGTCGATGAATACGGCGGCACCGCCGGGCTTGTCACAATAGAAGATTTGCTGGAATCTATAGTCGGCAACATGCAGGATGAATACGACAACGAAACAGAGGATATTGAGGTTATCGGCAACGACATGTTCACGATGGACGGCACCACCGATATAGAAGAGGTAGAGGAGATACTCGGCGTAGAGCTGCCGGAGGGCGAATATGACACGCTGGGCGGTATGATAATGTCGATGCTCGGCCGCGTACCCGTTGAGGGCGAAAACGCCAGCGTTGAAACCTGCGGATATATCTTCACAATAAAGAGTGTGGAGGATAAGCGCATTGAGCGCGTACAGGTGGAAAAGGACCCAAATGCCCCGTCCTCAAATTCAGATGATGAAGCCGACGACGACAAAAAATCAAAGAGCAAGGATAAGGGCAAAGAAAAGGATAAGGAAAAAGATAAAGATAAGGACAACAAATAAAAACTGTTTGTCCTGCTAAACTTTGCCTGACAATAAATACGGCGTTGACTTCTGCCACATCTCGGCACGCCGGTAAAAATAGTTTAAAGTGAGGAGTAATTATAAACAATGTCTTTAAAATCAAATACAGGCATGGAGCGTAAAAGCAAAAAGCAGAGATACGCTCTATATATAGCCACGGCGGCTGTTATAGCCGGGCTTTATACAATAGCGACACTTTTAATACAGCCGCTGGCGTTTGGACCTGTACAGTTTAGGATATCCGAAGCGCTCACCATTCTTCCGGTATTTACCCCTGCGGCAATACCCGGACTGTTTATAGGCTGCGTGCTTTCTAACGCCGTAGGCGTGGCGACGGGCGCCAACATACTCGGCGCACTCGATATTGTCATCGGTTCGTCCGCAACGCTTGTTGCTGCTGTGCTGTCTTACTTTTTGCGTGATATAAAATTCCGCATTTGGCCGCATGGAATAAAAATCCCATTTCTTGCGACAATTCCGCCCGTTGTGGTAAACGCATTTGTTATAGGTACAGAGCTCGCTTTTGTAGACAGCGCGTCGCTATGGCTTAATATTCTATTTGTGGCGCTTGGCCAACTCGCGCCCTGCGTGATATTGGGTAGTTTGCTGTATGTGGGCATAGTCAAGTCAAAGGCCGACCGCTTTATCACGGCTTAATATCTAAAGCATAGCGCGCCACGCTATGCTTTTTATTTTATTGCGGCATCATTTGGCAGTGAACGCGTGACGGCTCTAATTACATTAATTTTTACGAAATTGAGAGGTGCGGTATGTTTTCAAAGCTTTACAGCATCGGTTTATTCGGGTTAAACGCTTTTACCGTTAACGTCGAATGCGACTTAACGCAGGGACTGCCGTCCTTTGACATAGTCGGCCTGCCCGGCGCCGCCGTTAAAGAGTCTAAAGACAGGGTGCGTTCTGCGTTAAAAAATTCAGGCTTTGAGTATCCTGTAAGCCGAATAACAATAAATCTTGCTCCGGCGGACATACGCAAAGAAGGTCCTATTTACGATTTGCCGGTGCTTATCTCACTGCTGAAAGCCTCGCGCCAGCTTGACGCCGGTCTTGACGACGCCGTATTTATCGGCGAGCTGTCGCTGGACGGGGTCATTCGCCCGGCTAAGGGCATACTTCCAATGGCGCTGCACGCCGCCGAGTGCGGATTTAAGCAGTTTTATATCCCATATGACAACGCCGCCGAAGCCTCTATCGTCAAGGGCATTGAAATATATGCCGTTAAAACGGTAAGCGAGCTTTTGTCTCATTTAAAGGGCGAAACGGCGCTGGCGCCCATTAAAGAGGGAGATTATCCGCTATCGCAGAGTCCTAAATATTTAGATTTTGCCGATGTTAAGGGGCAAGAGACGGCAAAGCGCGCGCTTGAGATTGCCGCTGCCGGAGGTCATAACGTACTTATGATAGGTCCGCCCGGCTCCGGCAAGAGCATGCTGGCAAAAAGGCTGCCGTCCATACTTCCCGAAATGAGCTTTGAAGAAGCAGTAGAGACAACCAAAATATACTCTATAGCCGGACTGCTGCCGGCCGGTGTGCCGCTTATTTTTGAGCGGCCATTCCGCTCACCCCACCATACCATTTCATCGGCTGGATTATCCGGAGGCGGCACTATACCGCGGCCGGGCGAGCTGTCGCTTGCACATAACGGCGTACTGTTTTTAGATGAACTGCCGGAGTTTTCAAAACAGACTATTGAATCGCTGCGTCAGCCGCTGGAGGACGGAAAAATTACAATATCCCGCGCAAGCGGCTCGGTATCATATCCCTGCTCTGTTTCGTTTGTTGCGGCAATGAACCCCTGTCCGTGCGGATTTTTCGGTGACGCCAGTCATACCTGTCGGTGCAGCCGGAAAAGCGTGCAGAATTATTTGGGGCACATATCCGGCCCGCTGCTTGACAGACTCGACATGCATATCGAAGTTCCCGCAATTAAGTATGAAGAGCTGAGTCAGTACAGCGGCGGTGAAAGCTCCGAAAGCATAAGAAAGCGCGTAACTGCCGCCCGAAAAATACAAATCGACCGTTTTTCTGGCAGCGGCTGCACCTGCAATGCCAACATGAGCGCGGGGCTAAAAGAGAAACACTGCCTGCTTTCTAATCAGGCGGAAAAATTTATACATTCCGCATTTGACTCACTGTCGCTTTCGGCCAGAGCATATGACAGGATTATAAAAGTAGCGCGCACTATTGCAGATTTGGCTGGCAGCGAAACCATCGAGCTAATGCACATCTCGGAAGCTGTGAGATATCGCAGCCTTAACAGCAAGTACTGGCAATGATTTGTCTTTCTCAAAAACAGATGCCAATTATCATTTTTTAATTGGTCAATTGTTTGAGAAATGTTTAAATAATTCCTCTAAGTTTTTGCCGAGATGATTATAAAAGTTTCGACATCTAAGCAAAAATAGCTGCTATAATCTTATTCAAATGTTTTGTTTGCATAAAATTTTTTGGCAAGTAAGTATCTTCCTGATTATTGTTTAATAATTTTTACATATCTGTGAATTTACATTTAGGTATTACTCTTTATTAATGGCTATGCCTTAAAATGCGATTATCTGCTGCAAAATTTTATGTTTTTATTCGATATTTTATAGTTAAGCAAGCAAAATAAATTAATCCGGCGTGTCAAATTACACGCCGGATTTTAAGTTTTAGCCCATTTAATCTTAAAGCTTTCCACATTCCTAAATACAAGGAAAAGCTGCTTACAAGTTTCTTTGTCACTTCATGCTTTTGATGCAGAAGTTGCAAACATTGCACACTTTTAAATCAGCTGGGATGAATTAAGTCACGACTGATAACACTGCTTTTACAAGCCGAACCCCATGTGCCGTCAGTTTGACAAATCGAATGACAAAAAATTGCATTTATTTTAATGGAATTTTGCCTTTTGCAATTGACATAAACGCAAGCCTATACCCCTTTGCTGTGGGAGATAATCCAATTCAAAATTGTTTCATCTTCAAATAAAATATTTCCGCCGCCATGATAATTGTAAATTCCACGGCTGTTAAAATATTCATTGTCGGGTATTTGAAGCATGAGCAGTTCGTTAATCTGCTCCTCAGTACGGCCTATGTCAGCATAGGCTTTGTAAAGATTATTATATGCATCCCGTGCTTTTTGAGAGCCATAATATTCATCGCCCTCAGCCATGAAAATATATACGGCAACATTGTTTTCCGCTATTGGCAAATATTCGCCGTCCCATTGAGAGGCGCCGTGCAGGTAAGCGGCATATAAATCAGGCCGCATAGATACTGCTCGTGACATTGTCTCCCCGCCTGCCGAATAACCGGCCGCGTATACTCTGTCAACATCAACTGAAAAATTTTTTAAAAAATATTCCGTTAGCTCAATCGCTTGCCTTGCAGATTTCTCGCCCCAATCTGTAAGCTGGGCAGAAACAACTATCATATCTTCTGAAAGCTCTGTCCAAGACAGAAAACCGCGCCAGCTCAAATTGCTGCCAGAGGATTCTTCTCCAAACCACATCATGTCATAGCCGGGCATAGTAACCACAAGCGGACACTCCCGTCCTATACCGTAACCTTCCGGAAGATAATAGCTGTAATGAATATCTCCCTCTTCAGTGTTTAATATTTGTTCTGCATTTAGTCCGCCCTCAGCAGAGATTGCCATATCATCCTCCGATGTAAGATATGAGGTGTTTCCTATAGATGAAGATTCTTTGGAAAATACTGCAATATCTTCGCTGTTCTGGCAGGAAGCAATTAAAAAGGCCAGAGCCGCCACAATCGTTAATGCAAGTATGCGCTTCATATAAATGCGCTCTCCTTATCTGTGCAGACTCGTAAGCATTTCCACTGTGGCCGGGTCATAGTGTGAAAAGAACAGGCTTTCATTTTCATCTAAGGCCTGAATTGCCGCCATGTCCTTTTCGTCTAAGGCAAAATCAAATACATCAATATTCTGAATCATTCTGTCCTTATGGGTTGATTTTGGGATAACCACAACATCGCTCTGAATAAGGAAACGAAGGGCGGTTTGCGCTGCGCTTTTACCATATTTTTCCCCAATTTCCTTAAGTACGGGGTTTGTAAAGAAATCTTTGCGTCCCTCTGCAAACGGACCCCATGACTCGTGCTGTACGCCGTATTTTTTCATATATTCATGAGCTGTCTTTTGCTGCTGGAATATATGCGTCTCTACCTGATTAACAGCCGGTTTAATTTCTACAAAATTGCATAAATCAATCAGGCGGTCAGGATAGAAGTTTGAAACACCTATAGCGCGAATCCAGCCTTCTTTGTATGCCTCTTCCATAGCATGGTAGGTACCGTAATAATCATTAAAGGGCTGATGAATCAGTACGAGGTCAATATACTCTGTCTGAAGCTTATGCAGAGACTGCAAAAGCGATGCTTTTGCCTTTTCATAGCCGCCGTTGCTAATCCATACCTTTGTTGTAATAAAAAGCTTGTCGCGTGGCACTCCGCATTTTGCAACGGCTTTTCCTACTGCTTCCTCATTCCCGTAAGCCTGTGCCGTATCAATAGATCGGTAACCAACGCTTATTGCGTCCAAAACGCAGCGCTCGCATTCTTCATTAGATACCTGATATACGCCGTAGCCCAATACCGGCATTTTTATTCCATTGTTTAAGGTTACATATTCCATGATTAATTCCTCCGTTTTTATTTTTATATTTTTTAGCCTAACCTGTTTGCAAAATCTAGGTGCATGCATCTGATTGAGCAAAAATATAAGGCTCAATACTTTTAAAAGGCAAATGTGCTTTTAAATTTTTGCAGGGCGATTATCTCAATGATTTCCCGTCTTCAAATGCATTTCCTACCTTTTCTCCCAATACAAGATAATTATTGTGAACCGCGTCAAAAGAGATTGCCCGGAGTTTTTCGGCGTCAATCAGTCCATCTTCGCCCAGAATGCTTTCATCTGCGCTCACATTGACTATTTCTCCAATAATATTGCCGTCTTCATTTACCTTGACAAGACGGCATTCCAGCGCCATAGGCAATTCACAAATCACCGGAGCGTCTACAAAGCTGCTCTTTTCAGTAGTAAAGCCCGCCTTTTCCATTTTGTCGTCCGTATTGTTGCCGGAAACAATGCCCACATAGTCGCATGCTGCCACATGAGCGGCATCTGCAAAGCTTATGGTGAAAGCCTTTCTTTCCATGATATTCTTTGTTGTCTTATGCCCTGCACTTAGGCAAAGGATTACATGGTTTGCATCGTAAATTCCGCCCCATGCGGCGTTCATGGCATCGGCATTCCCATTTTCGTCATAGCTGCCCACAATCAGCACAGGCAGCGGATACATCCATGTTTTTGCTCCAAAATTTTTTCTCATGCTTATATTGCTCCTTTTCAAATTTATTTTGTTCCGCCAAAAACTGCGGACATTTTCATGCTGTCAAGCGCTGCGTCTAATTTACCTACCTCCTGCGAAGTTAAGCTGATTTCGGCAGCAGCGGCGTTTTCACGAAGTCGTTCTAATTTCCTTGTGCCGGGAATAGGTACAATATACGGCTTTTTGCAGAGCATCCATGCAAGAGAAATCTGTGCGGGTGTGGCATTTTTCTCTTTTGCTGTTTTTTTAAGAAGCTCAAGCAGCTCTTTATTCTGCTCTGCTGATTTAGGCGCAAATTGCGGCATTATACTCCTATAATCGGTCTGCGCCTCAAAATTTGTGTCCTTACCATATTTTGTACTCAAAAATCCGTTTGCAAGCGGCGAAAAGGCCACATATCCAATGTTAAGCTCTTCCAGAGTGGGGAACAATTTTTCGTGCCAGCGCGCCATCATGGAATAGCGGCTCTGAACCGCCGTTACCGGGCAGATAGCGTGAGCGCGCCGAATGGTGTTTTCATCCGCTTCTGAGAGCCCCCAATGAAGTATTTTGCCCTCTTTTATCAAATCCGACATCATACCTGCCACTTCCTCTATGGGAACTTTGGGGTCAGGACGATGCTGATAGTAGATATCAATATAATCGGTGCCCAGTCTTTTCAGTGATGCCTCTGCTGAAGCGCGTATAACCTCCGGCCGCGAATCCGGCACAAGCGGCTTATTGACTTTGCTGCTGTCCATATCAAAGCGAATGCCAAACTTTGTGGAAATAACAACCTGATTTCTGCAATTTTTCAGCGCTTCACCTACCAACACTTCGTTTTGATGCGGGTCGTCGGGCGTGCCGTAAACTTCGGCAGTATCAAAAAAAGTATATCCCATCTCCACTGCCTGAGAAATAAGATAAAGCGCGTCTTTTTTATTAGTAGGAGCGCCGTAGGCATGGGAAAATCCCATACAGCCAAGTCCAAGTGCAGACACTTTAAGCCCGTTTCCTAAAATTCTTTTCTGCATATTGCATGTCTTCCTCCCTAGTGATGAAAGCTTGTGAAAATGGCGGCTTCTTTTTCCGGCAGACCCATCTTTTCTTTGCCCATACGAATGCTTTTTATAAGAAACGCCATATTTCGGCCAAGGGTACGCATGGTCTGAAGCCCTTCTTTATCTTCTAAAACTTCTTCGGGAGTACCGCCATGAACCATGTTCCAGTATTGGCTGCTAGCAATGGGCATGCCGCTTATGGTAAAATATTTATTGAGCATATCAAAGGCCGCTGTACTGCCACCGCGCCGGCATGATACAACAGCAGCGCCGACTTTCATGGTCTTATCTATGTTAATCGTGCTGAAAAATAATCTGTCCATAAAGGCTACTGCTCCACCGGCGGGTGAAGCATAGTACACAGGGGAACCTATAACAAATGCATCAGCCTCAGCAAGCTTTGGTGCAACTTCATTTACAATGTCGTTAAATATACATTTGCCGTTGCTATTGCCGGGAGCGCGGCATTTCCGGCAGGCAGTACAGCCGTGAATATCCATATTACCCACATGAATTATCTCCGTCTCAACACCCTCTGCCTCCAGCGCTTTGCTTAGTTCTGTCAGAGCGGTATAAGTGCAGCCTTTGGCCCTAGGACTTCCGTTAACAAGCAGTGCTTTCATAATATGCTCCTTCCATTCTTCTTTTATTATGTTACAAAGCATTATAACAAATTTTTAAGATTTATCTGTATAATACTAAAATATATTTGTTATTCTGTCAGGTAACGCAGCCAGAGAATTCCACACTCAAGCGGCGTTGCCTCTTTTATTTTAAATGAAACAGTAGTCTTAAGGGGCAAGTCTTTGGCCCGTTCAAATATTGAAACAGATGTGTTGTTTCCGTCGGCTACCGGCGCAATTACAAGACTTAATTCATCTATCAAATTTTCTACAGCAAACGACCAATTTGTAATACCTCCGCCTGCAACCATTATACGTTTTATAGCAAATATTCTGTAAAGCTTATTTAACAAAAGGCGGCAGTCGATTTCTTTTTTACCCGCGAAAAGATAAGAAATATTAAGCTCCCGCAGATATGAAAGATAGTCGTTTGTCACACCTTCTGTCAGCACCTCTATCACATGAGATTTTGGCCGGTTTTTCCTTTGTATATAATTTGAGTGAAAGCCAAGCTCGCCTTTAGGATCAAGCGAAATAATATAGTTGTTTGCGTCGGCCACAGCTATATAGTCCTCTATAGGATGTTTCTCATCACTAACAGGCAAATTTTTGACTAACCCATCTGAATAGCCTTGTGCCATAGTAGTTGTTCCATAAAGCACTGCCTGACACTTATAAAAATTTCTAAGTTCGCCATATGCCTTAAGTGCGGGTACACATATATCTGAGCTCATATATTCCCCGTCAATTTTCCCGTCCAGTGAGGTAAGCATATGGCAAATTACATATGGTCTGTCCATTATACGCTCCTTTTTTATTACATCTCGGATTAGCTTTCCCACGCTCCTGTAAAAGTTGCCTCCGAATAGAGTCCTTATACTTTTGTTTTTATAATCGCATATAAATCACTACTGCGAATAATGTTGGCAGCAGTATCTGTTTAAAGCGGCATCGCCTATAGGAAGAAGTTTAAATACTGCGGTGCCCGCAGGCAGCGCAGTATTCTTTCGGATTTAGCAAAGCATACTCTTTAAATACGTAAATTACGACAAAACTTTATATTTTTTACGTTAGTTGTAATTCTTATAATAAATTCCTGCCGTGATATATAGCTATATATTATTGTTATTAAATATTTTTTCCAGCCATTCATCATAAGTAGGAATCCAGCCGCCTCTGGCGCCAAAGCCGTGCGGCATATTATCAAGCTGCAGCCGTTCCACGGCTACACCGGCTTGTTCGGCCGCATCTTCATTTGCCAAAAACTGATTATAAAACGGATCGCGGGTGCCATAGCAATAAAAAGTGGGCGGCAGGTCTCCGGAGCGCAGCAGCTCTACATCTGTAGTCCCCACGCTGAGACGGCCGTAGAATGAATAAATCATTCCGCAGGCAGCGGCATCGGCAGAAATCTCATCCAACTTATCTGGCACATATGACGTATCCAGTGCCGTGCCGTTTATTTCTCCACCGAAGTTTAACAACATTTCTCCGCTTAAAATACCGCCTGCCGAAAATCCCATTACAGCAATGTCCTTTTCATCAATTCCGTATTCTTCGGCATGAGCGCGGACAAATCTTACGGCACGTGCCAAATCAAGCGCGCCCTCCTGCTGAGTATAGGGACGCAGTCGATAATCTACCACAAAGCTTTGATATCCCAGTTCGCTCAAAGCTTCGGCAACATCCACGCCTTCCGGTTGGTCGCTGCGAAATTGGAAAGCGCCGCCGGGACAAATTAATACGGCGCCCTTAACTGTAACTCCATTCGAAACAGGAAAGCTGGTAATATACGGCCGAAAATCCGGATCGTCTGAATAATTCCTGTTATTAACGGTATATTCTGTAACAGCTGGCACATTGCCTTCCTCCCATAAATACAGCACTTGCTGTTCATGAGGAGTAATTGTCGCCGTAGCAACCGTATTTCCTGTCCCGATTTCTGGGGTGGGAGCATAATCAGAAATTGGCAGATTGCTGCTCCACTGGATAATTTCCTGACTGTTATCTTCCGTAGTACCGGAAAATATCAGTGCGCTTTCCCCCAGCAATGCACCGGGCTGTAAATCAGAAATAGCTGATAAAATTAAGCTCGAATCATTCTCTTTACCTGATACAAAGGGGAATATAGTTTTTGCTCCAAAATCATGGTCACTTAAAAAACTTTGGATAGCGTCAGGCAAAGTACTATTTTCTCCGGCAAATCCTAACAATATAAACTCGAATTTGGAAAAGTCCTTATCGGCGCTTTCTCCGATTGAGAACATGTCGCCGCCCACAGTTTCTTCCAGCAGGGAGGCGGCATTTTTTACGGAATCTCCGCTTTCGCCATTATAATAGGCGATTAAGACATTAGAATTTGCTTCGCTTTGTATTTCTCTTCCTGCCTCACTTACCTGATTCACTGCAGATTCTCCCGTACTACTGCAAGCGGTAAGAGTAAATGTAAATATTCCCAGAAAAAGCAGCGCAATAATTCTTTTCAAAAAGAGCGCCTCCTTCACCTCAAACGCATAAATTACAGTCCTAAGCTTTCAACCCACTGCTGAACATCTTCCTCAGAAACACTGGATGAAAATCTATGTCCCTCCAGCCAGTTTCCAGTTCCTGCCTGCTCTTCCAGCAGCGTTCCGCTTTGACCTAAGCCGGAACTTGATGAAGTGCAGAAAGGAATAACTGTTTTCCCCGTAAAGTCGTTGGCCTCAATAAACCCGTTTACCGGCCACGCTGCGATGCCCCACCAGATGGGATATCCGATAAATACTGTATCATATGAATCCCAGTCGGAAACCGTTGCCGATACAAGCTCAATATCTCTTTCATCCGGATTATCGTGCTCGCGCACAACACGGCTTTCATCGTCTGTCCAGTTTAAATCTGCATCAGTATACGGCTCTGCTGGCTCAAGTTCAAAAACGTCGGCGTCGGTCGCCGCTGCGATATAATTTGCGGCCTCTTCCGTATTGCCAGTGGCTGAAAAGTAAACAACCAGCACTTTGCCACCGATTTGGCCTGTCGTGGCAGAAGACGACGCATCTGCCTGCGACGAAGCTCCCGCACTGCCGGACGCTGAGTTAGAGGCGGCAGAACCGCCGCTCCCTTGATTGCTGCAGGCGGCAAGGCCAAAAACCAGCAGCATGCTCATAAATAATGCTGTCAATTTTTTCATAGTAATTATCTCCTTTCTAAGTTAAAAACATTCCATAAAAATTTCAAGAATTTCTTCGTGCGTTATTTTTTTATAGCTGCCTGATACAATATTGCATGAATAGGCAATTTTTTTAATATCTGTCTGCTCTGTAACACCCAATTCCCGAAGCGTTGTCGGCAGTCCGATTTCTTTAATAAAATCGGCAAGGGCGTCGACTCCGGCGTTTGCCAACTCTGCTTGGGATTTGTTTTCTGCTTCAATTCCCCAAACCTTAGTGGCAAAACGGGCAAATTTTGACTTGCCCGCCTTACAAATATGGCGGTAATATACTGGATGAAGTACAGCCAGCCCAGCGCCGTGGTTACAGTTTGTATATGCTCCCAGCTGATGCTCCATCTGGTGGCATTCAAAGTCAGTGCGCTTACCCAGTTTGATAATACGGTTTTCCGCCATTGTCGCATCCCACATCAGGTTGCTTCTTGCGGTGTAATCCTCCGGATTTTTAACCGCAGCGCGCAGATTGCGTATTACGCTGCGCATAAGGGCCTCAGAAATGTCATCAGAAACATTGTCATCGTCCGGCTCGCTGAAATAGGTTTCCATAATATGAGAAAGGATGTCAAATCCGCCGGATATCATCTGCTGTTTTGGAACGCTGTATGTGTATGTTGGGTCAAGCAGTGCAAACTTTGGGTTGCATTTTGGATAATCTCTGCCTGTTTTAATTTTCACCTCCTCATTAGTAATAACCGCTCCGCCGTTGCACTCGCTGCCGGTGCCCGCAACTGTAACAATTACGCCGAGGGGCAGGGGCTCAAAATCAAAAACTCCCAAATGCATCCAAAAATCATTCCATGCATCGCCGTTGTATCTGGCGGCAATAGAGATTGCCTTACAGCAGTCCATTACGCTGCCGCCGCCAATCCCAAGGAGTAGCTCCACATGATTTTCTCTCGCTATTTTTGCACCTTCAAGCACCTTCTTATAAGTCGGATTAGACGTTATGCCGGAAAACTCTATTATGCTTTTGCCCGACTCTTTTAAAATGGAGGTAACTTCGTCATAAATTCCATTTTTCTTAATTGAACCACCGCCATAGGCAAGCATTATAGTACCGGTATAGTCCTTTGTCAGGCAGTTCAGGTATTCTTTCACGCAGCCTTTTCCAAAATATACCTTTGTTGTATTTTCAAAAATAAAATTATTCATTGCTATCTTCCTTTGCCTAATTCATATGCTTTTCCCAAAAATTTACCGCGTCGTCGAGCCAGCCCTCCGCTGAAGTTCCTGTTCCAAGTCCAAAACCGTGGCCGAGATTTGGGTATACATGAAATTCAGTATCAATGCCGAGCGCATCCAGACTGTCTATTCGCTGTTTCATTACACGCCAGTTCGCGATTGAGTCGTTTTCACCTACGCAGACATATGTTGGCGGATCATCTTGGCTGTAATCGCTGTGAGCTGTATACTGCATAATCACCGACTTAGGCTTCGGCAAATTATCTCCGCCAAATGCTGCCGGCCCATAAGAGCCGAGCCACGCCGCCATTCTTGCACCAGCAGATCCGCCCCAAAGAGAATAGCTGTCTGTATTTACTTCAAGCTCGGCCGCGTGCTCAAAAATAAAGCTGATTGCCCTCGCAAGGTCCTCACAGGCGGTTTGGGCGCCCGGCCGGTAAATCAGAGCGAAGGCATTATACCCTTTTTTCGACAATTCGAGCGCATGCGGAAAGCTGTCCTGCATTGCTCCAACATAAGCAAATCCACCGCCCGCGTTGCAAACTGCAAATCTTTCGCCAGAATTTCCCTTAAAGAAAAACAGTCCCGTATCCTCTTTATTGGGATCGGCCGCCTTTTCCTCGTCAGTATAAATATCATAAAACACTGTCTGTCCAGAAGCAGCGCGGCTTTTTAGGTAATTGGCAATCTCTACTGTTTTATCAGCGTCAATGTTGTTATACCATGTAAGCTTTAGCTCACCAAGCGTATTGCCGCTGTAATATCCCGAATCGACAGGAAATATAAGCCTGCCATAATCTCCAAAAACGTCATCGTTTATTACATCCGATATTTTAGTATCTGCCGTATACGGCTCATTTGAGTCTTGCACTGACTGTATTGAGCTTTCCATTTTTCCCGCCTGTCCATTGTTTGCCGATTGCACAGCATTGCCGTTTTCCCCTTCTTGATTTGCGCCGCATCCGGCAAGGCATAACAGCAGCCACAAAATTCCCATAATAAAAGCCGTCTTTTTCAATCTTTTCACCTGCCGTTTTTCTTTCTGCCTGTATTATAAACAAAACGAGACCTCAACAGAAGTCTCGTTTTGTTTATCAGTTTATACCTAAAGGTTTTAACTCTTTATTTCTTTTCCTTTCGCCGCCGATTTTGCTGCTGTAAGAAATTTGCTTACTGTCTCAGATGGCTGCTTAGCATGTAATAGTCCGTAAGGAATACTATGCTCCCATTCAACAGGAATAACCTTTAAAAGTGGATGGACATTTGCCCAGCCGGGAAAGGCTAACAGCACGTCATTACTGTTTTCGCATCGGTTAAAAACATTCATATTGTAAAAGTCAAAATCTATAATATTAATTTGGTCGTGATTTTTCCATAAATCATCCCTCAGCTCATCGACATAGCGGCTCCAGCCCCTGTGCATTAACAGAAGATTTTCTCCATACAAATCGCAGACTTGAAGCTTATCTTTTGCCGCCAGTTTGTGATGAATAGAAACGGCGCAGCAAAATGGCTCGCGTGATAGCTCCAGTCCTGCACAACGCCTTAGGTCAAGCATAGTTTCATCGAAAATGCCACCCACCACGTCAATATTTTTCCCTAAATTCCCTAAAATTTCGCGTGCGTTTTCCGGCGTGTTTTCAAATGGAATAATTTGAAATTTAATATCGGGACAACGCTCTTGAATTTTAGGCCATAGCTGCATTAAAAGCTGGGCGGGCGTCATGGGTGAACTTCCAATCCGTATAACGTTTATATCCTCCTGCATGGCGTTTTTGGCACGCGTTACAGAATCTCTGCAATACTGGATAATATATTTTGCGTCTTGGTACAAAGACCTTCCCGCTTTTGTAAGTATTAGTCCTCTATGTGTCCTGTCAAAAAGCTTTACCCCTAACGAATCTTCAAGCAGATTAATCTGCTTTATAACCGCAGTGGGAGTAATATATGCCTCTTCTGCTGCCTTGTTAAAGCTGCCCGCATCGGCCACACGCAGGAATGTCTCAAGATGGGGATTATACAATTAATTCACCGCCTTATCCTGTCGTCTTTCCATATTCATAAACACAAGTATGTTACAAAGTGAAAAAATCATCATGGTAATCGCTATTGTATTAAAGAGCCGCACTTTTATCCTCTATTATTTTTCTTCGGCGTTATTGTAATTTGCAATCATATCTCCCATAAATGAATATCGCATTTATCAAGCTTTTCAGCTGTATAATATTATATACGAATATCAGATTATTTTCAAACCGCGGGCGGTTCGGACATGTATGTTTATCATATGCCAGTTTGACAGATTTACATTCTCAAATAACCCTAAATTATATAGTTGTGTGACATTTCCCTACACACGCAAACTGCTAAATAATAGACCGCGGGTTGAAGCCAATATATTTTTTCATTTGATAGATATCTGCTTTCTTCAAGAGTCATTTCTAAAGCTTTTTCTATCTATATCAGTTTCTGCAGGCGTTTTTCAGCTTAAGAGCGCAATAATTAAAATCCCCCAGTAAAACCGGGGGATTTTTTAATCATATTAAGCTGATAAAACATATAATCAGTTTAACTCAATGATTATTTTTCGTCATCGTCCTTTTTTTCTGAGGCGTCGTCTTCGGATTTTTCCTCTGTCGTCTCCCCAGCATCCGGTGAATCTGTGCTGTTGTCTGTAATCTCCGCAGAAGCTCCCGATTTCTTTGTCTTAACAACTATCAGTACAATAACAGCAATAACTACAACAGCCGCTACAGCACCGATTACTATCCACATAACCATATTATTGTCATCATTTCTGCCGCTATTTCCGCCGGTAGTCCTTGAAGAAGAGCTGGCTCTTGAAGTACTGCTGGATGCAGAAGTAGAAGCAGCTGATGAATCACTGCCCGAAGCAGCAGTCGAAGCCGCAGAGGACGTGCTGCTGAACAGTTCAGAAGTTGATGTTTCTTCACCGTTTATTGTAGGAGTTCCCTTTTCAAAGTATAAATAGTCATATGTGAGCACAAGGCCTGCGTCGCCGCCCATCCAGTAAGAAACTTCATCTATTATGATTACGCCGTCCGGCGTGAGCAGGTCGTTGTTATAAAGAAGCTCAAAGACGTTTATCGTTGTATCAATATCCGTATTAATTGAACCGTTGGTGACCTCAAAAATATCATCCATGGTGCTTATCATTATGTAATTGCTTTCGCCGGTCGAAGTCGTATAATTAATTCTTAAATTAACGCGCGGCAAATTTTCTTCTGGATCGGTACGTGTGAAATGAGTCTTTATCCTTATAATTGGAGCCTGATTTAAATTAACAGCTTCGCCAAAAGTGTATTTTACCTGTACAAAGCCGTTGGCCTCGCCTGCCTCGGTAAATGTCAAAGCAAGGCCGTTATCATCTAGCGCAGCTGTGTATCCGTCCTCACTTCCATTTCCTGGATATAATTCGTCAACTGACTCAGGAAGAAGATTCAGCCCTATTTCCGAGCCATCAGGTATAGCTGCAGTCGTAGTAATTATAGTAGTAACTGCCAGTGCGGTTATTACAATAGCACTTAATAATAAACGCAGTTTTTTCATAGGTTTACAACCTCCCTTATTTAATAAATTAATTTTACAACGCTTTCCAATTACTGTCAACAATTAATTGTTAATCTTATTGACTTTATAATAATCTTTGAGTAAAATACTATTGAAATTTACCATAGAGGTGTTTTAAATGAAAAAAGTTACAGCCGTGCTGGTAGGCGCCGGCGGCAGAGGAAATGAATATTCCACCTACAGTCTGGAGCACCCGGATGAATTACAGATGGTTGCAGTTGTTGAGCCGGTAAAGGAACGGCGCGAGCTTTACGCTAAAAAATACGGCATTGCGCCTGAAAATTGCTTTTCCGACTATCCAGAGCTTTTTGCACGCGGTAAAATTGCCGACTGCGCTTTCATCTGCACACAGGATCAGATGCATTATGAGCCCACTATGATGGCTATTGACTGCGGCTATGATATACTGCTTGAAAAGCCCATGTCGCCAAATCTTGACGAATGCGTCGCCATGGCAAACCACGCCGCAGAAAAGGGCGTGCTTTTGTCGCTTTGCTATGTGCTGCGCTTTACGGAAATATTCCAGAAGATAAAGCAGCTCCTTGACGACGGCGAGATTGGACGTCTTATAGCAATACAGCACAATGAAAATGTGGGATTTTGGCATATGGCACACAGCTTTGTACGCGGACATTGGCGCAACAGCGACGAGTCCTGTCCGATGATACTTGCAAAAAGCTGCCACGATATGGATTTGCTTTATTATCTTGTCGGCTCTAAGCCGGTTAGTGTTGCATCTTTCGGCAGCCTGAATTATTTTAATAAAGAGAGCGCTCCGAACGGCTCAACCGATCGCTGCACCGACGACTGCAAGTACCGCGACAACTGCCCGTATGACGCTACTAAGCTTTATCTCGGCAAAAATACCGCTTGGCCGGTCGACGTAGTAAGCCTTGACCCATCACTCGATGCACGAACCAAGGCGCTTGAAACAGGACCGTACGGCAGGTGTGTACATCGCTGCGACAATAATGTCGTCGATAATCAGGTAAGCATTATAAATTTTGAAAATGGAGTTAATGTCGCCTTTACCATGTGCGGATTTACAAAGGGTATCAGCCGTACAATAAAGCTTATGGGTTCTCACGGACAGCTTGAAGCAAAGCTTGAGGACACCACTACAAGTATTAATTTGTATAAATTCCAAAACGCCGGATTTATAAAGCCAGACCAGGATAAATATCCTTTCTGCGTCAATATTCCGGTAAACGTAAACGAGGACATCCACGGCCACGGCGGCGGCGACCACCGTTTAGTTGCCGACTTCATCAACAACGTCCGCTCAAAGAGCACAAATATGCTGTCATCGGCTCGTAATTCTGTTTACAGCCACATTATGGCTTTTGCGGCAGAAAAATCAAGGCTTGAAAACCGAGTCGTAAATATATCCGAATATAATTTTGAGCTTGAAGATTAAGACGGCTGCAATAAACATCTAACTAAACTGTACATCTGCGCCGGCCGTATACTTTTACGGCCGGCGTTTTTTTACACGTTGCCGCAGTTTAAGATAGCACATGATGCAGGTGTGTCACTCTTAACTCTATTAACTTGCCTACGCAGTTATGCGTCTTTTTTCTTTTTTAAAGCCGATAGCCGCGGCACTCGTCTCAGCTTGGTATTCGGCTATTTATTTTCCGAATACTGCGCCGGCGCACTTGCATTATTTGCGCATCAGGCTGACGGCAAAATATTAAACATGGCGCCTTAAGGCCGGAAAGGAAAATAGAATTGAAATCAGTACTGATAACAGGAGCTTCGCGCGGAATTGGCGCAGCAACGGCCGAGCTTTTTGCAAAGTCGGGATATCATGTAATAATAAACTACAACAAAAGCCTGGACGCCGCTTTATCGCTGTGCCGCAAAATTTTAGAAAGTGGCGGAAGCGCCGAGTGCATAAGCGCGGATGTTTCAAGAACAGACGATGTAGCTCAGATGATGAACAATCTTCCCGCCTCTTCCCCCGACATATTGATAAACAACGCCGGCGTCTCGCATTACGGCCTTTTGCAGGACATGACAGACGCCGAATATGATAGGGTAATGAGTATAAATGTCAAGGGGACGTTTAATCTTTGCCGCGCTGTGCTGCCGCGCATGATAAACAAAAAGGACGGCTGCATAATAAACATATCCTCTATATGGGGCCGTAGAGGAGGCGCATGCGAGGCGGTTTATTCCGCATCAAAGGCGGCTGTTATAGGCCTTACCCGCGCGCTGGCAAAGGAGGTCGGCCCGTCCGGCATAACTGTTAACTGCATTTGTCCCGGCGTTATTGACACCGACATGCTTTCATCATTTTCCGACGAAGATAAATCAGCCTTGGCGGATGACACTCCACTTATGCGGCTGGGACTGCCTCAGGACGTCGCGGCGGCGGCACTCTTCTTTGCAGAAAACGGGTTTGTAACCGGCCAAGTCCTTGATGTAAGCGGAGGGTTTTCGCTGTGATAAAACAGCCGCTAATTTATATATTTTCCGCGCCGGCGTACAGTCATAATTTTGTTTAATAAGCTATGCCGATATATATCTTCGCTCATCTGTGCGCAGTCAGTTTTGCAAAGCAGCTTAATAGCCTTATAAGTACTTTTCTGCGCAGTTTCGGCTCATCAACCATCAACAGCCTTGTCGTTTTAATGAAATTTTCTTATTTATAAAAAAATTTTGGTTAACGGCTCGCACACGCTAACTTAAAATTAAAGCTTTACTTGCTATATTCCTATAAAGTTAATATTCTTATTTGCTAAACAGATAAGGCAGCGCCTTTGGCGCTGCCTTATATTTAATGTTAAATTGATTTGCATTAACTGTTTTAATCTACCTTTAATCTGCGATGCAGTCCTTATGCCGCTTAAACTCAGTTGTATTTCGGCATCCAGTCGCCGTGCGCCTCTATAAGGTCGTCGCACATGCTGATAATCTCGTCTGTTGAGAGCTCGGCCGAAGCATGCGGGTCCATCATGGCCGCCATGTAGATATACTCTTTCTTGCGCTCGGCCGCAGCCATTATTGTAAGATTCTGCACATTTATGCTTACGCGGTTTATCGCGGCGCACTGCTCCGGCAGGTTGCCTACGTAGCACGGATTTATGCCGTTGCGGTCGACAAGGCACGGCACCTCTACGCAGCTGTCGTACGGCAGGTTGGGTATGAGATTCTTATTAAGCACATTTCCGGCTATTTTAAACGGCTCGTCGGTTTCGCATGCCTTAATTATGTAAGAACCGTACTCATATGTCTTAGTATGGTTAAGATGCGGGTCTTTAAGCAAATCTTCACGCATTTTTACCCATCCGTCTATCTGCTCATGGCAGCGGCGGATATATTCATCTATTGGTATGTTGTATTTTTCTATAAACTCCGGATACTGCTTTTTAATAAACCACGGATTATACTCGGCGTTATGCTCCGACGACTCGGTAAGATAATATCCAAACTTATTTAAAAGGTCACGGCGGACAAGGTCGTGCTTCATATCATACTTATCTGTCATCTTTGAACGGCGCTTTGCCTCAGGATAAAGGTCGTTGCCGTCAAGGTCGGTAATTTTAAGAAGCCATGCCTGATGGTTTATGCCGGCTACCTCATATCTGCACTTGCCAATGTATTCGCTCATGTCTATAGGACGAAGCAGCTGGTTGGTTACCACCTGAACGCTGTGACAAAGTCCAACAGTGCGCACCTTGGTGTGCTTTAACATATATCCAGTAAGCATTGACATGGGGTTGCTGTAGTTTAAAAACAGAGCGTTCGGGCACAGTTCTTCAATATCATTGGCAAAATCCTGCAGCACCGGAATAGTCCTAAGCGCGCGGAATATGCCGCCTATGCCCATAGAGTCGGCTATTGTCTGCTGAAGTCCGTATTTTTTCGGCACCTCAAAATCCGTCAGTGTACACTCAAGTCCGCCGACCTGTATCGCGTTCACGACATAATCTGCATCTTTAAGCGCCTCACGGCGGTTGAGCGACGCCCTAATTGTGCACTTGCCGTTGTGAGTCTTGTTTATTGTTTTCAATATCCTTTCAGAATCCTCCAGACGCTGAGGGTCAATATCATGCAGAAATACCTCAAATTCACCAAACTCCGGCGTTAAAATGCAGTCGCCTATTATATTCTTCGCAAAAATAGTGCTGCCCGCACCCATGAATGCTATTTTCATATTATTTTCTCCTTTCAAAAATCACATGTATTATAGCATTCATAAATTCATTATACAACAATTTTTTCTTGTTTTATTCAAATTTATTTTTTGTGTCTCTTTATAATTTGTATATATCATCTAACCGAAAGACTACTTTATCGCGAATTCGTTTCGTCAAATATATTTATATGCAGAAAGCGCAAAAATCAGCGCCGCAAATAGCAGTATATCCTGTAATACTACTCCATATTTCCGGTTATATACATTATTACCGACAGCGCCGCAACGGGCGCCGTCTCGGTCCGCAGAATGCGGCTGCCGAGAGTAGCTGTGAAAAATCCCGCTTTCTCCGTCGCTTCAGCCTCCGCCGGACTGTACCCGCCCTCCGGGCCTATAAATATATTTACTGTGCTTACGCCGTCCAGCTTGAGCTGCGACATCGGCTTTCCGCCGCATTCATAGAAAAAGATGTTTAAAATGCCTGACTCTTTATCGGTGCGGCTTGCTTCTTTCACTGCCAAATCAAACGAAAGCGCCTCTCTTACCATTGGAACTATGCCTCTGCCCGACTGCCCTGCCGCCTCTCTGGCTATTTTGTTCCAGCGTTCTGTCTTTTTTGCAAGCGCCTTTTTGTCCGGCCGCGATATTACCCGCGACGATATTACCGGCGTTATGCTGTGTACGCCAAGCTCTACGGATTTTCTTACTACTCCGTCGAATTTATCGCCCTTAGGCAGACACTGATATAAATTCACCTCTATATCCGGCTCACTGATGGATGGACTTCTGCTTAAAACCTTCAGCTTAAGATAATCTCGGCCGGCTTCATATATCTCGCATTCTGCATCGCTGCCGCTGCCGTCGCATATGGTTAGCCTGTCGCCTACCGACATGCGCAGCGATTTTAATATGTGTACAGCGTCGCCGCCGACAATCTCCATATCTTCCTTTATGCCGCTCTCAATAAAAAATTTCGGCATATCCCCACACCCCTTTATATTATAAAAGCGCCAGGCTCAGGCGTGGCGCTTACAATATTAATATCAATAAAATCTTGTCATATATGATAAATCAAATGCAAACCCTTGTCATAATTTGCTTGCAATAAAGGCACGCCATAATATTCCGCCATGCGGTCGGCCCTATTTTGCAATAACCGCGCCGGTATAGTAGTGGTTAAGTATCTGCTCATACGACCAGCCGTTTGCGGCGTATATATTAGCGCCTTCCTGACTCATTCCAACACCGTGGCCATATCCCTTTACAACAAAAGTAAAAGCATCGCTTGCCGCATCATAGCTCACTGTAAATGCGTGCGAGCGCAGTACATTCGATGAGCCAACCCTTGCAGAGGTAAGCACGTTTGTCCGCAGATGATAGCCGGTATCAGACGCAAGTCCGCCAAAGCTTACCGTCTTTACATATAAGCCGGTTGCGTCATATGTCGGGCTAATCCACATGCTTTTGTCGGCAACGGTATATAAGTCAACGCCATACTGCTTATTAACACAGTCGGCTATGATAGCCGCCGAGTATGTGCGGGTTGTCTGGAAATTGCTGCACTGGGAGTCCACACTGCTGTCAACGCTCACAAGATAAGGCATGTCGCCGCCCCAAACATCTCCGCTTCTTGTCGTCTTCCCCGCCGACATTGCAAAATATAGTGAATTGCAGATTTTACCGTTATATGTAAGCGTCTGGCCGGCCACGGCATGCGCCGCTTGAATGGAACGCGCACTCGCTGTTTTCATCGGCGCTGATGGAGCAGATGAGCCGGCAGCGCCGCTATAATATAAATATGTATATGTCGCAACGGCCTGCGCTTTAAGAGCTTCTAAATTAAAAGATGAGCCCATTTCCGCTTCTATTACCTGCGCGACAATGTCAACAGCGCTGCCCGTTACCGTTGCGCCGGTAAATTGATTTTTTACCGTAAACTGAATATCCCCGCTCGGGTCAGGGTCGTTGCTTGTGTCCGGCGGTGATGGAAGCGGCACCGTCTCGCTGGGCGCGTCCGAACTTGGCGCCGGCTGCTTAGACGACGGCGCTGCGGCTGACGACGTCCTTGAAGCGGAGGTCGAAGAAACAGCCCTGCTGCTAGAGCTCAGCTCGCTCGCCGATGACGGCAGCAGAGAAGATAACAACCCGCTCTCTATCAGCGAGCTGTCTGCCGAGGCTATGGAGCTTGTTTCATCCACTTCAGCCGCCGCTTGTATGACAAACGGATTATTCGCCGTACTATGCTGCGGCTGTAATGCACTCTCATTTATAGTGGACGAAGATACATCGTATCCGCTGCCCGTCCCTATATCTACCCGCTTGGCTATTACCGCTATAGATGTTCCCATCTTTTCATTATAATTCGTTATAAGCGTAAGTATTTCGTCTGTCGGCTGCACTTCAACCGGAGTTACAAGGAAAGACAACGCCTTAAGCTCGGCTATATATGCCGCAAATGCATTGTCGTCGGCAAACTCTGTCTGCACAAAGTTAAAATCAGAGGTCACCTCGTCCATTATGGCCGCGGCAAATATCACCCATTCCTTGTCCTCATAAATCGTATTCATTGAAACGGTATAATGGCTTTTATAAAAGTCAATATCCGTATATTTCGTTAAATCGCTCAGCATTCGCGAGTCGCTCAGATTATTTCCTCTTATTACCGTGTTTCTGTTAACCGCTCCCTGCTCTGTCTTATAATCCTTAGACATATGCAGCGAGCCGTACTTATTATATGTACCGTCGAACAGGTGATTTTTATAATAATCATTGTCCAGCCCCTCAAGCTGCGCGACGGGATGGTCTATGTTTGTTCCTTCAATTTTAAGCCATCCGGCGACATTGCTGTTTACAGTATAAAGCTCGCCGAATTTATCTTGAATTTCCATTGGGGCGTCGGCGCTGGCCTTGCCATAGTCCTGCCGCAGACGAGAATACGCCGAATCTGCCGCATACGCTGCAAGAAATTTGTCATAAGCAATATAAAAGGCCGCGCCAAGTACTGCAACTATGAGTATAAATACGGCAATTCCAACGCCTATTCTGCGGCCCTTGCTCCTGCGCGGAGCCGGCATTGCCGTAACGTCGTCTTCGTCCTCATAATCTTCATCTTCTTCGTCTAATTCATCTTCATAATCAAACTCTGATGCAAGGTCGTTTCTATCAAATTCCGTGCCGTCTGCATAGCCTGCATATTGCCGTGGGACGTCTGCTTTAAGAGAAACATTCGCCTGTCCGGCCGCTTTCTCGCTGGAAAATTCACTTATAGGCACGACTTCCTCAAATTTTTCATGCATCTCAGTCGCCGGATATACGCCGTACTTTTCCCCTAAAAACGGGAATATGTAAGTCTCGAACACATCGGCCATATTCTCCTGAGACAGCGGAAGAAAAATTATGCTCTGCTGGCCGCTTTCAGATACGCAGCCGTGATATATGTAATCATCTCCGACAAAAGTCTTTGCACCGACCGGAACTATTGCGGGTACGTCCTCGCCGTCAGCGTCAAAGACATTGTTCAGCGTACGCGTATCAAGCCCTATTGCTCGGCAAACATCCGATACTGTGTCGCTGCCGCCGTTAAAGCATATAAATATAACTTCACTGGATTTAACCGCCGCCGCCAGCGACATTATTACCTCTTTTCTGCCGTGCGCTTCGTGCGTCCCTGCCGCATGCTCGGATATTCGCCGCAACTGCTTGGAAACAGATAAATCCGCTGCACCTGTATATATTACTTCGTACCTCATCTTTTTCCCCTCTGATTTACATGCCTTATGCTTTTGCTCTCCTATATGTAATATATCTAATGTCTGTTTATATAAATGTTAAGCCGCGCTTGAGGTATCCACCTCATGTGAGGTGGAGTCGCCAGAAGATACCGGAGCCTCTGAAGACTCCCCTCCGGATGATGAATTTTCCGATGAGGTATCCGGCGGTGCGGACGAAGAAACCGGAGGCGTACTCGACGGTGCCTCACTTGAGCTCGGTGGAGATGATGACGAAGCCCCTCCCGACGAAGAAGGCGTGCTGCTTGATGGCCTACTGCTCGACGGTCGACTACTGCTTGACGGCCGGCTGCTGCTCGATGGGCGACTGCTTGAGCTCAGTCGTGATGAGCTGCTGGGTGGCGGTGATGAGCTGGCCGGCGGTTCAGACACAATCGGCTCCGACGTAACCGGCGGCTGCGGAGGTAAAGGCTCTGATGTGTTTGTCTCAGATGATGACACTAACGCCTGATTGGGGTCGTAATTAGACGGTATATTAGTGGCAAATGCCTCGTCGTTAAATACCGGCTTGGTCGTGCCGTAACGCTTCGGATATTTGTCATACATAGCCTGCGGAAGCAGTATATTTTCATTCACACTTACAAGCGACGTATCTATCTCTGTGCTCTCGCCCGGACGCACCTTTCTCCCAAAAATCACCAGCCTCGCCTCGTCAATGTCATAAGCACAGGTAGATAAATTTATAATCTGATCATCTGCGTTCACATCTACCGGCGTATTTATAAACGAGCGGCGGCGTACCTGATTTATAAATTCCAAAAACTCTATGTCGCTGCTGAAGTCCTGCTGGCGGTACTCAAACGGAGCCGCACCATTGTCATGCTCCGCCTCTGTATTAACAAAAATAACCGCAAATATCTTATATACAGCCTCTTCATAAATCGTGTCGAATCTTATCAAATTATAAAGATTATAGTGCTCAACGCCGTAAGTTGTGGCGCTGCTTGGCTTTACATCCGTCCTGTATCGGTTGAGCTGTCCGAACATCTGCCCGTCGTGACGGTTGTGGCCATATATAGTAATATTCTTGCTCTGATAATCCGCTGTTATAACATTGTTGCAGTCAACAAATAATTCGCCCTCTGCCAGTGTTGTGCCGTCAATCTTATGATTTAAATAATAATCATTATTATTTGTCTTCATAACGACATTGTCCGTCTCTATGCCGTCAATTGCAAGCCAGCCAATAGTCTCACCGTTTTTCTGCAGAAGCCGCTCAAACTTCTTTAATGTATCGCTGCCTTCTGTCTTTTCACCTGAACTCACATTGGAAACAAGGAGCTCTTTCGTTTCACTTGATATTTTTTTTGACTGACTTCTGTCACCGAAATAATCCACAAAAAACAAAACACAGAAAATCAGCACGCAGCTGGAAAGCAAAAATACCAGCTTTCTGACAACCTCCAGCGGCGGATCGCCTTTCCACGGAATAATTCCTTTTATAAAATTATTTTTTTTTTCCGCTTTAAACCCGCTGACTGCCGCTTCCAACTCGTCTGTTATATCGTCGCTGCCTTCTCCCGGCAGCTTGCCGGAAAACAGCATATAAAGCCTTATGAGATTAAGCGCTGTTGACGACGCAAGATATCTTATATAATCGCGCTCGTCGGAGCCGTGGCCAAAAATGTTCTTCTTAACCCACGTATGCTCGCCGTCGCTTATGGCAATATATACAAGTCCTACCGGCTTTTCCTCCGTTCCGCCGTCGGGACCCGCTATTCCCGTTATGCCTATGCCTAAATCAGCGCCGCTCTTTTCCTTAACGCGCTTGGCCATCTCTCGGGCGACCTCCGGGCTTACAGCGCCGGATGCCTCTATTACGTCGGCAGGTACGCCCAAAAGCTCCGTTTTCATCTCGTTTGAATAGGTCGTGACGCCCATGCTGAACACCTGCGACGATGACGGCACGTCCGTTATGCGCTTTGACAGCAGTCCCGCCGTACACGACTCCGCCGTTGCGACGGTGAGCTTTTTCTCTTTAAGCCCATTTACCACCGCCGACTCTAATGTATCGTCGTCGTAGCCGTATATATATCCGCCGGCCCTTTTTCTAAGCTCGTTTAAGGCCGGAGCACAAAGATTTTCCGCCTTTTTCTCATTTTCCGCCTTGGCCGTTACACGGATGTGGACCTCGCCTGTTTTAGCATAGGGCGCGACCGTCGGATTCTCGCCGTCAAACATGTCCTCAATCTTTTCAGCAAGCTGAGATTCGCCTATTCCTATAAATTTAACAGTGCGTGAAAAAATTATTCCATCAGAATATTTCGCCAAAAACTTTGACGCATATTTGTCAAACATTGGCCGCATTTCGCTCGGCGGTCCTGGCAGCAGCATTATCACCTGCTCGCCGGACGTCAGCACTATTCCCGGCGCGGTGCCGTGCTCGTTTTCCATTATTTCAGCGCCATCCGGTATCATTGCCTGCTTGCGGTTGTTTTCCGTCATCTGCCGGCCGGTGCGTGCAAAATAATCCTCGATTTTTTTAAGCGTCGGCTCGTGCAGAACCAAATCTATATTAAGCGCCTTGCATACCGTTTCCTTTGTTATGTCGTCGTCTGTGGGACCAAGTCCGCCGGTTATTATTATAACTTGGCTTCTCTCCACCGCTAAAGAAAGCAGCTTAATAAGACGCTGAGCATTATCGCCGACCGACGACTGATAAAATACACTTATGCCAAGATCCGCCAACCGTTTCGATAAAAACGTCGTGTTGGTGTTCTCTATATTCCCAAGCAGCAGCTCGGTTCCGACTGATATTATTTCTGCATTCATGCAAGGCTCCCATCTCCGGCGTTTTCCAAAATATTCTCTCCCGCCGACATCGCCGGAACGGCGGAGATTTTAAATCAGCATAAGCTGATGCAGTATTTCTCCATTTTATTTATCGCAGCCATGATAACCGCTAATATTTGCAGTGACTAAAAATCTGCATGGTCGATGCGGTTTATATGCTCAAATTTTACATAAATAAATCTATGGTAAAAAACAAAAGGCGTATATTTCCCTATCATATATAGCATAGGTTTACACAATTATAAAAAATGATGCGCCAAGTTTTTAAAATTCTCTCGCCGCATGCGGCGCAAAATATAATATAAACAGCATAGTGCGACGCAAAACGACAATTAAAAAATTAATCACTTATCGGGCTTAAATTCATTCAACCAGACGTTCTTCCGCATTGTCTGCAGCCTCTGCCACAAGAACCTCTATATCCAGCCGCTGCTCCTGCGCTAAAAGCTCGTCAAGCTGCGGCCGCGTTTTCGGATGGCGCGGAGTAAATACCGTGCAGCAGTCCTCAAACGGCTGTATCGACGTCTCAAACGTGCCAATATTGCGTGCTATAGTAATAATCTCTTCCTTGTCCATGCCTATAAGCGGACGAAATACCGTAAGAGACGCCGCTTCGTCGGTGCAGCTCAGCGCGCGCAGCGTCTGGCTAGCCACCTGACCCAAACTCTCGCCCGTTATAAGGGCAAGGGCATGCTCCTTTTTCGCTATTATCGATGCCGTACGCATCATAAGCCGACGCATAACAAGCGTTGAAAATGGTTCGTCTACCTTGTCTCTTATCTCTTCCTGTATCTTTGTAAAGGGCACTACATAAACAGTAATAGGCCCGCTGTATTTAGCAACAATCTCCAGCAGCTGCATAACCTTTTTCTCCGCCCGCTTGCTGGTATACGGCGGTGAGGCAAAATGCACGGCCGACAGCTTAAGCCCGCGGCGCGCCATCATCCACGCCGCTACAGGGCTGTCAATCCCGCCGGAAATAAGCACCGTCGCCCTGCCGGAGGTGCCGGTAGGCAGTCCGCCGGCGCCCTTGTGCTGACCGGCTCTCACATACGCTTCCCTTTCGCGTATCTCCACCGTGACAATAACATCCGGCCTATTTACATCTACCTTAAGATGCGGGAAAACTTCCAAAAGCTTTCCGCCAAGCTCGCGGCATATTTCCGGCGACTTTAGCGCAAATGTCTTGTCCGCCCGCTTCGCCTCAACCTTAAATGTCCTCACACTATTTAGATATTTCTCTAAATATCCCGGTGCGCCGGCAAATATGGCGTCCATGTCCTTTTCAAAAGCTGCCGCGCGGCTTACCGCCGACATGCCAAACGTTTTAAGCGCTATATCAAACGCCGCATCTATATCCGCCGTCTCGTCTATTGGGCGTATGTATATTGTAGACTGTGAAATTGAAACATCAAATTTCCCGCAGCATGAAAGCCTGTGGCGCAGATTTTTTAAAAGTATGCTCTCAAAATCCGTTCTGTTAAGGCCCTTAAGCGCCATTTCGCCGCATTTGCCAAGTATTATCTCTTTCATATACATCCCCAAAGCAATAATTATAGTAAAATTTACCGATATGCTCCCACAAGTAAGCACCGGCAAAATAAAAATCGCTGAAAGCATCAGCCGCATATGCTTTTATACAAAAGTATGTATAAATTGTCTTACACTGTCAGGCTAAGTTAAATTAACTATATTATATCTCAAACACAGCATGTAATTAATATATAATTTGTTAATTTTTAATGCACAAATAATTATAAGCTTAAATTTTTCAGCCTATTTATCCCAGACACCGCCGCTCATATCAGCCTTTAATTTCCTTTAGCGCCTGTGCAAGCGCGTCTATGTCTTTATTCGTGTTAAATCTTGACAGGCTAATCCTAATTGAAGAATCTATTATCCCCGCATCCAAGCCCTGCGCTTTAAGCACGTGGCTGAGCTTACCCTTAGAGCAGGCGCTGCCGCTCGATACGTATATTTCCTTTGCTTCCAGCCGGTGCAGCAGCGTCTCGGCCTTGTGCCCCGGCAGGCTTATGTTTATTATAAACGGAAGTGCGTCGGCGGGGGAATTTATTATAGCCCCCTCTATTTCAGACAACCTTAATAATAAATATTCCTTAAGCGCTTTTGCCGCCGCGCAGTTTTGAGATATGTTTCCAATATCCTCTACAGCGGCGCCAAATCCGGCTATTGCCGGGACATTCTCCGTCCCCGGCCGCAGCCCCTTTTCCTGCCCGCCGCCGTACATCAAAGGAGATATTCTTACTCCCTTTTTAATATAAAGCGCGCCGGCTCCTTTAGGCCCGTGCAGCTTATGCGCCGATACACTCATTAAATCAATATCCATAGCCTTGACGTTTATGTCGATTTTGCCAAACGCCTGGACGGCGTCGCAGTGCACCAGCGGCTTTTTCGCCATATCAAACCGAACTGCTGCCGACTTTGCCGCAGCGACGACCGACTCAACCGGCTGAAGCGCGCCCGTTTCGTTGTTGACATACATAAGGCTTATAAATATCGTCTCGCTGTTTACCGCTTCAAAAATATCACGCTCGCGGATTTTGCCGGATGCATCAGGCTTTAGCCATACTATCTCGTAGCCTTCATTCTCCAGCGCTTTAAAGGCGTTAAGCACAGACGGATGCTCAATTTCAGAGGTAATAATACGCCTGCCAAACCTCTTTAGCGCCGATACTGCGCCGAAAACCGCCATGTTGTTGGCTTCCGTCCCGCCGGAGGTAAAGGTTATGCATCCGCTTTCACAGCTAAGGCGTTTTGCCACCGACACTCTCGCATCGTCAAGATAGCCCTCGGCGTCTATTCCCAGCATGTGCAGCGACGAAGCGTTACCAAAATCCTCACACAGCACCTTGTTCATCGCTTCTATAGCATGGCGGCAGACAGGCGTGGTAGAGCTGTTGTCAAGATAAACCAATTCATCCACCTCCCATGCCAGATTTACATAAAATTGTGTATTTTTATTATACAATAAAAATGTCTCTGCTTCAACCACAAATCTTTACATTAAAGAATATTTTATCCATTATAAGAAAAAATAAATTTAATAATATTTTAAAGCCGCCGGCAAAGTTTAGGCCATAAAAATATTTTAGCTTTTTCATGACCTGTTTTCGGTATGAAAACTAAAAATAAATACGGCAAAATTTTATTGCAAAATGCACGGCAGTATTTAAAAACACAAAGCGCCGCGGCCCCATATACAAATGCGGCTATTAGGCTTCGGGCGCTGATTTTGCGCACAGCAGCAGCGCGGAGCTTGGTTCAAATATTGCAAAACATTTTTCCGCTGATTTTGCCGCGCCTTGCAAATATACTCAAACGCGGACAGCCGAAATAATTAACACGTTAATTTTGCTCGGCGGCAATGCGGCATTTCGCAAATACATCTCGGCCTTGCGTATGCTTATTTTGCCGAAAGTCTTTATGGTTTATAGGAGGAGAAAATTTTGAAAAATATAAAAGGCATGTCCCGGCGCGGGATTATAAGGATAATAAGCTTTGCATCAGCTATAGTAGTTGCGCTGGGCGGCGCGGCATATTACGGCTATGTGCTGTCGTCAAACTACAAAACGGAGCTGGAATACGGCTATCACCGTGCGCTTAACGATTTGTCCGACTACATCGCCAACATCCGAATACTGCTGCAAAAGGGCTCTTATGCCACCACCAGCACAGCCCTTACGCAAATTGCCGCCGAGCTCTACAGCGATACCGCTTCGGCTAAATGCTGCGTGTCTCAGCTGCCGGTCAGCGATGAATACATGAACGGTCTTAACAAATTTTTGTCCCAGGCAGGAGAATTTTCACTTGAGCTGGCGAAAAAGACTCTGCGCGGCGATGAAATATCCGATGATGAAAAAAATACGCTTAAGACGCTTTCAGAAACGGCCAGCAGCATTTCTACGCAGATAGACGCAATACAGTTTGCCGCCAGCGACAAGGACTTTCGCGACAGCGACGTTGCCAGCGATATATCGCAGGGCGAGCCTACCGTGCTGCTGCAGCAGATGGGTGAAAACATCGAACGTGAGAGCGAAGACGACGCTATTTTCCCTGTTTTAGTATATGACGGCTATTACTCCGACCATATTCAGGGGCAGGAGCCCAAAGCCACCGAGGGAAAAGAAGAAATAACAGAAGAAGCCGCACGGCAGTCAGCCGCCAATATTCTCGGTGTCGACGTGGGTAATGTTTCTGCTGGAAATGTCAACGACGGCGAGATACCATATTACGGATTTACCTGCGGCGGCACATCTATAAGCATCACAAAAAAGGGCGGATATCTGCTGTACATTACAAATCCGCGCCGGGTTGAAAACGAAAGCATAAGCTATGACAGTGCAATGGATATTGCGAGAGCCTATCTGCAAAATCTCGGACTTGGCAACTTTGGCGTCAATTACTATTTTGTAAATGAAGGGGTGCTTACCGCTTCCATGTCTTATATAGACACAAGCGGCGGCCAAGAGGTAATATGCTATCCCGATTTAATAAATGTCGGTGTTGCGCTTGATACGGGAGAAGTGGTAAATTACAATGCTTCAGAATATATTTTATCCCACCAGGCACGCGATATGTCGAAAATAAATCACACCGCCGACGAGGCTAAGGAAGTATTAAGCTCAAATCTGACGCCGGAAAAATCAAATTTATGCGTTATAGCCGTGCCGGGCTATATTGAAGTGCTGTGTTATGAATTTGTCTGCACGGGCAGAGACGGAGAAACAGTACAGGTATTTATAAATGCCAATAATTTAGAAGAGGAAAAAATCCTTTTAAGAATAGAGACAGTAGGCGGAAACTTCTATAAGTAAATGATGGCCGCAAATTTATAATTGTTATATTAAAATTCGTCTTAAAAATATAGATATTAAGCATTACGTTATAAAGCATCTGCCTTTCCGCAAAGCGTGTCATATTTAAACGGTCACCCGCTGCAAAAGTCGGACGGTTCCGTAAAATTTTATTAATGCGCGTGTTAATTTTACAGCGTATTTCACTTATCTTATTAAAGTGAGATATATCCGCGCGGCAAACGGGATTATATATGTTCATTTATAAAGGCGGGCGGTAGCTTTAGCATAAATTTTATACCGAAGTACAAGATATTTCACTTTGTTACAATTATCCATCCGCATAAAAACATCTTATAAAAGCAAAGCCTTTAAGCTGGCTTTGCTTTTATATTGCCAACTTTAAAAAGTCATGTTGACATTCGGACTTTTGAATGATATAATATCAAACGCGATAATAAGTAAATAATATGCGAGTGTGCTGGAACCGGCAGACAGGCACGTTTGAGGGGCGTGTGTCATATGGCGTATGGGTTCAAGTCCCATCACTCGCACCATAAAACAACACCGCTACTCGTGAGCGGTGTTGTTTTTTTACGTGGAGAGCAGGTGGGTGCGAACCCACTAAATTGCTCTTGGAATATGAATACCAATAAAATAATATCAGCCGCTGGGAGGGTTACTGAAAGTGACTGCTTAGAGCAACACCCAAGTCCCATCACTCGCACCAGCATAATGCTGGACCTAATTCGTTTTAGGTTCCTCATCTTTTTTTACTTTTTTGCTCGAAAAGGCAGTGATTTATCCTTACCACAACCACCATGCTGAGCCTGGATGCGTGTTCGCGTTCAGGTTCGGTTTTTTATTTTATCACTGTACCCACGGCGTTAATCTTGCCTTTAATAGCCCAAAGAATTCACACGAGTTCATATCCATACAGTGAAAAGACAAAATATCTTTTTTGTTGCCTCTTGCCATTGAGAAGAACCGCATGGTTATGCTAAAATGGCATATTCATGCGGATTTTTTCGCTTTTGTTGTCTTTTTTACAAGATAAAAACTTATTGAATAACAATAAAAATGCAACACGAAATGCAACATGAAAACACCATTGAAATCCGAACCCGTAAGGTTTGAACATCAATGGTGTTTTTGTTATAAGCCCAGTATTGAAGCGGCTTTGAAGGGCGGCTTTTTCTTTTGCCTTGCCGCCCGTGTTTATAGCATGTATTTTTTTGTCAATACTTCCCACGTCGGAGTAAAGCGGACTTTGTTCCGACGTATTTGTCTGCGTCAAAAAACGCGTCATCTGTCCGTTCCTTGCTCCTCCTTTTCTGCAATCTGAAAAGCGCCATTAAAGCCATATCCGCATGGATTAGATTTTAACGGCGCTTTTTTATGTTGGAAATTTTATTTACTCAAATTTATCGCTTACCTTTATTACCCTTAAAAATCCTGTAAAGCACGGCGCGGCAGTGTACTGTACTATGCCATCGGCATGATTTTCAGCATCACCCGTCGCGATATGTACATGTCCCGCAAATACCGTCCTTACAATATCTCTGTTATTTTCTATAAGCTTTAAAAAGGCCCGATTATTGCTGCATTGCTGCTCTTCGCCTATCATCCAGTTTGGGCCCCACTTATTAAAAACCGGCTCGCGGGCTGCCGGGGCTAAAAGCGGCACATGCATTAAAAGTATTATGGGACGCTTTGATTTTACGCACTCCTGCATACGGTATAATTGCCTGTCCGATATTTCTATCTCTGAATCATCCAATGAAATTATGTCAAAATCCTTAAGCGAGCAAGCGCAAAACTCCGGCGTCTTTCCCAAAAGCTCTGATAATACCTTTTTCGCCTTGTATGGCAGATTTTTATTAAGCATGTCATGATTGCCGGGCACATATATGTATTCGCAGCTTAAATCTTTAATATATTGCCTTGCACAAAGCAGATTTGGCAAAGAGGCATAATCCACAATGTCGCCCGTTAAAAACACCATGTCCGGAGATATCTGCCTTATTCTCTGAGCTACCGCATTATTAGCCTCCAAAGGACTCATAATATATTCATCCGCCAAGCCCTTGTTGCAGACGATGCAGCCTTGACTTCTCCAAAACTTTTCGCTTTTTTCCGCACGCTCTTTCCCCGCGTCGCTGTCGCTTTCATCGCTTACCGCTATATGCAAATCAGATATCTGCACAAACGTATAATCGCGGCTAATGCCGGGTATTGCTACATTAACCTCAGATTCCTTCAGCAGGCAGACCCCGTTTGGTGTTTTTAGCTCTATATCTCTAACCACAATACTATCACCTTTAAATTAATCTATTTACTACAGTATAAAACAGCCGCTGCAATTAATCCAGCATTAACTTTATTTATGGCTTTCAATATATTTTTTATTTTTTTGCTTTCAACAATTATATTCCGCATATAAAAGCTATAAAATAATATTGATGCAAAATAAGCCGCAGTATAATCATATAATTTTTTGAAAGGATGTAGGGCGGTGGCCATTAATAAATTAATGCGTGCGGCGATTAAGGCGATTACCGCCTTAGAGCCTAATGTTAAAAAAAGCTACAAGGCCGAGCGCAGATTAGAAAGACTTACCGCATATCTGCGCGGCAAGCCTGACGATTATAAAATGCTGGACAGGGAGATAAAAAGCGGCAGCGCCTATATTCCCGTACGCATATTTACGCCGGACAATGGAGATAATGACTCGTTGCTGCTGTTTTTCCACGGCGGCGGCTGGGTTACCGGCGGAATAAAAAATTACAGCGGCGTCTGCGCCAACCTTGCAAAGGCTGTGGGATGTGTTGTGGCATTGGTAGATTATAGGCTTGCACCCGAGTACAAATTTCCCGCCGCGCCGGAGGACTGCTATGCGGCGGCGCGCGAATTTTTCCTTGGCAATATTTATGGTATACATCCGGACAATATCACTTTAATAGGCGACAGCGCCGGCGGCAATCTCGCCGCTGCCGTGTCGCTGATGGCAAGAGACCGCGGAGAATTTCTGCCCAAGCGTCAAATCCTTCTGTACCCCTCAACCTACAGCGAGCACAGTGATGCATCTCCCTACCCCTCCGTCCGGGAAAACGGAAATGGCTACCTCCTAACTTCTAAGAGAATTCAAAATGTCATTGAATTATATCGCAGCTCTGATGAGGATTTAAAAAATCCATATTTTGCGCCGCTGCTGGCGTCGGATTTTACAAATCAGCCGCGCACGCTTATTATTACGGCGGAATACTGCCCGCTGCGCGACGAGGGAGAAGCGTATGGAAAAAAGCTGCTCGAAGCCGGAAACGAGGTAGAAATAGTGCGCATGAAAGACGCGCTGCACGCATATTTTATGCTGCCGCCTTCTTTTAAGCTTGTACGGCAGACTTATGACATTATTAACGACTTTTTATCAAGAGGATAAGGCATATGAGAAAGAACAAACAGTGGAGCTCTCTTGACAATGCGGCAAAAATCTTTGCACCCACCAGCTCTAAGCGGGACACCAAGGTCTTTCGCTTTGCCTGCGAGCTTACCGAGCCGGTTGACGGCGATGTGCTGCAGCATGCTTTGGATAAAACGGTTAAGGCTTTCCCCCATTATCTTTATACAATAAAGAAGGGGCTGTTTTGGTACTATTTTGAAGAAAGCAGCATAGCTCCTAAGGTATGTGAAGAAAGAATTCCCGTGTGCAGTCCCATTTACAGCATTGACAGGCACAGCCTGCTTTTTAGAGTTTCCTTTTTTAGGCGAAGAATAAATTTAGAGGTGTTTCACGCCTTGGCCGACGGCAGCGGTGCCATGCAGTTTCTTCGCACAATGACTCTTAATTATCTGGCAGAAAAGCACGGCGTCCATAGCTCGCTCGATGATTACAACGCATCCCGCGACCAGAAAAATTTAGACGCCTTTTACAAATATTACGATAAAGAAAAATATATTCCCAAAATAAAGCATACCCGAGCATACCGCATTAAAGGCCAGCGTCTGCCGGATAATAGACTCGGCGTTATTGAGGGCTTTATGTCCGTTGGGGCGGTTCTTGAAAAAGCGCACAAGTGCGGCGCTTCGCTAAGCGAATTTTTAATAGCCGTATTGCTGTGCTCAATATTCGACGGCATGGCGGTAAGAGAGCGCAGCCGCCCTGTAGTAATCACCGTTCCAGTCGATTTGCGCCGTTTTTTCCCCTCACAGACGGCCAGAAATTTCTTCGGCGTCATAACAGTGCCGCACAGCTTTTTAAAAGACGGGCAGGAGTTTAATCAAGTTATAGAGCATGTAAAGTCAGCCTTTAAACGTCAGCTTACAAAGGAAAATCTCGGCGCAATAATAAACAGGTATTCATCTCTTGAAAACAACCCTCTGGCAAAGATGGTGCCGCTTCAGGCCAAAATAGCCGTTTTGCGCATGGCGGGCCTTTTGGCGGGGCGACAAGACACCTCCGCCTTTTCAAACATCGGGCGTATTGCTATGCCGGCGGAGGCCTCAAAATATATTCGGCTGTTCGACGTATTTGTAAGCACAAGGCGGCCGCAGCTTTGTCTGTGCTCGTTTGGCGATACGCTCTCTGTCAGCATATCGTCGCCGCTGGCCGACACCGGGCTTCAGATGCGCTTTTTCCGCAGGCTGACGGGCATGGGACTAAGCGTTAAAATAGCATCAAATTTAGAGCAGATAATCGGAGAGGATGGTAAAAATGCTTAGATGCAACAGCTGCAATGTAGATTTACCAGGTACACCCAAGCAGTGTCCGCTTTGCAAGGGCGAGCTTACCGGAAAAGGGGATGGCGGCGAAAACGTATTTCCGCCCCGCCTCGCCTCACAAAAACTGTTCAGCAAAAAAATTCTTGCCATAACGGCTTTTGTCTCGGTATGTGTCTCGGCCGTTTGTATTGCTGTTAATTTGATTTTTCCTGCGGGCGGATGGTGGTCGCTGTTTGTGCTGGCCGGGCTATTTAGCCTTTGGGCGGATTTTGCCATGCTTTACAGAAAGCGCAGAAATTTTGCAAAAAGCATCCTGTGGCAGGTCGCGTTTGTCTCTGCAATAGCTTTGCTGTGGGACTTTTTTACCGGATTTCACGGCTGGGCACTTGATTATGTTTTGCCGATTTTATGCGTTAGCGCCATGATTTCAATAGTGCTGCTCGCTAATATATGCAAGCTTCATGTGCAGGATTATATTATATATCTAATTATTGACTGTGTACTTGGCGTTTCAACTTTAATACTGATTTTAACAGGTATATTGCATACTGTGATACCCTGCGCCGTTTGCTTTTGCGCATCTGTCATATTTCTTGCGGCGCTGCTGTTCTTTCAGCGTAAGGCGCTTTGGGCGGAAATTCAGAGAAGATTTCATTGGTAATATTTCCAGCAATAATACTCGGTTATAAGCATTAAATGATTAGGTGAAAATACAATATTTAAAAAAGTCCTGATATTAATGTAAAATATCCGTACAAAAACTAACAATTGCGCCGCAAAAATTTTTATAAGCACTGATTTTACGACAAAGAATTCTTGCAGTGAGTGTGATTTTAATTTTGCGTAGAATAAAAAGAAACTTTAATCTTAATAATATCAAAACAGACTTAATTGCTCAACGACTCGCTTGCGCGGAGCTGCCGACTCCCGCAGTACGCTTTGCGGCAAGTCCGCCAGAAACGCCGACGGCGACGCCGTTGTAATTATAAGCTTTTCTTTCGCACGGGTCAGCCCGACATACATAAGCCGGCGCTCTTCTTCCATGTCGTCTACTTTGCCCTGCGACTCCAGCGGCAGTTTGCCGGCATCCGCGCCGGCGACAAACACCGCTTCAAATTCAAGGCCTTTCGCACCGTGCAAAGTCATAAGCCGTACGGCGCCCGACTTTGCGCTCTTGCCGGAAGTGCGGCATATATCCGCCTCCTCGCCAAGTATCAGCGCGTTCCACATATTTCTAAAGCTGCTGAAAAACACCGCTGCATTCTTAAGCTTATCAAGCGAAGATGTCGCTCCAAACTCCTGCTCCCATTTTTCTATCAGCTTGTGCGGCTTCTCCTTTTTTACGAGCGGCAGCCATGCTTCTGCCCGCTCAAGCCATTTGTCAAGCGGGAAGTCTATCGCGCCTTGCTCTTTTCGCTCCTGTGCCTCAGCACTGCTCTGCACTGCGCCAAGCTCATGGCCGTCCTGCCGATACTCCTTCGCCACATCTGCACTGAGCCCGCCGGGCAGGTCCGTTTGAATTTTTTGCATCTGCTCTGCCTGATGCAGCGCATCATGTATCTCTATTCCGCCGTCGGTTGGCACAGAGGAGTTCCCTTTCTTCTGCGCATTACCGATACTCTCGCCTATATTAAGCGCTGTGGTGTCGGAATTAGGATTACATGCGGTATTGTCCCGCTCATTTCCCGCCGCCGAATTGGCGCTGCGGGATACGCTGTTGTAAAAAGCCTCTCTTATTGCCTCAGCGTCGAACGTCTTAATTCCGGCGCAGATTTTTTTGGCTTTCTCGATTAAATTCGCCGGGCAGCCCCACAGCAGGCGCAGCGATGCTGCCAGCGACGCCAAATCAGATATATCCTCAAGCGAATGGAAAAAGGAAAGAACGCCTCTTACATCGTCGGAGCTTAAATAGTCCTCGCGGCCGCTTATAACACAGGGGATGTCGTCATGGCGCAGGCACTTCTCAATCAGCTCAAGCTGCCGATGCGTGCGGCAAAGCACGGCAATATCCGAAAAGGATACAGCCTCCCTTTCATGGTGCATTGACTGCGCCTCCAGCATATCTACGCCGCCCGCCATGCGCCCTATTTCCTTGGCAATAAATATGCCCTCACCGAGCTCGTCGGCTGTCCTTACAACGCGCACCGCTTCTCCGGCTGGTATGTTGGGATTAAGCAGACGTTTTTCACCGGGATTTTTATCTATTACCGCTGCCGCCGCCTGTAAAATCTCCGGCGTTGAGCGGTAATTTTCTTTAAGGCGGATTTCGCACATATTCGGAAACTGCTCACGCAGGCGCTCAAAGCATCGGCCGGTCGAGCCTCTAAAACCGTAAATAGACTGGTCGGGGTCGCCTATCACAAACAGGCTGTCACAGCACTTGCTCCACAGATTTATCAGCTCAAACTGCATGTCGTTTATGTCCTGAAACTCGTCTATCAGCAGATATTTAAAATTCTTGCGTCCCGCAGTATTGATTTTAAGCGCTTCGAGCAGCAAATCGTCAAAGTCCAGAACGCCAAGCTCTTTAAGCCGCGCGCCGTAGGCGTCGTACAGCTCTGCGTCTATGCCGCTGTCCTCTATATCGGCGCCGTTCTTGACCTTGGACACGGCGCTGATATAGCTTTTTGCGCTTATTTTACGCCCGGCGCTGCGCAGCAGCTCGTCCGCTATGTCCAGCGCCTCGCCCTCGCTTATAAGCTGTGCGCCGCTCAGCATATTAAGGCAAATGGAGTGAAAGGTGCCAATAGTTATTTTAGATGCCGCGCGCTTGCCGCCGAGCTGCTTTTCAAGGCGCTCGCGCATCTCTGCCGCCGCCTGATTTGTAAAGGTAACGGCGGTAATCTCATCGGGCCTTACGCCAAGATTGCTTATTAAATGCTCTATGCGGGAAATAAGCGTTTTTGTCTTTCCGGTACCGGGTCCGGCGATTACCGCTACAACCCGCTCGGAGGCTGTAGCCGCGCGCTGCTGCTCCATATTAAGCGCCGCCAGCCCCGATTTTGACGCGTCTTTATAAACATCGGCGGCAAGCTCCGCCGCCTGTTCGGATGAGACGGACTTGACTGATTTTTTATACTCCCGCTTGGCTTTTTCCTTAATTTGCATCGACTGGACGCCGAACAGCGACATCTGCCCGTTAAGCTGCTCTATCTCAGATGGGGTGAGCAGCGATATTACTCCATACTCGCCGTCAAACCCGGCGCGGCGCGACACCTTGCCCTGCCTGAGCCGGCGTATGCCCTCGGCTACACACGGCCCGGCTGTTTTTTCTATGTCTTCAATGGGCGCCGTGCGCAGAATGTAAAACTCCGGTCCAAGCTCGCTTAAAATATTTTCATATCTCTGAAGCGTTTTTTTACTCGTTGCCGACGTTCCGGTCGAGGCGGCTATAACCTCCGGCAGCGGCACTAAGCTTTCATACGGCTTCGCGCCATCCGGACGATGGCCTGCCGGACGGTCGGCAAGCTCTTCCACCCTGTGCTCAACCCCTATTGTCAGCTTTTTGCCGCACACGGGGCATATATTGTCAAGCCCTGCCGCCTCGACGGGCGTTAAACAGACGCCGCAGTTGCGATGCCCGTCAAGATGATATTTCCCCTCTTCGGGGAAAAACTCAATTGTGCCCGAAAATCCATTGCCGGTGCGTATGGCCTCAACCATTTCCGTGTATGAAAGGCCGGTGTCTAAAATATCCGCCTCTCTGCCCAGCTTTGCCGGGGAATGCGCATCGGAGTGCGACACCAGCGTCAGGCCGTCAAGCTGCGAAACTCTCCAGTTCATTGGCGGGTCGGATGAAAACCCCGTTTCCACTGCGTGGATATAAGGGGTTAAGTCGTCAAAGCATTCTTTTATGCTGTCAAAGCCGGAAAAGGCGCCGAACATGGCAAAATGCGGCGTCCATATATGCGCCGGTATAAACTCTGCGTTGGGACAGGTTTCCAGTGTTATTTCCAGCAAGTCCCTGCTGTCAAGCCCTAAAATAGGCCGCCCGTCGGAGTGAATATTGCCTATCGCCTCAAGCTTTGCCGAAAGCTCGTCGGCGGCTTCTAAGCTCGGCAGTATTATCACATTATGTACCTTGCGGGTCTTGCCGCCGCGCTTATAAATCGAGCTTATTTCTCCCGTTACCACAAACCGCGGCGTCTCTGCGCCCACATCGCACGGCAGACGCAAATCGTCACGCAAAGTATACAGCCCCTCTTCTGCAGGGACAAGCTGCTCTTTAAGCTCTGCGCGCCATGCCGGATGTGTGAAATCGCCCGTGCCGATAAGCTGAATGCCTTTGCGGCGCGCCCAGAACTCTAAGTGCGGCGCGTCCCCCTCCTTGCTGGTGGCGCGCGAAAAGCGCGAGTGTATATGAAGATCCGCTATATACATAATGACACCTTCTGTCGTATATATAATTTAATAGTATAATTATAGTATTTTGGGTAGTTAAATACAACGAACAAATCTATAAATGATGATTTTAACAGGATTTTTTCATTGTTTTCTCGCTAATATTTCTTAACTGAACTTTTGCGGCAACTCCAGCCGACAAAACATTGCTTTATCTGATAAAATATGATATATTGGTAAAAACGTGAATAGGGGATGCGTATGAATAATAAAATCAGATTATTGGCTGTCATATTTCTTCTCCTTATAATGTCTGCCGCTGTGTTTTTAAACGGCTGTTCGTCGGAAAACAGCAGTAATACGGCGGGCGGAACTTTGCTCAGCGGCTTATTAGCTTCAACAGAGATTTCTTCAAGTGCAAATACGGACGCATTAGGCTCAGATAACTCTTTGCTCGGTTTAGGACAAAGCCCTGAAAGCCCCGCTCATGAGAGCACTATAGAAACATCTGGTGAAAAAGATTCTTCCTCAAAAGCAAAAACTTTATCGTCAGAAATCCCAACCTCTTCTAAAGCCGCTGAATTGTCCAGCGTGGCCGGCCGAGAAAGCTCCATTTCATCCACTTCGTCGGAAGCTGTTTCATCATATCCTTTAATAATTTATCCTGAAAACGAGACTTTCGAAGTCCCGTCTGCAATGGAGTATCATAAGGGAAACTGTGAAGTTTTAACGGCGTTGAGAAGAAATAAGGCGGAAGTAAACCGCTGTCGGACTGGATTTAGGAACAACGAATTTTGTTATATCGCCGACGATGCCTATTCGCCGTGCAAAATTTGCAATCCTGAAAAAATAACTTATTTTAAATAGCAACCACTCTGCTCATGGCGCTCTTTTTATGTAAGAGCGCCGTTTTAAATTTTTAAGCAGAAATTTTCCCTACTTTTTAACCTGCCTAAAATCAATATATCAATATATAAGAAGAAGCATAAACTTAAAAAGTTCTGACAGCGGCGTCTTGACAACCGACAGTTGCTTAAATAGCACTTTTGGCTTTATTGCATTGATATAAGCATATGATATAATCAAAGCATTAAAAATGGGAGGTTATAATTATGGCGATAAGCAATATGATAAATAAGCTGCGCACCAACGCAAATATGTCTCAGGAGCAGTTTGCTGAGCTGTTCGGCATCTCTCGGCAGTCGGTGCAGAAATGGGAGTACGGCTCATCTGTGCCGGAGCTTGACAAACTTATTAAAATATGCAAGTATTTCGACGTTTCTCTTGATGCTTTAGTCCTTGAAAGCGATACACGTATTACAGAGGAGCTAAGCTTTAATAAAGCCATTAAGCCTAAATATGCAAATCTACACGAGTGGGAATCATATTCTTCAAACTTGCTTACAGAGTGCCAGCAGTCGATAGAAGAGGGGCTTGACATAGAGCCGTATAAAGACGTGTTCACTGCCACTGCGAGGCTGCCCAAAAACGAGATAAAGAAAAAGCTCGGCGATATTCTTTTTGAGGTAGTAATCAATGCCAAAACGGCAGAAGGCTACAAGTATATTGAACCGTCGGCGCTTGAAGAAATAAAAAATTTAAGAATTGACGCCAAGGCGTTGCCGGATGTTAACGAAAGCCTGCTGGAGTCCAAGATTTACGGCGCATGGATGGGCAGGGTCTGCGGATGTCTTTTGGGAAAAACAGTGGAGGGCATCAGAACAGACGAATTAATTCCATTTTTAAAAGAAACCGGCAACTATCCCATGCATAGATATATCCTGCGCAGCGATTTAAATGATGATATAATAAACAAATATAAATTCCGCTTTGCAAGCAGATGCTGCGCTGACGTAATAGACGGAATGCCGGTAGATGATGATACAAATTATACCGTATTAGCGCAGAAGGTAGTCGAAAAATACGGCAGGGATTTTACTGCCTATGATGTTTCGAGAGCATGGCTGGAGCTTCAGAGCAAAAATGCATATTGCACGGCGGAGCGTGTAGCTTTCTGCAACTTTGTCAAAGGCTTTGAACCGCCCGAGTCAGCGGTTTATAAAAATCCCTACCGCGAGTGGATAGGCGCACAAATTCGCGGTGACTATTTCGGATATATTAATCCTGGAAATCCCGAGCTGGCCGCCGAAATGGCTTTTCGCGATGCGTCGATTTCTCATGTCAAAAACGGTATATACGGTGAAATGTTTGTTGCGGCAATGCTTGCTGCTGCCGCCTGCACTGACGATATAAAAGGAATTATACTCAGCGGACTTGCGCAGATACCGCATACTTCAAGGCTGTACGAAGCCATTATGGATGTGCTGACGGGCTTTGAAAACGGAACTTCGCAGAAAGACTGCTTTGACGATATCCACAGCCGGTATGATGAATATACCTCTCACGGCTGGTGCCACACAATACCGAACGCGATGATAGTTGCGGCGTCTCTGCTTTACGGCGGCGGCGATTTTGGCAAGTCCATCTGCATGTCGGTAGAAACCGGCTTCGACACCGACTGCAACGGTGCGACCGTGGGCTCTATTCTCGGCATGGCAAAGGGCATAGGCTGTATTGACTCTGTTTGGACAAATCCTATAAACGATACACTGTATACTTCTATTTTCGGCGTTGGAACAATTAAAATTTCCGATGCTGCGAAAAACACAATGAAACACGTTAAAATCTTAAAGTAAAGTGAGTAAAATTTTAAAGCGGGCGCAAATGGGCTTAAGCTGCTCTGCATATTCGCAAAGCACTTGTTCCGCTAATAAAAAGATGCCGGGTTGCCTCGGCATCTTTTTTTGTTAGTGAAACTACATAATAAACCAGCATATAGCCATTAAAAAGCTTTAACTTAAGGTAACAAGCAAAGCGAGATACAAATAACACTTTATCCAATACAACCATTAAAGCGGCAAGCTGCATCTGGCTATATAATGAGTATAATGCTGACTTAACCTATCTTTTATTCCTTAAGCGGCGCTCATTTCGCAGTACGCTCTGATATATATAAACAGCTCACATCTGATAGCAGCAGTATAATATACTTTGCTGTTTTTTGTACTTTTGCTTTGCAAAAACTATCTTTTCTTAAAAAGCACTTTATGTCCTTTTCCTGCTTAAAACTTCCTCTGTTATTTTTGGAGGCACTTGGTTATATCTGCAATATCATCGGCAAAATCTTCATAAAAAGCCTTTTCATGCGACACTAAAAGCAGGCTGCCCTCAAAAATTTTAAGGGCTTCTTTAAGCGACTTTTTGGCCTGTTCGTCCAGATGGTTTGTCGGCTCGTCCATAATCAGCATATGACACGGCGACAGTGTCAGCAGACACAGCTTAACCTTGGCCTGCTCGCCGCCGCTCAGCGTTCCTACCGCCTGCTTTGCATGCTCGCTGGAGACGGCGCATTTAGAAAGGCTTGCACGTATCTCTTTTTCCGACATATTCGGAAATGCGTCGGCTACCACCTGCATAGGCGTGCTGTCTGCATTTTCCCATTTAAGTCCCTGCTCATAGTATCCCACTTTTATTTTATCAGAAAGCCGGCATTTCCCGCCCAGCGGCTTTAGCTGGCCAAGCAGCGTCTTAATCAATGTAGATTTACCTATGCCGTTAAAGCCGGTTATAACTATCTTCTCTCCGCTGCTTATTGTTAAATTTAAGCCCGAAAAGAGCTTGTAATAATAGCCTACCGCTAAGTCCTCGGCCTGTATGTGGATTTTTTCGCCGCCGCTCAGCGCTTTAAATGAAAATACCGGCGCCGCTTTGTTCTGGCTTGGCGGAGCTAGACGCTCCAGCCGCTCGAGCTGTTTGCGCCGCCCCTTTGCGTTCTTGCTGTTGACCCCGGCTATGTTTTTGCGTATGTACTCCTCCGTCTTTTTTATTTCCTTTTGCTGAGCTTCGTACCGGCGCCGATAATCCTCTTTTGCGTGCTCTTTCTGCTTAATATAGTCGGAAAATTTTCCGACATATTTGCGCATTTCGCCGTTGTCAACATCGCATATGCAGTTGGATATGCGCTCTAAAAACGCATAGTCGTGCGATACCACCATAAACGCCCGCTTGCTTTCCGACAGATAATCGGCCAGCCAGTCAATGTGCTGAACATCAAGAAAGTTTGTCGGCTCGTCTAAAAGCAAAACGTCGGGGTCCTTAAGCAGCAGCTTTGCCAATATAACCTTTGCCCTCTGCCCGCCGCTTATCTCCGATATTTTGGAGTTAAGACCTATCGCCGTAAGGCCCAACCCATTGGCAATCTTATCCACCGACGTGTCTATCTGATAGAAATTAGCCGCATCCAGCTTGTTTTGATACTGGGTTATTATCGCCCAGTTCTTTTCAAGATTATCCACATCTGCATAAAGGGCTGACAGCTCCTTTTCTATCTTATACAGCTCTTTATAAGCCGATTTCATAAACTCTAAAATAGTACAGTCTTTATCTATTTTGGCATATTGGTCCAAATGTCCCACAGATATTCTTTTATCCCATACCACACTGCCGGCATCAGGAAGAATATCTCCGCCGCATAAGCTTATAAGCGTGCTTTTGCCCACGCCGTTGTGGCCTACAATTCCCATGTGGTCGCCCTTATACAGCGACAGGCTCGCGTTTTTATATATTACCTTATCGCCATATGAATAGTTTAAATTTGTTATTTCCAGCAAACTCATTTTAACCTCTTCCCCTTATATCAATTCCTCAAAGTCATTATTACCGGCTTATAAACACGCTTTATAGAAAATCGCCGGCACCTGTTTTCGCAGTTTCAGATTTTGAAAGCAATTTTTTCTGTATTCTCTAAAACCTCTCATGCACAGACAAACAATTGCTTTAATCATAATTTTTAATGCTTAAATATCGGCCTATCCTCCGCTTGTATATTATCTTTATCTACATAGCTGTAAAGCGGAATAATCCGCGCTTTATAAAAAAGCAGAAGGCCTCTATATACCAGCCTTCTGCTTTGCAATTTATATATTTATTGCAAAAATAAAGGCTGTGTGCAAAACATTGCCACAGCCACAACTCGCTAAATCGCGTTACCGGAAAAATGAGTATAAAAAGCATACGCACAAAGCCAAAACATGCGCGCATAAATCTCATCCTCCGGTGAATTAAAGCGTCTATGCTTTATATGTAGGCTCTGTACAATGCTTCACCGGCACCATTTGCACAGAGCAGATTCGTATCGCCAATTTCCAAATACTTCTGCTCATCTGTATTTGCTCCTATAATACAATAAATGCTACTCGCTGCTATGGCAGATTTTATCACAGCATGGCGGGTCTGTCAAGCCGTTTGCAAAAGAGAATTTAAGCATCCTGTCGCCCGCTTAAGCTGCCGGGAAATAAACACGATATGCCGAAAATGTTCCTCCGCGGCGTCTTTTCACTTTTTCGCCCTTGGTATACGTCAGCACACCGGCGGTCTCAAAAGCAAGAGTTTATCCCTGCCGCCAGTATTTTAGGTGCGAAGCAATTTTCAGTAAGAGGGTTTTCATGCGGGCAAGGCAAAAATTTTAACGCAGTCTGCGCGGAAAAATGCTGAAAAGCATATTCTTCCCGACGCTCAGCAGCTTAAGACGTCTTCCGCCAAACTCTATGCATTTTAACATTTCATCTGCTCTATGGACGCAATCGCAGCATATGCTGCGCTTATTCAAGGCTGATGCTATTATCTCCGCTTTTTGCCGGCGCCTCAAAATTTACCTTTAGCTCGTTAAGGCTCTGATACTCCGAATTAACGTCGAGAGTATACCGCATAAGTATTTCGCCACTGTTTCCGTTCAAGCAGCTCTTTATCTGCTCGCCGTACAGCCCTATCATCAGGCAGCCGTAGCCGGTGTCATAATTGCAGAGATGCCTGCGCCCCTTTTCCACCGTAAGCCGGCTTGAGTTTTTCCCCGAGCGCATTACATCGACCACATTGCTGCTGTCTACCGTTATGGTAGTGGTCACATCGCCTTCGCCTTCAGACATAGGCTCAGTATAATTCAGTATATACGCGCCGTTTTTTACCTCAAAGCTGCCCTTTGTCACTATGTTTATAGTATCAGGGTCACTGCAGCCCGGGATAAAATTATTGCTCTCTATTCTTATTATAACTTCCATAATTTCCTCTGTTTTTAGCCTAAACTCTACTTTCGTATAATAACCCTAAAGTCTTTTTATATTCTGCTAAGGCTAAAAGCCCAAGCATTCTGCTGTCGGCGCAATAAATATTTGATATTTACCACGCTTTAGCCCTTTTGATGTAAAGCGCGGCACATATACGGCGTCTTTGCCTCAAGCTTTAGCATGTACCGAAAACCGTACCCAGGCGTGTATGCGGAAAAATTTTATCGCATTATCGACTCGCCGTCGTTTAGCACACAAGCAGGTAAGCTAAATCCGATTTCAGGCAAACGCCGCGCGGGGCTTGCCTTAACACTTAGCAGAAAGTATATGTCAGAGCTTAAAGAATGTCAATATTTTTCTATGTCTATGCGCTCTACTCGTCCGTCAAGATGCCGCCCTATATAATATTCCGCCAGAGCGCCGAATTTTTCCGTGTCGTCGCTTAAATAAAAATCCGTGCTCCCGCCAGATTTTTTGCCGCTTAACAGCTCCAGCCGCTCAAGCTCCGACTTTGCATATATCGCCGCCTGTTCGCCGGAATTTATCAGCGCTATACCCGCGCCCATATAGTCCCTTATGGCGTCGGTGAGCAGCGGATAATGCGTACAGCCCAATATGACAGTGTCCACGCCCGCGCGCTTAAGGCCGCTGAGATATCTCTCCACCATAGTCTTTACAACAATATCGTCGCGGTCTACGCATCCCTCTTCCACCATTGGCACAAACAGCGGACACGCCTGCTCTATTACCTGGGCCGACGGAGAGATTTCGTTGACACTTTTTAAATATGCATGGCTCGCCACCGTAGCGGCAGTAGCTATAACGCCGATTTTGCCGTTTTTCGTCGCTCGTGCCGCAGCAGCAGCCGTCGGCCCGACAACACCCGTCATCGGCACCGTCAGCTTTTCTTTTGTATCCGCCGCCACTGCACTCGCAGTGCCGCAGGCGACTATTATATATTTTACGCCCATGGACAAAAGAAACCTACTGTCCTGAAGGGCGTATTTTTTTATAGTTTCTCTGCTTTTTGAGCCATACGGCACTCTGCCGGTATCACCAAAATATATTATGTCCTCGCCCGGCAGCAGCTTTATAAGCTCCCTCACAGCGGTCAGCCCGCCAAATCCGGAGTCAAACACTCCTATAGCAGCATCTTTATCCATCTTTTCTTCCCCTTAAGGCGCCGGCGCCCTGCAATAGTAATTGCGGCAATAAGAGCATACCCGCAGTTAATTTTAAAAATATCTGCCAGACGTATAAATACCGCCCGGCAAATTCGCTTTTATATCAGTTTATTTGCCCTTTTGCCAAATTATGCCCTCAGCTTTATTTTTGCTGTTTTCCGCCCGACAATGTCCACAACAAAATGATGCGGAAAAAGGCTATGGGCGCCGGGCATATGAAAAAATTAATTATTAAACGTAAAGAGGTCACAGCACCTGTGACAAAGCCATTGACCGTTTGCATATGCCGGCGATATAGGCGCAGCAATAAACTGCATATCCGTGCTCAACGCTCGCAATAAGCCATGTAACCGCATAATTTATATCGATTATTCCCCGTTTTTATTTTTGTCAGGCTGGCAGTGCTGTGCCGGCCAAACAATTTTGCCAAATATGCTCAGCAGGTCCGCTGCAAACAACAGCACAGTTAATTTAGCATATTATGCTCCATTGCCAAAGGGCTGGGACGGCGTAATTTATTTTACATCAAACATGAGCCGCGCTGTAAAGCATTTGCCGCGCTCGTGGCTCGCACCAATATAAAAATCACTGCCGTTGGTGTGCGTGCTTATATCAAGGCTGTCGCCGAGCTTTGCCTCGCCGAGAAAATTTATGTCGTACCGCCTGAGCGGAGCAGATGACAAAGCTAATGGAGCATAGTCCATGGCTATGTCGGCGTAAATGGCATTGTTTAAGTGCCCATTATAGTCAATGTCCGTAAAGCGTATTGCCCGCTCGTTCTCTTTCTTCATTCCGTCCGGCAAAATTATTCGCTGCGGCAGTTCCTTTTCCTTTATGCTGTCATTATGCCTTATATCAAATATATCAGCAGCCGACGGCCGCAGAATATTATGCCCCTGCGGGTCGGTCAGCACAAACAGCGACACCGAATGTATAAGTACATTTCCATCGCCGTCGATAAACTCATATCCTCTGATAAAATTTACTCCTTTAGGGCCGCAGCTGTATGTGCTTAGCGTCACTTTATCCTCAAAGCACGGCGCTTTATATATAATACCCATTGCGCGAGTGAGCAGAAACACCATGCCCTTGTCGTAAAGATACGAATATTTAAGGCCCACCGAGTCAAGCTGAAGCTCGCCTATCTCCTGCTGATATTTCAGTATAGATGACGGCTTTATACGGCGGTTTAAATCGCCGTCATACGACGCTATCGTCACCGGAGTATAATATACTTTCGACAAATCCGTCACTGTACCGTACCGTCCCTTGCAATTATCGTGCCGCCCATGTACGGCCTTAGCACCTCAGGTATCGTCACGCTGCCGTCGGGGTTCTGATAATTCTCTATAACAGCAGCCATCGTGCGTCCAACAGCAAGGCCGGAGCCGTTTAATGTATATACGTACTGCGCCTTGTCCTTTATATCGTTCTTGTATTTTATATTCGCTCTCCGCGCCTGAAAATCGCTGTAGCAGGAGCAGCTCGAAATCTCAACATACCTGTTGTAGGATGGCAGCCATACCTCTAAGTCATATGTCTTTGCGCTGGAAAAGCCGGTGTCACCGGTGCACAGCGCCATGACCCTGTACGGCAGGCCAAGCTTAACGAGCAGCTCTTCGGCATTGTTGGTGAGCTTTTCAAGCTCTTCATAGCCCTGCTCCGGCTTTGTGAATTTTACCAGCTCTACCTTGCTGAACTCATGCTGACGTATAAGGCCGCGGGTATCCTTGCCCGCGCTGCCCGCCTCCGCCCTAAAGCAGGCGGTATACGCACAGTAGCTCAGCGGCAGCGCCGCGCCGTTCAATATCTGGTCGCGGTACATGTTCGTAACCGGCACTTCGGCTGTCGGTACGAGGAAATAATCCAGCCCGTCGAGCTTGAAAGCATCCTCCTCAAACTTCGGCAGCTGGCCCGTACCCGTCATAGACGCACGGTTAACTATAAACGGAGGCCTAACCTCAGTGTAACCGTTGGCCGTGTGAGTATCCAAAAAGAAATTCATAATAGCGCGCTCAAGCTTTGCACCGGCCTTTTTATAAAAATGGAAGCGAGCGCCCGTTACCTTTGCCGCCGTCTGCGGGTCGAGTATATCGAGCTGAGCGCCTATGTCCCAGTGCGGCTGCGGCTCAAAATCGAACTGGCGCGGCGTGCCCCAGCGGCGCACCTCAACGTTTTCGCTGTCGTCCTTGCCAACCGGCACGCTTTCGTGATTTATATTAGGTATCTGCATAAGTATGCGGTTCTGCTTTTCATTAAGCGCCGACACCTCTGCGTCCGCCAGCTTTATATTCGCCGAAAGCTGCTTCATTTCTTCCATTACCGACGCTATATCGGCGCCCTCTTTTTTAAGGCGCGGTATTTGCTTGGTCATGTCGTTCTGCTGAGCTTTCATGCTCTCAGCCCTCGCCATAACGTCCCTGCGCTGTACGTCTATCTGCAGCAGCTCGTCTATAATGGCGTCCATATCGGCGCCGCGGTTTTTCATGGCCTGCTTTACCATGTTGGGATTTGTGCGTATAAGTTTAATATCTAACATAAAATTTCCTCCTGCTATGCCTGCTTATCAAGCATGTCGGCTATATTTTTAAGGTCGTCCTTGCTGTAAAATTCTATTTGTATAACGCCTTTTTTTCTTCCTGGTATAATTTTTACCTTTCGGCCGAGGCTCTCGCTCATGGCTATCTCCGCCTCGCTGTAATATATGTCCGGCGACTTTTTCTTATTCGGAGACGCGGCCGGATTCCGGCTAAGTTTTTCAATATCCCTGACAGATGCGCCGGAAAGTATCATTTCCACCGCCTTTTCCCTTAGCTCATCATCCGTTATGGCCAGCAGTGCGCGGCCGTGTCCTGCGGATATTTCGCCGCTGCGCATTTTGTCGGTTATCTTGTCCGGCAGCGACAGCAGACGCATTGCATTCGATATTGCCGGACGTGATTTGCCCACTCGTGAGGCCACCTGCTCCTGCGTAAGGCCGAATTTGTCTATTAAAGCCTTATATCCTTCCGCCTCTTCAATGGCGTTTAAATCCTCGCGCTGCAGATTTTCTATAAGCGCTATTTCCATTGTCTGCTCATCGCTGAGCTCGCGTATTACCGCCGGCACTGTCTGCAGTCCCGCCATGCGCGATGCACGCCATCGGCGCTCGCCCGCCACTATCTGATACCGGCCGCCGCCTATGGGACGCACCAGCAGCGGCTGCACAACGCCGTGCTGCGCTATCGATTCAGACAGCTCGCTGAGTGCCTGCTCGTCAAATTTGCGGCGCGGCTGTCCCCGGTTAGGCTCTATCTGTGATATCCTCAGCTCGGCCGTCTCCGCCGACATCTCGCTGTTGTCTTCAAACAGCGCGTCCAGCCCGCGGCCAAGTCCGCCTTTTTTTGCCATGTTTTTCCTCCATATATTTTTATATCTTTTATCGTGTTACAAGCCTAAAGTGTGCTTATATTTAATTTATTTTTTTATACAATGCTCAATTTGCTCAAAGCCGTCCTATACCATGCTTTGATGTAAAACTTGAGGTATAAGCCTTTTGAAAGCCGAAACGCATTTATATTTCTCCGCTGTAAAATCTCCCCGCTATTTCTGGCTTTAAAAGCTAAGGAGCACGCTTATTTCCATACTGCCTTGGCTGTCCTCTTATATTTTTGCGTTAGCCTGATGTATCTTTCGATTTGTCCGACATAGCCAAAAAAGCATCAATCAAACAGCATATTCGATTTGCGCGCCAACTGCCGCATTGCCGTCTCATCAGAAAAGACAAAATTGAGAAGCAGCACCGCTAAACCGCTTTTACGGTGTGCTTCTTTTTTACCAAAATGTGTTTTTCCAAATTTTTAAGCTAACGACTATTTTTTATAACTTCTTTGGCCAGTTCGCTGTACGCTTTCGCGCCCTTTGACGACTTATCATAATACAAAATAGGCTGGCCGAAGCTCGGCGCCTCAGAAAGTCTGACGGCGCGCGGTATAAATGTCTTAAACACCTTTTTAGGGAAGAACCGCTTAACCTCGTTTACCACCTGCTGCGTAAGATTAAGCCGCCCGTCGAACATAGTGAGCAGCACGCCTTCTATGTCAAGCGCCGGATTATAAAGCCGCTTTACGCTGCGTACCGTCGCCATAAGCTGCGACAGCCCCTCCAGCGCGTAATATTCACACTGTATCGGCACCAGCAACGTGTCCGATGCGGCAAGCGCATTCAGCGTTATAAGCCCCAATGACGGCGGACAATCTATAAAAATAAAATCATATTTTGCCTTTATATTCGCTGTCGCTGTTTTTACCCGAGATTCGCGGTGTTCAAGTCCTATAAGTTCTATTTCTGCACCGGCGAGCGACATATTTGCTGGGAGAACATCAACATTTTTAAAGGCCGAGCTTACTATGCATTCCTCAGCACTTGCCGTCCCTATAAGCATCTCGTAGGATGACGCCGTTATTCCCTTTTTATTTATTCCATACCCGCTGGTAGTATTTCCCTGCGGGTCAAGGTCAATTAAAAGCACTTTCTTGCCTTTAGCACCTATTGCCGCTGACAAATTTACCGCCGTCGTAGTCTTTCCTACGCCGCCTTTCTGATTAGCGACAGCTATTATTTTTCCCAAGGCTCAGCCTCCCAATTACAGTCGTGGAATTTATTATACAAAAATGAATATATCAAAACAGCTAATTCAGAGCAATATAAACACGCCTAACTGCTAATAAATCAGCCGCCTATGTATAATTTAGGCCTTTTCAGCAGTTGCCCGAAAACTTTATTTTAAATAAGCACGGCGGTTTAATTTGCTCATTTTTAAATGCACATATACATATTTAGGCCATAATAGTTTATCATATTTTGCCATTAATGTAAAGGGTGGCCCCACTTGCATAAAAGAAAAACTTATTTTTAAAAATTCAATTATCGCCGGGCAGTCCAAGGAAAATCACGAATGCATTTTATATAATCCCACGTGCGCAATCCTGATTAATGAAGCTTTTGTTGTCGCCGCAAAGCAGGTATTAAATCATTAGAAAAACATACTTTTTAATGCCCTATATAAATGTTTCACGTGAAACATTTACCACTTTTAGACCGCCACGCTCTGTTTTTTAATAGGCTTAGGCGATATTCCTGAAAGCATGGGCATCCATGAATTGCCGCCGGCATTTAAGCTTAATTGCCGGCGGCAATTGCCTTTAAGCCTTCAAAAAGATTTTATCCAGCTAAGTCAGTGTAATAATTGCCTAAGCGGTCAGCATCTGTATTATACGCCCACAAATCTTCTCATCGACTGTGCTGTAAATATTTACCTCGGATTGCAAAGCGGCTGATTTTTCCATAGTATGTCGTCCCGGTGCGGCATCCGATATCGCCTATACGCTTTTGTGTAGCTCTGCCGGCATAAAAGCCCTAATCCTTTCGCCGCGTTAGGCACAATAAAAAAGGACTCATAAGGAGTCCTTTTTGCATAATATTTCAAACCGGCAAAGGAGCATTTTCTCCGCACCGTCCGACAAAACGGCTGTAACGGCATAACCTTTGCGGCGGAGGTGTTTTAACATCCGCATAAAAGGTTCATGCAAGCAGCATCAACCGATTTTATGACTAATTTTCGGTATTATAACACGATATTCAATATATTCATCAGTTTCGCTTTTTGCCGTGCGGGCGTTAAGCCCCGATTGATTCATTGTATCTACCGCCTTGCTTATTGTGTTGATAAACAGCCTCAAATCCCGCACTATCGGCGTACGCCTTGCACCCGGCGATTTCGGCTCCGGCTTAGGGCTGAGTATTTCATCAATAAGCTTGTCGGTGTCGGAAACATTTAATCCCTTATTAATTATAATTTCCAGTGCATTATCTCTCTGCACATCATCTAATATGCGCAGAAGCGCGCGAGCATGCCTCTCGGTAAGTCCGGCATCAATTATTCGTCGGCGCTGCGTCGGAGTAAGTCTTAGCAGCCTCAGCTTATTCGCAATAGTCGACTGTGCCTTGCCCAAACGTTCGGCCACCTCCTGCTGGGTTATTCCCCAGCTGTTTATGAGACGGGCTATTCCATCGGCCTCTTCAAAGCAGTTTAAATCACTGCGCTGCAGGTTTTCCATGAGCGACAATACCGCCGAGCGTTTGTCGTCCACCTCCGTCACAATGCAGGGAACCGCCTTAAGTCCTGCTATTGCCGCAGCGCGGCAGCGCCTTTCTCCGGCAATTATCTCATATTTGCCCTCTTCTGCCTGACGCACGGTAACAGGCTGGAGTATTCCATTCCTTTTTATACTCTCAGCAAGCCCCCTAAGCTCCTCACTGTCAAATACCCTTCTGGGCTGATTCGGGTTCGGTACTATCATATTGAGCGGCACGGTAATAAGCCGCCGACCTCCGGACCTCGACATCATAAACATATATGTAGCCTCCTCTGCTTTGCACTGCTTTAATTTACATAATATTATAACAGCGTGAAGCTTCATTTCCTGACATTTTCAGTCGGAGACTTTTTAATAATTTTCTGCCGCCTTTTAGACGTTAGAGCGGATTTTTTGCTATCCGTGCCGACGCACGTGGATATATTGTCGGGGTTTGCGATATTTTTTTCACTAAGATAATCGCTCTTTTGCCGCCGTCGCTTATTGAATACTCAATTACATCAGATATTTTTGCACCCAGTTTTTTTGCCGCTGTTTTTGCCATATCTATCTCCTCGGCCGCAGACGGGCCCTTAAGCGCGGCAAATATTCCACCCGGCTTCAAAAACGGTACGGCATATTCAATTAATACCGGAAGCTTTGCCACCGCTCTTGCCGTTGCAAAATCAAACCTGCCTCTGTAATTCTCATCATGCGCGGCTGATTCGGCTCGCATCCAAACACAGGTGCAGTCCGCTCCAAGCACTTCGGACATATGCTGCAAAAAATCCACGCGCTTTCGCGTAGAATCAAGCAGCGTAACATCCGCCATACATCCTCCGGCTTTCATCGCAAGCCCGGGAAACCCTGCGCCGGAGCCTATGTCTATAAGCGAGGTGCCCTTATTAAGTTCTAATACATCGAGCAGTGCAAGGCTGTCCTCAAAGTGCTTTATATATACATCGTTTCTTTCGGTTATCGCTGTGAGGTTGATTTTTTCGTTCCAGCTCACAAGCTCTTTATAATAAAGCTCAAATGCTGCCGCATTGTCCGCAATAGCCTGCTTTGCCGCTTTAAGCTCTGTCTGCACGATCTGCCTCACCGTCCCTCTTCTGAAGATAAATAAGCAGCACCGATATATCGGCCGTGCTGACACCGGATATTCTCGACGCCTGCCCCAAATTTTTAGGCCGGTGCTTTGCCAGCTTTTCCTTTGCCTCAAGCCTTATGCCGGTTATGCTTTCATAATCTATATCATCCGGCAGCATGCGGCTCTCCAGCCGCTTAAGCTCGGCCACTCTTGCCAGCTGCTTTTCTATATATCCCTCATACTTTATTTCCGTCTCCACCGCGTGCCGTATGTCCGGCGGAAGTTTTGGCCGTCCGGCGTCTACTTTGTCGAGGTCGCTGTATGAAACCTGCGGCCGCCGCAGCAGCTCGGTTATTTTAACGCCGCTGCTTACCGGCGATGTTTCACGTGAAACAAGTATCTCGTTAAGAGCATCCGACGGGGGAAGGGTAGTGCTTTTTAACCGCGATATCTCCGCACTTTTAAGCTCCTGCCTGTTAAGAAAGGCCGCCCACCTTTTGTCGGGTATTAAGCCTATCTCGCGGCCTATAGGAGTAAGCCGCTCCTCGGCGTTGTCCTGCCGCAGCAGCAGCCGGTATTCTGACCGAGACGTCATCATTCTGTATGGGTCGGAGCAGCCCTTTGTCACAAGGTCGTCTATAAGCGTACCGATATAAGACGTCTGCCGTCCAAGGACAAGCTGCTCACGCCCCTTTACCGACAGCGCCGCGTTAATTCCGGCGACAATGCCCTGCGCCGCCGCCTCCTCATACCCGGACGAGCCGTTAAACTGCCCTGCACCGTAAAGGCCCGGCCAGTCCTTAAACTCAAGCGTTGCGTTCATGGCCAGCGGGTCGACGCAGTCATACTCAATAGCATACGCTGGGCGCATAATCTCCACATGCTCCAGCCCCTTAATAGTGCGGTAAAAGTCGCGCTGCACGTCCTCCGGCATGGAAGATGACGCACCTTGCAAATACATCTCCTGCGTGTTAAAGCCGCACGGCTCAATAAAAATCTGATGCCGTTCCTTGTCGGCAAAACGGACCATCTTGTCCTCAAGGCTTGGGCAATATCTCGGACCCTTTCCCTCAATTTTGCCGGAGTACATGGCCGACCTATGCAAATTCTGCATTATTACCTCTTTTGTCCGCTCATTTGTCCACGTCACATGGCACACCACTTTATTTATAAGCGGCTCTGCAGTATCCTTTGAAAACGGCTCCGGCGGCTCGTCGCCGTACTGCTTTTCCAGCACGGAATAATCTATGCTGCGGCTGTGTACCCTGGCGGGAGTACCGGTTTTAAACCGGCGCAGCGGCAGACCCAGCTTAATCAGCGACGCCGACAGCTCCTTTGCGGCAAACATAAAGTCCGGTCCGCTCTCAAAGCTGGCGCTGCCGACAAATATTTTTCCGCTGAGATATGTGCCGGTGGATATTATGACCTTTTTGGCCGCATATTTTGCGCCGAGATGCGTAGTTACCTCCCATCCGCCGCCTGTCTTGTCCAGCGACACTATCTGCGCCTGCTTCAGCTCAAGTCCGCTTTGGCTCTCCAGCGCGGATTTCATATATTCGCTGTATCTGCGCCTGTCAACCTGGGCGCGCAGGCTGTGTACCGCCGGACCCTTGCCCCTGTTGAGCATTCGGCTCTGCAGGGTAGAGGCGTCGGCCGCGCGGCCCATCTCGCCGCCCAGCGCGTCTATTTCGCAGACAAGGTGTCCCTTTGCCGTACCGCCTATAGACGGATTGCATGGCAAATTTGCCACGCTGTCTAAATTCATGGTAAAAACCGCCGTTTTGCAGCCAAGCCTCGCCACCGCCAGCGCCGCTTCAATCCCGGCGTGTCCTGCCCCTATTACTATTACGTCATACTCGCCAAATAACATTTTTAGCTGCCTTTCATTAATCTGTTATATAAAAAATATCCGCCTTAAAAACAGTCGGTTTAAGTATATCTTCGCATCTATCGCCGTGCCGGCAGCGAAAATTGCACACGCATCATTTGCCGATGCAAAAATTTGAAAATATCTCGTCTACTACCGCATCGGCGGCAAGCTCGCCGCTCATTTCGAAAAGTGCGGATAAAGCCTCATCCAGCAGCACACAGACTATGTCCGGCGTCTGGCCGGCTTCCATCTCGCTCAGCGCCTGCACAAGCGATTCTCTTGCGCGTACGGCGCAGTTTTTCTGTCGCTCATTGGCCAGCATGCCCTCAGACGCGTCTAATTCCGAATAATCCGCCGCCTCAGCTATCGCCTGCGTCAGATTTTTCAGCCCCTTTCTCTCCTTTGCGCATATGTTTACAACATATCTGAAATGCTTTCTGATATAATCCTCATCGGTCTGCTTTTCAAGGTCATCCTTGTTAATAATAGCGACCGCCGCCCGGCCTCTGCAAGCTTCGCATAAATCCAAATCCTCCTTGCAAAGCTGCTTTGAGCCGTCAAACACCGCTAAAATAAGACCGGCGTTTTCTATGGATTCATGCGTTTTCCTAACCCCGATTTTCTCCACAACGTCTCCCGTATGGCGGAGTCCGGCAGTATCGGCAAGCCTCAGCATTATTCCGCCGGCCATTACCGTTTCCTCAATTATATCGCGCGTGGTGCCCTCAATATCGGTCACAATAGATTTTTCCTGACCCGAAAGCAAATTCATAATAGTGGATTTTCCTGCATTCGGCCGGCCGGCTATGACGGTGGGTATTCCCTCGCGCATTATAACTCCGCTGTCATAGCTGCTTAAAAGAGCGTCGATATCCTTTATAATTTTAAGAATATCAGATTTGATTTCATCCGTCTCTACCTGCGGAATATCGTCATCGGGAAAATCAATCCAGGCAGAAAGATGCGCCGTCGTGCCAATAAGAAGCCGGCGCATCTCGTCGATTTTTCGGCTTAGCGCACCATCCTTCATAGCGTTGGCGGCGCGCAGCGCCTGGCTGTTTTTAGCAGATATAATATCCATAACGGCTTCAGCCTGACTCAAATCCATTTTGCCGTTTAAAAAAGCGCGTTTGCTAAATTCACCCGGCTCGGCAAGACGCGCGCCGGCGTTTAATATCAGCGACAGCACCTTTTTTAGCAAAAACACGCCGCCATGGCAGGATAGCTCGACAACATCCTCTCCGGTATATGACGCCGGCGCGTTATAATTAAGAGCTACGCATTCATCGACTACCTCGCCGCCGTCATAGATTTTGCCGAACAGCGCGCGATAACCCTCAAGTCCGTCTAAGCTCCCATGCCGGCTTTTAAACACTTTGCCGGCAATCAATTTTGCCTGCGGCCCGCTTATTCTTATTATTCCTATACCTCCGCTCATAAGCGGAGTAGATATTGCCGCAATTGTATCCTTGCCGCTGTTCATATTTCTTTAACACCCCTCGGTGAGTTTCGTTTTTAAACTTATTTTTGACTGCCGCCGTGCATATACGGATTTGTTTTTCCTTTGCATGCCAAAAGCTGCAAGATATTCTTTTTTACAGAAAGATGCAGCACAGCACTAAAACTGCGTTTTTATAGTCTGTTAAACGTCCCGCTCTTGTTCAAGCGTGACAAAATATGTTGTTGCACACACTCTGCACATAATAAGCAGATTATGTGTATAAGCGGCGGTCTATGCAATTAACATGCTTTGCCGTTTCATAGCTTTTCCCGTCTGCACTTTAGAACCAAGTGCTTCTGCGTCAATAAAATTATATAAGCCGCAGCCATTACGGCCGCGGCTTTGCTGACTGCTCAATTATTTATCTATACGTCCATACAGCGGCGCGCTGTCGAGGTCATTTTTGCTTTGAAAATCCTTTTTCGCCGTTCTCTCTTTTTGTGAAGAGCTGCGGCCATATCCACGATGAGAAGAGCCCTCGCCTCTCTTGCGTCCGATAATAACACGGCGATTTCCGCCCTCGCCAACCGACCATGACGATATTCCGTCTATATCCTGCACAGCGGTATGTATTATACGCCTTTCATATGGATTCATCGGCTCAAGCATTTGATTTCTGCCGGTGCGTTTTGCCTTTGCCGCCATATTTTTCGCAAGATTTTCAAGTGTCTTTTCACGCTTTTCTCTGTAATTTCCAGTGTCCAAAACAACTCTTAAAAATTTGCTGCGATTGTGGTTAACCACAACACTGCAAAGGTACTGCAAAGCATCCAGAGTTTCGCCGCGGCGGCCGATTGCAAGACTTATATTGTCTCCGGAAAGGATAAGCCTCATCGTCTCTTCCTCTGGCTGAACGTCTATTTTACAGTTTTCTACTCCTAAATTTTCAAGAATACTTTTAACATATTCCGACGCCTTTTCAGCTTCTTCTATTGAATATACTGGCTCTAACTTAACGTCTGCCTTTATCTCTTCTTTATTTTCATCACTCTCGGATTTAAGAGAATTCTTAATTTCCTGTTTTACATCAAAAATATCGTTGTTTTCCGTCTCTCCGTCGTCGATGTATACACGTACCTTTGCTGGACTTCCGCCAAATATTCCAAGCGTTTTTTTATGCGGCAATTCAATTATTTCTATTTGATATTCGTCCTCGGCTGAGAGGCCAAGCTGATTTATTGCGTCCTCTTTTGCCTGCTCGATAGTCTGTCCTGTGCCAATGGCTTCCTTTAACATAAATTTATCCTCCGACCAAACATGAATTTAAAGCTGCTGTGCAGCACTATTCTTCGATTTTTCTTTTATAAGCTCCTCTTCCTTGCGTCGCTTTAATATTAGTTTAAAGTCTGTTTTCGCATTTATCTTGTTAGGAGTATATATCTGGCTTATAACAACCCTTAAAATTCCGCCGAACAGGTTGGAGCATGCCCAGTAAAAACCAACAGCGCCCGGCACTGTAAATGCGATTATAAGCGAGAGCACAGGGCCTAAAATAATCATCATAAGCAGCTGGCTCTTTGCCTGCGGATTATTTTTCTTGTTTATATAAGAGCTTAAAATCGCCGTAATAAGCGAGCATACACAAGCGAGTATAGGTATAAGCCATATCATCTGGAAATCTTTAAATATATTAATAGAAAAGTCAGGCTGCTGTGACAAGTCAAGCCCTAAAAAATTAAAATTAAGCTGATGTGCTGCGTTTGTAACTTCCGGAACACTGTCGCCCAAAGCACCGACGTTTCTTATAATATCAAGCTCTGTCATATTTGGATTTCCAATTCCAATATCAATTAAAAGTTGCTTTGCACTTGCAATTGCTTCAGATGATATATTAAGAATATACGACAGAGGATTTCTTATAGCCCCATAAACGCCTATAAGTATAGGAAATCTTATAAATAAAACAAGGCATCCACCGGTAAGGCTAACATTCTCCCTCTGATAAAGCTCAGCCATTTCCTGCTGATATTTCTGCCTATCGTCGCCGCACTTTTTCTTAAGTGCTTCAAGCTTAGGCGCAAGCCTGGCCTGTTTTGCCATTGTCTTTTGCTGCCTTATATCCAGCGGCATAAGCGCAAGGGTAACAAACAACGTAAATAATATAATCGATATGCTAAAATTGTTGCATAGGCTGTAAAAAAGAGACATGATAAAGCCCAGCGGCCGGCCAATAAGAAATTCAAATATTCCCAAACTTTAATCCTCCATGCACTAAAATGCTATTTTTTCTTTTTTTCCGGCACAGGGTCATAACCGCCTTTTGAAAATGGATTGCATCTAAGTATTCTGTATAATCCCATTAAACAGCCGCGTATTGCGCCGAATCTTTCAACAGCTTCAAGAGTATATTGTGAACAAGTAGGTATATACTTGCAGTTGCTGCCAAGTGTAGGTGAAATTCTTTTTTGATAAAACCTTATAAGCTTTATTACAGGTTCTTTCATGCTTTGCTCCAAAAGCTTAATATCAGCTTTAACTAACTAAATTATATCGGAATTTTTAATATGCTTGCAAATAATATCTTCAATATCCGTGCTTTTTAATTTTGAGGTTCGGCCTCTTGCAACAAAAACAAAGTCAAAGCCGTCAAGCTTTTCATTATAAATATTCCTAAATGCGTGATAAATTATTCTGCGGCATCTGTTTCTTACAACAGCATTGCCTATTTTGCGGCTTGTAGTTACTCCAAAACGGCAAAATCCCACGCGGTTCTTTAAAATATAAGTAACCAGCGCAGGATGAACATAGGCCTTCGACCGAGCGTAAATACGCCGGAAATCTTTATTTTGATTCAGTGTTTTTATTGGACACACTAAGCTCAATCCTCAAAATTAATAAGATAAGCGTTTTCTGCCCTTAGCTCTGCGGCTGGCCAAAATTTTTCTGCCGTTTGCTGTCGACATTCTTTTGCGGAAGCCATGCTCCTTTTTTGCATGCCTCTTCTTAGGCTGATATGTTCTAAGCACTGACATACACTCCTCTCACACATAATAAGTATAGTGCTTATATAAAAGTCCTGCTTTAAGCAGGATTATTTATAACGCTAATCTTCCATTCTTAAAAATTATCAATCGTAAAGAGATTATATAACATAACAAGCCGCTGTGTCAATAAAAAATTGGACTAATACCATATTAAATCAAAAATAATAATTGTTTTTTACTTTTTATTTTTAAATATTTTTAAGTTAAAAATAAAAAACAGGTGCAAAATTAGCCGCACCTGTTCTCATCATTAAAAAATTCAAAGTCGTCATCAGAATTATCATCAAAACAATAATCGTTAAGCTCTTTAAAATCTAAAAATTCAGACAAAGTCATACTAAAAGCCAGAGCAATTTTGTGAAGCGTCTTAGTGCGCGGATTAAACGTCCTGCCATTTATAAGATTATCAAGCGTAGACTGACTTACACCGCTCATGTTCGCTAACGTATTTATCGTTATATGGCGATTTTTGCAAAGTGACAATATTCTATTGACAATTATTTTTGAATATTCCTTATCCATTGTCACACTACCCTGTCAAATTCACTTTTATTAGTGTTTTCATGGTAGCAACAAAAATACATCGAATTACCCGTATACGAGCAATTCGATGTTATAAAATGGAAAATTTTGTTTAAATCTAAAACAAATCTCAATATTTATTATTATGACAATTAAATCTACATATTAATTTTATAATTTATAAAAGAACAATCTAGTTAAAATTATTGTATTTAATTTACAATGCTACTTTATTATCATATGTAATTTATATGTAATACTTTACTTGAAAGAAAACGCAAAATATGTTAAAATATATGATATATGAAGTTTTGTAATATAAGGATAAATTTAAGGAGAATATGTTTATATGGAGTCGTTAAAAGAAGCATGGGCAAAGGTTAAGGAATATTGCAAAGAAAACATATCCTCAGTTGCCTACAGTGTTTGGATAAATGAGCTTTCGCCCGTTGATATAAAGGGAAATGAAATTAAGCTTTATGTAAAAACGCCTTTCCAGAAAAGCGTAATTATGGACAATTATGCATCTGTGATAAAAAGCGGATTTGAATCTATTCTGGGGTTTGATGTTAATATAAATATAATAACTGAAGAAGACTCGCCTGCATCATCCACAGAAAAAGAAGAAAAAAGCGAATTATCATCTGACTATGAATATACTTTCGACAATTTCGTTGTAGGTTCGTCAAATAAATTCGCTCATGCCGCTTCTTTAGCAGTAGCTGAAAATCCAGCGGTAATATATAATCCTCTTTTTATATATGGAAATTCCGGACTTGGAAAAACGCATCTTTTGAGAGCTATTCAAAATACAATAAATAATAAATATCCGGAAAAGGTAGTAAGATATGTCCGCGCGGAAGATTTCATGCGTGAGCTTATTCCTGCAATACGCAGCGGCGATATACAAGGCGGACAAAGCGCGATAAGTGAATTTCAGAACAAATATCGCGGCTGTGATGTATTTTTAGTCGACGACGTTCAGTTTTTTGCTGGCAAAGACAGCACACAGGAAGAATTCTTTAACACCTTTAATTCACTTTATCAGGACCACAAGCAGATAGTCATGACGTCAGATAGACCGCCAAAGGACATTAAAACACTTGATGAGCGTCTTCGCTCACGTTTTGAATCAGGGCTTATATCTGACATACAGCCGCCTGATTTTGAAATGAGGGTAGGCATAATACAGCGCAAAGCCCAAATGCTCGGCCTTAATTTAAAAGAAGACGTAATATATTATATTGCTGAGCAGGTAAAGTCCAACATACGTCAGCTTGAGGGGGTTGTTAAAAAGCTCAAGGCATTTTCAATGCTCGGCTCGGACAATCCTAACATAAGCATGGCGCAGAACGCTATAAGGGATATTAGAAACGACGACCAGCCGGAGCCTATTACGGTAGAGCGCATTATAAACGAAGTAGCCCGCACATATATGGTGACGCCGGAGGACATACGCTCACAGAAGAGAGATGCGCCTATTTCCCGCGCACGTCAAATTGCAATGTATATCGTACGTGAAATAACAAGCATGCCATATGTAAATATAGGCAAGGAGTTTGGCGACAGAGACCACACTACGGTAGTATATGCAATACAGAAGATAGAAAAGCTGTTAAAGCGCAATTCTCATGAAAAGGCTACGGTCGACGATATTATAAAAAATATACAGGACAAATAATCTTTCAACATAAGGCTTTTTAAAAATAAGTTTAAATCTTTTAATTTACAAAGCCGATATTTAAAGGTTATTTAAATTTAAAATTTATCTTTTCAACACAATATAAACAGCTATTTAACAACTACCTGTTTAAAGATAAATTTACTCAAGTTTACTAAAATTTACATAATAAAAAAGTTTTCCAAAGTTTTTCTAACATTTAACATTTATATTTTCATATCAATGTTAAAATTTTTTAAATGTAAAAATACTCAACAAACTTTGAACAAGCTTATCTTAACAAAAAATATAAATTAAACCGGCTTAAAATAACTCATTTGAGAGTTATTAACAATATCAACAGCCCCTACTACTAATACTAATAATTAATATATATTTATAGGACGCAGAAGTTAAAAAAATCAAACGGAAAAAGGAGGCCATAAAATTATGATACTGAAATGCAACAGGGAGAAGCTGAGCGAGGCCTGCTCAGTGGTACAGCGTGCTGTACCGTCAAAATCGACCATACCTGCCCTTGAAGGCATACTTTTAAGTGCAAAAGACGATACACTCACGCTCAGCGGCTATGATATGCAGATGGGCATAAAAACGAGTATAAATGCAGATATAAAAAAAGAAGGGGCAGTTATAATAAACGCAAAACTGCTCACAGATATAACTCGCCGCATGCCGGGTGAAGAAGTAAGTCTTGAATGCGATGATAAATATACAGTGCTTATAAAATCAGGTGAAGCAGAATATTCGGTAATGGGATTTGCTGATGAAGAATATCCTGACATGCCGGTTGTAGATAATGGAAAGAATGCAGAAATTTCCGGCGAGATACTTAAGAGCATGATACAGCAGACAATATTTGCAGTGTCTCAGAATGATTCAAAACCTGTACATACCGGAATTTTATTTGAAATAAACGACAGCAGCATAAGGCTTGTAGCAGTTGATGGATACAGGCTTGCAATAAGGACTGAAAATGTATCCGGTATGGAAAGCGCCTCTTTTGTTGTTCCGGGAAAAACGCTTAACGAGATAAGCAAGCTTATAGGCGCTGATGAAGAAAAAATAAATATTAAGCTCGGCGGTCGTCATATAATATTTGATACGGGTGATTACAGTATAATATCACGTCTGCTCGAAGGCGAATTTTTGGATTATAGAAGCGCTATCCCCGCATCGGCTGTAACGACTGTTACGGTTAAAACACGCGAGCTTATCGATTGCATTGAGCGCATATCGCTTATGATAACTGAGCAGGATAAAAGCCCGGTGAGATGCATATTCGATGATAATCTTATAAAAGCGTCATGCGTAACGGCAAGGGGCCGCGGCGTTGATTCAGTATCAGCGGATATAAAAGGCGACAGAATAGAGCTTGGTGTAAACAATCGCTTTTTGCTTGATGCGCTGCGCGCTGCATCGGATTGCGATGAAATAAAAATAGAGCTTTCCGGTCCTGTATCGCCTATAAAAATATTGCCTAAAGATGGAGAAGAATTTATATTCTTAGTTCTTCCCGTAAGGCTGAAAGGCAACATGTAATTTTAATATTGAATATTATAACTGCCGTATTTGCGGGATTTTTAACGAATTATAATATATTTCGTTATTCGCAGGTCGGCAGTATAATGCTGAATATGGAGATATTTTTTACAGGGTAGAAAAATGAAAAAAATCGTTATAAATACAGATTTTATAAAGCTTGACGCGCTTTTAAAATACAGCGGAATGGTATTAACCGGCGGTGAGGCCAAGCTGCTTATACAGGACGGCGAAGTCTTGGTAAACGGCGAGGTCTGTACAATGCGCGGCAAAAAAATAAGATCGGGCGACATTGTAAGCTGTTCAGGCTCAGAAATAGAGGTTTCAAATGAAGCTTGACGGCCTTAATTTATTAAATTATAGAAATATAAGCCAGTTAAAGCTTAATCCCTGCAGTGAAATAAATATAATATACGGTGAAAACGCACAGGGCAAGACAAATATATTAGAAGCAATATGGATGTTAAGCGGCGCAAAATCATTTAGGGGCGCAAAGGACTGCGAGCTTTTAAAATTTGATACGGAAAAATCTGAGATAGACGCTGAATTTACGGCACAGGGCCGTGAACAGACAATAAATCTTTACATAGAAGCAAACCGAACGGCGATGCTTAATGGTGTAAATATATTCCCAATATCAGGGCTTTCTGAAAATTTTCAGGCTATTGTATTTTCACCCAATCATTTAATGCTTATAACCGACGGACCGCAGGCGCGTCGAAAATTTATAGATAATGCAATATCGCAGATAATGCCGAGATATTCAGCGGTTATTAGAGAATATAACAGGGCTTTAAAGCAACGCAATGCGGTGCTTAGGGATATACGCTGGCATTCTGAGCTGTTTGATATGATAGAAGCATTTGAAGATAGAATTTCGCATTACGGCGCAAAAATTATGCGCCTCAGGGAGAAATATATAAATAAACTTTCCGGCTATGCAGAAGAAATATATGATGGAATTTCCAGTATGGCTGAGAAAATACTTATAAAATATTCTCCTCAGGTTATTTGTGAAGATTTAAGCAATGAAAAAGATATTTATATAAGACTTAGAGAAAGCTTTAAAAGCTCAAGAAATGAAGATATAAACAACGGTACTACATCCGTCGGTCCTCACAGGGACGACATAGCTATAGAAATAAATGGGCTTTCAGCGAGAATGTATGGCTCACAAGGTCAGCAGCGCTCTGCAGCGATAGCATTAAAGCTTGCCGAAGCGTCAATTATAAAAGAGGCGTTTGGCGAACAGCCCATAGCTCTTTTAGACGATGTTATGAGCGAGCTTGACGAGAACCGGCAGGATTATATACTAAATCATATAAAAAATTGGCAGGTATTTATAACCTGCTGCGATTTATCGCAGGTGCTTCGCATGTCGGATGGAAATCGATATAAAATTTCCGGCGGTCGGCTTATTGATTAAGGGGAAAATTACATGTATCTGCATTTAGGTCAAGATATATCGGTAAATATAAAAGATATAGTTGGGATATTTGATTTGGACACTTCCACAATATCTAAAAACACCCGTGCGTTTTTGTCAAAGGCTGAAAAAGACGGCAATGTTATAAATATAACGGACGAGCTGCCGAAATCCTTTGTAGTGTGTGATATGAAAAACGGCAAAAGCGGGTTATATGTATATATATCTCAGATATCGACGTCAACACTTTTACGTAGAATATATAGATTTAATAAAAAATAAATGGAGGCTGATTATAAACATGGAGAAAAACACACCGGTTTCGGGCCAGAAATATGATTCCACCCAAATACAGGTGCTTGAGGGTCTTGAAGCGGTAAGAAAGCGTCCGGGCATGTATATAGGCTCGACCGGCGAAAGAGGCCTTCATCATCTGGTATATGAGATAGTGGACAATGCTATAGATGAAGCGCTTGCTGGCTACTGTGACGAGATAAAGGTAGAAATACTTGACGATGACGTAATAAGGGTTACAGACAACGGCCGCGGCATACCCGTAGGCATTCAGCCGAAAATGGGAATATCTGCTGTAACGGTTGTATTTACAACGCTTCACGCCGGCGGCAAATTCGGCGGCGGCGGATATAAAGTATCCGGCGGACTGCATGGCGTTGGTGCGTCGGTTGTTAATGCTTTGTCAAAATGGCTGGAGGTAGAGGTAAGGGATGGCAAAAACGTATACCGCCAGCGGTTTAAGAGGGGAAATCCTGAAAATGAGCTGCAAAAGGGCGAAGAGACAAATGAGACGGGTACTACCGTAACATTTCGCTCGGATGAGGAAATTTTTACTGATACAACTCATTACAGCTATGATACGCTGCTTACAAGGCTGAGAGAGCAAGCTTTTTTAAACGCCGGGGTTAAGATTGTGCTCACTGATACGCGTGAGGATGAAGAAAAGCGTACAGATGTGCTTCATTACGAAGGCGGTATAAGAAGCTACTGCGAATTTTTGCTTGAAAAGAGCCGAAAAGAAGCTCTGCATGATGATATTGTATATATTGAGGGCAAAAATACCGACGACATGGCGGAAATAGCTTTTCAGTACAATAATGGTTATGATACGAAAATAGTAAGTTTTGCCAACGATATTCATACGGTCGACGGCGGCACGCACGAGCAGGCCTTTAAAACGGCTCTCACAAGGGTGCTCAACAACTATGCCAGAAAATTTAAAATTTTAAAAGAGAATGATGCAAATTTAAAAGGCGAAGATGTTCAGGAGGGTATTATAGCCATAATATCCGTAAAGCTTAAGAATGCTCAGTTTGAGGGGCAGACAAAGGCCAAGCTTGGCAATACGTCTATGGGTACGCTGGTAAATTCCATAATGACGGAAAAGCTAACGCAGTTTTTAGAAGATAATCCTACAACAGCAAGGATTATAATAGATAAGGCGATGGCGGCGTCCAATGCAAGAGAAGCGGCGCAAAAAGCAAGGGATTTGCAGCGCAGCAAGACGGGGCTTTCGCGTGTAAGAATGCCGGAAAAGCTTGCCGACTGCATATCTGATGATTCAAGTATCACAGAAATATATATAGTCGAGGGCGACAGCGCAGGCGGTTCGGCCATAAAGGGCAGAGACAGAAACTATCAGGCAATTTTGCCGCTTTGGGGCAAGATGTTAAATGTTGAAAAAGCAAGGCTCGATAAGGTATACGGCAATGAAAAACTTGCGCCGGTAATAATAGCGCTTGGCACCGGCATAGGCGACGAATTTGATATAACAAAGCTCCGCTATGACAAAATAATAATAATGGCGGATGCCGATGTCGACGGCTCGCATATACGCACATTGCTGCTGACTTTCTTTTTCCGGCACATGCCGAAGCTTATTGAGGAGGGGCACATATATCTTGCGCAGCCGCCGCTGTATGAAATAAAGCGCGGCAAGAATGTAAAATATGCCTTTTCCGACAGCGAGAGGGATATGTATATAGCTGAAATGGGCGGAAATGTTACGATACAGAGATATAAAGGTCTTGGTGAAATGGACGCCGAGCAGCTATGGGACACGACGATGAATCCGGAATTCCGTACGATGCTTAAGGTAACACTTGAGGACGCTGAAAAGGCGGACAATGTATTTCACGTGCTTATGGGTGACGAGGTAGAGCCACGCCGCAAATTTATTGAAGAGAATGCGGTATATGTTCAAAATCTTGATGTATAGCAGATGTTTAAGCAGCATTTTGTATTTATATTCAGGCTTTAAAAGAAAAATATGAAGCTGTGATAATATAACACAGTCGAATTTATAAAAAGGATTAAGGACCTTAATCAGAAAGGTGACTTTTAATGGAAGAGTTACAGGGACAAAAAATAATACCGGTAGAAATAGTCGATGAGATGCAGAAATCATATCTTGACTACTCAATGTCGGTAATAGTGAGCAGGGCGCTTCCCGATGTAAGAGACGGGCTTAAGCCGGTGCATCGCAGGATACTTTATACCATGTATGAAAATTCGTTAATGCCGGACAAGCCGTACCGCAAGTGCGCGGACACGGTAGGTTCTGTGCTGGGCCGCTATCATCCGCACGGTGACTCATCGGTTTATGATGCGCTTGTGCGCATGGCGCAGGACTTTTCGCTAAGATATATGCTGGTTGACGGGCACGGCAACTTCGGCTCGATAGATGGCTTTCCCGCTGCAGCGTACAGGTATACTGAGGCACGCCTCAGTAAGATAGCGATGGAGATGCTCACCGACATTGAAAAAGATACAGTTAATTTTTCATCAAACTATGATGACCGTTTAAAAGAGCCGGATGTGCTTCCTGCACGTTTTCCGCAGCTGCTTGTAAACGGCTCTTCTGGCATAGCCGTCGGTATGGCTACAAACATTCCGCCGCACAATCTGGGCGAGGTCATAACCGGCATGTGCGAGCTTATCGACAATCCGGACATGAGCATAGATGAGCTTAATAATTATATAAAGGGTCCAGACTTCCCGACCGGCGCTATAATAATGGGACGCGCTGGCATACGCGCTGCGTATTCTACTGGCCGTGGCCATATAACGGTGCGCGCGAGGACGGAGATTGAGGAGACAAAGTCCGGAAGATACAGAATAGTTATAACTGAGATACCATACGGCGTTAACAAGCAGAATTTAGTTAAGAGCATAAATACTCTCGTAACCGAAAAGCGTATAGAGGGTATAGATTATGTCGTCGATTTTTCTAACCGCGAGGGCATACGCATAGTTGTTGAGCTAAAGCGCGACGCCAATCCGCAGATAATTTTAAATCAGCTGTTTACATACACTCAGCTTCAAACTACATTTGGCGTAATAATGCTGGCGCTTGTCGACGGGCAGCCTAAGATATTAAATCTTAAAGAGATGCTGCAGCACTACATAGACCATCAGTGCGAGATAGTAGAGCGCCGCACACGCTATGATTTGCGCAAGGCAGAAGAGCGCGAACATATACTTGAGGGCTTAAAGATAGCCTTAGACTTTATAGACGAGGTTATAGCAATACTCCGCGCGGCAAAGAATGTGACAGAAGGCAAGGAGCAGCTTATGGAGCGCTTCGGGCTTGACGACGTTCAAGCTACGGCAATAGTGCAGATGCGTCTGGGCCAGTTAACAGGACTTGAGCGCGAAAAGATAGAGGAAGAATTAGCCGAGCTTGTGGAAAAAATAGCTGAGTATAAAGCCATTTTGTCTGAGCATGGCCGCGTGCTGACAATAGTGAAAGAAGAGGCATTAAGACTTTACGACAACTACAAAGACGAGCGCCGCACGGAGATAACGGCGGTAAGCGGCGAAGTGGATATAGAAGATTTAATACCGCTTGAGAAAACGATACTGACGCTTACCGACAAGGGCTACATCAAGCGCATAGGCGCGGATGTATATCGCACGCAGCGCCGCGGCGGCCGCGGCATAACCGGCATGTCGACGCGTGAAGAGGACTTTGCCGAGTATATGCTTACATGCATGTCTCACGACAATATAATGCTCTTTACAAACACCGGCCGCTTGTTCAGGCTTAAGGCGTATGAAGTGCCGGAGGGCAGCCGTACTTCAAAGGGACTTAATATAATAAATATTTTACAGCTTGAGCCGGAAGAAAAAATAACCGCAATGATAAAGTCCGACGACGAAAGCGATGGAAAATATCTTTGCATGGTGACGCGCAAGGGCATTATAAAGCGCACGGTGCTGTCGGCATACGATAATGTGCGCAAATCAGGGCTTATAGCGATAAACATAGATGATGACGACGAGCTGTGCTGGGTAGCACTGACAGACGGCGACAGCGAGCTCATAATAGGCACAAAGGACGGCGTAGCGATACGGTTTAATGAGAATGACGCCAGACCTCTCGGCAGGACTGCGCGCGGCGTTAAGAGCATTACGCTCAGAGACGGCGACTGTGTAGTAGGCATGGCGGTAGTAACAGAAGACGCCGACCTGCTTACCGTCACCGAGACGGGCTTTGGCCGCCGCAGCTCGTTTGATGATTATCGTCTGCAGTTCAGGGGCGGCAAGGGCATACTTAACTACCGCACAGGCAGATTTGGCAGAGTAGCTGCCATTGCAGCGGTAAAGAATGACGACGATGTCATAATGATATCACAGAGCGGAGTTCTTATAAGGGTGCCGGTTAATGAGATAAGCACATTTGCGCGTCCGGCAAAGGGCGTACGCGTAATGCGCGTAGGAGAAGGCGACGCCATTGTCACATTGTCGGCCGTGCCGCATGAGGATGAAGCGGAGGAAAACACTGCATCTGATCAGGCGGTCGACGAAACAGCCGGCGATGATACTACCGGAGAAAATCAGTAAAAACAGCAAAACGCCGCCTGAATTTCAGGCGGCGTAAATAATTTGTCACTTAAGCGCAAAATTACATATAGTGCTGTTTAACATTAGCAGCTGAAAAAAGGAGTTATTGACTATTATATCACAACTTCCGCAAGCTTTTACCGCAGGCGGCAATTGCAGGATGCATTTTAGCTGAATGCACCGAGTTTGACGAGGATTACGCTGCGTATTACAATTGAAAAGATACTCCTTGTCCGACGCCGTTCAATATTTTTCAGCGCTGCTCCCTGGCCGCGGCGGTCTTTGAATAAGACAGTTATATTAATGTCAGCTGCTGCGAATATAAAGTCCGCGGCCTGCGGCATAAAATTTAAGCCGGGCAAAAGCGCACATCAATTATAAAAAGATAGACTTAATAGCCAAAAGTATCAGTTAAAGAATCATCGTTAAAAATCCAGTCTCTTGCGAGATATTCGCTCCACGTATCCTTAGTCTCTCTAACGATAACTCTGTCAATTCCGGCATTTATAATAAGGCGCTTGCACATAGCGCAGGATGTCGTCCCCGGCTCCAATTCTCCGGTTTTCGGGTTAATGCATGCCATATACAGCGTGCCGCCTATCATTTCACTGCGGGGCGCGCTTATTATGCAGTTTGCCTCAGCATGTACCGAGCGGCAGAGCTCATATCTCTCACCGCGCGGAATATTAAGCTTTTCGCGCATGCAGAACTGCAAATCTATACAGTTGCGGCGGCCTCTGGGCGCACCGTTGTAGCCGGTGGCTATAATCTGGTCTTTTACCACTATTATAGCGCCGTAGTGCTTTCTAAGACAGGTGCTTCTTTCACTTACAGTCTGGGCAATATCAAGATAATAATTATGCTTGTCGGTGCGTTCCATAACGTCCCCTCCCGATTAATTTCTACAAATTATTTTATAATATATGTACTTCATTTTCAAGTGGATAATATAGCCGCAAAATTAAAATATAGTGCTAATTATGGGTTGTGAGCAAATATTTTCAGCAGAGGAGTTTTATAGCTGCACCTGCCTTAATCCGTATATAGTTTAGAAAGGGTGCATAGAGCATAATTTGATATGCAAAAACAGCGGCAAGATATTTAAGTTTTAACGGAGGTTAATTAATGGTATCGGTAAGTTCATTTGCGGAATTTGACTGTGACATAAAATATGTCTGGCAGGCGGTAACCTCGCTTACAGACTATTCGTGGCGCAGCGGTTTAAAAAAGATTGTTGTCGGCAAGGACAACAAGCAGTTTGAGGAGCATACGAAAGACGGATTTGTGACGCGCTTCAAAATAACAAAGTTTAAGCCCTACGACTGTTATGAGTTTGATATGGAAAATGATAATTTAACAGGCCGCTGGAGAGGGAAATTTATATTCAGCGGCGGACGTACATTTGTGGAATTTACTGAAGAGGCGTCGGCAAAAAAGTTTTATATAAAGCCGCTTTTAAGGGCATATCTTAAATCACAGCAAAAGATATATATAGCAGATTTAAAAAAGAAGCTCGAAAAATACAGCCATAGGCGAAACAAAAAATAAGCTTAAAATTCTTTAATCTATTCCGAAATATTTTAATCTTTATTATAAATTGGAATTTATTATATATAGAGGCAAAAGCAGTTATCCACAGGTTAACCATTAAAGTGTTAAAAAACAGCTTAATGATTGCCAAGCAGGTTGTTTCGTGATATAATTAACGGTAAAATGTGGTAGTATTTATATTTATAAATCGGTGGTCAGAGGGAAATAAATGCAAAACTTGGCGAGCGTAAAAGTCATAAAAGAAATAATGGCAAAATATGACCTTTCTCCATCGAAGGGATTGGGACAAAATTTCCTTATAGACACATCTGTCTGTCCGCGCATGGCGCAGCTGAGCGGCGCAGCGGGAGCCGGCGTAATAGAGGTAGGTCCCGGTCTGGGCGTACTTACTAAAGAGTTGGGGTTAATAGCTAAAAGCGTCGTAGCCGTAGAGCTTGATAAGAAACTTATACCGGCTTTAAATGAAACGCTCAGCCAATTCGACAATATAAGTGTAATCAATGCTGATATAATGAAGCTTGATATAAATAAGTTAATAGAAGAAAAATTCACCGGCGAAGATATAGTAATATGTGCTAATTTGCCATATTATATAACCTCGCCGGTGATAATGAAACTGCTTGAAGAGAAGACGCAGGCCAAGTCGATAACGGTAATGGTGCAGCGCGAGGCGGCGGACAGGCTGTGCGCCGGTCCCGGTAGCCGGCAGAGCGGTGCAATTACAGTGGCTGTTTCATATTATGCCGAGGCAAAAAAACTGTTTTATGTACCGGCCTCTTCCTTTTATCCGGCGCCAAAAGTAGACAGCGCCGTTATAAAGCTTGACATATATGATAAGCCGCCGGTAAGCGTTATGAGTGAAAAGCTGCTTTTCCGGGTAATAAAGGCGGGATTTTTGCAGCGCCGCAAGACGCTTATAAATTCCCTTTCATCGGGTCTTAGTCTGCCGAAAGAAAAGCTGATGGATGCCCTTTCGGCAGCGGGAGTAGATGAGAACATACGGGCGGAGCGCCTTACTTTAGAGGAGTTTGCGCTTATATCCGACGAACTGCTAAAGCGCGGCATAGCCTAAAAAGACTGCTCAAACAAAATATTGGCCGCAAAAAAAGACGGCAGGGCAAAAAACGTCTGACGGCGCGGCTTTCGCAGTGATAGATAAGATAAACATTCGGAGCGCTTCACTTTAAAGAGACTTGCACTTATATCCAATTTACAGTTAGATTTTTTAACTGCAGTATACAGCGGAAAAAGACTATTGCAGATGGACATATTCCGGCGGGGATTTATAGTATTATAATCAATATTTACTGAGAGGAAAAAAATGCGCAAAAAAATACTTTTTGTAAAGGACGACAGAGAAGACAGAAACTATTATACGAAAGCAAAGTACGGTGTAGTATTTTTTGTAAGTCTTGCTATACTTGTCGCTATTGTGCTGTATATTTTGATAGAATCGAGAAATGTAAATATACAGGACTATACCTTTGAAACTGAGCCGATTGCCGTTGGGCAAACGTACAACGGCAGCGATGAGATAAGCAGGCTGTACGACGAGATACAGCAGTATGAATCAGGCATAACCGTGGACGACAGCTTTATTGAAAGATATCCGTCTATGTATGCTTTAATGAATATGGACGATTCGGTATACAATAAGGATTCCGCTTATACTGAAGCCGGCGGCAAATATATAGGCATGGCGCAGGCGTTTAAGCGCAGCTTCAGCAGATATGTAACAATAGACATTATGATAATGGAATACAGCTGCACGGCCGGAGTGGAAACTGAGGGAGAATTGGCGCAGACGGCTGAGGTGCATTTAAGCGAGCCGCAGTGGCTGAGTCTGAGATATGAAATAAAAACAGGCGAGCTGACATATACCAAAATAGGCGGTTCAGACACCAGAGTTGGAATAAGTACTTTTAGAATAGTATTTGAAAGCGATGAAGATATAGTATATAACAAGTTATCATATAATATTAACACGCGTAAGACGGTGTCCGACACAGACATGCAGGAGAATAAATTTCAGCAGTTTGTAACGATGTACGCCGGCGATTTAAATTACGTATTAAGGCAGCAGCCGCAGAATGCAGACGACAAAAACGTGGGAGGCTATGCTGATTTTGGCATAAACAGCAATGTAGTGGGTGTAAGAGTAAGCCTAACCGACGACCTTTATGAGCAGTTTGAGGGCGTCAGCGCGGCGTGTGATTATAGTGGGGCAGGTGAGTTGCGGTATTCAGTTAGAATTAATTAGAAAAATAGGCGAGTAATTAAAAAATAAATTAAGGAGTTGTCTGATTTGATCTGGCATAGTGCGAAGCTTACCGACGTGGTAAATGAACTTAACACTGATTTAAAAACCGGACTGACAGAAGAAGAAGTAAAAGAAAGACAGGCAAAATACGGCTTAAACCAGCTTACAGAGAAGAAGAAGAAGTCTTTTGCCGCAAGATTTTTAGACCAGATGAAGGACTTTATGGTAATAGTCCTTATAGTAGCTGCCGTAGTATCGCTGATAACAAACATAATCAGCGGTGGTGCAGACTGGCTTGAGCCGATAGTCATAGTAGCCATAATAATAGTAAATGCGCTGCTTGGCGTATTTCAGGAGAGCAAAGCAGAATCTGCACTTGAAGCGCTGAAAAATATGGAGGCGCCGACGGCCAAGGTGCTCAGAAATGGAAAGATAGAATCCATAAGAGCATCGGAGCTGGTGCCGGGCGATATTATACTGCTTGAAGCCGGCGACTATATACCTGCCGACGCGCGAATAATAGAGTCGGCCAGCCTGCGCTGCGAAGAATCTGCGCTGACGGGCGAATCGGTGCCGGTGGAAAAGGAAGCGGAGGGCGACATAGAAGATATAGCCGGCATAGGCGACAGGTTTAATATGATATATTCCGGCTGCTCGGTTGCGTACGGCCGATGTCGAGCAATAGTGACAGAGACGGGCATGAATACTGAAATGGGCAAGATTGCCAATATGCTCGACTCTACTAAAGACGCCGTTACACCGCTTCAGATAAAGCTTGCACAGCTTGGCAAAACGCTGGGCATGCTGGCGCTTGGCATATGCGCGGTAATATTTGTAATAGGCATATTTACAACGATGTTCAGCGAGGGCGACAAGCTCACGGGAATACTTGATATGTTTATGACGTCGGTATCGCTTGCGGTGGCGGCTATACCTGAGGGTCTGCCGACGATAGTTACAATAGTGCTTGCGATAGGCGTACAGCGCATGGTAAAAAAGAACGCTATAATACGCCGACTTCCGGCGGTTGAAACGCTGGGCAGTGCTTCGGTAATATGCTCGGATAAGACAGGTACGCTTACACAGAACCGCATGACGATGGTTAAGCTGTATAATGGCCACAACATAATAGATTTAAGCACAGATGACATACCGAGCGATGCAGGCATGCTGCTTAAGCTCGGCACAATGTGCTCTGACGGACGTGTAGAAGAGCGTGACGGCAAGCAGGTGCACATAGGCGACCCGACGGAAACGGGCATTGTTGCCGCGACTATGAAATACTGCGGCATGAACAGAGAGGAAATAGACAATGCCTATCCGCGCATGGGAGAAATTCCGTTTGACTCTGACCGCAAGCTCATGACGACAATAAACATGATAGACGGCAAGCCGTTTGCAGTTGTAAAGGGCGCGCCGGACATTATAATCTCGCGCTGCACAACGGTGAATAGGGACGCGGCGGAGAAAGCCAACGCCGAAATGGCGAAAGAGGCGCTGCGCGTGTTAGGCGTCGCGATAAAGGAGCTTGACAGCGTGCCGTCTAACCCAACGCCGGATGAGATGGAAAACGGCCTTACTTTCATAGGCTTGCTCGGCATGATGGACCCGCCGCGACCAGAGGCTATGGAAGCGGTAAAGCTCTGCAAGAGCGCCGGCATACGCACAGTAATGATAACCGGCGACCATGTTATAACGGCGGCGGCTATAGCCAAGAAGCTCGGCATATTGGAATATGACGAGCAGGCGATAACGGGAGCTCAGCTGAGAGAAATGTCTGACGAAGAGCTTAAGGCGAATGTTGAGAACTACGCGGTATACGCCCGCGTATCGCCTGAAGATAAGATAAGGATAGTACAGGCATGGCAGTCAAAGGGCGAAATAGTTGCCATGACGGGCGACGGCGTAAACGACGCACCGGCGCTTAAGGCGGCGGACATCGGCTGTGCCATGGGCATAACGGGCACCGACGTTGCCAAGGGCGCGTCGGCAATGACGCTTACTGATGATAACTTTGCCACAATAGTTACAGCGGTAAAGGAAGGCCGCGGAATATACGACAACATAAGGAAAGCTGTACACTTCCTGCTTTCGTGCAATTTAGGCGAAGTACTGACGGTATTTGTTGCTATATTAATAGGAATATTTAATCCCGAATGGGGCGTGCCGCTGGCGCCAATTCAGCTTTTGTGGATAAATCTTGTAACCGACAGTCTGCCGGCGCTTGCGCTGGGACTGGAGCCGGTGGAGAACAATGTAATGCGCCGCAAGCCGCGTCGCAAGGATGAAAGTATATTTGCACACGGACTTGGAATAAATGCTGCATGGCAGGGCGTTATGTTTGGTGCTCTGACGCTTACGGCATATGGGCTTGGCTTGCACAATGCGGCGGCAGCCGGTATGGCTGACCATCATGCCTATGCGGCAAGTATGGCCTTTGCAGTGCTCGCTTTCTCACAGCTTATACATGCTATGAACGCGAGGTCCCAGCAGTCGCTGTTCAGGGTAGGCTTCTTTAAGAACCTTTATATGATAGGCGCCGTACTTATATCGGCCGCGCTCATGCTTATTGTGTTGATTATTCCGGCATTGCGCGATATATTTGGCATAGTGGCGCTGCACTCCAACGACTGGTTAGAAATTATACTGCTCTCAATAGCTCCGCTGGTAATATGCGAGATAGTAAAACTTGTAACGCTCATTGTGAACAAAGCGAGAGGCAGACAAGCATAAATTAGATAAAAATGCATATAAGCCGGATATATTCCGGCTTATTTTTTTATGTAGTATTTGGTATGCATGAATTAATTATTAAAGTTATTATATGACAAAAGGGGTTATAACATAATGTAAACAAGAGCAAGCATAAGCAGTTCATCATTTTTATCGGAGGAGAGCAGCAAAATAAGCAGCGCTATAAGAGAAGTGTCGCCGTCGAGATCCAGGCCCTTGAAGTTGAGAAAATTGAGTATGCTGTTAGCCCTCTTTTCCTCTGCCGGCGGTGCAGGTGGATGCTGGGGGTGCGGAGCAGGGCTATATCGGTTTTCCGGCGAATGTGAGGAGGAAGAGGGACTATACCGGCTTTCATGCGGACGTGGAATAGGCCGTCCGTTTTGTTGTGTCTGCCGAAATGGGTTGGAGGCATACTGTCCATTACTCTGGGCATATCTTCCATCATAGTGCTCTTCCCTGCTTTGTCCATGTCCGTACTGCTCAGAAAAATTATTGCTTTGCTGATGCGCATAATTTTGTTGTCCGCCTTGGGCCGAGTTTTGCCGATATTGTTGGGGAGACGGTTCACGGCGCCCATACTCTGACGGCGGAGCGTTTTGATTATAAGATGTTTCATGTGCTTCCTGACTGCGCCGCGGCGGCAGACTGCCACGTCCGGACTGTCCGTTCTGAGACGTCTGTCCTCTCTGGGTATAGTTAGAATTATCCGTTTCTGAATACCGCTGGCCGCCATATTGTGCAGTACTCGCCTGAGGCTGCGTCCGGCCCGCGTAACGGCTGTTTTGGCTCTGCGCGGCGGCGGATTGCGGCGAATTGCGTTGTACAGACTGGCCTTGCATACTTCTGCCCGAGTTTGTCTGTTGTGCCCTTGCCTGCATGTCGCGTACGCGTCGGAAAGCGTCTGACTGCATTCTGTCAAGCTCGCTTTTATTAAATTCAACTGCCATAAATATCGACCCTCAAAAGTAAATATGTAAACTCAGAAGAGGCTGAACCCGCTTTCAGAAAGCAACGGAATTAACTGAACCAGTCTTAATATTTTAACGGCATTGTCAACCCTGGCCTGCCGCTTTTCGGAAAGGTAGGGCCGCAGGGACATAAGCAGGCGAGATCTTTCATCAGTTGAGTCAGAGCGCAGCGCCTGCATAAGCTTCATCATAACTTTCATGTCGCCGGGAGACAGCATAGACGAACTTTGTGGTGTATTATTTGTATTTGCCGCACTCTGTTGTCCCATAAGCGTGGAGGCAATATCGCGCAGCTTATCCATATCGATATCCGGCGACGAGTTGTCAGGTGCCGGCGGCGGAGCTTGCTGGGGCTCCGGCGTCATAAGCATCGACGCCATTTCGCGTATTTTGTCCATCCCGTCGGGACTTTCAAGCAAATTGCTTATTTGTGCAGCTAAATTATCCATTACTTATTCTCCAAAAATTTTTTAAGCAGCATTTGAGCCTGCGGGGATTTAAGCATGCGCTCGGTAGCCGCCTTATCCGACAGTACCTGCTGCAGTTTGCTTGCATCGCTCGGCTTAAGGTTTTTAAGCACCGAGTCAAGCGAGTTTGACTGAAGCGCCTGCTCTAACTTTTTTGAATCTGTGCCGGTCTTTTTAGATGCCTCTCTTATCATTTTGTTAAGCTCGGCCTCGCTTATTCTGTCTGACATGATATCACCACCTGTAGATAAATCTTAAAAATAATGGTATTATTTATTTAAATAATATTTATGCCTGAGCTATGTTGGGTTAGTACCTAAAATACAGGCAAAAACATTATTCAGCAAACATATGTACTATAAATTTGGAGCCTATTAATTTTAAGCTATAATATATTTATGCTTCTTCTAATGCGTTTAGCTCTTATAGCCGCTTAAAACACAATAAAGATTTAGCAGCAGCGAAAAAATATCCCTATAATAAATTTATGCTAAACTGAGAAGATTTGCTACAAAAATCAAGAGTGCAGAGGTGAAAAAAATTAAAATTACAGACATAACGCCAAAAAGCATAAAAGGCGCAGAGTTAATAGAAAGACTGCTGTATATTGATGAAATTGACTCTACAAACAGCTATTTACTGAGGAGCAGCAAAATTTGTAAAAGCGGCACTGCGGTAGTCACGCTTAATCAAACAGCCGGCAGGGGCCGCAAAGACCATGTATGGGACAGTCGCGGCTGTGCGGCAGTATCAGTCCTTTTCAGGGGCATATCATCGCCTCTTTTGCCGCTTGCGGCAGCGACAGCGGCGGCTGAGGCAATTTATAAGCTTTCTAACTCAAAGGCAGAAATAAAGTGGCCGAATGATATACTCATAAATGAAAAAAAGGTATGTGGTATATTGTGTGAGGCTCGTACATCGGCGGCGCCCGGAGATGCAATTGCTGTGTGCGGTGCCGGATTTAATCTCAGCCAAGAGCAAGATTTTTTTGAAAAGGCAAAGCTTTACCATGCATCTTCAATATATGCGCAGACGGGCAAAATATTGAATTATGCTGATATTGCGGAGCAGTTTTTATTAAATCTTGAAGAGAATTTAAAGCTTATAAAAAATAATGCACCGATGCTTTTGCAAGGGTATAAAGATAGATGCATCACCATAGGCAGGCAGGTAAAAATCATGCCGTCGGAGGAAATTGGCACAGCGGTTGACATAGACGCTGACGGAGCGCTTGTTGTGAAAACTCAGTCTGGAAAAATAAAAGCATACGGCGATGTATCCGTACGCGGAGTAGATGGTTATATATAGAATATGGCTTGACCGTCCAATGCACCGCCGGCATGACCAGGCTTATGAATTTGGGTCATGACAAAAACGGAATACTTAAGGGAATATTAAGCATATATTTTGTCGAAATTTATTAATATATGATGAATTTATGATATAATAAGGATATAAATCATATATTTTAAGAGAAAATAGAATGTGATAAAAATGGGAATATAATTTTATACTCTGCGGGCAGGTTAGATAAATCTGTTATAAATATACGTCTAAGACAGGGCACAATCTGTTTTTAAAGGAGCTGAATTTAAATGAAATCTAAGATTTCTAAAGCAACTCTTATAACAGGGCTGCTTACGCTTCCTGTTTTTATCGCCAGCCTGATTTCTCTGCTGTTTTTTTCAAGCATATGGGGTGCTGCCGTAAAAGTGGTAGGCTATGCGATGTGTATTGTTTTTTGCATAATGGCAATATCGTTTCTTATGACTATTATACTTCGGCCTTTAAGGCCTCAGACGACAAAGGTTTTTTTATTCGTAAGCATATTTCTGCTCTTTTCTGGTCTTGGATTTTTTCTCTATGTATTTTATATAGATGCATGGTTATTGTTTTATGCGCCTCCTGAGCCATCTCAAACAATTCTAAAGACTTACCTGATAGTAATGGCAGCGTTTTTTGCTCTTACGTTTATTTCTAAAATAATACACCTAATAATCAGGACTGACGGAAATAAAGAAAGTAAAAAGAAAAAAGTAAAATCGATAAAAATAATTTTGCCGACTATAATATCTATAATGCTGCTTTCAATTATTCCGATAAGCGCTGCAATTGCACCACATGACAAGCCGCTATCTGTTACCCCGCCGTCCAATTATCAAGCGTCGGAGTTTGATTTGACTGATTTGGGATATAGTGAATCGCTTGTAAACGAGTATAAGGCTTTGATCACTAAGCTTGAAAAGAGCGGCCTGCCGACCATGACAATTGAAGACTTTGCTTATGGATATAAAGAGTCTGGGTTAAGCCTTTCGGGCTACAGCTGCGCATTGTATGAAAAAATAGCTGAAAAAGCAGCGGCTTCTGTTAGCCAATAGCTCTATAATTTTACGTTTAAGTACGATTTTGAAATCTTAGAAAATTTGTAATACTTAATAGTATGTCTTTTGGTTTACTTAACTTTAAATTGATAATAGTTTAGTCTGCTATAATGTGTTATAAGCAACATGTAAATTTAGACAATTTAAAGGCGAAAGCATAAATGGATATTTAACTGCGAAACTTTAGAGAGCACATGGGTGCTGCTAAATGCCGGATTGTTTAAAGTCAATTAAAGCCGAGACATATTTATAATTAAATAAAAGGCATCCATTATAGGGATGCCTTTTATTTTTTGCTTAAATCATTTGTATCTGTAGTGTTCCAAGAGTATATTCTTAAAAAATGGCCCCAGAAATCACAGCTTAACATTTCAAATCCGAATACATTGCAGAACTTGAATTTAAAATGCTTCTTATAATAATATTCTATTACTTCAAATGCTATAATATTGTTTTCGTAGTCATAATTAAAGCCTGTAAACACCGCGTCGTGTATATGTATCTCTTTGCTGTCTATAATTCCTTTATTACTATAATCTATCCTCATTTTTTGTTTTCCCCATTATATTAATCTAAGGAGTTCAGAGCAGATATGCTGCAGCATAAAATATAATATCGATTTAATTAAAGAATAAAAATATGAGGTACAGATAATCTGCACCTCATATTGATTAAAAACTGTAAGGCTTAATTCGCTCTAACCTGCTCAATCGTGACATTATCTATTATCAATGTGCCAGGAGCTTTTCTGCTACCTATCAGCATTGTAAATACTGTCTCATTATCGGCCTCTGGCTCAAGCGTTATCTCAGTATGCTTTACTTCGCCGTTCGGGCTGGCTTCAAGATTGAAGTATACAGCATCTTTCTGCTTCTTAGTATTGAGGTTATAGTAAGCCAAGAAGTACTGTGTTTCTTCAGTTACTTCGCCAACTATCTTATAGTCGAAAGAAACCTTATATGTTGAATAACCATATAATCTATACTGTTCAGCCAATGTTGCAAGAATCAGAGTGCTGCCGTTTGCTTCTGGATTGAACTCTATCTTCAGTGAGCCGTTTCCATCAAGCGCCTCATCACCTGTTGCCTGGGTTACAGTGGCTTCCTTAATTGAAGGCCCTACTTCCCATCCCTCTACATTAGATTCAAAATCAAATGTATACGGGTCATGGCTTGTAACGTCAGGCCATTCAACTGTTGCATTTACTCTGCTAAGGTCGGACTCATAAGTTGCTCTCCACTTTTCAATAGCAGTGGCGTTATCGCTACCATAGCCGATTGCCTGCAGAAGGTCTCTGCCGAGGTTAGAAAGAAGCGCATCGTTGCTTGTGCTGTAGAACGCTTTTTCTTCCATTTCAGCTTTAAGCTGCTGACGCTCTTCTGTATAATACTGAGCGTATGTCTTCTTAAGCTCATCATGCTCATAATCATCTTCCTGGCAAAGATACTCTATAAGAGTTGCCGTTGTATACGGATTCGGACAGCCATTTATAAAGCCCATACCGCCGGATGAAATTGAATTATAATGCTCGGTGTTGTCTGCGCCATAAGGCAGCGGCAGGCAATCCCAGTTAAATGTCGGAGTCGGGGTTGTGCTCTGGTAAAGCTGCCAAATTGCCCAGTAAGCATCAAGCAGGAAGAGGTGTGTGCCCTTTGCAAATGCAGTCATACCATTAGCAGCACCTACGTTATCCCAAACGCCATTCCTGTTGTATCTTATATCGCGGACATAGTCGAAAGATCTAAGCAGTGCAGGGCTGTCAAGGTTAAGAACATATTTACCGGTAGAATCTGTCGTAACCATACTTGTATGGTTCATATCCTGCCACAGGTTTTCGTACACTGTTGCTATACCATAGCTGTCATATACACCGTCGCCGTCAACGTCGCGTGTAGCCTTTGAAGCCATCTCATGGAAGTTCTCAACCGTCCATTCGCCTTTTTCAAGCATATCTTTCGGGTCTTCGAGACCAAGCTCTTCTATCATGTCTTTGTTATAGAAGCACATCATCGGGTTTACGAAGTTATATGGAACAACCAGATAATATTCACCGTTATACTTGTAGAAATCATCCATTATACCAATGTTTACATAGCCATTGCTCTCCAGCATTTCCATATCCACATAATCGCCGATTGCCTGAGCATACTGCCTTGCATAATAAAGCGGATAGTCAGTGCTTGTCGCCCATACGCCGTCATATGGATTCTGCGCTGCGATTGAGGCATATATTTTCTCTGTAACCTCATCCGTATCAAAAGTTGTAGGTATGTACTCTACTTTTTTGCCGGTTTGCTGCTCAAATCTAGCAACAGCTTTGTTACGCCACTCGTCGGCAGCACTGTCCAGGCCAGGGAAAATGACGCGAATCGTATCAGATTCTGCATCCATCTGCGCCTTACGCTCTTCAGATATCTCAAACGGAATATCTCGAGGAGCAACCGTAGTCCCGCTATCACAGGATGTAAGCGCGACAAGAGGCACACACATCGCCGCTGCCATTGTTACTGACAGCAGTTTTGTCCTTAATTTCATTTCTTATATCCCTCCAAAATAAATGTTTTGTGAATGGTGTGCAATATCAATATACTTACCACAAGTACATTATAGATTATTAATTGAAAAATGTATGTGTCCGAATCTTACCTTTCTATATCCAAAAATCACACCTTTGTGAAAATTTTATAAATTCTATGAAAAATATTTTCTATTTTATTAATATGCTACAAAAACTGAATTGTTTACTGATTATTTAAAATTTCTTCTCTAAATTATATTTTTAATATTTATATGATTGATTATAAAGATCTGCTTAGTGGAAAAATGAGCAGTGCGGTGTAAGCATTCCAAAAATAATCAGCAGAGAATGGTATTACATATGTGAAATTAAAAATGAATATCGGATATTTTTTATAATGCCATGATTTTGGAATTATTCGTAAAGAAAAAAGTGGAGGCACAAAAGCAGCTAAATAAAGGAAAAATCCAGCAGAATATAATGCTTAGCTTTATAAGCAATATAAATCGGGTATTCTTAAAAGCGCCAAAATAAAAGTATAATTGCCCGCAATTTAAATAGTTTTAATTATTATAAATAAACCCGCATATAAATTATTAAATGTATTATTCTTTAAGAGGTGTAAAATATGGTCATTGCTCCAAACATATCGAGACTTGAATATACCCGCGGGAGAGACGGCGTCAAATACTTTGAGCTGACCGCCGAACCTGTAATGCGCGAAGTTTTGCCCGGACTATTTATAAAGGGATGGGGCTATAACGGCAGTATACCCGGGCCATGCATACAGGTATGTACCGGCGACAACTGCCGCATAAGGCTGTATAATCGCCTGACCTCCGACACCAGCCTTGAATTTTTGGGCCTTTCTCTGCCTTTCGCCGAGACAGAGGGCAGCACGCCAAGGCGTGTAGCGCCCGGCGGTTACATAGATTACAGCTTTAGGGTGAGAAGTCAGCCGGGTACGCATATTTACCGTCCCGGAGTTAATACACTGGTGCAGCTTAACAAGGGTATGTGCGGCAATTTTATAATACTTTCAAACGACGACAACGTTTGCCGAGACTACTCGCTTATGCTGCAGTCCTTTAAATGCCCGTCGCTGCGGCCGGGGGAGACGCCGGAAGGCTCGTTTGACATTGACCCATATGCCGACGACCGCAATTTATTCTGCATAAACGGCCGATGCTATCCGCATACAGAATCTATGAAAACCTGCTACGGCGACAGCTGCCGTATAAGATTTTCCAGCGGTTCGTCAATAGAACATCCCATGTATTTAAACGGTCACCGATATACCGTTACAGCATACGACGGCTGCCGGCTGCCCCAACGCGTGCCCAGAGGAATAATATCGATGTCCTGCGGACAGACATGCGATATAATGGTTAATACAAACAATCCCGGGAACTGGCTGTGTGCTTCATCTGTACCCAAGCAGAGCAGCAATAATTTCAGCTTAAATATTGGCGGCATGTGCTGTGGCTTTGACTATCTTTAACTCTTTGCAGTGTCAATAATATCAAGTATATTCCTCTCTGTATCCGCGGAGAGGAAACGCTTTTTAGGTAGCTAGTTTAATTTATAAATTTATTTTTAAGAATATACAAAATTTTGTTTTTCATAATTTAAAACTTTGTTTCTATTTGCGCTTGATTTAAAATATTATGGGAGATTATAACTATTTGTCTTTTAATTTCAAAAAATTTTAGGGTTAGCTCCATTATGAAATTAAAGTTATAATATCATTGTATATAACAACTTTGTAAAAGCAATTTTTAAAGAAAAATCTGCTGTAATATTATTGTTATTATGCTTTTCAGATGGTTTCACCACAAAATATATTTGACACACTTGTTAAATAAAAAAAACTGTGCTATAATCACTTTTTAATTGCTGATAATGTTAGTTTTTCAGAATTATGCTATCGGCTTTGTTATGTAAGGCCGAATATATCTTTAAAGCGTTGCATTTTTGCTTTAGCAGAGCGAATTTTATTTAGCAAAATTTTTACTTATTTTAATACTGGGAATTCCGACTGTTTTATTATATAATGTATGGTATATTAATATAAGTGTATAGCATTTATAACACGGTATAAATTAACAATGCACATTGTATTGAATCTAAAATAATTTTATATTTTGGAGTTGTAATAAATGACGGATGTTTTGATAATAGGCGGCGGCATATGCGGCAGCACTGTTGCGCGCGAGCTGTCGAGATATGAGCTGAGCATAACCGTGCTAGAAAAGGGTGTCGATGTGTCGTCAGGCACATCAAAGGCCAACAGCGGTATAGTTCATGCCGGGTTTGACGCAGAGCCGGACACGTTAAAGGGCAAGCTCAATGCGAAATCTAATGCAATGTTTGACAGGCTTGCAAAGGAGCTGGATTTTTCCTTTAGACGGTCGGGGGCATTAGTGCTCTGCTTTGATGAAGCGGACATGCCAAAGCTTGAAGAACTTAAGGCGCGCGGTGAAAAAAATGGCGTTGAGGGACTGGCAATAATAAATCGGGAGGAGCTCTTAAAGCTTGAGCCGAATATTTCGGACAATGCCGTTGCTGCGCTGTATGCACCGACGAGCGGAATCGTCTGTCCATATGAGATGACAATAGCCTTTGCTGAAAACGCGGCTCAGAATGGTGCTGAATTTAAATTTAACGAAAGGGCAATCTCTGTGTCTAAAGAGGGAGAAATATTTACCGTCAAGACGGAGAGCGGCCATGAATATAAATCTAAAATATTGATTAACGCTGCCGGCCTTTACGCCGACGAGATAAACAATATGCTAAGTGAGTACAAACTGAAAATACAGCCTCGCAAGGGAGAATATTCGCTGTTTGACAAGGCGGTGTTTGGGTTTGTAAATCATACAATTTTCCAGCTTCCAACAAAACTTGGCAAGGGAGTGCTTGTAACGCCTACGGTAGAGGGAAATATGCTCATTGGTCCGAACGCTGAGGATGTCAACGACAAAACGGATGTATCAACCACGGCGGAGGGACATAAGGAAATATTTGAAAAGGCGGAACTTTCGGTTAAAAATATACCATATAAGCAGATAATAAAATCATTTTCGGGTCTGCGCGCACACGAAGCCGGCAATGACTTTATAATAGGCGAGGTGGCAGACTGCGAAAACTTTATAAATGTTGCTGGCATAGAATCTCCGGGCCTTTCATCGGCTCCGGCCATTGCGCTGATGGTGGTTGATATTATAAAGGAGAAGCACAGTCTCAGGCCAAAGGATAATTTTGATCCCTGCCGCCGGCCTGTCATACGCTTCCGCGACCTTGACAACGAAGCGCGCGACAGGGTAATAAAGGAAAATCCCGCATATGGCAGGATTGTCTGCCGCTGTGAGACGGTGACGGAGGGTGAAATTATCGACGCAATCCACCGTCCGCTTGGCGCCACGACGGTTGACGGTGTAAAGCGCCGCACGCGCGCTGGCCTTGGCAGGTGCCAATCGGGCTTCTGCAGTCCGAGACTTGTAGAAATTCTCGCGCGTGAGCTGGGAGTAGACATAACCGAAGTCAGAAATTCAGTTAATGGCTCAAATATTCTTGTAGGAAAAGATAAACTTATAGGAGACGACAAAAAAGATGAGAAGCGTTGACGTAGTTATTGTCGGTGGCGGTCCGGCAGGCTTAGCCGCTGCCGTTTCAGCAAAAAAGCATGGTGCCGACAGCATACTCATATTGGAGAGAGATTCAAGCCTCGGCGGCATACTCAATCAGTGTATACACAGCGGCTTTGGCCTTCACAGATTTAAAGAAGAGCTTACGGGACCGGAATACGCGAACAGGTATATTGAGCTTGTTGAAGAGCTTAATATACCATATCTTTTGAACACTACCGTTATTGACATAACGCACGATAGAAAAGTTACGGCGGTAAACTCCGACGACGGCGTAATAGAGATACAGGCCGGCGCCATAATAATAGCGGCAGGATGCCGCGAACGTCCGGCGGGTGCGATAAACATATTCGGCGACAGGTGCGCCGGCATTTACACTGCGGGCACTGCGCAGAAGTTTGTTAACATAGATGGGTATATGCCCGGCAAGAAGATTATAATACTCGGCTCGGGCGATATTGGTCTGATTATGGCGCGCCGTATGACGCTTGAGGGCGCAAAGGTTGAGGCGGTAATTGAGATAATGCCTTTCTCCAGCGGTCTTAACAGGAATATTGTACAGTGCCTTAACGATTTTAATATACCGCTGTATCTGTCGCATACCATTACTTCCGTTAAAGGGGAAGAAAGGCTGGAATCTGTTGTTGTTTCTGAGGTAGATAAGAACTTCAAGCCGATAAAGGGCACGGAAAGAGAAGTGGAATGTGATACGCTCCTTCTGTCGGTAGGACTGCTGCCGGAGAATGAGATGTCCAAAAGAGCGGATGTTGTTCTTTCGAACATCACCGGCGGCGCGATAGTAAACGAGCGGTTTGAGACCTCTACACCCGGTATATTTGCCTGCGGCAATGTGCTGCATGTGCATGATTTGGTTGACTATGTCAGTGAAGAAAGCGAACATGCGGCAAAATACGCGGTAGATTTTGCAGCGGGACGCAGATATCCTCAGTCGGACGTTGAAATTAAGGCGGGCAACGGCGTAAGATATACTGTTCCGTTTAAAATGAGCTCGAAGAACATAGAAGATGATTTAACTATACGATTCCGCGTAACGGGCAGGTTTAAGGACAAGAAAATACGTGTTTTGATTAATGATGAGCCTGTTATATCAAGGGCGGAGCCGGCGCTTGCACCGGGTGAGATGCAGACGGTTGTGATACGAAAGGAAAAGTTAGAAGAGCAAGCGGAAATTAAAGATATTATAGTTGAGGTGGCAGACTGATGGAAAAGCATGAAATGATATGTATATGCTGCCCTCGCGGCTGCTATTTGACTGTTACTTCTGAAGACGGCGATATTAAGGAGATAACTGGAAATCGTTGCCGCAGAGGTGAGACATACGCTAAAGAGGAGCTTATTTCTCCTGTACGCGTTGTTACGACAACGGTTCGCCTAAATGGCGGAAAGGTGCCCATGCTGCCGGTAAAGACCAGCAAGGCCATACCTAAACCGCTTATCTTTGACTGTATAGATACGATGCGTGATATCTCTGTCAGCGCACCCGTGTCTATAGGCGATGTTATTATCCCGAATGTTCTCGGCACTGGCGCCGACATAATTGCGACGCGCAGCATCGGGAAAAAAGACGGGGACTAAGAAGAATATATTTATTTGATACAGCTGTTACTGATGACGGATGACACTCTGACAGCTTGGCAAGTGAGATTTAAGGGGCGTTTTATAATAAAACGTCCCTTTTTTTATAAGCATATCTGGTATCGGACTTGGAATATGGGAATAAATTTTTGCGAGAATTGGATTAGCATAGCTTACTAAGCTGAGATGGTTGAATATAAAAAAGTACGTTTGCATACACCTAAATTGCCTGAGCTGTGGTGTATTCAGAATCTGTTAAGTGATTCCCAAACTATGGAATATAACAAAAGGTGTGTAAATCCTAAAACTTATAACATGAGGCCGGCCTCATTGATTTAAAAAATTAATAGCGCATAATCTAATCGATTATGCGCTATTTTAACATTTCTACAGTATTTAAACAGCTATAAATAATTCATATCATCATATTTATTATTAAAATGCAAACAAAAACCGTATCTAAAATCAGATACGGTTCAAAATTCAAATATTTTGTTGCTTTAATTACGCATTAGAAGCCTTAAGCTTAAGAGCAAGCGAAGATTTCTTATGAGCAGCATTATTCTTATGAATTATGCCCTTTGCTGCTGCCTTATCAATTTTAACAATAGCAGCTTTAACGACTTCAGCCCTGTCATCGGCCTTGCTCTCAACTGCTGTATTAGCCTTTTTGATTATTGTCCTAAGAGAAGATTTATAAGCTTTATTTCTCAAATTACGCTTTTCGGCAAGCACTACGCGCTTTTTTGCAGATTTTATATTCGGCATCACTGCACCTCCCTTTTAATTATTGCCCATTACCACAAATGTTCAGTACAAGATATGATATCACTAATCTGCGTAAATTGCAAGTTTTTTATTAAATTTATTTTTATGTAAATGTAAACTCCTGCTTATTTTTGCATAATTAAAAATAAGGTGTTAATAATACTACTGAAAACACCAGGAGGTGAAAATATGGAAAAGAACAATAAGAAAAACAAGAAAAACGCCGGCATGAATGATATGCAGAACAATGCTTCAAATAAAGCCGGTTCTAAAAACGCTTCCAACAGCACACAGTCAACAAATAACAACAGCAATAACTGCAAATAACCACTTAGGAAAACAAAGCCCTAAAAAGGGCTTTGTTTTTTTTTGCTATGTTATTTGGCAATATATACAGCGCCGTCAAAATACAGCAAAAATTTAGCGGAAAGCATATGTTCTTTAGAAAACCATTCATGCAACGGCTATCCGGCTATCGTCGGCGACATTAGTTCTTAGCAAAAAGTATAATTGCTCTTATTTTAGTTTACACACGCCAGACAGAGGCAGTTGGAGTAAATAGTGAATGTATTGCAAATTTCAGTAAATATATTTACTAAAATTAAGGTTGTACTACTTTAATATTAAAGCAAAAGCCCTACTTAAGCCTATATATTAAAAATTTTGCAAAAATCTCTTGACAACAATTATTAATCTGATAAAATACACATTACGGCTGGAGCAGTAAAAATGCTTTGGACGAATTTTTATATCTGAATAAAAACGGTATGATTTAAGGCTTTTACTAGCTTATCGTGCTAATATCGTTTGGGTGTGATTGTAAAGCGACTATAATATTGCTTGTTTTTATTATTTACAGTTAGTAAAAAATCGAAAATTTTTTCATTGGGATTTATAGCTGCGGTTACAGCAGTTAAGAAGATGTCGATTGCGCCCGGTTCTCTTTTTGAGAATCGAGCGCTATTTAATGAAAGGAATATTTTATGAGGCTTATTTTAAAGTTTTTAAAGCCGCATTGGCGACTTTGTCTGGCTACAATACTGTTTTTGGCAATAGACGTAGCGGGAGCGCTGTATATTCCCACACAGGCGGCGCAGATTTTGAATGCGGGCATATCTGGCGATAATATGGACGCTCTGATTAAAATTGGCGCACAAATGGTAGTGACTACCATCATTTCAGGAGCAGGGGCGATACTGGGCGGCTATTGCTGCGCAAGACTTACCGCCGGCATTGGGCAGGATATACGAAATGCCATATATAAAAAATCATTGACACTTTCAATCTACGATTTTCGCCAATTTGGAACAGCGTCAATGACCACTCGTACAGTAGCTGATATTGTCAATATACAGGCGGCAATGACATATTGCCTGCAAATGGTGCTGCCAGTGCCGATAATGTTTGTGATTGCATTGTCGCTCGCTTTCAGCATAGACACACTTATGGGAGTCTTGCTGCTTGCCGTTATGATTGGCCTTTCTGTTTTTGCATTTTTTATTGTCAGAAGCGCTTCTCCGCTGTTTAGAAAGTTGCAGAAGCATTTGGATAAAATGGTAGCGGTGCTTAGAGAAAATATCACTGGAGTGCGCGTTATACGTGCCTTTAATAAGGAATCCGCTGAGGAAAAACGCCTTGATAATTCCTTTAGCGATTATGCAAAGACGTCAATAGGAGCGAACCGGAAGTTTGCGCATTTAGACGCATTTTCATATCTTATGATAAACGTATTTATAATAGCGGTATTCTGGCTAAGCGGAGCACGGATAAGTGTCGGGGCCTTTCAGATAGGAGATATAACGGCGCTTATTGAATATGCATGGCTTGCACTGTTTTATCTTGTTATGGCGCAGATGACGCTGCTTATGCTGCCTAGGGCGCTGGAATGCTGCCACAGGATTGAAGAGGTGCTTGAACATCAGCCGGAAATACGCGATTTGGTATCAGCAGATGAGAATGATGCAGCGCATGGCGATGCTGTGCTTGAGTTTAAAAGCGTTTCCTTTAAATATAAGGATGCAGAGGAGTATACGCTAAAGGATATGAGTTTTACATGCCGCCGCGGCCAGACAACGGCTGTAATAGGCGGTACAGGAAGCGGAAAATCCACTGTCGCGTCGTTAATATTGCGTTTTCATGACGTCAGTGAAGGCGGAGTTTTATTAAACGGACGTGATATACGCGATATGACGCAGCATAAGCTTCGCGAAAACATAGCGTATGTACAGCAGCAGGCATGGCTTTTTTCCGGGACAATAGCCGAAAACCTGAGATTTGCCAAAGCCAATGCATCAGATGATGAGCTTATGCATGCCGCGGATGTTGCACAGGCAGGGGACTTTATCAGAAGTCTGCCGGATGGGCTAAACTCACGTGTCGCACAGGGCGGGACAAATTTTTCCGGCGGTCAGAAGCAGCGATTGTCCATTGCGCGCGCACTTGTTAAGAATCCCGACCTCTATATATTTGACGACAGTTTTTCCGCGCTTGATTTTAAAACGGACGCCGCCCTAAGAAAGGCGTTAAAGCCGGAAACGAGCGCTGCGGCTGTACTCATTATAGCACAGCGTGTGAGCAGCATTGCCGACGCCGACCAGATAATAGTATTAAGCGAAGGCAGAATAGCCGGCATCGGCAGGCATGATGAGCTGATTGAAAGCTGCTCTGTTTACAGGGAAATATACGAATCGCAGACAAAAGAGGCTGTCGAAATATAGCTTACACCGAGACGGATATGAAATGTTATCAGAGTTGTTTTATTAGCTTTAATTATTGTATGTCTGATGCATGCAGCACAGCTTTGATGCTCCTTTAATAGCTGATTTATTTTAAAGGGCACGCAGCGTGCGAATTTAATATCAGATTATGACTAATGGAATCGGCGTTTAATGGCGCCGGATAAATAAATGCTGCGCTCAAAAGTGCGGAATTTACCGTGCTGCGCTTATTAATCTTATATAAAAAGGAGATGTCGGAAGTTGCAGGAAAAAGCAGATAAGAAACGGAAAAATGCCAATATTGAGCTTGACGCACCGAGGAATACTTTCGGCACGTTTATTCGTCTTGTAAAAAATTTAAAGCAGCAGCGTATTAAGCTTATTATAGTTTTGGTATCGCTTGCGATTTATACGGCATGTTATATATACGCGCCGTTTTACAGCGCAACGGTGGTTGATTCATTATGGGAGAGCATACAGCTCAGCCTATCTCAGGGACTCCCCCTTACAATTACTTGGGACGGATGTGGCAGAGAACTTATGACTATGACCATGCTGTATGCGGGGATATCAACTTTTTATTATCTTCAGACATGGCTTATAGCGGATGTTGCCGAGACTCTTAATCTTTCACTGCGCCGGCAGATTTCAGCAAAGCTTAACAAACTGCCGCTGAGCTTTTTTGACGGCAGCCAGCCAGGTGAGCTTTTAAGCCGTGCCACCAGCGATCTTGATAAAATATCAGAGGTACTGCAGACAGGCTTGCTTCGCCTTATTTCCTCGGTATTTACAGTTATAGGCACACTGTCGTTTATGTTTTATTTCAGCCCAATGCTCACCGGCATATTTTTAGTATTTATGGTAGTATGTATGGCTGTAACGCAATATGTTTCCAGAAAGAATCTTATTTTTGCAAGCCAGCGGCAGCAGACCATTGCCAATCTTACCAGCGTGGCGGAGGAATCATACACCGGTAGGAATATTATACGCGCATTTACTCATGAAGAGGAAAGCATGGAAAAATTTTGGCGTGCTACCGAGGAAAACCGAAAAGCGTCTTTAATGGCTGATTTTGTTACAAACAGCGTCAATCCTGCAATACGTATGATAACAAGACTGGGACATGTTGTAATAGCGGTTATAGCAGGCGGCGCCATGCTTCAGGGCCGCATGTCAATTGGGGCGGCACAGGCATTTTTCCAATATATAAATCAGACGGCGGAGCCGCTTACGCAGGCATCGTTTATGATAAACTCTATACAGTCGGCGCTGGCATCCGCTGAGCGCACCTTTGAAATTCTTGACGAAAAAGAAGAAATACCGGATGCTGAAAATCCTGTACAGCTTAACGATGCAAAGGGCGACATAGCTTTCGAGCATGTAAGCTTCGGCTATACGCCTGACCGGCTGCTTATGCGGGATATAAGCTTTACTGCCAAGCGGGGACAAAAAATAGCCATTGTGGGCAGTACCGGCGCGGGAAAAACAACGCTGATAAATCTGCTTATGCGGTTTTATGAGGTAAACGGGGGAACAATAACGCTGGACGGCGTTTCCACATCAGATATGACGCGAAAGGCGCTGCGCCAGAACTTTGGAATGGTGCTGCAGGATACATGGCTCTTCGGCGGCACGATTGCCGAAAACATAGCATACGGAAAGCCTGACGCTACTAGAGAGGAAATAGTCGCTGCTGCAAAAGCGGCTAAGGTCGATTTCTTTATTAGAACCATGCCGCAGCAGTATGATACAATAATAGATAACGAGGCAGGGAATCTTTCGATAGGCCAGCGTCAGCTTATAACCATTGCAAGAGTATTCCTATGCGACCCGGCGGTTATTATTCTTGACGAGGCGACATCCAGCGTTGATACGCGCACCGAGGCGGAAATCGGTAAGGCCATGAAAAAGCTTATGAAAGGACGCACAAGCTTTGTCATTGCGCACCGCCTGTCCACTATACGCGATGCCGACAGTATTTTGTTTATGCAGAACGGCAATATTATTGAGCAGGGTACTCATAAAGAGCTGCTTAAAAAGGACGGTGCATATGCTGAGCTTTATTACAGTCAGTTCGCATAAAATAGCTTTCCATTGCTTATGGTATATCTTAATGTATGCATCCTGCAACTTTGAAAAACGACTTTGAAAAAATTCATCTTACCATAATTTTTATATAAATGATAATTTATGGGCTGCTCTCATGCCGATTAGCATAATTCGTAGCTTTTATTATGCGGATTGGTGAATAGCCTATCGGAGCGGGGCAGACAGCGAAAAATCACCTGTTTGCGTCCTAGGCTTTGTATAAATTAAGTCGTTTTACAAAAACTGATTAGCTGAAAAATATGCAAGCTTAAATATTGATTTAGCGTGGCCAATTTTTCAAAATAATATTTAACATATAAACTGGGAATAATGGAGACAACGGCAAAACTTTGCTGCGGAGGTCGCCATGAAACCAAAAAACAAAAAAATAAGAAAAGCCATTTTTGACATTTTAATATATATACTCGGCGGCGCGCTTTATTCCATAGGCATAAACTGCTTTGCCTCGCCCAATAATATAGCGCCGGGCGGGCTTACTGGCGTCGGCGTTATAATTAATCATATATTTGGATTACCCATAGGCGTTCTTATAATAGTATTAAACATACCTCTGTTTATTATAGGCTTTAAGGAACTGGGGAAATATTTTTTAATAAAAACAATAATAGCCACCGTAATAATGTCGGTGCTTATAGATATAACTGCGGTATTTTTGCCGGCATATACAGGGAATACGCTGCTCGCCTGCCTTTACGGCGGCATTTTAACGGGAGCGGGACTGGCGCTGGTATTCATGAGGGGTGCTACTACCGGCGGCACGGATATTATTGCAAAGCTTATAAACAGGAAGTTTAAATTTTTATCAATAGGCAGAGTAATACTCATACTCGACCTTTTGATTATATTAGCGTCCGCCATAGTGTTTAAAAGCATAGAATCGGCCCTATATGCTGTTATAATGATATTTACATCATCCAAAATAATTGATAGTTTAATTTACGGCGCCGACCGCGGTAAAATGCTATTTATAATTACATCCAAGCCAGATGAGCTTTCTAAAGCGATAATGAAGAAAGTATCGCGCGGAGTAACCATGCTGAACGGCAGGGGCGCATACAGCAATGACGTACGTTATATACTTATGTGCGCGGTGCGCCGGCACGAGGCGGCCAAAGTGCATGAGATAATTAAAAATATAGATAATAAAGCATTTATAATAACCACCGAAGCCGGCGAAATTACCGGAGAGGGGTTTAAAGATTTATATACACCTTAATAAAAAGTCCGGCTTCTTTAATTATGACAGCCGGACTTTTTGCTTTTACAGTAAAAACAATCTAATCAATTTTTATGTCAGCCTATGCTTTGCCGTAAGGTACATATATTGCATGTGATAAATATCCGGTAAAATTTATGCGCTTAAATTTACGTTCTTCATAAGCAGCAAATCTAATAATATAAAAATCTCCGGCTAAAACGACGCCCGATTTCGGCGTCAGGCTTGGGTATTATCGTCTTCTACCGCATTGCAGAAGCCGTCGATTATGCCTTTTAAGTGAGGCAGATATTTGGGCTTTACCTGTCTTATACGATTCTCTATGTCGATGTAGCTTCGTTCATTATCAGAATAATCTACAATTCCCAAGAGATAATCGGAGGTGGCGCCCAAGACCTTGCAAATGCTTTTAAGCGTTGAGAGTGAAATGCCAACCTTTCCGCTTTCAACGTTGGCCAAAAACCTTGAACTTACTTCGATTTTCTCCGATAGCTGCTCCCGCGTAAGACCATTTTTACAGCGCATTTCCTTAACTCTGCCGCCCAAAATTTTATTTATCTCAGGATTTGTACTCATATTTTTGCTCCATATTCTCTTATTAAATCAATTATAAAATGATTTAACAATTCATAAAACGATGCAATAAATCTATTGACATATGATGTAATAAATCATATAATGTGAGAGAAATATGGCGGTTTAAATATTATTTAGACGGAGGAGTAAGTTTTATGAAATTAAAAATAGCTTTAGGAACCATGCTCTGCGTATTGACGGTGGCGCTGTGCTCATGTTCAGGCGGGGATGTTGAAACGGCATATCTTGAAGGATATCCCGAAACTCCTTTTGCCGAGGCGGTGGAAAAATATACGCGTTATGTAAAAGAGGAAGACAAAGTAGATTTTGAAACAAAGTGGAGCAGCGGCTGGAAAGGTGACATTGTCCCTGATGAGGAACTGGAAAAAGGCGAAAAACCCGTTACTTTTGTTTTAATAGGGGAGGAAGAAAGCGGAAAACGAATTTTAAGCTTTTTTATGGGATATGATGCTAATGAAAATCAGCTTCGTGTTGTAGATGTTACAGGACAGATGTCGTTGTCGGATGATGAAGAAATTTCCTCTTTTCTTAATGGGATTTATAATATCGATGAGCAGGAGTAAGTAAAGCCGAGCTTTTATTAAATTTTTAAGTAAAAAATGAGCTGATTATATTCAGCTCATTTTTTTTAGATGAATATGAATTTAAAATAGCAATACAAAATCTGATTTATTTGTGAAGAAGAGGGAAAAGCTTCAATACACGGCAGAAGCATATCGGTAGTAATTATAGACGCAGACAGCTTTCATTGGGAATATCAGGAGTGTTTTATGGATGTACTCATCCCACAGACTAAAAAAACACCCACCGCAAAAGCGTGATATCCTTAGAGGATAAATCAAAAAGCAACTGAATAGGATACCAACTCAAAAGTCTTGCGGTCTATGATGGCTTCGTGGGTATTTTCAAATATGAGAATATTTTCGGGATCGTTTTTCAATCTCTTTTTCAGCTTGTTGGACTTGGAATAGGTTTTGAAGTTTACGGTGTCACCGGCATATTCCTGATTTGCTAACATCTTTCGTACCGTTGTCTGCGCCCAATGATATGGTCTTGTTAGATCAGGGCTGCCGGATTTACTTCCGGTTGTCTTGAAAGCATAAACGCTTGGAGATACAATCTGCTCTTTGGAAAGCCTGTCACAGATTTTTACGATACCTATTCCGCTTGCATACATCTCAAAGATGCGTTTGACAACCGGTGCTGTTTCCGGATTGGGAATGAACTGTTTGGGATTGTCAGGATTTTTCATATACCCATATGGAATGGTGGAACCGACCCGCTCACCGCGTTCGCCCTTCGCTCTCTGTACCGCTCTGATTTTACGGCTGGTATCTCTGGCGTAAAAATCGTTGAAATAATTCTTGATGCCGGAAAAATCGCTGACGCCGTTTACGCTGTCCACACCATCGTTGACAGCGATAAACCGCACATCGTACTGCGGGAAGGTGATTTCCATCAGCATTCCTGTCTGCAGGTAATCTCTGCCGAGACGGGATTGATCCTTGACAATGACGATTCCGACCTTACCGCATTCCACATCGGTCATCATTCTCTTGAAGCTCGGACGGTTAAAATCGGCGCCTGAGAATCCGTCATCGATATAGAATTGTATATTTGGGAAACGATGTTCTTCCGCATATCTTTGCAGCATCAGTCTTTGGTTTTCGATGGACAGAGATTCACCGAGCCGTTCATCCTCCTGACTGAGTCTGCAATAAAGCGCAGTTATTAAATTTCTGTTTGTATTTTCGGTTGATCTCATTTTCACATTTCCTTTCCGAGCGAAGCTTCGCTCTGTCAAACCGAATACGGTATTTGTCCGCGAGAGACTTTAACAATCCGATGTCTTTGTAGTCGGCTGCGTACAAATTGGACTCTCCGCTGTTTTCCCGAACCTTCTGCAGGGTATCGATGATGACGAGATTCGTGTCGGGATGTTCTGTGATAAATTCTTCGATCTGCTCGCACAGTCCGTCCGATAAAGATTTTGACAGTGTTGCGAAGTGGAGATTCTCCGGCGCATCCTCCGTCAGATCCATCAGCCGTTGCTGGATACGGTTGAGGCTGTCCTCTAAACACAGCGACAGTACCGTTCCTTTTTCTGTCTGCAGATTCCAGAATGGTTTTCCCTGCGCTACCCGCAGAGAAAGCAGGAGGAGCAACCACGATTTCCCAGTCTTGGCAGCTCCGGCTAAGATATGAAGTCCCTGCGGCAGCAACCCATCCACCACAAACCGAATCTGAGGCAGACGCATATCCAGCAGGGTTTGTCCGTCTACTGTTTTGATTTTTTCTTTTTTCATGCTGTTTTCCTTTCGTAGTTTTGATTTTCGTTTGCCTCAATATCGACACAATCATATGCGCACCAACCCCTTTCCGCTTTTTGCAGGCAAAACAAAAATACCCGCACATACAGACTGCGGAAACTCAAATAAGCGAACGGCATTGGTTCGCTTTCAAATGTTCCGCGCCTATGTATGTACGGGTATCTGCTGAAAAAATGGCGCTTTATAATTCAGTTGTTTATGTTCATTCAGTTTTTATCTCAATGTTTTCTTAGTATATCATGCAGAACAAATGTTTGTCAAGGCCTTTGTATATTTATTCGAGAACTGGGCAATACTATTTAGTTTGCCACAGAAAAAGCTGACCGGATACGAATACCGGTCAGCTTTTTTCTGCAGCTTTACTTTCCGTTGCTGTGCCTGAGCTTTTTGCCGTTGTTGATGAGCCTTCCGTTTTTGCCTGGGGCAAGAATCATATCTTGTCCGAAACAAGAGATGCTTATGGTGCGATCCGAGTCGTTGATAAATTCCAGGCTGTCCACATCCGTATCGTACAGGCGCAGAGAGAACGGATAGACGAAAAATCGGATTTGACACTCCTCTCCGAACAGGACGGAGTCTGTAAACATACCAAGATGGATGAATCGGGGCAGAGGCTCGCCCTCCGTCCCGTCTTCGTAAACATAGGTGACCTTTTGAACCAGCGCATCCTTTTTGTAGAGATATATTCTTGCGTCGATTTTCTTCAAATGACTTTGCATAATGTCCGACCTCTTTCTGCCGTTTGGCAACACAAACAGATATCACAAAACAGCGAAAAAGTCCAGATAAAATTAAAAAAATGAGTTCAAGTATTCGTCTTTTACAAATTTCCTTTTTCAATGAAATTTTGACTTGCAAAAGCGTTTTTTCCAAGGTAACATACAACGACCTTTGGAGAACCAAAGGGAAAGACAATTTCCGAGTCATACTTTTCGGATACAATATATCCGGAGGTAAATTGAGATGAAAGGACGAATTTTAACAAGCGAAGCAATCGATTGCTTCAAAAAATATTTGCGGGGGGAGGAAAAAAGTGAAAACACCGTGCAAAAGTATCTGCGGGATGTGCGGGCGTTCGCCGCATATTTAAAAAGTGCTGAAATCACGAAAGAGGCGGTTATCGCCTACAAAAACAAATTGCTTTCCGAGAACTATGCCGTTCGCAGCATCAACTCTATGTTGGCGAGCATCAACAATTTATTTGTTTTTCTTGGGTGGGCGGATTGCAGAGTAAAATCCATCAAGGTCCA